>Ga0272442_10002696_pt1 | contig 25465 bp, 19 predicted proteins | sample SSMForm2O_FD_200262 | JGI IMG/M metagenome (GOLD analysis project Ga0272442, IMG submission 200262) | Marine sediment archaeal communities from Little Sippewissett salt marsh, Falmouth, MA, United States - SSM-Form-2O | ecosystem: Environmental > Aquatic > Marine > Wetlands > Sediment ... | reverse complement strand
CATCTAACAGAAAGAAAAAGTACCAAAAAGAAAGAGGATTACTACTACGGATTCTCATGCCCAATGGATATAGCATAAGCTATGAGAAATCTCGCCGCGTGCGCAGCTCACATGTGCGGTCTCAAGCGGATATATTGGCTGGGGGCCTTCTTGAACGCGCTTGCTGAGAGTCTTGCTGTGGGCCAGACAGAGATCACATTCGCAGCCAGATTTCTCCCTTGCGCCCCGGCTTCGCCGTGCCTCCAGTCGAAATGACACCCCTGGCAGCCGGCGTACTCCAACTGCACCCTTCCTCGCCGGTCGCAATGGCCGTAGTGAAGCTCTCCGGCATGGAAGGGCTATTGATCCAGTCCAAACAGGTCCATCCATTGCTCCGTCTCGCTTTCGCTAAGGCCTTCCTGCTTTTCCTGGGGCTCTTTCTTCGTCACTTTGGGCCGCTGTAGCTCTTGGTGGACCTGTTCCCAGAACCGTTCGGATTTGAGGGCGGTGGCCTTGCGGGCCGCAGCCGCCTTGCGCAGCCGGCGGTCGCTGCTGACCACCGTGAGCCGTCGCGGCGCCGTATTGGCCTTGATTTTCTCCTCCATCACCGTGTCGGCGTCGGTGTTGAAGCCGGAGAAGACAACCTGCACGTGGCTCACCTGATCGAAAACGCTCTGATCGCGCGGACCGGTCCCATCGAAGATGACCTGGCCTTCGTCTCCCGTTCGCTGGAAGTAGCGTGCGAGAATCCAGCACAACTCGACCTCCGTGGTTGCACCGTGCTTGTCAGAGAGGTCGTGCAGTGCCCACAGAAGATTCGTACCGTCAATGATCACCGGCATGGCAGTCTACCACAATCAACCAGAAATCTGCCCCGTTCGACAGAGGCTCACGTCCTGCATGCGCTGCGGCGCCGCGTGGCGGCTGCTCGGAGCCATGCACACTGGGGATATCTTAGTGGCTCGGTGGGGATATGGCAACACCGCATCGTTTCTGCGCCCGGCAGGGGATTGCTGCGCGCACCCGGTCTCTCGTGGAAGCACGTCCCGCTGATGCAGCTTCCGACCGCATTACAGCAAAGCCAGCGTCTCAGTCTCGACGCCGCAGCGCAATCTCATAGCGCGTCATATCCACCTCGTTGCCGCCGCTGGGGACGACCGACGCCAGTACGGCACCCAGTCCCTTTCGCTCGTATTCGAACGGCCGGTCGCTGAAAGGATCGGGCGGCAGCGGGATGTCCCCGATTTCGCTGAGCTTCTGCGGCAGCGAGCCCTTGTGTGAAGCCGCGTAGGCCCGCAGTGCCTCGACGCATTGCAGGGCCGCCAGATTCGTATCCAGCCTCCTGGCCACCAGACGGGCCCTGTTGTGCGCCGCTCCAAGCTGCCTCTCAAGTTGTTGGCGGAGGGTCTCGTTGCTGATCTTGGCCAGGCCCGCCTGCGTCTCGTTCTCAATCGCCCGTTCCACCTCCACCAGCGGGGCGGGCAGGCGGTCGAAAGCATGGTAGAGATTCGGTGCGTTCTCGCCCTGTACGAACTGCTCCAGCTCGGCGCACATGACGCCTCCCACGGCCGCGCCGATCAGGGTATGCAACAGCGTCGGGGCCCGGCCCAGGTGCCGCGCCATGCCAAAGCCCGTCTGCAGTGCCAGGACCGCCCCTTCGTATTGTCCCTGCGCCATCTCGTGCCGCGCCCGCAGGGCCACGATGAACGCAAGCTCTCGATAGTGCTCCTGATCGTCCGGAGCGGATCCGGGTTTCCACTGCGGCCAGTTACACTCCTTGGACCGTGCTCCCCGAGCAGCCAGCTTGAGACTCTCCATGTGCTGTTGCAGCATGGCCTCCACCGGCCGCAGGGGCAACTGTTCGATCGGCATATTCAGCCAGTCGGTGATCTGCTCTGTTTTCAGCTCGCCCGGCAGCGTCTTGCCCGCCTTCTCATACAATGCGACGGCATCCCCCTCAACCAGAGACTCCTCCTCCGGCAACAATGAGTGCTCACCGCCATCCGTCGATAAGCCGGCCGGATAAATCGCCAACCTGGCCTCCCGACCCAACGCAGGCGTACCGGCCGCACCGGCAAAAACCAGCATGGACAGAACCGAGGTGAACACGACCCTTGCCAGACGCATCATGATTCTTCCTCCAACTCCGTTAACTTTCGTTAGGCCGACTTGCCGGGCCGCGCGACAGGTCCAACGCATCAGTTCCTGACGGTGATCAGATAGCGAATCTGGGCCTTTTCCTCTCCGTCGGGCGCCGCCGATTCGAGCACGGCGCCTGTGGCTCCTGTCCTGCGGTAAACGTACGGCTTGCCGCTCACAGCATCGGTGGGCAATGAAACTCCGGTGATATCGCTGAGGTTCTCTGGCAACTGTCCCGCATGCGCGGCCGCGTACGAGCGAACCGCTTCGGCGCACTGTAGGACGCCGATGTGACTTTGCAGCCGCCTGGAGATCATTCGGACCCTCTCATACGCAGGCTCCTTCTGGCTTTCAAGCTGCTTGAGGAGCGCCTCGTCCGCCTGTGCGGCCACTGCTTTCTTCTCCGTCTCTATCGCCTTTTCGACGTCGGCAAACGGCTTGGGCAAATGCGCCAACGCCCAATACAGGTTCGGCGCGTTCTCTGGCTGAATGAATTCGTCGGCCTCCGCGCGTATCACCTCCGCGGTGGCGATCCCGACCAAGGCCTGGACAAGGTTGGGGGCCTGAGTCAAATGCCGCGTCATCCCGAACCCCGTCTGCAGGGCGAGCATCGCGCCCTCGTGTCCGCCGCGCGCGATCTCCAGCCGGGCCCACAGCCGCACAACGAAGGCGAGCTTGCGATACGCGGTGAGATTCATCGGCGTTTCCCCGGGCTTCCACTGCGGCCAATTGCACTGCTTGCATCGCGTGGCCTTCACCAAGGCCCGGAGGCTGTCCATGTGCTCTTGAATAACCCGTTCGGCCTGCTGCATCGGCAGTTGCGTCACCGGCAGGTCCAGCCATTCCCTGATCTGCTTGTCCCGGGACTGCTGGGGCATCGCTTGGGCCGCCTTCTCGTACCAGGGGACCGCATCGCCCTCGATCAACACGTCCGGCTTGGGGAGAAGGGAAAGAGCATCGCCCTCTGCCCCCATCGCGGCCGGGTGGATCGCCAACTTCACCTCGCGTCCTAACGCCGGCATACCGACCGCACCGGCGCCAATCAGCCAAACCAGGGCCCCGACAAGTACATCTCTGCGCAACCGTGTCATGGCAAATCCTCCCAATTCTGCATTTCTCTCGTTCTGCCGTTACGAAACGTTTTCCGCCCGGCAGCCGGCGATTCACGTTTTCGACCGGCCCCGAAAACAAGGACGCTACACCCGGCAGGAAAAATCACGCAATCCGCCCAAGACGATACGATACGCCTGGACCTCTAAGGCCATTCGGGCAGCAGCCACCCGAGAGAACGCCCGAGCAGTTCGCTCGTGCTCAAGCGTGAGAAAAGCCGCAACGTAGAAGCACGCGTAATACAACCGGTTAACAGCCGCATTCCACCGGCTCGCATCGGCAAGAATACGCGCATCCTGCACGGATTCACGAGCACGCTGCAAACGATAGGCTACCAGTTCGCTTATCGGTGCGGTCACAGCGCAATACCCTCACGTTCGACATTGCGATAGAACGGAGTAGTCCGGTACGGCGGAGTGCTCCATTGGTCTCTGCTGCGTACGATCGAAGAGAGGACCTGGCCCAATCGCCATTTAACCTCGTAGAGTCGATGACGTATCCCGTCTACGCGCGCATCTGCGACGGGTCCGTCGACCAGAACCAGAAAATCGCAGTCAGAATCCTCGCGCGCATCACCTCGCGCACGCGACCCATAGAGGATTACCTCAACTCCTGGTTCGCCTTCCAGGATGGCGTGTTTGACTTGCCTTAACAACGCGTGACGGTCCATACACATATTATAGCCACGTGCCGCCTGCTGAACAAACCGTACCTCGTGAGCCGATTGCCACTGCGCTACCGTTCCTGTCGACTTGAAACGGATTGCTGTGCTTCGAAGCGGACTTCGCCGCCGACGATGGTTTTCTCGACCTTGCCTTTGACCTTCCAGCCGTGGTAGGGGCAGTTGCGACTCTTGGAAAGGAAGGTATTGACGTCAATTTCCCACTCGGTGTCGGGGTCGAGGATCGTAACGTCTCCCTGCCTGCCCCGGCCCAGGGTTCCCTTGTCGATCCCGATGATGCCGGCCGGATTGACCGTCATCAGACGGATCAGGCCGGGCCAGTCCAGAATCTTCGGCTCCACCAGCGCCTTCACATAAAGGCCCAACGCGCACTCCAGACTCGCGACGCCGAACGGCGCCGTCAGGAATTCCAGCTCTTTTTCGCTTTGGAGATGGGGTGCGTGGTCGGTGGCCAGCGCATCGACCAGTCCCTCGGCCACGGCGGCCTTGAGGGCCTCTACGTCCTTCTGCCCCCGCAGGGGGGGATTGACCTTGTAGTTGGTGTCGTATTCGGCGCAGTTCTCTTCGGTCAGCAGCAGGTGATGCGGGCTGACCTCGCAGGTGACCGGCAGCGAGTCCTTCTTGGCCTGTCGAATCAGATCGACCGAGCCGGCCGTCGAGATATGCTGGGCGTGGTAGCGAACCTGCGTTTTTCCGATCAACTGGATGTCGCGCCACAGCATCGCTTCCTCGGCCAGCGGGTCGATGCCGGGAAGCCCCAGAATGGTGGAGTAGTATCCCGCGTTCATGACCCCGCCTCCGGCGTAGGCGTCATCCTCGCAGTGCTGGGCCACGACCCGGTCGAGCATTTTGACGTATTTCAGTGCCCGCAGCATGACCGCCGGGTCCTGGACGCCGCGACCGTCGTCGGTGAAGCCGCACGCGCCCGCTTCCGCCATCATCCCCATTTCGGCCAGCTCTACGCCCTCGCGCTTCTTCGTAATCGCTCCCATCACGTAGACGTGCGTCTTGCGCGTCTGGCGGCCCTTTCGATGCACGTACTCCACATCGGTCTCGCTTTCGATGGCGGGATGCGTGTTGGGCATGCACACGACCGACGTGAACCCGGCTGCCACCGCGGCCGCCGAGCCGCTGGCAATCGTTTCCTCTTCCTCGTCGCCCGGCTCGCGAAAATGGACGTGAATGTCAATGAGGCCCGGCGTCACGAGCTTGCCGGTGGCGTCAATGACCCGCTCGACCGATTTCTCAACGGTCCCGTTGAGCTTGCCGACTTCGGCGACCTTGCCGTCAATGATCAGGACGTCGCATTTTTCATCGACCCGGTTGGCCGGATCGATGACCCGTCCGTTCTTGATCAAAAGCTGATTTGCCATGCTACGCCTGTACCTCCGTGAATACTCCGACAACGTTCACGCCACGCCTGCCGCCGCACCGTCGCCCGCAGCTTCGCCAGAGCGACGATCGCACCGCGCACGTCTCCGTATCGCCACATCCGTGCACCGAACCGTATTTGTACCAGAAACAGCCGGCCAGGCAAAGGGCTTTTTGCCCCGCTCGCGGGGCGCGGCGTGCGATTCGCGTTTTCAGGTACACGGGCGGTCAGTTCTGCGGGTCGCAGGCGGGGTCGTGTGGGTTGGCGCAGGCGAGCCACTCGGCCGCCAGGATGGCCAGGTCCGCAAAATCCACGTAACAATCGCCGTTCACGTCGGCGGCGGGCCTGGCATGGCATTCGTAGATGGAGAACGGTCCGTCGCTGGTATCGCTCAGCGACGCGTCGCACGCGGCCCTGACCCGTATCAGGCAATCATTGGAAGTCACTTGGGGAACCGCCCACGTATAAAGCCCGGTGTCGTCCACTTCGTCCACGGCCAGCCAGTTGGCAGCGCCGTCGAGCGAATAGTCGATGAGCACGCGCTTGACGTCGCCGGCGCCTATCGTTTTCCACTCAACCGTGGCAGGGCGGCCGGCAATGACCCGCGCGCCGCCGTTCGGGCGCAAGACGGCGAGCCTGGGCGTTACGGTATAGCTCCAGACGTCTTGCGGCTCATACACGCCGGGCACGTACCAATTGTTGTCCTGCCGCTGCATCCAGGTGACGGTTACCTCCAGATCGTCGATCTCTACCAGGACGTAGCCGTAGCGCTCGGCGTGATACACCTGTTCAATGGTGAAATCTCCGTTGTTCCCGTCATACGGAGGCTCCCACCAGTACGGATACGCTCCGGCGGTGCCGACGATGAACTGGTGGATGTCGTTGTCGGTGTTGCCGTCGCCGTCGTTGATACGGGCGTGGTCGTAGAAATGGTCGTGTCCGCAGAAATACGTTCGTGCCCCGGCGGCCCGGAGGCTGTCCCAAAATGCGTCGCGCCGGGCCGGATACGCGTCGAGGCAATCGAAGTGAAGCGTCCGAAACGCCGGTTCATGGCCGAAGACGAAAACATGCGGCTCCGCGTTGTCGCGCAACTGGAAGTCCAGCCAGGTTTGATTGTGCCGGTGGGCAAGCTGATGTCGCATCCCCGCATACTGATCCAGCAGGACGACGAGGACATTCTCATGTGTGACAGAGTACGTCATATACTTCTCGTCGGAAGGCCCGTTGTCAGGCAGTTGCACTCCGGGAGGCGCGTCATGGCCGAATACGTTCAGCCATCTCAGGGCGTAGTTGTCCGCCGGATCGGGCCCCTGGCCCGGCTCGGCGTCCCACATGTCACCCACCTCGTGATTGCCGCGACAGACATAGACGCCGATCCCGGCGTCGTAGACCGGCTGCATCACCCGCACCCAGTGCCATAACTGCTCCTCGAATCGCTCCGGGCCCACTCTGGCGCCGTAGACCAGATCGCCCGGGAAGACGGCAAACGCTGCGTCCTGGCGCAGGATCTCCTCGGCAATTTCGCTGAGGATCGGCTCGTTGACGCCGGTGAGGGAACTGCCCCGGCTGTCGCACGTCATGATGAAGCGCCAGCTACCCCGCGCCGCAGAAGCCGCACCGCTCATGACCGCCAGCGAAAGAAGAAACGGCAGGGCTCTGTTGGAATTGAACATATCTGTGATTTCCCCTCTCCGCTTGACCTCTGCGCCAGCCGCAAGAGAGACACTCCCGGCGCGTTCGGGTGCGGCTAATTGGTTGTGCTGTTGGTGTGCCAGTCGGCCCGGCGATCGCGCTGGGCGTACAACTCGCGCATGTCATCGACGTCGATGCGCCCATCCTTGTTGACGTCTCCAATGACGTAGGCTCCCGGCGATTTGAGACCGGCAATCCAGTTGTTCATCAGGACGCCGAAATCCAGCTCATCAACGATTCCGTCGGCGTTCAAGTCGTGCCAGAAGAAGCTTTCGTCGACGGTCTTGTCATCCACACTCCAGGCCAACGCATACCGCTCGCCGACGGGAGCCACCGATCCGTCAAAATCGCTGTAGGAGACCACAATCTCGTACATCGTATACGCCTCGAGGGTGTCGATGTAGACGTGCTCGACGTTGTCAACGGGGCTGTCGCTCCAGGTCAACGGTTCGTCCTTGCCCAAATCGCCGGGGTCCACTGCCCGCACTTCAAGACGCAGGTTGCTGTCGCGCTGCGACAATCTCTCGAAGGGATATTCCGTGCCGTAATGCCGATTCCAGGCCAGCGTGACCGTCAGGACCTTCTTGGCCGAGTCCTCCAGCACGATGCGATAGACGCGCTGGACCGACCGATCCGTATCGAGCCGATTCACATCCCACCCCGTCGTCGCCACGTCGCCGGGAGCCCCCTGGCCGGCCTTGAGAAGCCGGTACGCTCCCACGGCGTTGACCATGCCGGCGCCCTGGACGTAGTCGAGCGGAACCTCGTAGTCGTCCTCATCGCTGAGCCGGCCCTTGTGCCAGAACGGCAGCTTCGTGGCCGAGTTCATGAGTATGGCCTTCATCGCGCAATTGCGTCCTTCCGGCGCCAGGGCATTCTCCAGCCGTCGATCCCGCCTGGCGGCCTGAACGAGCAGGCCCACGGTCCCGGCGGCCACCGGCGTCGAGAAGCTCGACCAGTTACCGGCGGTGACGTAGCTGACCTCGTCGGCTGTGTCGGCGACGAGGCAGTTGCCCGGCGCGATCAGGTCGGGCTTGCACCGGCCGTCATCGGTCGGTCCCCAGCTTGACTGCTCCGGATACGCCAGGGAAAAATGTGCCAGATTCGTCGCCGCATCCTCGGTGTTGACCGAACTGACCAGCCCTACGCCGATGGTGTTGGCTCCGGCGCCGGGGTAGAAGGTGGGGTTGGCGGCGTTGGCGCCGTTGCCGATGCTGGCCACCACGATCAGCCCCTCGTGCTCGGCCCAGGATTCGATGCCGCGCGTCCACCAGGTCTCAAAAGGATAGCCGAAACTCGCCGCGACCACATCGAGCTCCGGTCGCTTCTCGGCGGGTAAATACTGCGTCACAAAATGCCAGAATTCGTAGACGTGCCCCTCGGCTGCGGGAATCGCCCCCTCGTAGAGAAACGGATTCAATCCGGGGGCCAGCCCCTGTGCATCGGCGCCAAACAGGATGGAACAGACGGCGGTCGAATGAGGCGAGACCCCGGCCGCCAGGATTCGGTCGTCGTGGAAGCGCAGATTCGCGCCCTGGAAGCAGTGGTGCCCGGCGTTGGGCCGGTAATCGTTCTGGGGCTCGTCGGCCTCGCTATAGGTGAAGCTGCGCGATACGACGCCGAACCTCAGACTCGTGCCGTCCAGACTCGGATCGAGCTGCCGCAGGGCGTAAACGCCCGCTCGCTCCAGGCCCTGAGGCTGAAACGTCGGGCTTTCCTGAGCCCGCGCGGCGCCCGCCGCCCCGACGATGCCGAACAGCAGGGCCACGACCCATAATCTTACGACCACGATGCTTGATGCGTTAATCGTCTTCACTCTTCCAGGACCCAAAGGGGGGAAAGCAGTCGGCGAGCCGTCGTTGTTCCCCCAGACGCAATCCTCCGTCGTCCAACCAGATCCGTCCTCCAAACGAACGCTCTTATCATAGCAGAATCCCGCCCTTTATTCAAGCAAAATTCCGCCGTGGCAACCAGCATATCACCTCTGTCAGTGCTGGGAAAGCGGATTTTTGAAAGTCTGGGGCCAAATCTTGCCTTGCCGCCGGCTCGGGGTTATACTCGCAATGACGGTTTGAACCGAACCAATGGACACTGGATGCGAAACGCTGCTTATGACGGTACTGCTGGACGCCGGACAGATTGAACGAACGCTGGAGCATATGGCGGGCGATATTGCGGCGCGGACGCCAAAAGGGGATGATCTGGCCATCATCGGGATTCGCAGCCGCGGCGAGATTCTCGCGGAAAGGCTGGCCAATCATCTGGGCCAGAAGCTGGACAGGCCGGTACCCTGTGGCACGCTGGACATTACGCTCTACCGCGACGACCTGAACTCGCCCCAGGGCAGCGGTCAGCCGCTCGTCCGCACCACCGAGATCGGCTTCAATATCGACGACAAAATCATCGTCCTCGTGGATGATGTGCTGTATACCGGTCGGTCGGCCCGAGCGGCAATGGATGCCCTCATCGATCTGGGCCGACCCAAGGCCATCCGACTGGCCGTATTAGTGGAAAGGACCGGACGCGAACTGCCCATACAGGCTGACTATATCGGCCATCAGGCCGATGCTCAGCCGGCGCAGTCCATCCAGGTCCGCCTCATCGAGTCCGACGGCAAAAACGAGGTCGTCATCGAGTAGGGAACCATGAACCGGATTCTCAACATCGTGGAGCGGCACACGCCCCACAAGGCAAGGAAGCGCCACGGGACAGGTATGGCTATCATGCGAAAAAGCAAGCAGTTCAGATGGCAGCGCAAGCACCTGCTCGGCTTGCGGGAGCTCAGCGCCGAGGAGATCACTTACATCCTCGACACCGCCCAGGGCTTCGAGCAAATCAGCACGCGCTCGGTCAAGAAAGCCCCGCCTCTGCGCGGCAAGGTGGTCGTCAATCTGTTCTTCGAAGACAGCACGCGCACCCGCAACAGCTTTGCCCTGGCCGCCAGCCGGCTCAGCGCCGACATCATCGAGTTCACCAAGAAGAGCAGCTCCGTCAGCAAGGGAGAGACGCTGCTCGATACCGCTCGCAACCTCGAAGCGCTGGGCATCGACATTGTCGTGATTCGCCACAGCGCCGGCGGCGCCTGCAAGTTCCTCAGCCGCAACATCAACGCCTGCGTCGTCAACGCCGGGGACGGCTACTGCGAGCATCCGACCCAGGGACTGCTCGACGTGTACACCATTCGCAAAATCAGGGGTACGCTGGAAGGCTTGAAGATCGCCATCGTGGGCGACATCGCCCATTCACGCGTCGCCCGCAGCGACATGTGGGCCATGACCAAGCTGGGCGCCGAGGTGACGTTCGTCGGGCCGCCGACGCTCATCCCGGCCCAGGTCGAGCGCCTGCCGGTCAAGGTCAGCTACTCGCTCGACGAGGTCATCGAGCAGGTAGACGTCGTGAACATGCTGCGCATCCAGTTCGAACGGCTCGGCGGCAATCCGTTCCCCTCCATCCGCGAGTATTCGAAGTACTTCGGCCTGACCGTCGAGCGCATGAAGCGCGCCAAGCCGGACATCCTGGTCATGCACCCCGGGCCCATCAATCGCGGCCTGGAAATGGAAAGCGAGGTCGCCGACGGACGAAACAGCGTCATCCTCCAGCAAGTCACCAACGGCCTGGCCGTACGAATGGCCGTCCTATTCTTAGTAAACCAGGCCGCCGCCGAAACGCCCGCCTGACGGCGCATCGCGAAAATCGAAGCGAGTCGTAACAAGATATGGCAGGTAAACAAGTGAGACTACCCAAAGGTGCATCGATCTCCGACGAGAAGCTCACAAAGTACCTGCTGACCCCCAGGAAGAGGCATGATAAATCCAAACGGTTGGCCGAGTTCATTACCATGTACCCTGACAGAAGGCAAGCCAGCGATGAGGCATAAGTTGTTTGAAGAAGTCGTCTTGGGCAGGGACCTTCCCGAGAAAGGGCTGAAGAAGGGTGACGTGGCGACTGTCGTGGAATATCACCCGGTGCCCGCCGGCCAGGACGGCTATTCCCTGGAGGTCTTCAACGCTCTCGGAAATACCATAGCGGTCATAACCGTGCCCGAGTCACTGATTGAATCGCTCAGGGACGACAAAGTCTTCAGCATTCGTTCGCTGGCAACCGGCTCATGATCCCGTCGTCGCCTGCAGAATGAGAAGCCTGTTTGCCCAAGCCGTCAACACAAAGTTGTCGAACTGCATCAGCAGGAAGTCAGTTCATCCCAGCCACTCCATACTTCTACCCGCTGGCGAGCGACCTCTTTCGAGAATGCGCTGCCCCGAATCCTGGAATCGCCTCCCTTCGGCACCGGGTACACCGGCACGTCCAGCGCGTAGTCGCATTTGAATGCAGGCAGGTCTGGCTTGCTACACCCCCCTCGGATTAACCCACATGACATGTACTCGACCCTATGCGCGAGTGCTTATTGTACTCGGGCTGCGCTGTGGGTCGGTTGCGGATTCGCGTTGCGTTTTCTTTGCTGGTGGCGTTGTGAGAGCGTATAGTGAAGGGCCGTCGTCGATCGTACGTGAGGCTGCTTTGGTTCTATGAGTACGAATGTCGTCATAGCCAACGAGAATGCCAACTGGCGGGCGGGCGGTGCGCGGGTTCGCCAGGCTCGGGAACTGCTGCGCCGACAGGGAACGGATTTTGCCTGGTCCGCCAGCGAGAGGGCCGGTCACGCTCGCGAGCTGGGGGCGGCTGCGGCGGCCGAGAAGGTCGAGACCGTCATCGTCATCGGCGGGGACGGCACGCTCAACGAGGTGGTCAACGGCATCTTCACCTCGGGACACCGCCACGTGCCGCGCATCGGGATCATCCCGGCCGGCTCGTCGAACGATTTTTCCAAGAGCCTGGGTATCCCGCAGGATCCGCGCGGGGCCTGCGCCGCCATCGCACGGGGGCGCGTTCGGCACGTGGACGTGGGCCGGGCCGGCGTCCACTATTTCTGCAGCGCCTCGTGCTTGGGATATTTTTCCGACGTTGCCGCTGTCAGCCATACCATGACGGGCCTGCGCGGCTCGCTGCGCTACGTCGTGGCGGCGCTGAGCGTGGTGCGCAAAATGCACGCCGGCTGGAACATGGAGGTCAGCGCCGACGGACGCACCTTCGCAGGGGAGTACGCGGTCCTGCTCGTGGGCAACGCACCTCGCTTCGGCGGCTTGACCATGCTGCCCGGCGCCGAGGTCGATGACGGCGCGTTGGACTGCCTGCTGATCGAAATGGGAGGCAGGCGCGAGGCCCTGGAACTGATCCCCCTGGTCTACTGCCAGGCGCTCGAACGTCACCGCAACGTCACGCGCTTTCGCGCTCGCTCGCTGTCGGTCCGCCTGGACCGCCCCTCGCGCCAGTGCAATGACGGGGAGGTCCGCTCCGCCCTGGTCCGGACCATCGACTACGCCGTACTACCGCGCAAGCTGCCCGTGCTCTGCTGAACGTTGTCGAAGCAGCGACCTGCCGCACACAAATCAATCACAATCCGCGTGACCCATCCCGATTTGGCCTCGGCCGATGCGTTTCCTATACTTTGCCGGGAGGTGTTTATGAAGGTCTTATGGCAGCACACAGACGGGGACCTATACGCGGTCGAGCATGACACGTTCGGCCACGTTGTCGCTGCGGCCGGCCCGCTCGACTGGGACGAACGGAGCAACGCCGATGAACAGCCTTACGACCCTGACGCCGTGGATTGGGTCGAAGACGCCATCAGGAGACACGCGCTGCACCGCGTCCCCCAGGCCGTTTTGCAGTGACAATTCCGCGCGACGGATCCCGCGCGTCACGCATTCTCAGGCTCGCGCTTCTTGCGGAATGAATCGTGGATTGCCCCGTGCGCCGACGGCGCCAGGCAACGCATCAGCGTCAGGCCGTAGCCAAACGGCAGGGTTACACCTTCCATGTCCGGCCGCTTCAGTATCTCAGAGACGGCCGCATGTATCCCCTCGTATTGCTGTAAGGTATCGTGAACCGCAATGATCCCGTTCTGCCGCATGCGGGCGATGCATTGACTCAGCTCCGCAACGCAATAGGCACAGGAACAGGTCTTCGACGAGAAGTAATCCAGAAAGGCGAAGTCAAAGCCGTGGTACCCGCCGTTCCATAGGGCCTCGACCTTGTCACAAACGTAGGTCGTGACGCGCTGCTCCTCGGGGGTGAGGAGATAGCGGAAGTCCCTCCGGTCGCACGTGCACAGATACCCGTGATTCTCCGCGGCAGCCCGCATCAGGACGAACGAAGACCGGCCGAAGCCTACCTCGAGGATGTTCTGGGCGTTGAGCCCGCGCGCCACCGAATACAGCGTCAGCAAGTGCCTTGACGTTGAGTACGCGTCATTGAACCAGCGCACGAGCACATCGTCCGGGACAAAGCCCGCGCTCCACTTGTCCGCTTCCAGCTCAGTCTGGCAATGCATCACGGCCTGCATGAACGATCCTTTCGTTTCCGCACTACGCCAGGTCCCCGCGTCTGTGGGCGGGACCGTCCCACGCCAGCGACCGCGCCACGCACAGACCTGCAAAAGCGAGATTCTCGCCGCACCGTGCCGCAGGGTCAAGTGCGTTTTGCTCTGCCCAGAGACTCGTGGCTGTGAAGGGGTTCGGGTAGAGCAAGTGAAGCTTGTTCACCGTCTTGGGAAGGCGGCATCGTTGTCATTGGCGCGCAGGCGGGAATCCAGGAACCTCCGGTCATTTCCTGGACCCCTGCCTTCGCAGGGGTGACAGAATCGGCACCGCATGGCGCGATCCGCAATTGCCTGGATGTTTTCACACACAAAGACTCGGGTGCACTTCGTGTTTGTAGGTAAACGTGCGGACAACGTCCGCCCACAAAAGCTTGTCATTTCGACCACATCGCACCGCATCACTCACGATCCGTACCAAAGGTATTGCTTTTTGCGGAGCGGGTGCTGTAAGATACAGCACCAAAAACTGCTTGAAGGGCTGGACGATGGCGAAAAAGAAGGTTGTGTCGATACGTCTTGAGGAGGAGCACCTGCAGGCTCTCTACGGGCTGGCGGGCACGTTCGGGGTTACGCCGGAGGAAGTCATCCAGCAGGCGCTGCCTGACGTGGCTGTGACGCGGCTCTTCTTCCAGTGCAAGGATTACATCCCCGCCCTGTGCTGGAATGACGTGGCGGAGGCCGGACACCAGGCCATCCGGGAGCACCTGCGGGCTCTCTATACCAAAGGCCTGGAGAAGCATCTGGCCCGCTTTGGCGTGGATCTGGACTCGTCGGGCCAGGAGGTCGAAGCCGCCCGGAAGAACGCCCTGGCGCAGTTGCGCGCCGACGCAGACCACCGACTCGACCACCAGATCGCCCGGGCCGAGCAGGACTCCGTCTATCTCGGCTACTTGTACGACGCCTGGAAGCGCGCCCGCGAGGGCGAGCCCGGCTACACCTTCGCGCAGGTGGATGTCGACGCCAAGGTCGGCCACACACCCACGCGCCACAAGGCCTGGGCCATCCTGAAGGACGGCAAGATCGTATAGTGCGAATCAGGAAAAAGTCCGGCGCCGCAGCGCTGTCATTCCTTCGGCTACGCTCAGGACAGGCTCTGAGGCGAAGTCGAACGAGATCCGGCCCTCGAGAGGGGGGATACTTGCTGCCGCAGACCAGATCTTTTCCTGCGCCCGGGGCCTGTCCCAAGCATCGCCGAAGAAAGGACATGCCGCGCACGAACTCAACATGGTTCGTAGATCCCGCCGGTTGGGCCCTGTACGCCCCGGTGGCCCGCGCTTGACCGAAATACCCGATCTGCGTACCTCCGCAGGGCCCTTCGCCGAGGCCGCCGAGGCCGGTTTGCCGTGACCGTTTCGGGTCGGGGCGTGAGGATTTCGGAGTAGGGCGGTTTCGCCGGCGTCGAATCCGCAATCGTCAAGCCGCAATGGCCTTGTGTCTGCCGCGATGACTCGACAACTCGCGCGCGGCACCGTCAGGGAATCGGCAGCCCCGGGGGGATTGCCCCTGTGCGTTGCGTGGAGAGCGCGTGCGGCGTGGAGGTCCCGCTATCTGCCGCCGTCTTCCGGCCGGATTTTTTTTCCTCGCGTCGTTTTTTCGCTGGATATACCCACCTCCCAGGCTACAATGTGACTCAGGAATGCGTGGCTTTCCCGCGTAGTGCTGCGATGAGATGCGAAGCAGTTTGCGGATGAGCGAGAGTCATGCGAGCGTAGGTTCGGGGCCCGGAACCGAAGCGGGGTCTTGCAAAAGGAGGAACCGAGCCATGAGAACGAGACATGTGCTGTTGGCGGTTGTGGTCTGCGCCTCTGTTGTCCCGGCCGGGGAGTATCGCGTCAATGTGCGAACGACCGCCTCGCAGGCCAATCCAGCCCTGGCTCTCGGTGACGCCGGCGACGTCTTGGCGGTCTGGAGCAGCTATTACGGCAGCTCCGGACGGTCCAACGAGATCTGCGCCCGCTGCTGGGGGTTGAGCGACGTGCGGCCGGCGTCTGCGGAGTTTCAGGTCAACGTCGCGCGCGAAGGCAACCACAGCGAGCCGGCGGTAGCCTGTGACGGCCGGGGCAACTTCGTCGTGGTCTGGCAGGGGCCCGGCCCCGAGGCCGAGGACATCTTCGTGCGACGATTCGACCCCAACGGAGCCGCTCTAACCGGGGAAATGCTCGTCCATTCATACACGCCGGGACGCCAACTGTATCCCCGCGTGGCCGCCGCCGACGCCGGCGCCTTCGTCGTGGTATGGGAAAGCCGCGGCCCGGCCGACGAGAGCCAGCGTTCGGTCGTGTGCGCCCGTTGCTTCGATCCCAACGCCGCCCGGGGCGAAGCGTTCGTCGTTGACCAGGACGCGTACGACTGCCGCTATCCCGACATCGCGATGGATGCGGCCGGCGGCTTCGCGATCGCCTGGATGCAGGACCGCACCCGTAAGACGGTCTTCGCCCGGATATTCGATCCGAACGGTAGGGCGGCTGCTGCGTTCGAGGTCAGCCGGGTCGGTTGCAGTTCCCTGACGCGGCCCTCGGTCGCCATGGACGGGGCGGGTCGTTTCGTCGTGACCTGGGACGGCGATCCGAACCGGGCCGGAGACGATGACGTGCATGCGCGGCTCTACGATCCTGACGGCACGCCGCGAACCGACCAGTTTCGCGTGAACACCCTTACCGACGGTGCCCAACAGTGGCCCCGCGCCGCCGCCGACGCCAACGGGCTGGCCATCGTCTGGGTGCACGACACCAACGAGCCCGGCCGCGCTACCGACATTCACGCGCGACGCTTCGATTGGGACGGCGTGCCCGCCGCTGAGCCGTTTCTGCTCCATACGCTCGCGGCGGGCAAGCAGCAATATCCGGCCGCGGCCCTGGCGGACGACGGGATGCTCGTTGCCCTCTGGGAGACCGAGGACCCTAACGGCGGCGGCTACGACATCCGCGCCTGCACCGTGCCGGCACCGACGGACCCCGACTTCGACGGCGACGGTCGGGTAACGTTCTTCGATTTCGCTGCCCTGGCGCGGCACTGGCGACAGCCGGCTCAGGGCCCGCCGGCCGACCTTACCGGCGACGGCACGATCGACACCGACGACCTCATGGCCCTGTGCCGCCGGTGGCTGCGGCAATGACCACGGCTTCCCGCCGACGCCGTCTTGTTACTCGGCCTGCAATTCGTCGGGGAAATTGAGAAACGCGAACTCGCCGGCCAATTCGAATGCCTTGCGGTCGCGGGCGCGGGCCGCCTCGACCTCGGCGTCGAACAGACCCAAGTAAAACTGCTCGCCGTTGTGCTGGATATGCGCCTCCCATTTGTCGCCGCGCGGGAAGACGCCGCGGAACCGCGACTTGCCCGAGGCTCGCTGGTTGTTCTGCGAGTTCTGCAACTGCGTGCAGACGCGCAGGTTGCGGCGCCGGTTGTTGATCCCGTTGCCGTTGATATGGTCGACGACCATGCCCTCGGGCGGCTGCATGATCTGGCGGTGCATGGAGATCACCCGGCCGTTGCTGCTGCGGGCGGCGTAGAACGTGCCCCCTCCCCGCTGGGCGTACCATTTGTATTTGCTCAGCTCGGGGTAATCGGCGGCGTCGACGATGGCGAACAGCCCGCGCGTCAGCGGGATGTAGGCGACCTCGTCGTTGGGCGGCTCCGGCGGCGCCACCCGCACCGGCGGCTTTGGCCTGGCGCGGAAGTTCCGACACGGGCCGCTCAGCGGCACCTCGCTGAGCTTGCCTTCCCGCGCAAGGTGGTTGGCGCACATCGGCCGCAACGGAAAGCCCGAAGCCAGCGTCCGCAGCCACAAATTTCCGTCCCAGACGCAGTACACGCAGTCGTGGCAGCTCCGCCCCGGCCGCCGCATCTTCCGCATCGCCTCCAGCGCCGCCTGTGCCTCCTTGCCCATAACCGGCACCCGCACCACAATCCGCTCATCTCGTTCCCGCTCGTCTCGTTCGCTCATCGTAACTCCCTTTCCGTGGCTCGTCGCCCGTTGCCCGTGACTCGGCACCCGGCACGACCGGGAAACTCGAATCTCCAAGCTCGAAACCTAAGCCTCAATATCTCAGAACTCTCTTTATGTTGTGTATATTATAAACGAAAACGGCAAAAATGTCAAGACAATTCATGGAATTACGACAGACGCGAAGAGAAGCCAGATACTGGTTGCAACCGCAGATAAGCGCCGATGAACGCGGATAAACGAGATACGAACCACGAGTCGCGAGATACGGTTTCTTGGCCACAAAGGGCGCAGAGGCCACCGAGAAAACAATCAATCAACAATTATCGATAATCAATGCCAAACGCCCGCCCCCTTGAATTGCCCCGTAATCGATGAAAGGGCCGGCGGCTCCGTTCTCCGCCGGCCCTTGTTTGCGTAGGGGCCCCGGCACGCCGGGGTGCGTGCCCGGTCATCGGGTAGCCACAGGAGGCTACCCCTACGGCGCAACCGCGCGGTTGTAGATGCGGATGTCGTCGATTTGGCCGGAGAAGAAGCGGTTGGTGGTGGCTCCGGCACCGATCATCAAGGGGGCATCGGGTATTGCCAGTTCCACTTGTTCGTCCCGGGCGGCCTCGTGCCAATCTACGTACAGAATACGTCTCGTTCCATCCCAGACCAAGCCGATACGATGCCACTGGCCGTCGGTGATGACCACGTCGGAGAACAGTGGCACGCCGTTTCCCGCAATGGAACTAAGTGCCGTCATCAGGCTGCCGTCGGCCGGATTGGTATAGAGCCAGTCCGCTACGCCGCAGGAGACAAAGACCTCGTCCGCCGCCCCGCCCTTGACCCAGGCAAGAATGCTGAACGGCCCGTCTCTCAAGCTCGGCACAGCGTCGACAACAGCGAAGGAACTGACCCCATTGAGTTGGAGCGCGCCACCAACCATGCCGCCATCGGGCTGCCAAGTCGCGCCACCCACGACCAAAGCATCGTTTTCCCCGGCCATGTCGCAGGCAGTCATACCGTCGGTCTCGTCCAAAGGCCAATGGGCCACCAGGGTCGGATCTGCGACGTCCTTATCCTCTTCCAGGTACTCCGCCAGAGCGAAAAGGTCCTGTTCATCGACGATGCCGTCGCCGAAGGGCGTAGGCCCTATATCACAGAGAGGCTGATCCTGGCCCCAGCATTCCACCATCGTCACAACGTCTCGGCCGTTCACCTTGCCGTCGCCGTTGAAGTCAACAACCGGCGTGATCGAAACCTGCCACAGTGCGGCGAACCCGGCACTGCGCGGGCGGTCGGAGGTGAAATAGAGAGTCGAACCGTCGGTCGAGATATCCGGATGTGCATCGAGGCCAAAACTGTTGACTGCCGGCCCGAGATTCACTGGCTCTCTCCATGGATCGGAGACGGTCGCCCGCATCGTCATCCATATGTCCGCAGCTCCCCCCTGCTGCCCGCCGGGGCGTGGAGAGAAGAAGTCGCTGAAAAAGAGCACCCGACCATCCGCCGAAATACTCGGCGCGCTATCGCCTGACAAGCCGTTGACCGCCGTTCCGAGATTCACCGGCTCTTGCCACAGATCGGACAGCGTTTCTCGTGTTGCCACCCAAAGATCGATGCCGCCGTGGCCTCCTTCTCGAAAAGAGTCAATGTAGAGCGACCGGCCATCCGCCGAGATACAGACATCGGTATCATCAGCCCACGTGTTGACTATCGGTCCAAGGTTCATCGCTTTCTCCCATGGGTCGGAAACGGACGCCCGTGTTGCGACCCAGATATCCGCTCCTCCGTAGCCGCCAGATCGCTGGGAACCAAAATAGAGCGACAGACCATCACTTGAGATGCTGGGCTCTCCGTCGTAAGAGGAACTGTTGACCGCGGGTCCGAGCTTCACTGGTTCGCCCCATGGATCGGAGACACTGGCTCGCTCCGTAACATATATATCGGCTTCCGACATCTTAGCGGACCCGATGCGAGTGAAGTAGAGCGACAGACCGTCGGCCGAGATGCTGGGCGAACCTTCAAGATCCGAGGGGTTACCTGTCACCCCCAAATTCGTTGGAGTGCCGAAGACAAAATCCGCCCTTGCTACCCCTGCAACCACACCCAAGGCCAGAACCAGCATGAGTACGATTGTCCTTTTCATCTTGCTGTCCTTTCAAAGCTTGTCCCCCGCACAAACAGGAGACGGTTAGTATTCTCGCGTCATGTACCGTGTAGGACATGCTTCCTGTGTATTCGTATTGATAATCTACCTCTCCTTGGTTGTGGGTTGTTTTGGTTTGCAGTATCGTGATATGAGCCTTGATGCGGGCGTGCAAACCATGCACCCGGCTGGGCTGGGGCCGGTGAGTTCGATGCTTGGCGGCGTGATACTCACCGGCTGCTCTTTCACTCTGCAAATTTCACATTTGTTTCACTCCTCCTTTCTTTGCATGGTTGCTCTCGATTCGGTGCTTACGCTGATGTCGTTCGGTGTTTGTGCAAAGCTCGGCGGAGGATTGAAAGCCACCTGCCAAATATCAAAGTATCCCATACCGTCGTCTCGGTCGCACGAAAAGTACAACACAGAAGCGTCAGGGGAGAGTTCTGGGCCAATTTGACGGTTTTCGTTATTGACAGCGGGTCCGAGATTTACGGCTGGCCCCCACCCGTCCTGAACCGTGACCCGTTCGGTGACCCAGATATCACCTCCCAGGAATGACCCCTCTCGGGATGATTTGAAAAACAGTAGCCTGCCATTGGCGGAAATGCTGGGTGAACCATCGTTTTTGCGGCTGTTAACAGGCGGGCCCAAGTTGACCGGCTCGCCCCATGGATTTTCAGTGGATGCCCGCGTGGTTACATAAATATCATCGCCGCCGTGTCCGTTAGGACGGTTAGAGCTGAAGTACATCTCCAGGCCGTTGGATGAAATGCCCGGTCCCCAGTCGGAAGCAGGGCTGTTGAGAGGCGGCCCCAGATTTACAGGGTTTTCCCACGGACCGCCCGGTGTAGACCGCGTGGTCATCCAAATGTCCAACCCACCCTGCCCACCGGGACGATCAGATGTGAAGAATATCGAGAGACCGTCAGCGGACAGAGCCAACCCCCCTTCCCAGTAGGGTGTATTGACCGGCGGCCCCAAATTCACCGGCTGGCTCCACGGGCTGTCCGTGGCCGTGCGCGTTGCCATCCAGATATCCGCGTTTCCGAACCCACCAAGACAATCTGAAGCAAAAAAGAGGGACAGGCGATCGGTCGAACATCTCGGTGAAATCTCATTAAGCGGACTATTGATGAGTGGCCCGAGGTTTTCGACCCTGCCTTGCGAGAGCGCAGCAATAAATGCCGGAATCTCTGCGCCCTGGGGAGGCTGATTGGGGCTTGAGGTCATTAGTGTGACATATTGATTCATGTCAGCAAAGGCCGCGTCCTTGTCATCTAAGTAATCAAGGTACAGAGCCCGGTGCAGAAAACCCGCTGCATCCTGGGGATCGTTCTCAATAGCACGGCTGTAACGGTCCGCCATTTCCCGATGGTGGTCCTCCAGGGTTCGAGCCGGGCCCAAGGATTCAACGGTGGGCACATTGGGATCGAGATCGGCAATCCAGATCTCGTTGTAGGGCGGTCCCAGGGTAAAATCCAGGGCCGTGCCATCCGGTTTCCAGGAAGCGCAGGTGATTTGGCCGCTGAACACCTTGGCCGCCTGCTCTGTTTCCCGGTCGTAAATCCATAAGCCCGTTCTATCATCAGTACGGAAGTATCCGCCCAGGCTGAATTCGCGACCAGAGGGCGACCAGTTTCCCCCCCAGATGGTCGGCGGCCCTGTTTTGTGAGTAACGCTTGTCTTAGAAGCCATGTCCACAATCGTCACACATCCATCATCTGCAAAAGCAATTCTCTCGTTGTCAGGCGACAGTGAGGGAAAGGCCGTCAGGCATGTGGCGACTGGCTCAGGTTGGGCATCGCCGGATGCGAGAGAAAGTGAATAGAGTGTATTATCTGATTCATAGTAGATGGTCTGAGAGTCTTCGCTCCAAAAAGGCCAATGCCCATAGGCCAGGCGCCGCGCCAAGGTTCCGTCGGCTTGAATAATCCATACTTCCTGTTTGTATTCATAGTGTTGTGTCCGGCGTTGGGCCGCGGTCAGTGTGGCAAGGTGCAGATTCCGGCAGTCGCGCACAAAGGCGATGGTTTTACCGTCCGGCGACCAACGGGGATCCTTACCCGGGGCAATCAGTAGTTCGGTCTCCTGGGTTGTCGTGTCATATACGGCCAAGCCGCTATAACCGTGGAGGCCCAGGCTGAAGGCCACCTCGCTGCCATCAGGGCACCAATCTGTCAAGAAACCACCGGTGATAAACCGTCTGGCCTTGGCACTCAGGTGATGATAGGTTTGTTCGGCTTCCAGCATGGGCAGAAACGCCACGCCTCCGGGCTTGTTCTCCGGCGCATGCCAGGACAGCCCTGCATCCAGTCTGTCAAACACGTATTTCATGGTCCAGTCCTTGAACCACTGGGCCTGGGCTGGTATGACACGCATGACATGGTGAAAACAAGTGGCTGCGGTTTGGTAGTCGCCCAGGGCTGTGCGTGCGCAAAACATATGAAAGTACGGCTTGGCCTCATTGGGGAATAGGATCATCCCCTCTTCGGCACTCGCAATGACACGCTCATAGTCATCCAGGCGCATGAGCAAGTCGCAGCGTTGGGACCATAAGGTGATGTATTCTGGAGTCTCTTTCAAGGTGAGTGCTAAGGCTTGATCGCAGTAGCTCAAGGCATCAGCGTACTGTTCCATTCTTTCCAGGGCAATGGCCCGCAGCGTATACCCCTCCGCATTCCCAGGCTTCAACACACACATGGCAATGGCATCATGCTCCATGCGCTGGTATTTTCGCGAGGCATAATAGGTATAGGCACGCAACTGATAGGCATCGTAATGCGTCCGGTCTGTGTGTATGGCTTTATCCAGCCATGTCAGTTTCTCTTTGATGGTCAGGGCCGTCATGGCCTGCAGGAAATAGGCCTCGGCCGTATCGGGGAGCAGCGCCTCGGCCTGGCGCTGATGGTCTTCAATCTCCCTGCGCCTTTCATCACCAAAGGACTGGCTTTCCCAGAGTATTCTGGCGAGAAGTGAATGAGCGCCCCCGGCGATCTCAGGGCGGTCGTCGAGCAACTTCTCCAGCATAGCCACAGCCTCGTCCGGTTGTCGGCCCTCAACCAGGATACCGGCATAGAGAAGCTGTGCCTCGGACCCAACGTGCTTGCTGCGGAGGATGGGGCTGACTTGTCGAAGGGCTGCCGCGTGCTGTCCTTTGGCATGGGATTCGCGGGCTCTTGACAGGATGTCTCTGTGCCTGAAGCCCTCGGCTTCCAGCAACTGGAGTCGGTCGCGACCCCACATCGTCAGGATGACACTTACAGCAACCACCGCACCCGCCATGGCCAGGACGACGCCGGCTTGAACTCGATGCCGATGCAGGAACTTGCCCAGGCGATACGTAGCGCTAGGCCCGCGGGCCAGGACCGGCTCACTATCCAGATGTCGCTGTATGTCCAGCCCCAGGGCGTTGGCCGTCTCGTACCGCCGAGAACGGTCCTTCTCCAGCGACTTCATGACAATCCAATCCAGATCGCCGCGAACGGCTTTGCTCAACACATCGGGAGTCGAATTGCGATGCCCGGCGATCTCAGTCAGCGTTTCCCCCAGCGTGCTGAGCTTGGTAGAAGGCTTGGTGGGCTCCGCTTCGCGGATGATGCGCTGCATTTCGATATAGCCCACCTCGCGCAGTTCCTCCTCGCTAAACGGCGTGGTGCCGGTGAGCAATTCATACAACAGCACGCCCAGCGAGTAGATATCCGAGCGGGTGTCGATGTCCAGATCGCTCAGTTCGGCCTGCTCGGGGCTCATGTAGGCCGGGGTGCCGATGAGGTGGGCGTAGCGGGTGAAGAGCGTCTTCTCCGTCAATTTCTGGTTGGTGGCCTTGGCGATGCCGAAGTCGATGACCTTGGGAACGGGTTCTCCGTCGCGCTGGGTGACCATGACATTAGAAGGCTTGATATCGCGATGGATGATGCCTTTCTGGTGGGCGTGCTGGACAGCGCTGCAAACCTGGATGAACAACCCGAGCCGGTCCTTCGTGCTCAGGTTGTTCTGGTCGCAGTATTCGGTGATCGAGACGCCTTGGACCAGTTCCATGACGAAGTAGGGCCGGCCGGTCTCGGTCGCTCCGGCGTCGAGAACCTTAGCAATGTTTGGATGGTCCATCATCGCCAGAGCCTGTCGCTCGGCCTCGAAGCGGGCGATCACCTGCTTCGTGTCCATGCCTAACTTGATGATCTTGAGAGCCACCTTGCGGCGGATGGGCTGCTCCTGCTCGGCCATGTAGACCACCGCCATGCCCCCCTCGCCGATCTTTTCCAGCAGCTTGTACCGTCCGATGACCGTGCCGGGGCCCTCGGTAATCGTGGCCTGGCCGGTCCCCATATCGAGGCTGAAGGCGGCGGGATCGAGAAACTCTCCGGCGCTCTCGTCGGCAAGGAGCAGGGATTCGACTTCACGCCGCAGTTTGGTGTCGCTGCCGCAAGCGGCGTCCAGATACGATCTCCGCTGCGGCCCCGCCGTCTTTTCGAGGGCCTCGAGGAAAATCGCCTTGACGTTGCGTGCCCGGTTTTCCGTCTGTGAATTCATAGCGGTTGCTCCTGTCCACTGTCCTATGCGAAATCCGCAGGTGAAATTGACACGGAAAATGTGATTTCTGAAGAAAATCTCCCCTGGCACTCCGGTAGGCCTGCCGAGCCTGCCCTACGTGTCGGGTTCCTCGTTCTCGGCGACGGCCTGGTACAGGCGGGCACGAGCGAAGGCCCAATGTCGGTAGGCGGTGCGAGCGGAGATGCCGAGCATTTCTGCGGCCTGCTCCAGGCCCAGACCGCCGAAGTAGGCAAGCTGCACCAGTTGGGCCGCCTCGGCGTCCTCGCCCGCCAGGCGCGTCAGCGCCTCATCCATGGCAATCAGACCGTCCGGGGATGCTTCCACGGCCAGGAGTGCATCATTCAATTCCACCCGTTTGATCCCGCCCCCGCGCTTCGCGGATTTTTTGCTCCGCGCCCTTTCGACGAGAATCCGGCGCATGGCCTCGGCGGCCGCTGCGAAGAAATGCCGCCGGCCCTCCCAGTGCTGCTCCTGCTCGCCGACGAGCCGGAGGTAGGCTTCGTGCACCAATGCCGTCGCCTGGAGCGTCTGGCCGGGACGTTCGCGGGACAACTTCTGTGCGGCCAGAAGACGCAGTTCCTCGTAGACCAAAGGCAAGAGCTCATCCGTACCTTTCGCGTCCCCCCGCTCGATCGCGCTCAGTATTCGCGTGACGTCACTCATGCCGACTCCCCACCGTTGACGACCTCTGGTGGCACTATCTTGCCAGATCGCGGACCATTTTGCAACCGGACATGGCTTTGCTCCATGCACTCTCGCTCAGCGTTCCTCGCGGCCCTGGCATTGATGATGGATGATTGATTATTGATAATTGTCCCGATTACCTTCGTGGCCTTCGCGCTCTTCGTGGTTCAAAGTCGTCCGTATCTCGCTTGAATTGCCTCTGCGTCCCTGCGTCCTCTGCGGTTCAAACCGTGGCCCGGCGGGGCGGTGGGGCGGTTATCGTAGGGTTTTGAAGGTTTCGGGGGCTATGCCGAAGACTTTTTTGAAGGCCCGGGAGAAGTGGAAGGGGTCGGCGAAGCCGAGTTCGTAGGCGACCTCTTTGACGAGGGCGTTGGAGGTCTGGAGCCGCTGGGCGGCGACGTTCATCTTGAGGCGCATGAGGTACTGGTAGGGGCTCTGGTTGTCGAAGCGTTTGAAGAGCCGGCAGAGGTAGGACGTGTCGACGTGGCACTGCTCGGCGATGTCGTGCAGGCCGCGGGCGGCCAGGCAGTTCTTCTGCATGAAGTCGCGACAGGCCTGGTAGGTGGCGAAGGCCGCCGAGGTGTGGACGGGCTCGACGACGGTGGTCTCGGCGATCTTGAGGATGAGCTGCTGGACGATGGTCGCGCACAGCAGCGGCGAATACCGGCTGTCGGTCTCGCCGTTCTTGACCAGGTCGTCGAAGATGCGCAGGATCACGTCGGGCGAGGCGACCTGGACGA
>Ga0272442_10002695_pt1 | contig 25468 bp, 14 predicted proteins | sample SSMForm2O_FD_200262 | JGI IMG/M metagenome (GOLD analysis project Ga0272442, IMG submission 200262) | Marine sediment archaeal communities from Little Sippewissett salt marsh, Falmouth, MA, United States - SSM-Form-2O | ecosystem: Environmental > Aquatic > Marine > Wetlands > Sediment ... | reverse complement strand
CGCGCACCCGGCCGGCATTTTTGAGGATGACTTCATCGTGCAGGACACGGTCGTCCTTGACGTTCAATAAGCGCACTTCTTCGTACTTCAAAGCGGTGACCAGCAAATAATGCTTCCATTTCGGAAACAGCTCGCCCGTGATAAAGTCCATTCCGCAGACCGCAATCGAGGGCCGCCAGTAGTAGACCGGCTGTTCCATTCCTGCCTTTTCCCGGTACTTGGAAATGATGGTGCCGTTATAATTTTTACCGTAAGTAATTTCAGGCCAACCGTAGTTTCGACCCGGCCGGATCAGGTTGATTTCGTCACCGCCGAGTGGGCCGTGTTCGGTTTCCCACAGCCGGTCAGTTTGGGGGTGGATGGCCAATCCCTGCGGATTGCGGATGCCATAGGCTAATATCTCCGGCAACGCATCCTTTTTCCCGTAAAACGGATTGTCCTTCGGACATCGTCCATCGAGGTAGATACGATAGATTTTGCCGTTGGGTAGAGACAGATTTTGGGCGTCGTCTTGCCGACCGCGGTCCCCGATACCGAAGAACAAATGCCCCTTCCGGTCGAAGACGATTCGACAGCCGTAATGGTGACGCGTGGTTAGATACGTTTTTTTCGGTGACTCGAACAGAACCTTTTGATCCGTCCAGGTATGATCCTTTATTCTTCCCCGGACGATGCGCGTCATGGCGGGAGGGCGTCTCTGGCCCAACTGCTGGCTCAAGGCATGGCTATAGGCCAGGTAGATGCAGCCGTTTTCCGGATAGGCCGGATCGACGGCGACGTCCAGCATTCCTCCCTGTCCTTCGCTCAGGACTTCCGGGGTATTCTTGAGCGGTGTGGGATCGAGCTGGCCGTTTTCGATCAGACGCACGCGCCCGGGCCGTTCGGTGACCAGGATGGTGTTTTTGTCAATGAAGGCAATCGCCCAGGGGACATCCAGTCCTTCGGCGATGACCTGGACGTCCAGCATATAGTCCAGTGTCTCCAATTGTTTCGGGATGGGCGGTTTGGTCGCCCCGGCGGCGGCTTCCTCCTGTTCGAGATAATCGACGATGGCCTGGATTTCTTTTCGGTTCAATGTCTGGTCATAGGAGGGCATGCCGAGATGGGGGATGCCAAACTGGATATTGCGATAGATATAGCCGCGGGCGTCCCCGAATTGCCAGACGCCGTCGATGAGGCTCTGGGCATTGCCGCCCTGCAACCGGATACCGTGACAGGAAGAGCAGTATTGCTGATACAGGGCTTTGCCGTTGGGTGGGTTCGAGGCTGAGAAACAGACAACGAACAGGCACGCGAACAGGAAACTGACAAACAAGATCCTCACAGGAAAACCTTTGACAATGCGATGACGATCCATGTTAGTCCCCTTAAAGCATCGATACTGAAAATGCTCACTTAAGGTTATTTTCTTATAGTCACTGGGGCAATCAAATAGTAATTCTCTTCGTCCAACAGATCGGGGTCGAGGGCGATAAACACGTTCTTATCTTCTTGCCTGGAATACAGTTTGAATTTCAGTTTGTATTGGCCGGGACGGAGTGTTTGGGGAATGGGAGCACGGTACGTTTGTGGATAAATGCCGCCGGACGGCTTCGGCAGCCATTTCTGGTTTTCCGCGTTTAGCTCCAGGTCTTGCACCTCCGGACCGTCCAATCGAATCTTCAAACGGTATGGATGATATGCCGGAGCTGCGCCCCGGTTTTCCCAATCCATTTGGATCGTGCAGGTTTCTCCGGGGTGAAGGTCTTTGGGAATTGTGACCCGATGGAGGAAAAACCAATAGCCGCACCGATTGAGCAGTTCAACTGTAAGTTCCGGATTGTCCGTCAGCCATTCATACGCGTCGCCGTGATAACCAAGGTACGTGGCATGGAGTAAATCCAAAGCCCCTCTGAAGAAATCCGGCCCGGTTTTTCCTTTAGCGTACTTCGATATAGATGAGCCTTCTTGTGCCGTCCAATTCCCATCTCTTTTGACAGCATGATAGTGTTGCAGTTCGAAAACGTTGGGCGATTTGAGATAGGCGTCTTTGAAAAACTCGGGACTCCGCACGGAAGAAGCTTCCGGGTAGGTCTTTACGTACCAATCGACCAAGGGGCTGTCGTCCCGATAGGAGATGCCCTGCTTTAAGATATATTGATGCATCTTCTGTCGGTCTTGTAAATCCCGGATACAATAGACGAAATCGTCTGAAATGACGATCTGGGTTTTGCGGAAGTACTTGCAGTATAAGTCCACATGGACTTTTCGTTGTTTGTACCCGTATTCGATTTGGCTGCCGGATGAGGTGTGTCCCTCGCCCCAGTCTCCGATACTCCCGACATCCACATAACGCAGCCAGGGCTTGCCGTCATATCGCCCGGCGAAGGCGCGCAGGAAATTCTCAAATTTCTCAAGGTACACAGGATCGTCAAATACTGGCTCCCACGGACCGTCCGTTCCGACTTTTTTGCCTTTGCGGTAATAATCTCCTTTGGCGCCCGCTTCCTTGACCCATTTGGGCGTGGCGAATTGCTGCTCGATCCGGTCCGTGCTGGTTTCTTTGCAACTGATCCGGAACGATATTCTCAGTCCTTTTTTAGTCCATTTGTTAATGATGTCGTCGATAATGTCCCAGTTATATTTACCCTCTTGCGGCTCCAGGTAGGCCCAGGCCAGGCGGATGTAGATATGGTCCATGCCGGGAAAATCGAGCAGATGGGAGTCCTTTTGAATGATATATTTGTTGATATGATTGTCGGGATAATGGTGGTACCACCCTTTGTGCGGATTCTCCAGGGCGACCTTGTCGTTCCAGTAAGGTTTCATATCGATGTCTTTGCACAGAGCTGATTTTTGAGCGCTTACTATGAACGGAAATACGAATGTTGTAAGAACGATAAGTTGAGACATGGCTCTCATCTTGATTCTCCTATTTTTCTACTCTGACTTTTGCGACTGTGTAGTATTTCTCTCCATCCCAAAGATCGGGATCCAATGCTAACAATACGTCTTTTTTTTCCTGGTTCGAATGGAGTTTGAGCTTAAGCTCATACTGACCGGGCGGTATTTCATTAGGAATCGTCACGGTATATTTTTCTCGATGAAGCCCATCCGTTGAAACGGGCATCCACCTGCGATTTCCAGATTGTAATTTAAAATCTATCGTCTTTCGACCCGCAGCAAGTCGGATCGTTAAAACATATGGGTAGTAAGCAGGGGCAACGCCTCGGTTTTCCCAGACCATATTTACGGTGTTTTTGCTTCCAATGCGCAGGGTGTCAGGTATATCAACGTGATGCAGGAAATACCAGTAGCCGCAGCGATTCAATAATTCAACCGTCAGTTCCGGATTATCCGTCAACCACTCGTGGGCGTCACCGTGATAGCCGATGTAGGTGGCGTGTAACACTTTCAATGAGCCTCGGAATACATCGGCGCCGCTTTTGCCTTTGCCGTATTTCAGAAGAGAGGAGCCAGGTTGACCCACCCAGTTGCCGTCTCTCTTAATCGCGTGATAATGCTGCAATTCCAGGACCGTCGGCATCGTGCGGTATGCATTGGCGAATAATTCAGGACTGCGCACCGAAAACGTATCCATGTTGTTTCTCACAAAGCCTGCGACCAGAATACTGTCATCGCGATAAGAGATTCCCTGATTCAGGATATATCGATGAAGTGGATCTCGATCGTTCGGATTCTTTACATGCCAGACGAAACCGTCGGAGATTATCAGTTGGGATTGAAGAAAATATTTACGGTATAAATCAACATGGATTTTCAACTGATCTATGTCGTATTTAATCCGACTGCCGGAATGGGTATGTCCCTCGCCCCAATCTCCAAAACTACCAATATCGATATAACGAATCCAGGGCTTTCCATCATATCGCTGTGCGAAAGCTTGTATGAAGTTCTCAAGTTTCTCCAGAAACACAGGATCGTCAAACACCGGCTCCCAAGGTCCATCCGGCCCAACTTGCTTGCCGCTACGATAATAATCTCCTTTGGCGCCCGCTTCCATCACCCATTTGGGCGTGGCGAATTGCTGCTCGATCCGGTCCGTGCTGGTCTCTTTACAACTGATCCGGAACGATATTTTGAGTCCTTTTTGAGTCCATTTGTTAATGATATCATCGATAATGTCCCAATTAAATTTGCCCTCTTGCGGTTCCAGGTAAGCCCAGGCAAGACGGATGTAGATATGATCCATACCGGGCAAATCGAGCAGGTGCGAATCGTCTCGAATAATATATTTGTTGATATGATTGTCGGGATAATGGTGATACCATCCTTTGTGCGGGTTTTCGAGGGCGATCTTGTCATTCCAGTACGGCTTCATATCTATTTCCAGACATAGAGCCGATCCCTGCATCAATAGGAGACAAAAGAGCCCCAGTTTCAACATATGATGTGCTGCAACATTTTCTTTCATGTCGATGTTCCTGTTTTCAAATCGGGATACCTTCATAACTAATTGTTCATACAAACAACGTGCCCGTCTGATACTGTCACTATGCAATCTCTCCCGGTTAGCGCGACGCCCCAGCGCACCGGCGGCGCGGGCAAGGGAGCGGTCCACAACGACCGGCCGTCGATCGAGACGCCCTCGACGCTGTTACGGTGGAGGGCGATCAGTCCGTCCGTACCGAGCGCCAAGCCGCACACATCTTTTGTCTTACCGGCCCAGAGGATGGAGTCGTTTAAGGGAATTGTCATGACATCCCGGATGGTCTGGCTGGTCTTCGGGCCTTTGTTCATCAGGTCAACGATGCGGTCCAGGCCCTGCACATTACGCGAGCAAACGAGACGGCCGTCGATCAAAGCAACGTTGCGACCGGGCATGTCGAAATAGACGCGACCCTGGTGACGTTTGAAGATCGTCGTTCTCGTGCGCTCGTTGGAGAACAGCTCGGGGCCGGTACATGTGAGCTTGTCATCGCGTTCTAAAAACGTTTCCATGCCCGCTTCGAGTTTGGAGACGACGCGAGCATTGCCGCCGTTGCGTGTATTGAGTGCGATGATCCCCACCGGCGCGCCGCCGTTGATATAAAGAGTCGTATCCTTTAACAGGAGATTTCCCTGAACGCCGAAGCTCAGTTTCAGCTCCCGCCGATCGGGCGTGTAGGCTTGCCGCCAACGGACGTTTCCAGTGACAACGTCCACCGCAGTGACAACGGCGCCGTCTGCGGCGGTGCTTCCGGCCGCCGTGTAAGCGGTCCCGTCGTTGCTTAAAACCACACCACCGCCCAGAGGCCACGCGGACATGAAGCGGTTCATGATATTGACGAACCGCTTCTCGGGCGCCACTTCGATGTGTCCCAACAACTTCCCGTTCGATGCATCCAGGCAGTACAAAGCGCCGTCACACGAGCCGAAGAGAATCCGTCCGTTCCAATACGCAGGCGGGTGCAACACCGCGGCGTTGGATGTGAAGTGCCAACGGACTTTTCCGTTGTCGGCATCGAGCGCCCATACCGTCCCATCTTTCGCTCCCACGAAGACGCATCCCTTTGCGCATATGGGCGCGGTTAGGTCGCCGCCGGGTAAATGTCGCCGCCAGGATTCTTTCACCTTTGGTGCGAGCGCGACCGGAACCGTGGCCGTTCCGGCTGCGTTCGCTCGGTACATCGGCCAATCGTCCTCCGCCGCGAGCGCTGTTGATGCGGTTGTGGACCACTTTCGCACTTTTGCTGGTGGGCCGGACAGCGCAAGAGGCGAGCGCGGGACCATGCAAAAGGTTCCGTGAACCTGCCAGCAATCGCAGGCTAAGGGCATCCAGTACAACCGCCCGTTGGCCGGCACAACGCCATCGAAACAGCCGGGCCGGACCACGCCTTCATAGTCGGAAAGCTTTCGTGCGGCGATGTCCACATAGACGGTCCGACCCTCGCCGCCGCCCGGCCGGTAGTAGAACTGGCTCGGTGTCGCCGTCAGACGGGTGCATGAGCCGATCACCCCGAGACTGAATTCGTCGAGATTCTTTCCGGTTAGCGGGTCGACTTTCCGACAGAAGGTCTTTGGATTGCCCACCCGCGGTACGATATAAAGCGCATCATCGAAGAAAAACGGATGAGGAGATACGATTGGAGATGTCCAGAGGAGATCGCCATTCTCTAAGCTGATACAGATCGTCTTTTTGAACGACGGTCCGGCGATGCAAACCACGCCGTTGCCCGCCCGCGCACAATTGTAAGTCGCCCATCCAATGCCCCACCCCTGACGTTTGAGCGAGTCACCGATAGCTTCAAAGAGTTTTCTGGATGTTTTGGGTGTGCGACGCCATAACAGGTTGCCCGTGGTGGCTTCGCGTGCGGCTGCATAGTTCCGCGGCGCCAGCTCGAAAATGCGTCCACCCTCCATACATAATGCTCGTGCGTCGAACGGCTCCGACTCGTTGATGCTCCAGAGCAATCTCATTTCGGGAAACTGATACGCGGCCAGTCTTCGGGTATTGCCGAACCGATTTGTGATACTCCGGTATTGTTGGTTCGCCACGTCCCAGGGCCAATGCCCCATTTGCCTTTTGAGCCGATAGGGAGCCACCGTAGCGTCCGGCGGACCGAACGCGGCCCAGAGCTTATCTCCGTCCTGGGCGATCCACTTGAAGTCCGTATCACCCGCAGCGGCCGCTTCGCTCGGAACGCTGAATTTGCCGCGTTGTTGTCCGGTTGCCGCATCCAGTATCCATAGGGTTTCTCCCTCGGCAAAAACCACCTCGTTGTCGGTGGCAAGCTTCGCGATATTGTGGACGACATAGTCCGGATCGAGCGGACGGCTCCAGAGGCGCAGACCGTTGTAGGCATTAAGAACAGTGAGCTTGTTCAGGAGCGGTTCTTCCCGTTCGTGGAATGCAATATGTCCCGTGAAGAAGAAAATCCGCCCGCCGGCAAAAAGCGTCTGGTTGGGCATCGACGCAAAGACCGGATGCGTTTGAAAACGCAACTCACCGGGCAAGCGTGAGATCGTATCCCGCGAGACGACATTATTGTCCGGACCGTGGTATGGGTGGCGCCACTCATCCACGCCGGGTGGGGCGGGCTTGATCGTCGCCTTTCCCGGAGCGATACACACGCCGCCGGGGCGAAGCACGCGCATGATGTCTTTGTCGGACGGCGGACGAGCCACTGTCGGTGATACCCAGACGGCGTCGGCCATATCCGATGCCAGCCAGAGGGAGGAGTCGTCGTCATCGACGACAAACATCCGTTCGCCGAGCAGCCTTTTTTCTCTCGCCCAATCACGCAGTGTGCCCGAACCGGAAGACGTTTTAACCTTACAGAAAAACATCCATGGACCTTGCTCTACAAGCCGGCCCAGGGTCTCCACATCTGCTTTATTTCCTTCACAAACGACGACGACCAGGGCCGGCGTCTTGGGAAGGTGTTCGGATAACTCGGTGAAGGTATTGTTTGCCATCGTCATGCAACAGCAAAGAAGAACGCTCAGCAGTCCATACCAGATCTTCATTTTCTTCTCCTTATCCCGGTGGCTCTCAGATGTGTCCGGCGAAAATCCCATGCTTGTTTGTTCAAAAGGGTTTATGTACAATGCGCAACTCTTGAAAAACTAACTGAGACAATACTCTGAGTCGTACCGTTTGTCAAATTCTCGTATTCAAAGGAGCAAAATTTGCAAAAGACAGGAGCTCACGATGAATAAAGTTACGTTGTCGTTTTTAGCCGTATGTTTTGTACTGATTTCAGGTGCGATTCCCTCCGCTTCGGCCCAAGATTCCTCGCGGGGCTTTGCTTTTACGGGCAAGGTGGTCCTGGCCTATTATTACATCTGGTTTAACGAGAACAACTGGATCAAGACCGCGGCCGAGGGCGGGCGCAAGGAAGGATTGGAGGGCCTGTATCCCTTGGTCGGGGCCTACAATTCATGGGATCCGGCGATTATCGAAAAGCATATGCAGCAGATGAACCGCGCCCTGATCGACGCCCTGGCCGTCTCCTGGTGGTACGATACGAAGGCCAACGGGCCGAACCATATCCTGGACATTGTTTTCGAGAAGGCCGTCGAGCACAATCTGAAGATCACCATCGACTACGAACATGGCCGGGCGCCCCTTAAGAAGATCGACCACGACCTGCTGTACTTTCTGAATCGGTACAAAGATCATCCCGCCATGCTAAAGGTGGAAGGCGCCCCGGTCGTGATGGTGTGGACGGCCTGGGCGCATACGCCGACGGAATGGCAGGGCGTGTTCGACCGGTTGGGAAAAGCCGGAATCAGCGCCTTTCCCATCATGTCCGGCAGCTATCAGAACGGTAAAGGAAAAGCGTACCTTGGCCCGTTTCGTTCCCTGGAGGAATATACGTTAGTGGATATCGAGGACTGCCAATTGGCGAACTTTATGAAGACGATGCGGGGTCATATCGATGATTATAACCGGACGCGGGGCCGGGCGACCGGCAAGCCGGCCCAGCATCACGCCACCATTTCGCCGGGCTACGACGAGACGAGAAATCCCGGCCGCACGACCAAAGGCGGCGGATTCAAAGGAGCGGGCTGGAAGGACCGAACCAAGTTCGGCGTGACATACCCGGACGATCCCGAAGGGGCCTATTATCGAGGTACGTTCGAGGCGGCCATGGCCTCCAATCCCGACTGGCTGCACGTCTCCACGTTCAACGAGTTAGCCGAGTTCAGTCACATCGAAGCGACCTTCGAGCACGGCTACACCTATATCGATCTGACCGCCGAATTCGTCAGAAAATTCAAAAACCTCGAATAGCATTGCCGGGCCTTGCCGGCCGCTCGCTCTACCCCTTTTGGGGTAGATTGGCTTTGTTTTTACAAATTCGTTTCCGCAATACGCATCACGCAGTACGCAATACGAACTGAATTGGCTTTGTTTTTTCAAGGGAAACCACGAATGAACGCGAATGGACGCCAATATTTGTTGTTTTCTGATGCGGATTTGTATTGTTTTGTGCATTTTTGTGAAAAATTGTAAATTTTTGTGTATTTTTAGTACTAAAAGTAACCACGAATGAACACCAATGAACACTTCGATCCGGACGATACACGAAATACGAGCGACGAAACTTAACCGCCGATTGCACCGATGACGCAGATTTTTAGCCTTCAAAATTCGACATTGGACATTCGCTATTCGACATTCATTATTCAATACCTGATCCCTACATCCTGATAATCGGATGGTCTGATTTTCCTTCTTTATTTACCATACCAACTATCGCCGTTAACAAACAACCAATAACCATTTACTATCAACTATAGTTAGTTATATATTATACAATATTTGTTGTCGAAAGTCAAATAAAATCTATTTTTAAGACGAGATAACGGGATGGACAGGATAACAAACAAGATGAGGGCTGCAAGCATCCCTCTTGCAACCCTCAAGCCCAGTTTTAATACTCAGTCGAAAATTGCCTTCAAGGTCGTGGGACTTCCTCGAATAAATGTTCAGCCAGGACAGTTAGGTCCTGGATATCGACGATACCGTCGCCTAAAGGCGCCGGGGCAATATCGCAGAGTGTGCTCTTCTTATGCCAGTGGTCCACCATGATGCAAATATCAGCGGCATTGACGACCCCATCAGTATTCAAATCGACAATAGGCGTCACCTCAACCTGCCAAATGTCAAAAGTGGTCAGGCTTGCAGGGGCGTCCCCTGAATAGTAGTCACTAAGATTAAGATACAGCGTTGAGGAACCTGGTGCGAACATCAAATTATACTCACTTTTCGATGTATTCACAAGTCCAAGAGGGACAGGGCTATCCCATGGATCTGTAACGCTGAGGCGTCGACTCACGTATATATCATAATTTGCCACGCTATAGCTACTTCTTGTAAAGTAGAGTGACAGATTATCGGGTGAGATAAAAGAACAACGTTCACTTTTGTTCGTATTAAAAAGCGGTTCGAGAATGTCAGGCGGACCCCAGGGATCATTTTTTGAGGGACGTTGAGTGACATAGATATCATGTAATCCGTAACCGTTGTCACGATAGGAAGTGAAGTAAAGAGATAATCCATCGGGTGAAATCACGGGCAATAACTCACCCCCTCCATCTGAAAGATTAATTTCAGGTCCAAGGTTTTGGGGTTCACCCCAGGGATCATCCCTTGTTGGGCGCGTTGATACCCATATATCCGATCCGCCATAACCACCGGGCCTGCGTGTACAGCCGCTTGCTAAACTTGGATTCCAACCGTCCGTAAAATATAATTCGAGTCCGTCGGCTGAGATGCGAGGGGAATCTTCCGGTCCGTCAGTGTTAACAGGAGGGGCAAGCTTCATCGGTGTGCTCCAGTCATCGTCTGTTGTTGATCGAGTTGCCACATAAATATCGCCATAACATCCATCACCACCATAAGGATGAAAAGATGCAATATATGATTCTAATCCATCGGGGGTAATAGATCCACAGCCATCGAATGATGAGGTGTTTATATTCGGGACTTTGGAAGGCTCTCCGAAAATGAAATCTGCTTTGGCTGTAGGACTTAAGAATACAACATAGACGGTAATACTCAATATGAGCATTTTCATTTTTGTATTGTGTACATGCGCCATTTCGAGTTCTCCCTTCAATAATCACTTTTTGAAAATTCATTTTAAATCGAGGAGTTAGAAATCTATAATGTTATTAGGGGCTTATTCTCCTCTCAGTCAATCGCGCTCTCTCCGCTCCAACACCTCCTTTCTTACTCCAAGCAACCTTCGTACTATTCAAGTTGAATAACTGCACTGCTTTTTAATACCTTTGTATTTCAGAATCGTTGCCAACATACAGGGCTTCAATTTCCGCTTCGCTCAGTCCATAGTCGTAGATACGCACGTCATCTATCAGCCCTTGCCATTTTCGGGATGAAATCCGAGAATTGCTGCCAATATAAAGGGGCCAGTCATGGATATAGAGGGCGCCTCGGACACCTCTTGAGACATCCAATTTTCCATCGATATAGATGGACATCTTCATTCCGTCGTTAACACCGACAATGTGATGCCAAATGCCGATTTCCATGTCCGTTTTCCCTCTTATGGACCAAGAGTAGTCGTCTGGGCACTCGAGCCCGTTACATATAAATCCTAAGTTCGTCTGCCCTCCGTGAGAATCGTAGTATCTAAATATATTCCAGGCCCCATTTCCAATAAGCCTCTGGCACCGAGTAGCAGGAGCGTCCAGCTTGATCCATGCCGTTATTGTGATCGGTCCTGTAATATTGAAGGCCGCAGGATTCCCACAGTCCACATACCCTCCGCCCGTAAGGCAAAGTACATGTTTCCTTTGGGGATCTGCAATGATTCTGGCATCACCGATTAGTTCTCCGTGGTGCCCATTACCAGACGCATCCAGGATTTTGCCATCAACGACTTCGTCAAATTTCCACCACGCGATGATTGTTCCCCTATGTCGTACGCGGAAAGGTGTTTGCACTTTGTAAAGTCGGCGTCTATGTTCATAATTAGCGTATATCCCTTCATGTGCCTCCTGGTCTAATAAGTCTATCGCAGTCTGCTCATATTCGACTGCCATCGCATAATCACCGGTCTCCGCGTATGCCGCCGCCAAAGCATCGACATACTCGGGGTTCTTCCACTCCGCCAGAACGCATGCATCCGTAGCCAATCGGACAGCGTTTTCACCGTTACGGACTGTGCTTTGAGGACAGGTCGCCTGCAACCTGGCGAGTCGACACAGTGGTAGAGCATAATCAGGACACATCTGGAAGGCGGATTGGTAGCGACTGTTTGCTTGCTCGTACATACCATCGAATTCCGCTCGCTTACCCTGAAGGCAATACGCTCTTGCCAAAGCCTTGGTTATACTCGTAACATTTGCCGTAGCAACAGGATTGTCAATTACTGTTCGTGCCAGCAGGTCCTTTACGGCCGCAGATGCTTTCTCAAGTTCACCGGCTTCAAGTAGGGTCCAAACCTCAACCACTTGAACGTCGTTCTGGTTAAGGAGTTGTTCAATTCCGTAAAGATGACTTTCCTCATGGGCGTTCGTGCCGTGCTCGTACATCATGCGCAGCCGATCAAGTATATCTCTGCTTTCTCCTTCACGGCCAAGCAGATAGAGGGACCTGGCCATAAATGCTGTCTCAGATGGATTGGGTTGCCTATAGAGCGCGCGATGTATTTTGTCGGCTTCTATGAACGTTGCGAGAGCTTCCTGGTAATTACCTGCATTGAAATATTCTATGCCGTCGTCAATGAGTTTTCTTTTGCGCTGTACGAGAAGGTTCTCTATGTACCCGGTTACAGGATGATATGGGCCGTGTGTCTGACGGCTAATTCCCAGTGCCTGGATGAGCAATTCCAGCTTCTTTTCATATTGGCCGCGTTTTCCGTGCAGCCTGGTTAGCCTTATCAACATCAGCGCCCTGTATCCATGGAACTTGCCAAGAATTCGCTCACTGAGTTCTACCGATCGGGTTAAGAGTAGTTCTGCTTTGTCGAGCTTACCCTGCATCAAATACAACTGTCCGAGGTTGTTCATTGCCGTCATCGTAGTTAGATGTTCCTCTCCGAAGACTCGTTGACTGATTGCTAGAGCTTCTGGAGCGAGAATCCTCGATTTCTCAATGTGATCCATTTCTAAAGATGCCCAGACAAACTGGTTCAACATATCCAGAGTTGTCTTATGTTCATCGCCGAGTATCCGCCGGCTGATATCAAAACCTTCGGACGCTAATAACCGGGCCGCATTAAACTCGGCAGCTATGTTGTATTCCAGCGCAATGGCGGTTCTGGAATGCAGTGTCACAGGATGCTTGTCACCGAGAATGCGGCTGGCCATTTCAAAGGCTTTCTCGGATAATTTCATTCCTTTCTGGAATTGCGCCTGAATCATGTACTGTGCCCCCAGATTTGACAGTGACTCAATCGTATCAGGATGCTCATCACCCAAGATTTGACGTCTGCCTTCGTATGCCTTGCTCAGAAGTGATTCCGACTGCTCGTACTGTCCTTGACTACATCGAAGCCATCCAATGTCATCGATAATTGCCAGCGTGGAGGGATCATCCTCACCGAGCTGTTCGGTACGAATTCCTAAAGCACGTGTCAAATGTACATCGGCCGCTTCGTAATCTCCCATTTTATCATAGGTTAGGCCTAACGTATGACGAATCTTCGCCTCAGTAAGCGGGCGGGTCTCGAACATGCTCTCAAGATTGTCCGAAGCCGCTTCAAGAATATAGCGGACGGTGACTTCCTGGCCTTTGGCCTTTTCGGGATATACAGAGGCTAATAATTCATTGGTGAGGAAATCGGTCACGGTTTGGGCTTCAGTATGGGCTGCCGCCTCTCTCCGCAGTGCATATTCCGCTCGAAAATACATGACTGAACTAACGATCAAGCCAATCATTAAAGCTGCTATGACGGCGATGGTTGCTGTGACTAATCCATGGCGACGTTGGACGAATTTTTTTATGCGATATACCGTACTGGGCGGGCCGGCCAGGACCGGCTCGTTATCGAGATAACGTTTGATATCCGTAGCGAACTCGCTAACGGAATCATACCGGCGATCGCGATCCTTTTCTAAGGTCTTCATCACGACCCAGTCTAAATCGTCACGGATGAGCTTATGCAAGGCTTCCGGATTGGTATTGCGATATCTTGCCACGTCGATTCGGGCCTGGTCCAGGGTGCTGATCTTTGTGGACGGCCGGGTCGGTTCTTCCTCCCGGATAATCCGCTGCATTTCTTCGTAGCTTTTGCTCAGAAGATATTCTGAGGTAAAAGGCGGCGATCCCGTTAATAATTCGTACAAAAGCGTTCCCAAAGAAAAAATATCCGTGCGAATATCGATATCGAGACCGCTCATCTCGGCCTGTTCGGGGCTCATGTAGGGCGGGGTGCCGATGATTTGGGCGTAGCGGGTGAAAAGCGTCTTTTCCGTGAGTCGGCGGTTGATCGCCTTGGCGATGCCGAAGTCGATGACTTTGGGGACCGGCACCCCGTCGTGCAGAGTGACCATGACGTTCGTGGGCTTAATGTCGCGGTGGATAATGCCCTTTTGGTGAGCGTGCTGAACGGCTTGGCAGACCTGAACGAACAATTTGAGGCGCTCGTGCGTGCTCAGGTTATTCGCATCGCAAAAGTCGGTGATCGAGGCGCCTTTAACGAGCTCCATGACGAAGTACGGCCGGCCCGTTTCGGTCGCCCCGGCATCGAGGACTTTGGCGATATTCGGATGATCCATCATGGCCAGCGCCTGGCGTTCGGCCTCGAAACGGGTAATTACCGACCTGGTATCCATGCCTAATTTGATGATCTTCAGCGCCACCTTCCGGCGGATCGGCTCGGCTTGCTCGGCCATATAGACGACCGCCATGCCCCCTTCGCCGATTTGCTCCAGAAGCTTGTATCGCCCAATGACCGTGCCGGGTTTTTCTTCAAGGGGCTGTTCATTAACTGAGACGAGCGGTTCATCTAAAAGGGCCTCAAGAAAGTCGCCTTTCTGTTCGCGAGCCTTGAGAAGGGCTGAGATGCGCTCTTTTAAGGCCGGATCGGAGGCGCAGACTTTTTCTACATAAGCGATTCGCTCCGGCGGTGTTTTCAACTCCATAGCCGCTTTGAAAATCGATTTTTCGTTTTTCTGTTTGGCCGTCATTTTCTGTCTCCATCTTATAGTGCGAAATTTGGGCCGCAAAATTCCACGAAATGGGAAAAATTTCTTCGAAAAAAATCACCCAGGACCGTTTTTCAGAGATCGGGTGTGAGAAGTTTCAATTTCCTCCTTTGTCATGCTGAGCAAAGCGAAGCATCTGGGATTTCGATAAGTAATTGAGATTCTTCACTTCGTTCAGAATGACACGACAAGTTTTTCACACACTGCGAAAACGAGCGAGAGTTGCTCACGAATCTTTTCCAGCCATTGCCAGACGCAGCCATGCGAGGGTGTACTCGAGATCGGTATAAGCTTTTGAAAGCGAAATCCGAAGTATCTCTGCGGCTTGTTTGATCGTTAAGCCCCCGAATACACGCAGCTTGATGAGTTCCGCCGCTCCCTTGTCCTCCCTGGAGAGTTGATCGAGAGCCTCATCCAGCGCCAAAAGATCATCTGTGTGGATCTCGTGGGTATCGATGAAAAGGAATTCGTCGAACTCGACTCTTTTTTTATCTCCGCCACGTTTGAGACTCTTTTTCTTACGCGCGCTTTCGACGAGAATCCGTCTCATGGCTTCGGCGGCGGCCTTGAAGAAGTGTCCTCTGCTGTTCCAGTTCTGGCTTGCGCCTTCCACCAGCCGGATGTAGGCCTCGTGAACCAGGGCGGTCGCCTGAAGCGTCTGGCCGGGCCGTTCCCGCGACATCTGCTGTGCGGCTAAACGACGCAGTTCTTCATAGACCAGCGGAAGCAATTTATCCGCAGCCTGGCTATCTCCCCCCTCAATGGCATTCAGAATGCGTGTAACGTCGCTCATGCCTCTATATTACAGGAAATGGTCCCGATGATGAACACCATTTTCTGCTCGAAAGGCATCGTGAGAACATCGGGATCATCGGTGCGGGCGGCCTGGCGGAGTGACGACCAGGCCCTTATCGAGCCAATTCTCAGCCAGAATGGCGGCGTCTTTGAAATCAACGACGCAGTCCCCATTCAGATCGGCGATCGAGCACCTGGCGGGAAATTCCCTGCGGGTCGCCTGGCGGTATGCCGAGACGGTTATACTCCGGTCGGCGTGAACGTCCACAATGGCATAAGCGCTGTTGCGAACGCCGGTGCCTTCCACCATCGCTTTGAGTGTGTAGTAATGGATTCCCTGGATTTCATTGTAGCTTCCCGTATGATAGTGGCCCTGAAAGACCGCCATGACCTTGCCGGAGAGTCCCAGGATTCTACGGACGTCGGCCGCGTTTTTGACATAGTGCGACCCGGTGCCGTCGAGCAATTGGTGGATCATGATAATAACCGGCCCCTTCGCCGATGCGAGGTCTTGTTCGAGCCATTCAAGCTCAAGGGCGGGAATATTGGCGTCCGTCCAGTCAAAATGGCCGTGATCGTAGTCAATTCCGGCGGACGTGTAATTGGCATCGAGAACCACGAAGTGCAGACCGTTGACGTCGAAGGAGTAATAGGATAATTCGGGCGCTATGTCCGTGTTTTGGACGTTGGTGAGAAACTGCGATTTGGAGATACTGTCCATGTCGTGATTGCCGAGGACGTGGTAGGTCGGACCGTTGAATCGCTTGAATTCCGCCTCAATCGCCTGCAAATAGGACAGGGTCGTCCTTTCATCCGGGGGATCATCCTGGTCTTTGAAATCTCCGAGCTCGACGAGAAAATCAACGGCTTGCTTGTTCATCAGCTCGACACATTCGGCCATTTTGTCGAGGGATTGATCGCAGTAACGCGAACCATAGTTTCGGTGGGTGTAGTGCGGATCCGTGACGATCCCGAAACGAGAGGTGTTCGGCCTGGATTCGGCACGTGCTTGAGATAAACAGGAACCCATGGTCACATTCAACAAGGAAGCGACCGAGGCCTTTAAGACCGTGCGACGGGTTGTGTGCCAATCCTGATGAACGGACGTGCTCTGTTGACTTCTCATTTCGGGCCTCCTGATTTAACGTTTCTTATGTAGCCATTATATACTCAATGGGGTTCTTTAACGCCTTTTTTCTATAGATTTTTTCTAACGTATATCTTTTCAGCCTACTGCAAATTGACCGCTACATTCCCTGCTCGGAGGGCATCACGAGGATGCGCGGGATCATCACGTGCTCGGGCTGTTCGAGTATGAAACGGATCACTCGGCCAATGTCCGCCGGCATGACGGGCGCCTGGATATTCAGCGCGTCTCTGGGATGAACCGGGAAGTGGTCCTGCAGATGCGTCTCGACCAGGCCCGGTTCGAAGGCACAGACGCGGACGCCCGTTCCGGCCGCTTGCATACGCAAGTCTTCGGTGAGCGCTTCGACGGCGTATTTCGTTCCGGCGTAGGCGCCGGTCGTCTGGCGCACCTTCGTGCCGAGGATGCTGGAGGTATTGATGAGGTAGCCGCTGCCCTGTTTGATCATGTGGCGCATTGCGAGGATCGCCAGCCGATAGACCGCCTCGACGTTAATTCGCACCATTCGGCACATCGCTTCGAGGTCGATCTCTTCGGCCTTGCCGGCAATCATCACGCCGGCGTTGTTGAACACGACGTCGCACGAGCCGAGGTTTTCCACGGCCGTGTCGATCAGCTTCTGCGGAAGTGACTCGTCGGTGATGTCGCCGGCCACAACGATAACGTCTGTGTCGAGTTGTTCGGCGAGCTTATCGAGCAATTCCTGGCGCCGGGCGGTGAGGACCAGTTTCATACCCGCGTCCGCCAGCTCGCGCGCGGTGCCTTCGCCAATCCCGCTCGATGCGCCTGTAATAACGGCGACTTTGTCTTTAAGTTTCATATCGACTGCCTTTCTTTCAATTTTCTGTTGTCAACTTGAATTCTCTGTGTCTATGATAATATATTGCCGGCAAAGCCGTACCCAATTAACTTTATAATAAATAGGGGAGACCTGAAATGAAAATCAGCAGCAAATTCAATCGCCGCAAGCTCCTGGCCCATTCCGCCGCCGTCGCGGCCTTCACTATCGTCAAGCCCTCTATGGTACGCGGCTCGCAGGCCAATTCCCGGATCGAAGTCGGGCTCGTCGGCCTGGGCGGGCGTGGCCGTCTGATCGCCCGGTTGATGACGGAGAACCATAAAAGGTATCATCTCACGGCTCTGGCGGATTATTTCGAGCAGGTCGTCCGAGCGGCGGGAGAGCGCTTTAGTGTTCCGAAGGATCGTTGTTTTTCCGGCCTGTCCGGCTACAAAGGGATTCTTGCCGGAAAGGTCGATGCGATCTTGTTGGAAACGCCGCCCTGTTTTTTCCCGGAACATGCCGCTGCGGCGGTAAATGCGGGCGTCCATGTGTACATGGCTAAGCCGGTAGCGGTCGATGTGCCGGGATCTTTGGCTATCGGTGAGCTTGGAAAGAAAGCAACGAATCGCAGACAGGTCTTTTTCGTGGATTTTCAGGTGCCCACGGATCCGTTCAATATCGAGACCGTCAAGCGTTACAAAGACGGTCTGATTGGTGAAACGGGAATGCTCAGCTCTTTTTATACGGACGAGGCTTTTCCCGATCCGCCCAAAACAGCGACGATCGAGAGCCGGCTTCGGAATCTGATATGGGTCAATGATATCGATATCGGGGGGGGATTCCTCGTCAATGCCGGCATTCACGCCATCGACGCCGCCCTCTGGATGGCGGGCGGGCCGCCGGCCCACGCGATGGGTCTTTCGCGAATCGTCAGGGAAAATCCCCACGGCGATACGGCGGATGTCTATTCCATCTCCTACGGATTTGAGAACGGTCTCATCCTGAACCACCGTGGCGAGCATCTCAAGAACACCCACGGTTTTACGTGTAATTGTATTGCCTACGGTCAGCACGGTTTCGCGGAAATCGGCTACCAGGGAAAAGCGTGGCTGCGCGGCAACAAGGGGGGCTATCGCGGCGGTGAGGTGAAGGATCTGTACGTCCAGGGCATCGAGCGGAACCTCAGCCGGTTCGAGCAGGCTGTTCGGCGTCAGCGATATGACAATCCGACCGTCGAGCGCAGCGTCAACAGCACATTGGCGACCATCCTCGGCCGGGAAGCCGGCAGACGAAACGCGCGGATAACCTGGGATGAATTGATTGCCGAGAACCGTCGCGTCGAGCCTGATTTAACGGGTTTGACAGCCTAATTGTGTTGCCAACAACGATAGAGCTTCTTGACGATCCGGATTGGATGTCGGACAATACCCGATGCACACGGATCAAACTGGAAAGGACATACGATGAGACAATCACAATCACCGACAAGCACCGGGATATCCCGCCGGGACTTTCTTCAAGCGGCTGGCGGCACGGCGGCGGGCATTTCGCTGAGTTCCAAAGGAGTGCTGGCCGCAACGGCTTCGACGCCGGGCGCCGCCCCACAGGCATCACGACCCACGGTCCGTGGGGCCTTTATCTATCCTCCAACCGAATCTCTCAGGAAGGTCGGCTACTATAGCTGGCCGGGCTCCAGCTTCGACGCCGAAGGACGCCAAAGGAAATATATGGAGCAAATCAAGAGAATCGAGCGAAAGCTGGGGATGAATATCTCCATGAATGAAAAACCGCTCGATGCAGCCGAGAGTGTCACTCAATTTATCAACGAGGTGAAACGGTCGAAACCCGACGGCCTGCTGCTTATCCCCTTTAAGAAAGGACATTGGCCGCAGGTGACCCGGATCGTCGAAGAGACGAAACTCCCCGCCGTCGTGCTGGCGACGTTGGGTATTTTGCTTGTGGACCACATTCGGCAGTTGCACCAAAAGCCCGGCGTCTATCTGATCAATTCGCTGAATAATCTCGATGCCGTCGAGGACGGGATGAAGATGATTAAGACGGCGCGCTGGATGAAGGACGGACGGATCGTCAATATTGCAGGCTCGCGAATCAAAGAGACGCATGTGCCCCATTTAGGCACTCACATACGGACCGTGCCGCACGAGCAGTTCTATCAGGTATTCGGCAGCATCAAAGCCACGAAGGATGTGAGGAAGCTTGCGAACGCATATCAGAGCAATGCAAAGGACATCGTCCAGCCGACACAAGACGACATTCTCGATGCCGCAAGAGCCACTTTTGCTCTCAAGCAAGTGATTGAGACGGAAAAGGCGGACGCACTCATGATGGATTGTTTGCCGGGGCTCCGGCGACCCCACAAGCATTGCCCGCCCTGCATGGGCTTTATGAGTTTGCGAGACGAGGGGATCGCCGCCGGCTGTCAATCCGATCTGAATGCGACGCTCACGCTGATGTTGGTCCAGAGTCTTTTCGACAAGCCGGGATTCCAGCAGAATGCCTCGATGGAGACGGAGAAGAACCATTACTTCGGCGCGCATTGCACGTGCGCCTCGAAGCTCAGCGGCCCGTCCGGTCCTTCCGAGCCGTATATTCTCATGAGCCACGCCGAAGCGGGCTGGGGGTGTGTCCCCCGCGTTCTCTGGCCGGTCGGACAGGAAGTCACCATGGCCCAATACCTGTCGGGTAAAACGCCCCGGATGTACGTGTATAGCGGAAAGGTTGTGGATTGCCCGCCGATTCCTGCGACCGGCGGTTGCCGTACGAACGTTGAAATGACCATCAACGAAGTGGATGACGTGTGCGATGTCAAGGGCATGCACCAGATTATTTTCTATGGCAACTACGCCAAACAACTGCGGACGTTCTGCCAACTCCTGGATATCCAGGTCCTGACGTAGTGACGAAGGGAAAACGAATTCGAGTGCCGGAGAAAGGAGTCATGAAAAAACTGAATGTTATTATCATTCTGGCTGTTGTGATATTCGGATGCAAGAAACAGGCCGATCAGCCGGTGGAATCGACGGGTAAAAACACGGGAAAACCGCCGGAACAATTAGCCGAGAGCGGTGAGGCGAACGAGGAGCTTGATAAAACGATCGATGCTCTGATCCAGGCTCTGAATAGCAATGATGCGAAGGTCGTTGTTGACGCGGCGGATGTGATCGAAACGCTTGGCCCTGACGGAGCCGGGGCCGGACAAGTACTGGCCTCGAAGCTTGATGATCCCCAACCGGGAGTCCGGATGGCGTGTATGCATGCGTTGCAGGCTATCGGCGAGCCGGCGGTGCCGTTCCTGCTTGAGGCTTATCGCAACGGTCCCGGCGGTGCTCCGATTCGTGCGACGAGCGTGCTGGGTAATATTGGCCCGGCGGCGAAAGCGGCTGTGCCGGAGCTGCGCAAAGGTCTTCAGGACAAGCCGGAAAATCTGCACAGTTGGATTAAAGCGGCACTGGCAAAGATCGAGGGCAGCGCTCAGGAAGATGCGGCGGGTGAACCACGGCACGTTGAGAAGATCGTTCTGCCTCCGCAATCCCCTTTGACCGCCGATCAGCGGGGCTGGCCGCAATTCCACGGTCCGAACCGCGACAGCCGGTGCCCCGAAACGGGTTTAAACACCGATTGGAAAGAGAAACCGCCGGCACTTTTGTGGAAGCTCGAGGGCCTTGGCACGGGGTATTCAAGCCTGGCCATTACCGACGATAAAATCTTTACGATGGGCGATCGACATGGAGATGATGGAAAGACGAGGCAGTTCGTTCTTGCCTTCGATTTGCAAACACGTAAAGAACTCTGGGCGGCGCAGGTCGGACCTCGTCATAAAGACGGTCCCCGGTCGACACCTACCGTCGATGGCGAGCTTCTTTACGCTATCGGCACCGAAGGTGATCTGGTTTGCCTCGAAACCGCCACCGGCGCGGAGCGATGGCGAAAGAGCTTTCCGAACGATTTCGGCGGGAAAATGATGAGCCGGTGGATGTTCAGCGAATCTCCGCTGGTCGATGGATCGAAACTGATCTGCACGCCGGGGGGCGCGGAAGCCACGCTCGTTGCTCTCGATAAAAAGGCGGGTGACGTTATCTGGACGTGCGCGGTCCCGGCCCTGGGTAAAAAGGGCAATGACGGCGCCGGATATGCCTCCGCCTTAGTCGCTGAAATCGATGGCGTCCGGCAGTACGTTCAGCTCATCGGGCGGGGTCTTGTCGGTGTCGAGGCCGAGAGCGGAGAGTTCCTTTGGGGATACAACGCAATCGCTAACAGAGTCGCCAACATCCCGATGCCGGTGATACGCGGCCGGTATGTGTTCACCACGACGGATTACAACACCGGAAGCGCATTGCTCCGAATCTCCCTCGGGGGAGAGTCGTTCCATGTGGAGGAATTGTACACGCTAAAGGGTCGGCAATTCGAGAATCATCACGGAGGGATCGTATGCGTCGGCAATTACGTGTACGGCGGGCACGGCAACAGTAGCGGCGCGCCGCGTTGTGTCGATGTAACTACAGGAAAGATCATGTGGCAGAGCAAGGCGCCGGAAAAAGGTTCCGCCTCCGTGCTCTATGCCGATGGCCATCTCTGGTTCCGATACGACCGTGGATTGATCGCACTGATCGAGGCGACACCGGAAGCCTATCGTCTCAAGGGGACCTTCATGCCAATTCTACCGGAGAAGGAATCGGAACTGGCCTGGGCGCATCCGGTCATCGTCAGGGGGAGGCTTTACCTGCGGCATGATAACCTGCTGGCGTGTTATGACGTTCGCGCCCGATAAGCGCCGGCTGATGCCACATGGATTGCCAGTACTTGCGGTCCGTTTCATAAACGTCGATGGGATCGCCCGGCTTATAACTCGCCGGCAAAATGCCGAATCGCTTCATCTCCCGAACGTATTCCGGTGCGGGTTGGAAATGGGGCATATTAAAACGGGTGATCTTCTCAAGATAGGCCTTGGCATCGCAGATCGCCGCCAACAATAGTCCGAAATCAGTCTCGTCGGTACTCTCGAAAACGGGCCCACAGATACCATAACCTCCCGCCTCTTCGGCCAGCGGCGCCAATAACTGCAAAGACTTCTCCGGGCGGGACAGGTTATAGAGAATGTGACGCGAGAACTGCAACCTCGGATCGGCGTATTTCTTCATCCATTCATTCGAGCCGATTCGGTGCGTCTCGTCGTAAGGCTCGATCCAGGGCGGCGTCCAGAAGCGGGGCGTGCCTTCACCATAGACCATGTGGTGCAGGCGCAGATCGAGGTTGTCCGCCGGATGGCGCGGCAGTTGCTTTGGGCCGGAGTGGCACGAAGCGCACCGGCGGTTCATGACTTCCTCGGCGGCTTTCATATTGGGCCAGCTTAAATAGTCCGGCTCCTGTTTTGTTTTATACTGAAGCGCCGCGTACGGGCCGATCATACCGGTGCCCAGCGCCGCATAGGTGCCGGGAAACGTCGCAGAGGCGTCGATCCAGAGCTTCACCATCCGAAGCTCGTGCGGTGTCGGCCGGACGTCGTAGTGGGATGGGGACAATTTGTCTATCAGGGGGCTTACCGAACTGCCGATGGTGTAAGGCGCATAGTTGCCGCGCGCCAGGTCGCGCCCGTCGGCCATTTGCAGCCGGGCCGAGAGCGTGAAGAAACTGTGCGTGAACATCGGCCCCTGGTCGCCGGTGAGCAGGACGCGCCCTGCGTACGTACCGGCGTCGTGACAACGCAGGCAGTGTTTATCGAGGATGGGCTGGATGTCACGCGGGTAGTCGAAGATTTCCGGCGTGCCGCCGATGGGCGTGATCGGGCTGGGCGGACGCTCGAGCGCCCGGATCGCGGGCGGAACGGGAGGCGGGTTCGTACGATTCTCGTGGCAGCCGACGCAGGTCGTGACTTCGCCGGGCATCACGGTCAAAAAGCTCAGCATGCGCTTGACGGCCAGATCGTCTTCATCCAGCGCCACGAATTGCAGGCTGCGAAGCGGCGGCACCTTCATATTCACCGAGCCGTCCGGCTCGACCGGCACGGTCCCGAGTACGCGGTTAAGCGTATAAGAACCGCCATAGCTGATGGGATCCATCGAACCCGTGAAGTTCACCGGTTTAGGCAGGTTCTCCAAAATCAGCAGTTTCTTGATGGTCCCCCGCTCGACGCCTCCCATGTTTCGTCCGATCCTGACGTCCAGAACGATCAATTGTCCCGTGGCCTGTGTCGAATCGATTCGAGGCGGAATCACCGTCTCCCTGGGTCTGGAGCGCAGCGGGCGAGGCTCGTGCAGCCAGGCGCCGTCGCGGGCCAACTCCGGCGACAATCGGTAAAGCTCATTCGTCCGGCCTTTGCTGTCCATCAGCAGCAGCCGGGTCTTTTCCGCCACCAGGATCGCGTCCGCCGAAAGCGGATAGGGATCGCGGAATTCGCGGTCTGTGTTAATCATGTCCTGGGCCGACCTTTCGTCCGGCCCCAGTTCCGTCCTGACGATGGAAATTCGGCCCCGGTGTTCCGACTGGCCGTGTCTGGGTGAATTGACCATGACAATGCTCTCGGTGTTCGGGATGGGTTTGGCATCGAGATAGACATCTCTCGGATAGGCATTGCCGTAAAAGGTCATCTGGCCGGTCCCGTCGGGATTCATGACCCACAGGTGATGGAAGTCTTCACGGGAGCGATCGACATATTCCCAGCGAGTGTACATAATACGTCCGTCCGGCAGCACCCAGGGCGTGTTGTCCTGCTCGATATTGGACGATAGCATGTGGATGTTCCCGCCGTCGCCGTCACAGCGGTGCAGTGTGGCCACATGCGTGTACCAGCAGGGGACCCAGCGCTTCGCGCGGGTTGAGCAAAAGATAATGCCGCCGTCGGGCAGATAGGTTGGTTCGATATCGTCGAAAGGCCCGTCGGTAAGCCGCTTCAGGCCCGAGCCATCCGAGTTGATTTCGTAAAGATGGAAAGTGTCCGTTCCGCCTTTGCGGTAGGAGAAGAGGATTTTTTCGCCGTCATAATGCACTTGAGGATCGCGCACCGCACCTTGCGGGTCTTCAAGCAGTCGTGAAACATTCCCGCTTCTCAGGTCGAGTTTGCACAAGTACCCTCGCGAGCCATAGACTTTGTTATTAACATCCGTGATTGCGTAGCCTATGTTCTCATACCAGTGAGGCCCCTTGTGCTGGCGCACGGCAAAAATGACCTCCTCTATAGCCGGACCACCGCGTGTCGGAATGGCCAAAGACAGACACAATGCAACAAGGATTACGGTCAAATGGGTGACCATCCGATTTGACGCGTGCCTCCATATTCGTATAAGCATGTTGTTTTTATAATCTGATTCAGTCAAGGCGTCAAGTATCCGATATCGCCCGATCATTCCCGTTGTCTGAGGATCTCACCGGCTCGGGCGAAGCCGGTTTGGCCGCTGTTGAGCACGGGGACGCCGAATTCCTTCACTGGATCGGGAAACGAGAACGAAAACACCGACATAGACATCTGGGCCAGAACGACGATATCGACTTCATCCCGGCTTTGTGCACTGCGAATCGTTCGCGCGATGGCCTGGTTGTGTTCGGCGATCTTGCCCCGGCCTAATAACTCGAAGGCCTCTTCGATGGTCGCCCCGGCGAAATCGACGTTTTTACCCAATCGGTCGGCGGTTTCTTCGAGTAGACTCCGGGTGCTCTTGACCGTCGGGCCGTGTGTGGCGACGATGAGAATTTTGCCTTCGGTGCCGACGGCCTGTTCCATCATTGCCTCGTCGATTTGGATGACGGGCACCCCGAGCGGCTTCATGGTCTCGCTCACTTGCCCGAAGGCCCGGTTCATGGTCGAGCAGGAGATCATCACGGCATCGACCCGGTATAAATCGTAGAGGTCTCTGGCGTATTTGCAGAACAAATCGATATTAATTTGCGGTGGGCAAGCAAGCCCTCGGCTATGGGCCTGCATGAAGTTGAGTTGCACCGCTTCATTGCCCACGTTAATGATCTTGACGCCCGGGAGCATCGTCTTGCCGAAGTAGTTCGACCACAGGCTGGTCCACGAGGCGCCGTTGACGACGCCGAGCTTCTTGCCGGACAGTTCGGGATCAGGACCTTGCTCCGGCGCCGGATTGGGAACGCCCGTGACTTTCATGTAGTCGCCGAACAGGTGA
>Ga0272442_10002694_pt1 | contig 25470 bp, 23 predicted proteins | sample SSMForm2O_FD_200262 | JGI IMG/M metagenome (GOLD analysis project Ga0272442, IMG submission 200262) | Marine sediment archaeal communities from Little Sippewissett salt marsh, Falmouth, MA, United States - SSM-Form-2O | ecosystem: Environmental > Aquatic > Marine > Wetlands > Sediment ... | reverse complement strand
CCAAAAGCATCTTTAAGACGTTATTTTTCAAGGATTCCTTCACAATAAACAGCTCTTGCGAAATATCTTTAACAGTCGTTCCTGATGGGGCAATTTCAACAGTGATCGGCTGCCGCATATGCTTCGTAGCTAACTTTAAGATATTAGGCGGCATCGTTGCCGAAAAAAGCAATGTTTGTTTTTTATTGGTAACACACCGTAAAATACTTTCGACCTGCGGCGCGAACCCCATATCGAACATCCGGTCAGCCTCATCCAGTACAACGACATGTACTTTTCCCAGATCTATCGTCGCCCTATAAATATGATCGTTCAGTCGTCCGGGAGTGGCAATGATAACATCGGGATTTCCTTTAAGGCTCGATATTTGTCCAGGCATTTTAACTCCGCCGATTAAAACAACACTCCGCATTTTGAACGACTTCAAGAATGGACTCAGAGCTTCTTCAATTTGCAAAGCTAATTCACGTGTAGGAACAAGAATTAAAGCCTGCCCGCCTTCGGACGCCAAACGCTGAATTAACGGAATACCAAACGCCATGGTTTTGCCTGTCCCTGTTTGGGCGACACCTATAATATCTTTCCCCTCCAAAGCGATAGGAATGGCTTTATGTTGTATGGGCGTCGGGGTGATAAATTTTAACTTATTTAATACTTGCATCATTTCAGGCGCGATGCCTAAATGATAAAATGTTACATTTGATTGACTCACAATTCCTCCATAACCGTTCTGTTTATTTTAATATCTTTCCATTGTATAATTCATTTCAAGATTTCTCTTCGATGGACATGGCAATATTCTTCAGAGTTATAAATACTCAACCGCTGCTTACATCCTAACTTTTTGCATACTCGTCCACTCTTAAATATTTTTATCTTGCCAGTTTTCTTCGTTTTTCGAGGATGCTTCATATTTAGTTTTTGTGCCTGAATGTTATTCTGCCTTTGCTTAAGTCATACGGTGAAAGACCTAGCGTTACCCTGTCCCCGGTAATAATCTTAATAAAAAACTTCCTCATCTTTCCAGCCGGATAAGCAGTAACCATGTGCCCGTTTTCCAATTCGACCAAAAACTTCGCGTTAGACAACGCTTTCGTGACGACTCCTTCAACTTCGATAGCATCTTCTTTAGTCATTATGAAATCCTGTTATGTTCTTAATACCTTCTTTCCCCTCTGATATTTTTGTTCCAAAAATTTCCTTTTTTCCCCCCATGCGAACTTCTATTCATCTGGGGCCGGGCTTCATTAATTGTAATTCTGCGGCCCTTAATCTCCGTGATGCCCTGCATCGCGGCTTGCGCTTCTGTTTTATTTAGCATTTCTACAAAACCAAAGCCTTTAGAATCCCCTGTAAATTTATCTCTGATGATTTTAACTGATTCGACGTTCCCGAAGGCTCCAAAAACCTCCCGCAAATCATCTCCCGTAATATCATATGAAAAATTACCGATGTAAATGTTCATTGCTAACACACCCCCCTTATCTAATTTTAATTATTTTTTTGTCTTTTTTAGCCTGTTTTTGTTTATTACTTTTCGCTTTATCCTTCTTTCCTTTATCTCCCATGAGAATTCTCCTTTATGTTACGGTTACAATTATTAAAATTAACACCGTCTAATATTAATCGCATTCACATTGGATCCAGCGCCGATTTTTTCAAACCAAACCTGATCTCCGGTCTTTAGACTACGCCTGTCTTTTCCCACAATATTGCTGTTATTAAAACTGATGATCTGGCCCTCTATGTCGGCAATAGTCCCGTCATTGTTATGGCCGGTTAGGCTTCTTACTTTCCCCTTCTCCATTTTTAGCTCTCCTGTAAAATTTTAGTCATTAGAACAATACAAACTGTTTGGATCATCTTCTATCTCTTCAATATCATTTTGATGATCTTTTTTTATATATGGACGAACGTGAAAGGCAAGGCCTCCTTTATAAGACGGCTGTATTTCAAATTCAACTTCCTGCCCTTCCATCAATTCAATGAATGGGGTATCCCATAAACAGCCTTTATGAAAATGAAGGTCTTCCCCAGCGCCCGTCTTGATTTTCCCATATTCCTTATCGTGAAATATTTTCGAGATGATTCCGACGTGCATAATATGCCTTTCTAGATTAAGCCTTCCTTATATTGATGATGCGCGACTTATTGTTCCCATGCCACAACTTTTATCATAAAATTTGATAATACCCTTCTCCATCAATATACCCCCTGAAGCAATTATCCATATATGATTCTTTTAAAGAAAGTCTAAAACAAACTTAGCTTTAATCCATTAATCGTAAAGTTAATGAAATAATAACCTAAAGCCGACCGCTATTTTATCAACTTATCCTATCAATGATGGACTTTCTCAAGCTGGAAACCGATATTACTAAACCCCCATCTGCCAAGCTTGATTTCTCATCCCCATCTCCAAGATGAACACAATCCAGCATGACATGATGAGCTTCTTTAAAATTTTAAAAAAATAGATATAAATTCTGGCAGACTGCCAATAGGAATGTATGGTGAGGTCTGTCTTTGGTGGGATATCTATTCAAATTTTATATTATAAGTATATCATTATATAGAAGTAATAACTATGATTATTTTTAATGGGAGGCCAAATCCAAACTTTCTGGAATACTTTTTGTTATCTTGAACGCTCAGTTGGATTCCTTTAAATGCTTTTTAGCTTCCTTAAGTTTATCTATAAATGGGCCCTTTTTAAATTCTGAAAACCACCCCTTTACAACAAACCATCCCGCGAAACGAACAAGGGTATTTCGCCAGGGACGATACCACTTTTTCCAACCCAAACGAATATTATGCAAAAAGAAAATGAGAGCAGGAAAAGAAAATATATTCAATCCTATCACAAACATATATTTGAACTGATAAAATTTGCCCATAATCTTCTTTACGGAGTAAAGCATATCTTCAGCGGTCATAGGCGCATCTGGTTCAAAAACGGGAAAATTGCCGTCATAATATTCCCAGCCCACATCTTGTTTAGGGTAAATTCTGTTTTGTTTTTTTAGGCGGTTCTGCAATTCTGTTCCAGGCAAAGGAACCGGCAATAAGATTTGCAGTGTGTCGATTTTTGCTTGTCGGATAAACTTTCTAAAATACTTTATTCTTTCTTGAGCTGTCATATGAAAATTTATATTTTCCTTCATCGGATAACCAAAAATAAACATGCCATGAACCAAAAAACCGGACTTATGAAAGAGCCTCGTTAAGTCGACCATGTTTTGAGGCTTTATATGTTTATTCATGGCGTTCAATTCTTCTTCTATGGGCGATTCGTAACCGATAGCCACCATGTTTATCCCCGCTTGTCGCATCGCCGTTAGCAATTCTGTATCTTTAGCTTTATCCAATCGAATCTGAGCCGAAAAGTCCAACCTTTTACCAATGCTTTTTTGATAGTGTTCAAGCATTTGGCAAAATCGTATTGTCTCATTGCGCTGCTGTCCGAACAGATCGTCTACGATAAAAAAATGTCTGGCATCTTTGGTTTCCAAGAGGAAACTAATCTGCTGAAGAAGCCTCTCCGGTGTAGCAAACCGGGGCTTGCCTTTAACGGTGCAAAACTCGCAATTCATACCGCACCCCCGTATTCTTTCTACGGGGAAAACCTTGATTTTTGCATACCGCACGAGAGAAAAATCCGGTAGAGGCAGTTTTTCAAAATCAGTCAGCGGAATTCTTTTTTCAGTGATAACGACTTTTTCTTTGCTTTTGTATGCGATTCCTTTTATTTTAGTTAAGTCTGTTTTAGTTTCCAAAGCCTGGATAAGTTCTTTTATAGTCTCTTCCCCTTCACCGATAACCACATAATCAATATGCGAATTCAACGCTTCTTCAATATTTTCATCAACAAAGTGTTGCCCGCCTGCGATAGTAATAATCCTCTTGTTTTTATAAAAACGGGCAATATCATACAGTCGTGGTATCGTACTGGTTAATCCACCATACAATCCAACAACATCCGCTGGTCTCAGTTGTTGCAACAATTCGTGGTCAGCCCCTATGGGGGGGCTTATCGGGCCATATCGACGAAGATTATTTTCATCAATAACCTCAACATCCCATCCTTCCATTTTATTAACAACACTGGCAATAGATACAGGACCTAGCGCGGTAGTTTTATTGGCAATATTCGAGTAAATATTAAATGTCGGAAAGGCAGGAATTACGATTCTGAATCTGTGTCTTTGTTTCAATACAGACAACATACATACCCCATTTTTGTTATTATACCTCCAAACACAAATAAAACGATACATAAAAAAGCGCAAGGTCAAAATTCCATACCTTGCGGCAATAGCTTTCTTCTACTTTATTTACTTCTTCTTTGAAAGCTAGTATAGGCTTTTATTAGGTTTTTCAATAAAAATTAATATTTACGACCTTCAGGTTTTTGACCTGCGGAAGAATCTCTGCCTCCAAATGACTTTGATAATATTATGTGTTGATTGATGTTAGATCATGCTGTTCTTATGAATATTGGCGTAATTTTGAGCTAGAAGAATTTTATGTTAGCCGTACATTAGCCAAAAGGGATTTTCAGGGCATAAAAAGAAAGGGAGCAAATGATGTAACTTATTCACTCCCTTATGTTTATATTGGTTGCGGGGACAGGATTTGAACTGGTGACCTTCAGGTTATAAGTAAAAACCCCTAAGAAGAAATGAATTTCTGCAGGATTTCGACGGTTTTTTGGGTCGCGCCCTGGTGGCGGCAGATCATGGCCCGCGCTTTTTCGCCGATCTGCTTGGCTTCATCCGGGTTTGCCAACAGGCGTTCGACCGCGGATAAAAGCTCTTCTTTGTTGTTGACCTGCACCAGGCCCTTGTCCTGCAGCAGCTGGTCGGTAATGCTTTGGAAATTCTGCATGTTGGGCCCGACCAGGACAGGCTTGCCGTAAAAAGCGGGCTCCAGGATATTTTGCCCGCCTTTGCCCAGCAGGCTTTTGCCCATGAACACGATCCGGGCCAAAGGGTACAGGGAGCGCAGGTCACCGATCGTGTTGACGACCAGGACCGCCCCGTCCAACGGCCGGCCGGGCTTGTTTTCGGAAAACAACCGCGCCTCAAACCCGTGCCCGCGGACCAGCTGGGCAATGCCGTCCGCCCGTTCGACGTGGCGCGGGGCGATCACCAGGCGCAACAACGGAAACCGCGGCAACAGGCGTTTATAGACCGACAGGACGATGTCTTCTTCCCCGGGATGGGTGCTTCCGGCGATCCAAACCTGATCGTTTTCATGAAACCCGATGTCGGGCAGGGCCAAATCAGCGCCGGTTTGCGCGATGTCGAACTTGAGATTGCCCGTCACGGAAACACTCTCCGGCCTGGCACCCAAGTCCTGAATCCGGCCGGCCTCCTGTTCGGTCTGCATGCAAAAGGCGTCCATCTTCGCGATAACCGGGCGGAAAAGAAACCCAAATCTTTGATACGACCGGAACGACTTTGGGGTCAGGCGGCCGTTGCAGATGACGACCGGCACGGACCGGGCCGTCAGATGAGAAATCAGGTTGGGCCAGATCTCGGTCTCGGCGCTCACATAGACCCGGGGCCGGATCGCGTTGATATAGGCCCGGACCGCGAATCCGAAATCCAGCGGCGCGTAGCACACCTCGCAGATCCCGCGCAAACGCGCCTGTGCCAGGGCATGACCCGTGGTGGTCACGGTTGACAGGACCAGGAAATGGCCCGGGTTTTGGCGATGGACCATTTCGATCAAATGCGTGACAGCCATGACTTCACCCACGCTGACCGCATGAAACCAAATAGTGGGCGCATTCCCCTGTCCGCGGCGCAGGGCGTCCAGCGGCCGGCCGAAACGCGTAAAAAAATCGCGGTGCCATTTCCTCCGCAGCAATAAAACCGGCAGATAAACAATCATCCCCAGTAAGAATATCAAATCGTAAAAAATGCTCATGGATGCACCTGTACCTGGGTCAGCGGGCGATCAGGCATGCGGATGGGCTTTATCATAAACATGCTTCAACCTTTCGGTGGAAATATGCGTGTAGATCTGGGTGGTCGATAAATTAACATGACCCAAAAGCTCCTGGACGGATCGAAGATCCGCCCCACGATTGAGAAGGTGAGTGGCGAATGAATGGCGGATGACATGCGGGGATACATTCATCCGGATACTGGTTTTAAGGATATGCTTATTGATGATATTCCGTACGCCGCGGTCAGATAATCGGCGACCGTTTTTATTAAGAAACAGCGCCCGCTGCTGGCTGGCACGACTGTGCATGTATTCCCGCAGAGCCTCGATCGCTTTATCCCCCGCCGGCACCAGGCGTTCTTTCTTCCCCTTGCCCATGACCTTGACGAGGTTGCTGATGGCATCCAGGCTATCGACGTTCAAGCCTACCAATTCGCTCACCCGCAACCCGCTGCTGTACAATAATTCCAAGATCGCCCGGTCGCGCTTACCCGCAACCGATTCCAACGACGGCGATTCGATCAAATGAACGATTTCTTTCTCGGAGAGAAATTTGGGCAACTTCTTGTCCAAACGCGGGGTCAGCAATAAAACCGCCGGATTGGACTTGATCAGGCCTTCGCGATGGAGAAACTTGAAAAAACTTCTGATACTGGAAAGCTTGCGGGCCAACGTGCGGGGTTTCAAAGACCGTTGCCGCATCTGCGCCAGGTATTTCCGTAAATGAATATATTCGATTTTGAGGGGATCCGGATTTTGTAAAATTTCAAGGAATTCTTGCAAGTCGATCTTATAATTCAAAAGGGTGTGCGGTGAGTAATTCTTTTCGATCTCCAGATACGTAAAAAATTTTTCGGCATACCGATCCATCTTCGTTTAGGAATCAGCCTTTTTATCCTCAATGGGCGAGTTCTTGGGCAAATGGTTGGTCGTATAGGTGCAGGCCGGAAAATTCGTACAGCCGTAGAAAGACCGCCCTCCGCGGGAACGCCGCTGGACGAGTTTACCGTCGCAACCCGCTTGGGGACAGTCCACTTCGGTCGTGATGGCCTGGGCGTGTTTGCATTTCGGAAAACCGGAACAGCTTAAAAATTTGCCGCGTCGGCCCCATTTGATAACCATCTGCCGGCCGCACTCCGGGCAATATTGATCGACGAAATTCTGGGTTTTCTTGATCTTCTGCGAGGCATGCCGCAATTCCTGTTGGAATGGACGGTAAAAATCATGCAGCAGTTGGGCATAATCCTGGTGGCCCTCCTCAATGAGATCAAGATTTTCCTCCATCTGGGCTGTGAACCCCACATCCATGATATTGGCGAAGTATTCGACTAAAAGATCACAGATCTTCATCCCTAATTCGGTGGCCGTAAAATAGCCCTTCTCCCGTAAAACGTAATTCCGGTGCACAAGGGTATAAATAATCGATGCGTAAGTACTCGGACGCCCGATGCCATCCTCTTCCAATGTCTTGATCAAAGTGGCCTCAGAATAGCGGGGCGGGGCTTTTGTAAAATGTTGAGACGGTTTCAGGTTAAGCAATTGAAGATGATCGCCTTTTTGATATTGGGTTAAATCAACATTATTCGCCTCCGTCTGATTCTCAAGGCGTAGGGACAAAAAACCATCGAATAACAACGTGGATCCCGAAGCACCCAAAAGGAATTTCCCGGCCTGAATGTCCAGACGCTTATTTTCAAAGACGGCCGGCGTCATCTGGGAGCTGACAAATCTCCGCCAAATGAGGTCGTACAGAAGGTACTGATCCTTATCCAAGTACGGTTTGATCTCATCAGGGCGGCGAAAAACGTTCGTAGGCCGAATCGCTTCGTGGGCTTCCTGAGCGGATTTCTTGGATTTATAACGATTGGGCGCGTCCGGGAGATACGGATCACCATGGACACGATGAATAAATTTCCTCACCCCCTCGAGAGCCTCCTGGGAAATATTAACCGAGTCAGTACGCATATAAGTGATCAAGCCGACCGGTTCCTCTTTGCCGATCTCGATCCCTTCGTACAATTCCTGGGCGACATTCATGGTTTTGCTAGAATGAAAACCCAATTTATAAAATGCATCTTGCTGCAGGGTGCTGGTAATATAGGGGGCAGAGGGATTGCGCCGTATTTCTTTGCAGGTGATGTCGGTGATGACAAATTTTTCCTGCCCTAACTCGTTGGCGATCGCCTCGGCCTCGGCTCGAGAAAGCCCGTCGATCTTGTCGGGGCCGATCTTTTCAAGCGCAGCAGTCAAGACGTCATCTCGGCCGTCCTTCTGTAAATCGGCGGCGATCTGCCAGTATTCCTGAGGAACAAAAGCGCTGATCTCGCGTTCACGATCCACGATCAAGCGCAAGGCCACGGATTGCACTCGTCCGGCACTCAGACGCGAACCGACCTTTTTCCACAATAACGGACTGATCTTGTAGCCAACGATACGATCCAGTACCCGTCGGGCCAGCTGGGCCTGGACCTTTCTCGAATCGAACTTGCGGGGATGTTCAAAGGCTCGCTGAACAGCGTCTTTGGTGATCTCCTGAAAGGTCACCCGATAGATTTCCTTGCCCTCCCCGATCGTATTGATAATGTTCCATCCGATCGCCTCTCCCTCCCGGTCCGGATCGGTTGCTATATAAATCTTTTTCTTATTACGGGCTTCTTTTTTAAGCTTCGATAGAATCTTCTGCTTGGACCGCATCACGATCAGTTTGGGTTCAAAATCGTGTTCTATGTCGACTCCCAAGGACGATTTCGGCAAATCGATCAAATGCCCCATGGAAGACACAACCTTATAACGGTTACCCAAAATCTTATTGATGGTTTTCACTTTGGTTGGTGATTCGACAATGACTAACGGCTTCGATTGTGGCATATCTGTCCTTTTTTAGAAAAATGTGCGCATGAATTTTGCGCTGTCTATGTTTTCACTCAAGCAATAATCTCCCCGAAACAAATCGTGTGCACCGGACACGCCCTTATCAAAGACAAATAACTCCATAAAACTATATCCGCTCAAACAGCATCCCGGGCAATCTTCGGATTTTATGCCGCATTTCCAAGGCCAATAATAGCCTTAACAGATCGGCCGAAGATTTTCCGATACGGCAGACCAAATCATCCATACCCAACGGCCGCCTGAGGGCGTTAAGGACAAAAGCCTCGTCGCCCGATTCGGGCAGACTGTCAGGCCTGAAATCCGAAGGGCAGCCTTCTTTTCCGGCACTCATCAAAAGAGGGTGTCGTACCAGTACGGGCTGAATCTCATCTAAAATATCTTCGACACAAGTAATCAGTTTGGCGCCCTGTTGAATCAAACGATGCGTTCCGCAGGTGTTCGGGTCGTGGATGTGTCCGGGGACCGCGAAAACTTCCCGTCCTTGTTCGAGGGCAAAACGACTGGTAATCAAAGCCCCGCTATGTCTGCCAGCTTCAACAACAACGACACCCAGTGATAAACCGCTGATGATTCGATTGCGCTGAGGAAAATTCTGGGCCTGTGGGGGCGTATTCATTGTGAATTCCGAAAGCACTGCGCCGTTCGTAGCGATCTCGGCCAACAATTTTGCATTCTCAGCCGGATAAATGTGGTTTAAACCGCATCCCATCACCGCGTAAGTTTTCGAACCGGAACGCAAACAACCCCGGTGCGCGGCCGTGTCGATACCGCGGGCAAGTCCCGATATGATGGAAAATCCCATTTCCGACAGTCGCCCGGCCAAATCCTGGGCCACCTGCGTCCCATACATCGATGCGCGCCGGGAACCAACAAAGGCCAGTGCCAATTCGTTCCAAGTATCCAGACTGCCTTTCACGTACAGCACGACCGGTGCATCCCCGATCTCAGACAGAGAGCGCGGATATTCTTTGTCCTGAAAAGATATGATCTGAATCTTTTGTTTCGCGGCCAGGTGCGTCTCCGTTTGCAGAAAATGATCGCGATCAAAAGTCAGCAGGCGTTCCATACACGGGTTTGGAAGAATCCCGCAAGCGGATAAATCATTCCGATTGGCATGCAAGATACGGGACGCACCGCCGAAATGTTGCATTAATAGCCGTATCCTTCGGGCCGTGAGTCCCGGAATAGCATTTAAAATCAATAAGGCTTCTCGATCCATCAACATTTGTGATCCGTTTTGCGTGTAAAGGCTTTTAAGCGCTTACATTCATAACATCGATGATATCCTGACAGACCATCTGCGGGCTCTTCCCGTCCGTTGATATCGCATGGTCGGCCTGAGCATAAAAACACGCTCGTTGTTTTAAAAGATCTTCAATCTGCCTCAAGGGATCGTCAACGTGAAGCAAGGGCCGATGCGTCTGATCTTTGATCCGCCGATAGATCTCGGAGGGGGTGGCTGATAAATAAAAAATGACACCCGTTTTTTTCAAAGCACTGATGTTCGCCGGATCAAGGATAACCCCTCCGCCGCAATCAATGATTACATTGTGTTTTTGCGCCGCTTCCTGCACTACGGCTTTCTCGATCTCTCGAAAATAAGGTTCGCCGTCTTCGCGAAAGATATCCTCAATCGATTTTTGCTCGCGCTCGATAATCTGCTCGTCCGTCGAGATAACCTTGCGTTTTAACCGGGCGGACAAGTGCCGGGCAAGCACCGTCTTCCCGGCGCCCATGAATCCGATCAAAACAATATTGGATGGCATGCAGGATTTTATCACAGAGCTTGATTTTATGTCAAACTTTACGCCCTGTTTTTCCTTGATTTACTTATGGTCAACTAAAACCGGTGGGTCTATAACTTGTTGAAATCCATGCTGACCATTGATGCCGCTTTGCTCAATAAGTTGTGCGCTCCATCCCCCCTTGATTTGTTAAAACAAATCAGGGGGGATAATTCGCGCTGATCATTTATGTCGCTCCGCTCGATAAATGATGCGCTCATTAAAAACCCCGACGATTCAGGCCGGGGTAGTGCGGATGGACGATTCAAATGGTTTTACATCGGTATATAAGGCAGAGTGTATTCATGGATGATCCACCGTATGATCTGGCTGCCCCAGAACAAACTGATCAAGGCACCTCCAACGATAAAAGGGCCATAAGGAATCGCACTGTTCTTAGTGCGGATCTTTTCAAAGATACCATATCCGACTCCTAAGAAAGGCGCCAAAAAGAAAGTCAACACGGCCCGATCCCATCCCAGGAAGGCCCCAATCATGGCCATCAACTTGATGTCGCCGCCGCCCATCGATTCTTTACGGAAGATCAGGTCCCCCAACAGGCCCATAATATAAATAATCCCACCGCCAATCAATAATCCGATCAGGGAAGAATCAAGACTGATCAATGACGGGACGAGAAAATGCCATCTGCCCTGTGCCAGGAGCCGGACAGAAAAAAGCACAGCCAAATCCACGGCCAAACATGTCCCGAGGAAGACCAACAGCGTTCGATCCACGTCTTCATCGTCCGGAGGATTCTTCTTAAGAAGATGTTCAATAACAAAGGTGCTGGCTAACCCGACAAGAACCAGAACCCACATGCAATACCGCCCGATCCATAAACGTTGCCAGGAAATCTGATGCAGGTCGGGAATCAGAAGACTCAATACAATGCCGACATACATCCCTCCGATACTGATCTCATCCGGAATGATACGGTGCTCAAAATCAATAAAGGTAGCGACGATAAAACCGGCCAACATCATTCCGTACGCCCAAAAGACCGGATGCATTCCAAAAAAGGCATAAAAGGCCCAAAAACCCACTCCGGTCAGCAATTCAACCATGAAATAGCGAAAAGAGATACGGGATCGACAGAATCGGCACCGGCCCCTCAAAAAGATAAACGACAAAAGTGGCAGATTATCGTACCAAGGGATCGGATGATCACAGGACAAGCAGTGCGAAGGCGGCCAGATCAGGGATCGCCCCTGCGGCAGACGAACGATACAGACATTCAAAAAACTGCCGATGATCAGTCCAAAGATAAATACCAAGATCCCAATCAAGGTTGATTCATTCATGCATCTTTCATCCTCTTACGCGGCGCGGTACCCGATGGTATCGACGCTTCCAAATGCTGTCGCACCGCCTTCTTGACCGTTGAACTGATCGGCATATCCGCCCAATGCTGCAGGGCCAGGATCGCCTGGTAAAACAACATTCCCAATCCGTTGGAAGTACGTGCGCCGATTTCACGCGCCATGGTCAAAAGCCGGGTTTCCGGCGGATTATAAACGAGATCATAAACAAAAAGATCGGGATGCAACAGTTCCTTTTCAAACAAGACCGGGTCATCCGACCGCATACCAACGGGAGTGGCATTAATAAGGATATCGGCCTGCCGGAGTGCGAGATCGTCCAAGCTATGGGCGATCTCGACACAGCTAACATCGAATTGGTCGCTCAAATCCTGGACCAAGGTTGCCCCCTTGTCTTGATCGATATCATAAAGTCGAACCAAACGGGGTCGTTCGGGCATCAGACATAAAACGCTAATCAGCGCCCGCGCGGCTCCTCCAGCTCCGAGCATAGCAATCCGGCGACCTTGAATCTTTATCCCCAACTCGGTTAAATGGGTCAGGAATCCCGGCCCGTCGGTATTATGTCCGATCAAGGCCCGGTCTTTAGAAATCACGATCGTATTCACGGCGCCGACTTTGCGGGCATACGGGGAAAGACTGTCACAAAATTTCAGGACGTACTCTTTATAGGGGATGGTAACATTCAAGCCGAAGATCGAACTGGAGGACGATTTGACTTCCTGAAAAAAGGGTTCGATCTCCTTCTCTTGAAGAGGAAACAACTCATAAACCGCGCTCAGGCCCAGTTGCTTGAAAGCCGTATTATGAATGATAGGCGATAAGCTATGCTGAAGCGGATATCCGATCAGTCCGTAAGTTGATAAAGATTCCATGGATTCCATTCGAGAAGCAAATTCTCAGCGCGATCTCATATCCGAGATTAAGCCCGGGCCAGGACCTTATTGACGGCATTGATATAAGCCTTAGCCGAGGCCACCAAGACATCCGTGCTTGTCCCATGCGCAATGACGATCTTATCAGCTAACTGGACCTTGATCGTCGTTTCGCCCAGTGCATCTTTGCCATGAGTGACCGACTGGATCGAATACTCAAGTAACTTCCCCTTCATCTGGGTCAAGGCGTCGATCGCCTTGTAACTAGCGTCAACCGGACCGTCGCCGGAAGAAGTCTTGGAGTACTGTTTCCCCTGGGACTCCAGGGTTACCGTGACCTTCGGAGTCATATGCGCCCCGCTAGTCGAAACCAGATCGATCAGTTTCCAGGTCGGTTTGACCAGCTTGAATTCGTCCTCGACAATGGCAATGAGGTCTTCATCATAAACCGACTTCTTTTTGTCCGCGACATCCTTAAATCTTTCGAAGGCATTATCCAGATCTTCATCGTTTAGGTCAAATCCCAAGGACTTCAAACGCACTTTAAAAGCGTGCCGGCCGGAATGCTTGCCCAAAACCAGCCCAACGCCGATGAAACCCACATCCTCCGGACGCATAATCTCGTAAGTGGTGCGCTCTTTCAGAACTCCGTCCTGATGAATCCCAGACTCATGTCGAAAGGCGTTATGCCCGACAATCGCCTTATTGGGTGCTACCGGAAAACCGGTGTACTTACTGACCAGACGGGACACCTTGTAAATTTCCGGTGTAACGATACGGGTCGAACAACCGTAATAGGATGCGCGTGTTTTCAAGGCCATGACGATCTCTTCCATAGAGGCGTTGCCGGCGCGTTCCCCGATGCCGTTAACCGTACATTCTACCTGACGGGCGCCGCATCGAATCGCCTCCAGGGAATTCGCCACACCCAAGCCCAAATCATCGTGGCAATGCACCGAAAGCACGGCCTTATGAATGTTGGGGACATGCTGGCGGACATGGGTAATGATCTGACCGTACTCGGCGGGTATGATATAGCCGACGGTGTCCGGCAGATTCACCGTTCTGGCACCGGCCTTGATGACCGCCTCGACTATCCGACACAAAAAGTCCTGATCACTACGGGAGGCATCTTCGGCCGAAAATTCAACGTCCTCGACCTTCTTGCGAGCATAACGAACAGCCTCCACAGCCATGGCCAGGACTTCCTCCGGCGTCTTGCGTAATTTATGCCGCATATGAATATCCGACGTGGCCAAAAAAACATGCACCCGTTTCCTGCGAGCCGGTTTCACCGCTTCAGATGCCGCGTCGATATCCTTTTTAACCGATCGGGCCAGGCCGCAGACCGTCGACTTTTTGATATGCCGGGCAACGGTACGGACCGATTCAAAATCCCCGGGCGAACTGATCGGAAAGCCGGCCTCGATGATATCGACTCCCAACCGTTCTAAGGCATAGGCAATCTCCAATTTCTCGCCTTGGTTCATGCTAGCCCCCGGGGCTTGTTCCCCATCCCGCAAGGTGGTGTCGAAAATAAAAACCCTATCCTGTTTCTTCATTATTCACCTACCTGATCATGCTTTTGATCAATAATAAGCTCGACTGAGCCCGAAATCATTCTTTCATCCAAGGCATCATGCTGCGTAACTGAGTGCCGATCTGCTCGATCGGATGGCGGCCATTCTCTTCTCGCATCTGATTGAAATTTTTACGGCCGCGTTTATTCTCGCGGATCCATTCGCGGGCAAACTTGCCGGATTGGATCTCTTTCAAGATCTTTTCCATTTCCCGGCGGGTGCGCTGACTGATCACGCGTTTGCCACGGGTGTAATCCCCATATTCGGCCGTGTCCGAAACGCGCTGACGCATGCCAGTCATCCCGTATTTATAAATTAAATCTGTTATCAGTTTCAGCTCATGCAGGCATTCATAATAGGCGATCTCAGGCTGATAACCGGCCGCGACTAAGGTTTCGTAACCGGCCTTGACCAGTTCCGTCACTCCGCCGCAAAGCACCGTCTGTTCGCCGAAAAGATCCGTTTCGGTTTCTTCCTTAAACGTCGTTTCAATGACACCGGCACGTGTACCGCCGATACCCTTGGCATAAGCCAATGCGTCTTGCCGGGCATGCCCGCTGGCATCCTGCTGGATCGCGACCAGACACGGGACCCCCTGCCCCTGAACGTACTGTTCCCGAACCAGCGCGCCCGGTCCTTTGGGCGCGATCATCCAGACGTCAATATCATCCGTTGGCAGGATCTGCCTGAAATGGATATTGAACCCGTGCGAAAAAACCAAAGACTTCCCCGGGGCCATGTAACGCCGGATCGACTTGCGGTACAAACCGGCCTGGACATGATCCTGAGTCAGGATCTGGATAATATCCGCTTTCTTCGCCGTCTTATTGGCAGGCAGAGGCTTAAATCCGTCCTGCAATGCCTTTTGATAGTTGGCCGTACCTTCCAGCTCGCTAACAACGACATTGAGACCGCTGTCGCGCAGGTTCAAGGCCTGTCCGCGACCCTGAATACCGTATCCGATGATCCCGATCATACGGTCTTTAATGGCATTCAAATCAGCTTCCCGGTCATAATAAATCTTAGCCATAATTTCATTCCCTTTCTTTATGAAAATTAAAATTGATCCAGATCACGACAATAATCATCGACCTCTATTCTATTGTCGGGCCCGATTAAACATAATAGATAATGCTGGTTTGCAAAAGTCTCTACGTCCCGCTCTCCCAGCTGGAGAGATATTGCTCTTGTTCGGGGGTTAATTGGTCGATCTTGATGCCGAGGGCCGTTAGCTTCAACTTGGCAATCCGACGGTCGATATCCTGAGGAACGGCATATACCTTTTTCTCCAGCTCCTGATGATGTTTGACCACATATTCGGAAGCCAAGGCCTGGTTAGCAAAACTCATATCCATAACCGAAGCCGGATGTCCTTCGGCGGCGGCCAGATTGATCAAACGGCCTTCTCCCAAGACGTAAAGATGCCGGCCATTCGGCAATGTGAATTCTTCGACGAAATCCCGGATCATACGCCGCTGTTGTGCCTTCTTGGTCATCCCCTCCAAATCCAATTCGACGTTGAAATGTCCCGCATTGGCGATCATCGCACCGTCTTTCATCCGTTCCATATGTTCAAACCGGATCACATTCATGTCTCCGGTGACCGTTACAAAAACATCCCCGATCCTGGCCGCGTCCTTGACCGGCATAACCTGAAAACCGTCCATCGAGGCCTCCAGGGCACGCAGGGGATCGACTTCGGTAATAATGACTTTTGCCCCCATCCCTTGGGCCCGTCTGGCCACCCCCCGGCCGCACCAGCCGTATCCACAAACAACAAAATTCGAACCGGCCATAAGTCGGTTAGTGGCCCGGATAATCCCGTCGATCGTGGATTGACCAGTCCCGTAACGGTTATCAAAAAAATGTTTGGTCATGGCATCATTGACCGCGATGATCGGATATTTCAACAATCCCCGTTTCTCAAGACTTTTCAGACGTATGACGCCGGTCGTGGTCTCTTCCGTCCCCGCATACAGATCCTTAAGAAGTTCAAGCCGCTTGGAATGGATCTGAGAAACCAGGTCCGCTCCGTCGTCCATGGTCAGGTTGGGATGCGAATCCAAGACCGTGTTGACATGCCGATAATAAGTTTTGGTATCCTCGCCTTTGATAGCAAAGACATCGATCCGGTAATCCTTGACTAACGCGGCGGCCACATCATCCTGGGTCGAAAGCGGATTGGAAGCACATAAAAAAGGAATGGCCCCGCCGGCTTTCAAGACCCGCATCAGATTCCCCGTTTCGGTCGTCACATGCAAGCAACATCCAATGCGGATATTCTTTAAAGGTTTCTCCTTCTTAAAACGCGCTTCGATCTGGGCCAAGACCGGCATGTCCCGCCAGGCCCATTCCATCCGCGATCTTCCTTTTTTGGCCAGATGGATATCACGAACATCATTTTTCATGTCATTTTCCTCTTCTGAGCGATCGGGGTTTTATTTCTTCTCACTGGCGGCCAGGGCATCCCGGGCCAGGACATCGGCTTTAGGTGTCTTTTCCCATGGGAATATCTCGCGCCCGAAATGACCGTAGGCGGCAGTGGTTTGATAGATCGGGGACTTAAGATTGAACTCCTTGATGATCCCCTGCGGTGTGAGGTTAAAATGCTTACGCACCAATTCCACCAAAACCTCTTCGGCAACCTTTCCCGTCGCAAACGTATCAACCAAGATACTCAAAGGATCGGCACGACCGATAACATAGCTGAGCTGGATCAGACAGCGTTCAGCTAATTTAGCGGCCACGATATTCTTGGCCACGTAGCGCGCCATGTACGTTGCCGAACGGTCAACCTTGGTCGGATCTTTACCAGAAAAAGCGCCGCCGCCGTGGGCTACGACACCGCCGTAGGTATCAACGATGATCTTGCGTCCAGTCATACCGGTATCCGACTGCGGTCCGCCGACAACGAATTTACCCGTTTCGTTCACATAATATTTTGTATTTGAATCAATCCAATCCCCGACAATCGGTTTCGCAACCGCATCAATAATTTCTTGTTTAGCGGCCGGGGTAACCACCTTACCGCTTTCGTCCAGAATGTCTTCGGTATGTTGGCAGGCCAAAACCACACTGTCAATCCTGCGCGGCTGGTCATCCTGATATTCCACCGTTACCTGGCTCTTGCAATCCGGCCCCAAGTAGTTAAGAATGTTCTGCCGCCGGACTTCCGCGATACGTTGCACCAGCTGATGCGCCAGCATAATCGGTAACGGCATCAACTGGGGAGTTTCGCGGCAGGCGTAACCAATCATAATGCCTTGATCACCGGCCCCGCCGGCATCCACCCCTTGGGCGATATCCGGGGACTGACGGTTAATGGCGTTGAGGATCGAACAGGTTTCGGCGCTGAAGCCATACTTAATATCGGTATAGCCAATATCGCGTAAGACCTGACGAACAACATCCTGCACGTCGATATAAGTCTTGGTCGTGATCTCGCCGCCAACAATAACCAGGCCGGTTGTGATAAACGTTTCACAGGCCACGCGTCCCGCCGGATCGTCTCTCAGGACCCGATCGAGAATCGCATCGGAAATCTGATCACAGACCTTATCCGGATGCCCGGCCCCAACGGATTCGGAAGTCAAATAATATTTACCCTTCACGTCTTTCCTCCCTCTTTTTATTTTTCGATAAAATTTTCATTCAAACAGGATTTTCGGTGTTATGCGCGATCCATAATCGTCAATGCTGCCCACGTCATGCAGGATCAACCACCAAACTGCTGCTGGGCTTCCCGATACGCTTCGATACTGCCAATATCATACCAGGTCCCCTGAAACTCATAGGCATAAACCGCCTTTTCCAGCGTCAACCAATGAATGAAATCACCGGCCTTATCGGTCTTATCCGAAATTCGCAGATAATCGGCAACACAGGCCAGGGTTTCTTGCGGCATGAAATAGCAACACATCGCTATCAAACTCGAAGCCGGGCGTTGGGGTTTTTCCTGAAATGCTTTGACCCGCCCATCATCCGCTAGGTCAACCACGCCAAATTTCGCGGCGCCGGCCAGGTCATGGATATTATAGACACCGATCGAGACATGCGGACGATGTGCTAAACAAAATTGAATAAAGCCTGCCAAATCAAAATCAAAAATATTATCGCCGCCGATAATCAACAGATCGTCCTGAATGGCATGTGACCGCAAAACAAAGTCGATATCGCCGACCGAACCCAGCCGGTTTTCCGGGCCCGTGGTCAAATCATTGACGATCCGAAACGGCCAAGGATAGGTGTCCTTTTTCTCCTCGGCCCAGGTTTGAAAATGGCCATAAAATTTTTGATTCGTAACAAAAATGATCTCGGTGATATCCCGAACGTCCTTAAGCCGTGACAAGGTGTGTTCAACCAAAGGCATTGGACCTACCGGCAAAAGCGGCTTGGGGGTATCCTTAATCAAAGGATACAGGCGGGTCCCGTACCCAGCAGCTAAAATCAAAATTTTCATCGCGTTATGACAAGAAGTTATCGATGTTAAAAATCATTTTTCCCGTTATTGGTACTGTAAATATGGGGAGCAATCTCCTGTAATTTCGACTTAGTCAAATTCTCAACATCTTGTCCCGTCGATAAATTCAAGGCCTTCTGGGCAATCTCCTGGGCATCCTTGAAATGGACGCTGCGAATGAGCTTTTTGATCTGAAGGATGTTCAAGGGCGACATGCTGAAACCATCCAGACCCAACCCCAGAAGTAATAATGCGGAAATAGGTTCGCCAGCCATCTCGCCGCATAAACTCACCCGGATATTATGCCGATGCCCGGCGTCGATCGTCATCCGGATCAGCTGCAAAATGGCCGGATGGCAGGGCTCATAATAATCCGCGGTCTGCTCGTTCACCCGGTCAACCGCCAGTGCGTACTGGATCAGATCATTGGTGCCGATACTAAAGAAATCAACCTCCTGAGCCAAAATGTCCGCGGTCATGACCGCGGCTGGAATTTCGATCATGGCCCCCACCTGCATTTTTTCGTTAAACGGGATCTTCTCTTCGCGTAAACTGTGTCTGGTCTCGTTCAAGATCGCATTGACCTGCCTTAACTCCCCGGGGCCGGAAACCATCGGATACATCAACCGGACATCCCCATGAATGGATGCGCGCAGGATGGCGCGCAATTGGATCCGGAAGATGTCCGGCCGCGCCAGACAAAGCTTAAGGGCCCGCCATCCCAAAAACGGATACATATCCTTAGGGATCTGGAGGCTGGATATAAACTTATCCCCGCCGATGTCCAACGTCCGAATGACGACCGAATGCGGAGCCATTGCGGAAGCGACACTCTTATACGCCTCGTACTGTTCTTCCTCGCTGGGCAGGTCGATACGGTTCATGAAAAAATATTCCGTACGGTATAAACCTATCCCCGTAGCCCCGCGTTTCTTAATCATCGGGACCTCCTGGGGCAACTCGAGATTGGCCCAGATATCCACGACCTTATGATCAAGGGTCTCGGCCGGCAAATCCTTGATATCGTCAAACCGGTCGCGCAAGGCGACAATCCGGTCCTGCTCTCCGCGATACATATCCAGCGTTCGCTCGGTCGGATGAACGATCACCAATCCCATGCGGCCGTCGACGACAATATTGTTCTGATTGCTGATGCGCAACGTTGCGTCTTTCAGCCCGACCACTGCCGGAACGCCCAATGTTTTCGCCATGATGGCCGTATGGGATGTCCGTCCGCCGATATCGGTCGCAAAGGCCAGGATATTCTTATTAAACATACTGGCGGTATCCGAAGGGGAAAGATCGTGGGCCACAATGACCAACTCCTCGGTGATATTATCCAGCTCATGCAGCTTGGTTTCATCGATCAGATTCTTCAGGACCCGCCGGCCGATATCATTAATATCCCCCGTGCGTTCACGCAGATATTCATCCTGGATATTGGAAAAGACTTTGGCGTATTTTTTCAAGACCGTTGAAAAGACATATTCCGCGGACTGCTTTTCCTGACGGATGCGCTTGATAACCTCTTCGATCAACATGCGGTCCTCGAGGACCAACAAGTGTGCATCGAAGATTTGTCCGCTCTGGGTGCCCATCTCTTGGTTAATCTTTTTCTGCAGGGCCGCGATTTCCTCGCGGGTCTTGATCAGGGCCTCTTCAAAACGGGCGATCTCAATCGGGATCTCGTTCTCCAGGATGCTACGGGGCGGCACGATAAATTCCTGTTTATCGATAATGAAGGCCGACCCAATCGCGATGCCCGGGGCCGCGGGTATTCCTTTTAAGACGATCTCATTCATTTTTCGTTAAAAATCTTTCCAATTCTTCAATTAAGGCCGCAGCCTCTTCCCCATCCGCTACCAGCTTAACCGAGCTGTACTGTTCCGCGCCTAACATTAAAATTCCCATGATCGATTTTCCGTTAATCACCTTCCCGTCCTTGACCACCGAAATCGATGCATCGTATCGGGACGCAATCTGAACGAACAAGGCGGCCGGGCGGGCATGCAGGCCCTGGGCGTTTAAGACTTGAATCTCTTTTTCTATATGCGGCATCGCGCGGGCCCATATATTGATTTAACGTTTGATGATTTTATAGCGTTCGATCAGGTTAATAATGGATTTGGTTAATTTTTCGGAGTCATGACGAATATAATCACTGACAGACAGCAGATCGGTTCCAAAGGCCAAATAACCCATCGCCCGGATTTGATCGACGTCAGGTTTAACAGGAAATGAACCTTCGGCCTTATAACGTTCCTGGGCCTCCAGAGGTACCTGGGCATCATTGATTAAACAGGCATTGATGACATCCTTATGGGAATGCTCGATGATTTGCCGAACATGATCGCTGGCCGTAAAGCTGTCCGATTCACCGTGCTGAGTCATGACATTACAAACATAAATTTTAAAGGCCTGTGATGCGGCCAAGGCATCGGATATTTCCTTAATAACCAGATTGGGAATGATGCTGGTATAAATGCTCCCCGGACCCAGTACGACTACGTCTGCATCCCGAATCGCTTCAAGGGCAGCTTTCGTTGGCTGCGGATTTCCCGGTTCTAAATAGACCCGCCGGATTCGATTGTTGCTTTCCGGAATACGGGCCTCACCTTCCATGAAAGATCCGTCTTCATACTCGGCGACAAGCTGGACATTGGTCGTTGTGGATGGAACGACCTTACCACGGATCGCGAGGATCTTGCCGGCCTCTTCCACGGCCCTTTCGAAATCACCCGTAACCTGAACCATGGCGGTTAAAAACAGGTTGCCAAAATTATGGCCTTGCAATTGAGATTCAGTCTTAAATCGAAATTGAAAAAGCTCACCCATCAAGGCCGGGGCATCCGCTAAGGCCACCATACACATGCGGATATCACCCGGTGCCACAATATTAAATTCCTGCCGTAGCCTGCCAGAAGAACCCCCGCTGTCGGCGACCGTCACGATTGCGGTCAGGTTGGCTGTGTATTCCTTTAACCCCATCAGAAGATTTGACAGACCATGTCCGCCGCCGACTGCCACGACCTTAGGCCCGCGCTCCAAATAACGCCGTTGATAAAGGATATTAACCAGTTCCTGATTGCCTCTGGGCAAAAAGAGAGTCAGGATAGAAACAATCATCTTGCCCGTACCCATCACAATCAGGACAATCCCACAAATGACGATGATGATACCCGATATCCTGACCAAGGCAAACGAAGAGGCAAACGCCACAAATCCACCGCCAACGATAATCACGCCGAGCAAAGCGGTGAAGAACCATCTTTTGATCCGCATGTGCGGATATAACCATTTAACAAAATTCCTGTGCATAGCGGAATATCTTAAGAAGCGCGGGCGTCTTCATTCTGGATAAGATTCAAGAGCGTGCGGTCATCACTGGCAGTCTTTAAATTGTCACGGAAATATTTATCTTTCAAAAGACGGGATATCCGGGCCAACGCCTTGAGATGCGGACCCGCCGAATCAATCGGTGCGATCAGCAAAAAAAAGATATAAACAGGTTCGCCGTCCAGCGAATCAAAATCAACACCAGACTTACTGACTCCCATAGCCCCGGTGAGTTTATCGATGTGATCGCATTTACCGTGAGGGATAGCGATCCCCTGTCCGATAGCGGTCGAACCCAGGACCTCGCGGGCCATGAGCGTCTCGATGATCTTTGCTTTCGTTCTTTTCTCGACCACCCCTGCCTTGATCAGCAAATCCACCAATTCTTCGATCACGCCTTTTTTGTCCTGAGATTGGAGATTGGCTGTTACCGCCTGTTGACAAAGAAAATCCCTAATTTTCATGTGTTTTTCTCCTTAATCACAACCAGCATCATCCGTCGGAATCATTATGCTACATGCTCCGCCCACTTATGCTATCGTGAATCACCGTATGAATGGCTATCCAATGAAAAAAGCGGCGGATGGGATTCGAACCCACGACATCCACCTTGGCAAGGTGGCATTCTAGCCAACTGAATTACCGCCGCATGGAATCAAAGTTTGTAACTTGTTTGCGTTTGTTGCGTTAACCCAATAAACGCAATGAACGCAAGGAACTCATTAGATGGGCGGAAGAGGACTTGAACCTCTACGAGTTTCCCCACATGCTCCTAAGGCATGCGCGTCTACCAATTCCGCCATCCGCCCGTTCATGAGCGGTAAGCAGCTGCCCCATCCTAGGAAAGGGTGTCCTGATGTTTTCGCACTTACCACTTACCACTAAGAAAGTGACCCACCCGCGACTCGAACGCGGCACACCAGCCTTAAAAGGGCTGTGCTCTACCTGATGAGCTAGTGGGTCAGATTAAGGTATTGCAAGATCTCGCGTCTGGCTGATCACACCCAGCATAAAAATGGAATGGCATCCATATGGGACCTCGCATGTTCAAAGAACGGGATTGTCTGACGGACAGACGGCCAACGACTTTCAGTTTGTCATTTATGTTCGGTTAACTCTTTTTGTTTGGCTTCCAGAATCTGGTCAATTTCTTTTATGTATTTGTCAATTAATTTTTGAACCTCTTCCTGCCCGCGAAAGCTGTCATCTTCAGAGATCTTTTTATCCGCCTTCATTTTTTTGATTTTGTCATTCGCATCGCGTCGGATTGTTCGCAGCGATATGCGACCGTGCTCAGCCATATCCTTGACCACCTTGGAAAGCTCTTGACGGCGTTCGTCCGACAAGGGGGGGATATTGATGCGTACAAATTTTCCGTCATTCATCGGCATGACGCCCAATTTGGAAGATTGAATGGCCCGCTCAATCTCGGAAATGGCCGCCAGATCCCAAGGCTGGATGACAATCGTTTTCGAATCCGGAATCGATATCGAAGCGATTTGCTTGAGTAAAGTCGGTGTTCCGTAATAGTTAACATGCATGCCTTCGATCAACCCCGGGTGCGCCCGGCCCGTCCTCACTTCAGAAAATTCGCGCTGAACGGCCAGGATGCACTTTTTCATCTTCTCTTCGGATTCACGTTTGATTTCTTTGACGAGCATATCGATTCCCTCCGCCTTAGACCCGGGTTCGAAAGTCCTTCGGCATTAATGAACCATCGTGCCGAGCTTCTCCCCGCAAATGACCCGTTTGATATTGCCGGGTTTGGTGATATTAAAGACAACAATCGGCATTTGATTATCCATGCACATGCTGATCGCGGTGGCATCCATCACTTTCAGCTTTTTGCGCAGGACATCAATGAATTTCACCCGGGACAATTTCTTGGCCTTCGGGTCGACGAGAGGATCGGCCGAGTAAACACCATCGACCTTGGTCGCCTTAAGCAGGGCATCCGCTCCGATCTCAGCCGCCCTCAATGCCGCGGTAGTATCCGTCGTAAAATAAGGGTTGCCTGTGCCCCCGACAAATATAACCACCCGTTTCTTTTCCATATGCCGGATCGCGCGCCGCCGGATATACGGCTCAGCGACCTGGTGCATTTCGATGGCGGTCATCACGCGCGTTGGGATACCGGCCTTCTCCATCGCATTCTGCAGGGCCAACCCATTCAAAACTGTCGCCAGCATGCCCATGTAATCCGCGACCGAGCGATCCAGCCCGAACCGTTTAGATTCGACGTGACCGCGGAAGATATTGCCGCCTCCAACGACCAACGCCATAGTCACACCCAGAGCTCGGACTTCCTTGATTTGAGTCGCCAGGGAGGCACACATCTCCGCATCGATACCATGTTGCTGGCTTCCGAGCAGAGATTCTCCGCTCAGTTTTAATACAACCCGTTCATAGACTGGTTTCTTATGACTCATCACGTCCTACCTGGAAACGAATAAAACGGCGCACAATGATATTTTCACCCATCTTGGCTATTAACGCGGTTAGGCAGTCTTGGATCGTCATACTGGGATCTTTGACAAAGGGCTGTGCCAATAAACACCGCTCTTTCATAAAGGCGTCCGGATCAGCCTGCTCGGACAGACAAGCCTCAGGGATGTCGGCTTCGGCAATATAGCGCGGATCCATCGCCGCGATATGCATGGCGATATCCTTGCAAAAACAAACGAAATCTTCACTGCGGGCCACAAAATCCGTCTCGCAGTTCACTTCGACCAAAACACCGATCTTATTGCCCATATGAATATACGTTTCGACTCGCCCCTCTTTCACCGAACGGCTTGATTTTTTAGCCGCGATCTGCAGTCCCCGCTCACGCAAAATTTCCTTAGCTTTGTCAATATCCCCGCCCGATTGCTCAAGGGCATTCTTACAGTCAATCACTCCGCAGGATGTCTCCTCGCGTAGCTGTTTGATATCATCTACTGAAAATCCCATTCCTTTTCCCTTTCCTTAACAATCATACTGAATGACCAACCGTAATGGTCATTTATGGTTATTTTTTTCGTCTTTCTGGGAGGGGACGGCCGCCTGTTCTTGCCCCTGGGACGGGCCCGCGAAAACACGTGCGGGCTGATGACTCCTGGTCTTATCCGAACGCTTGCCCTTTGCGGGCGCTTCGGTTTTACGGCGAACCGTTTCCGCCTCCATAAATTCGTTGCGGCCTTCCATAATGGCATCCGCCAACCGGGTTGTAATGATGCGTATGGATTTCAGGGCATCATCATTACCCGGGATCGGATAATCAATCAA
>Ga0272442_10002693_pt1 | contig 25473 bp, 19 predicted proteins | sample SSMForm2O_FD_200262 | JGI IMG/M metagenome (GOLD analysis project Ga0272442, IMG submission 200262) | Marine sediment archaeal communities from Little Sippewissett salt marsh, Falmouth, MA, United States - SSM-Form-2O | ecosystem: Environmental > Aquatic > Marine > Wetlands > Sediment ... | reverse complement strand
CTGGAAGAAGCCGGCCAGCATCAAGCGCACCGCCGCCTCCGGATCGATGCTGGGACGTCCGTTCGACTCGCAGTAGGCCGATGCCACCTCCTCGCGCAGCCACGACAGGTCCAGCACGTGATCGACCCGTTTGAGGATGTGATCGTCAGGGACCAGAGACGACAACGGGGCCGCGACGAACAAGTCTTCCTGCCAACGATCCTGCCTGCCAATCATCGCGATGAACCTCCGTGCCTCGACAACCTCGCTCGCACAACCAACCAACGCCGACACAAATACTACAGCCAGCCAGGGACTTTTTCAACAGCCCCACTGTCGCCACCTGTAACTCACTGTAATGCGCTACTTGTCGCCTACTGGTCACCTACCTGCAACTCTCATTATCACGCAAATAACCGCACATAAACCGTTCTTCGAAAGAGGTTTGCAGGGGGACAATTGGATTCGAAGTCCGCGACTCTATCCAATTGAGCTACGGGCGCAGCTACCGAAGTGGGGGGTACTATACCGCTCGGTGCAGCTCGCGTCAATTTTTTTTGACCCGGCAGAGCTCGGCCGACCGCCCCCCGTCAAGATAGGAAGGCATGCTTTGAAACAGGTCGCCGGCATGGTAGTATGTTCGGCACATGGGCCGGGACGCCGGACGTTCTGGGTGGTTCCCGATATCAAGAACGAGGGGAGCTTATGACAACGATCGGCAAGTACTTGCTGTTGAGCGTCGTGGCTGGCGGTGGTGTCGTGTCTGCGGGGTGCGACGTTCCGGCGCGATGCGAGCCAGCCGAGATCCGGCAGCGCCACGTCGCCTACAAGACAACGCCCCAGGGCGAGTTGTGCCTGCACGTTTTCGACTGCGGCACCGGGCGCAAACGCCCTGCCATCGTGTTCTTCTTTGGTGGGGGTTGGGTCAGCGGCAGTGTCGAGCAGTTCTTCCCCCACTGCCGACATCTGGCGTCGTTGGGCATGGTCGCCATCTCGGCCGAGTATCGCATCAGGAGCAAGCACGGCACGACACCCTTCGAATGCGTCGCGGACGGCAAGAGCGCCGTGCGCTATATGCGAAGCCACGCCAAAGAACTCGGTATCGATCCGGACAGGATCATCGCGGCCGGTGGCTCGGCAGGCGGACACGTCGCCGCGTGCACCGCTACGATTCAGCGGTACGATGAGGAAACGGAGGACAACGCGATTGCCTCGAAGCCCAATGCCCTGGTGTTGTTCAACCCCGTCATAGATACGACGAAGAAAGGCTACGGCGCGAACCGGTTCAGCGGTGACCGGACCGTCCTCTCGCCCGTCCATCATGTCAGGAAGGGACTGCCGCCGGCGATCATCTTTCACGGCACCGCCGATACGACCGTTCCTTTCGAAAACGTTGAGCGATTCTGCCGGATGATGCGCGAAGCCGGGAATGCGTGCACGCTGGTTCCCTTCGAGGGCAAGAAGCATGGCTTCTTCAACTATGATCGGGAGGAGGATCACCGGTCGTACAATGCAACCGTCGGCCATATGGACGGGTTTCTCCGCACCCACGGCTATATCAGGTGACACCTTCGCCAGAGAGGATGCACGGGCATGACCCCGAAGGCAGAGCGGAACGAGCGTCAGAAGAAACGGCGCCGTACGAGGTGGATTGCGCTTGGCATACTGGGGCTGCTGATCGCTCTCGCAGCCATCTGCATCGCGCGTTTCGTTTCCGCCAAACCGACGATCGCCACCAACTATGCGATTCAGTACAACGACCTGACCCGGCCGGCCCCCTACGATCCCAACGACAACGCCGCCCCGCTCTACGCCAAGGCGTTTGAAATCCTGGCGGCATGGCCGAGCGACCGCGAAGCCCTGGACATGGTTGTCCGGGCCGCAGAGAAGCCGTACTGGTGGATCGAACTGACCTGTCTCGATTGGACCAGCGGCCGAATGCAGACCCAGATCGGAACACAAATGGTCGGATTCCGGCGGGCGGCCCAAGGCCTGCGTGATCGGGCCGTACGGCTGGCGGGCGACGGTGATGTGGACCAGGCGCTCCAGTCGGTGGCAACGATCGGGAACATGGCCCGTCATGCGGGCAGACCAGGAACCATGCTTGGGCACGGGCTCGTCGGCCCGGCGCTGAACGGCCTGGCGCAGAGCACGGCCTTCGCGCTGCTGGCCGAGCACACCATCGACACAGATCGTCTCGAGGCCTTTCAGCAGGATATCGAGGCAACCCTTGTGACACAGGCGCCTCTGTCATTCGCCGGCGAACACATTCGACTGCGCGACCTCGTGCAACGGTACTTCACCGATAACGGAAAAGGCGACGGGCACCTGATCGTCGGCAAGATCCTCGACGACTATCGACGGATGGAAAAGTCGCCGAACGAACTGGCTGATGCGGCCGCTTATCTCAATCACCTGGTCATCGCCTGGCGACATCCGAGCCGCAAGGAGACCGCCCAAGTCATCGAGGACCTTGTCCCGTGGCTCGACGAACTCGCCCGGCAGACGCCCTGGCAACTGCACCAGAGGAACACAAGCTACGCCGATGAGATCCGCAAGCGCATCGCAAACCACTACTTCCTGGAATTGGCCCAACTTGACCGCAGCCTCGGTCGGCCCATCGAGATTCACTACAGGGCCCACGTCTCCGGCGAGGCGCTGGTTGCCACTATCGCCGTCTTGCGGTATCGACAGGACAGGGGGCAGTGGCCCGAGAGCCTGGAAGAACTGGTTGGTGATGGGTACATGCGCCGCATCCCGGCAGACCCCTTCAGCGGCAAGGCCCTCGTCTACAAACCGACGGGAGAGACATTTCTGCTCTACAGTTTCGGCACCGATTTCGACGATGACGGCGGCACGGCAAGCAAATGGGGCACAGGCACCAAGGGGGGCGACCAGGTATTCTGGCCTCAATAGGGAGGATCGATATGCGAATGTCGCTGAGCGTGCTGATGACCTTGATCGTCTGTGGCAACGGCCTTGTGGCGAGCCAGCAGCGCCCAAGGCCTGTGACCGGAGATTGGCTCGGGAACATCCCGGCCAAGTTTCACGAGTACGAGGTGATTCTCGAACCGGACAAAGACGAGGCCGAATGGTGGGCCGGGGCGCCGTCCGTCGTGCGAGATGAGGACGGTACGTTCTGGCTGGCCTGTCGCATGCGCACGGCCGATGCACCGCGGGGTCTGCGAGGCTATGAGATTCGCATCCTGCGCAGTCGCGACGGCGTCAAGTTCAAGAAGGTCCATAGCATACGCAGAGAGCACGTTCCCATCCCAGGCTTCGAGCGTCCGGCTCTGCTGATCGATCCAGAGACCAAACGGTTTAAGCTCTACGCGTGCGGGCCATGGCAGAGCGGGCCGTGGTCGATCATCAAGTTCGCCGATGTCGATGATCCTACGAAGTTCGATCCGCGCTCGGCAGAAGTCGTCATCGCCCCCCTGCCCAAGTCCTATGAACGCGACATCATCGTCGACGGTTACAAAGACCCCTTCATCTTGCATGCCGAGGGAGCGTATCACTGCTACGTGATCGGCACGATGCGGCGGACCGAGCGCATCTATCACTTCCGCAGCCAGGATGGGCAGCGCTGGGAGCCGGTGGGCAGTCCCTATCAATCGATCATGGACCTGACCAACTGGCACGATTTCTACATCCGCCCTGCCAGCGTCGTGCCCGTCGGCGTGGGATACCTATTCGTATACGAGGGCTCCAACACCGAGTGGCACGATCCGGTCTACAACATGGGAACCGGTCTCGCGTTCACCTTCGACCTGCATCACGTCACGGACCTGACACCAAACGGCCCCCTGGTCATCAGCACGACGCCCAGCACGCGTTTTCACACGTGGCGCTATTCGCATTGGATGTGGGTCGACGATGAGCTTTGGGTGTATGCCGAGGTGGCCAAGCCCAACGATTCCAACGAGATTCGCCTCTTTCGCCTGTCACGATAGGCTCGCCAGAGGCTCTGAGTTGACGGCGCCCCAGATCACGCTACAATCGAGAGCGACAACGACAATTGCGCGGATGGAGAATGCTGGATGAGTGACACTGGCGATACTGTCAAAGCCAAGCGCCGCATGAAGTGGTGGCATATCGTGGCCGCCGTGTTGGCTGTAGCTGTCCTTGTCCTTGTCGCGGTTCGCGTCAGGGATCGGACCATCCTGCAGCGGCGGCTCGACGCCGTCCGCGCGGCCGGATACCCGGTGACGTTCGCGGAACTGGACGAGTGGTATGAGGACGTGCCATCCGACAAGAATGCCGCCGAATACGTGCTCGATGCGATCACCTGTTTCCATAAACTGGAGAAGCAGCAGGAGCGGCAACTACCCTGGACGGGGCGTGACAAGATGCCGGCGCGTATGGAACCCCTGGGCGAGGAGGTAGTCGGCTTGATAGCCGATCTGCTCCAGAAGAATCAGGACGCGCTCGAGCTTCTCCGGAAGGCTGGGGCCCTGGAGCGCAGCCGGTACCCCATCGATTTGGCGAAAGGCTATGCGACTCTGATGCCCCATCTAAGTGACCTGCGTGGCACCGTACGACTGCTCTGTCTGGAGGCGATCCTATCTGCCGAACGCGACGAACAAGAATCAGCGGTGCAGGCACTGGTCAGCGCCTTCGGTGTGGCAAATTCCGAGGCGAGCACCCCCGTGCTTATATCCCAGATGGTGCGCCAAGGGGGGCAGTCGATGGCGCTGTCGGCCCTCGAACGCTTAGTGAACCGAACGACGCTTGATGAAGCGCATCTGACGCGTCTTCGCGTGGTTATCGCAGCGGCCTACGATCCAAACGCGATGGCGCGTGGGATCGCGGGGGAACGGTGCATGGGGATTGAAGTCCTTCGCGACCCACGTGCGACGGGCCTGGGCATTGCACCGGTCACTGCAACTGAGGGTCCGAGCCTCCTTCAGCTCCGCGCCGCCCAAGCCGTAGGTCTGGTCGACCGGTTGCTGGTCCGGTATATCGATCACGTTGACCATTGTCTGGCAGCGATGCGACTGCCCCCGGCCGAACGTCTGGAAGTCATTGGTGAACTCGAACGCAAGCACCGGCAAATGGTGGAAGAACACCCGAAGCTGACCCATTTCATGCCAACCATGGCTCGTTTCATGCGGAACGATCTGCTCCACATGACGAAGATCCAAGTAGCCGCCGTGGCATTGGCGGTCGAGCGCTATCGCCTCGCGAACAACAGACTGCCCGAGCAACTCGCCGACCTGGTACCCCAATTCCTGGAGACGGTCCCGGCAGACCCCTACGACGGCCAGGCCCTGCGCTACAAGCGGCTCGATCCGGGCTTCGTGGTCTACAGCATCGGCACCGATGGCACTGACGACGACGGCACAGAGCGACCCCCCAGACAACGCGGCCAGGAAGAGCCACCCTACGACATCACCTTCATCGTCGAGCGCTAGGAACCGAGGCAAGGGTACAATTCCGTAGTGCCCCTCCCATCCGTCTACACTATTGTAGGCAAGAGGCGACCGTGTATCATCACGCCTTTTCTTACATCCCCTTAAAATAAAAAGACTTAGCACCGACACCACCTCGCGTGCACGCCGTGGCATCAGAATTGCTCATACGTGTGATTGATTAGTTGGGTCGCAGCCGATATAAGTACTACCCCATCACAGGTGATCGCCTGTGGGTGATGAACCGCTCGTGAGAGCCGGGAGTACACCAGTTACGCCACGCCGATCGGATCGGCGCACCCGAAGGAGCCATTGGATGGATAGTGAGCAGTTATTGTACGACATCAACGAGTTGAGCGACCTCTTCCGCGAGAGCGCCAGCATTGAGACGCTACTCGACAAGGCGGTCGAGATGGTGGCGGTGCGGACGCACTCGGCGGTCTGCTCGATCTACCTCTACAACTCGGAGGATCGTACGCTCACCTTGCGAGCCACGCGCGGCTTGAATCCTGAATCGATAGGCCAGGTGCGCCTGGAGTTGGGCCAGGGCCTGACCGGACTGGCGCTGCAGGAGATGCAGACCGTTTGCGAAGCGGACGCCAGTCGTAATCCCAACTACAAGTTCTTCCCCGGCATTTTCGAGGAGCGTTACAACGCGTTTCTGGCCGTGCCGATTGCCCGGGGCATTTCGAAGATGGGCGTGCTGGTCTTGCAGCGCGACACCAGCCAGGCCTTCGTGGCCAGCGATATCACCGCGCTCGAGACCGTGGCCTCGCAATTGGCCAATATCCTCGAAAACGCCCAGTTCCTGCTCGGCATGCACGAATCCCCTCAGGAGATGGCGCGCGTTCTGCCCGCTGAGGTCAGGTTCATCAAAGGGAAGGTCGCCGCCGAGGGATTCGCCTATGCCCCGGCGATGATCATCGACAAACAGAAGAACTTGTCGCATCTGCTGCGCCACAACTTCGAGGCCGAGCGCACGCTCAGCGATTTCCACGAGGCGGTGGCGCGCACCGCCAAGCAGCTTGAATCGCTCCAAGAGCGCGTCGAGCACAAGCTCTCCGACGCCGCTTCGCTGATCTTCGCGGCGCATCTGATGATCCTGAAGGACCAGGCGTTCATCAACAAGATCGTCCACATGATCGAGGACGACATCAATCCGCCGGTCGCCATTGCCGCCGTGGCAGCCGAATACATCCAGGGCTTCCTCGCCAGCGACAGTGCGTACATGCGCGAGAAGGTCAACGACATCGAGGACCTGGCCCTGCGCCTGGTGAACAACCTCATCAGCGACAGCGAAGACGTGGAGATCTACCGCGACCACGTCGTGGTGACGCGCAAGATGTTTCCGTCCGATCTGCTCAAGCTGTCCTCCGAAGGGGCCAGTGCGATCGTCCTGGTCGGAGGCGGGGTCACGTCCCACATCTCAATCCTGGCCCGATCGCTGGGCATGCCCATGATGATCTGCGACAAATTCGAACTGCTGGAGGTGCCCGACGGGACACCCATGCTCATCGACGCGGAGATCGGCAACCTCTTCACAGACCCGGACGACGAGGTGCTCGAGCGGTTTCACGCGCAGCAGGCGGCACGCCTGAGCCTGGAAGACCAGAAGCGCCTGATGAAACCCCAGACCGCTACAGGTGACGGCACGGCCATCCGCCTGCTGAGCAACATCAACCTGCTGACGGATCTGAAAGTCGCATGTGAACTGAGCTGCGACGGCGTGGGCCTCTACCGCACCGAGTTTCCTTTCATCGTGCGCACAACCTTCCCGTCGGAGGCCGAACAGTATGTTATCTACCGCAAGCTCGTCGAATCGATGGAGGGCAAACCCGTAACGTTCCGCACCCTGGACGCCGGGGGCGATAAGATCCTCTCGTACTACCACGACATCGAAGAGCAGAATCCGGCCATGGGAATGCGATCCATTCGGTTCTCGCTGCGCAACCGCTCTATCTTTGCCGAGCAGATCCGCGCCCTGCTTCGCGCGGGCATCGATGCCGACCTGCGGATCATGTTCCCCATGATCTCCTCGGTGGACGAATATTGCGAGGCGCGACAGGTCGTCCTCGAATCGATGGACTGGCTGGCGCAACGAGGCATTCCGCACAACGAAAAGCCCCGACTCGGGATGATGGTGGAACTGCCATCGGTCGTCGGACTGATCGACTGTTTCGCGCAGGAGGCGGAATTCTTCTCCATCGGCACCAACGATCTGGTCCAGTTCATGTTGGGCGTGGACCGCACCAACGACAGCGTGGCCGATTGGTATCTGCCGTATCACCCGTCCGTCCTGCGGGCCCTGGACACGGTCGCGCGCGCGGCCAGGCAACATGGACGCGAAGTCTCCGTCTGCGGCGACATGGCGCACCAGCCTCAATACATCCGGTTCCTCCTGGGCATCGGGATACGGTCGCTCAGTGTCGACCCCGCGTACCTGCTGCGCACCCAGCAGACGGTTGCCACCATGTCCATCGACGAGGCGGAGCCCTTCGCAAAGGATCTGCTCAGTCAAAGTCGCGTCAGCGACGTGGCCGCCATGCTGGAAGCACAATGTGTACCCGACTGAGACGTGTCGCCCCTGACGCAAACGGAGCCACCTGAAGGCAAGTGCGGCTGTTGCGGCGGGATTCGTTAGAGCAACCGGCGAGACGACAGCGCAGAGCAGGCAACATTTCACAGCGTCCCCCCCCCATTGAGCTTGAACTGCGACGGCTTTGCCGTTACCTATATCATCCGGGATCGGCCAAACGAATGTGTCGGTCCGACGGCAAAGATGCGTGCGATTGAGCAATAGATGGAAGGGACACGAGGGGATTATGCATGAGACGCCCATTCTTCTGACGGCCCAAATCCCAGGCACCGGCGGTGCAATCAAGGCACGCGACGACGACTTCGTCGTTGAGGAATTGCCGCTCTACGAGGCCAGTGGAGCCGGCAGCCATACGTACGTCTTCATCGAGAAACAGGGCCTCGGTACGCGAGAAGCCCTGGATCGCATCGCCCGGGCGCTGGATGTCAATGGGCGGAATATCGGCTCAGCCGGTCTCAAGGACGCGCACGCCGTGACGCGACAGTGGATTTCGATTGAACACGTCGGTCCCGAACGCGTCCGGAAAGTCACGGTCCCCGACGTCCGCATCCTGGAAGTCACACGTCACACGAACAAACTCAAGCCCGGTCATTTGGCCGGCAACCGCTTCGTCGTCCGCATTCGTAAGCTGGCCGTGCCGGCCGAGCAGGCGCGCGAAAACGCCGAGCGCGTTCTTTCTATCCTGACGCAAAAAGGACTGCCCAACTATTTCGGGCCGCAGCGATTCGGCAATCGCGACAACAATCACCTGCTGGGCAGAGCCATGATAGGCAATCATGCGCCGACCTTCGTCGATCTGTTTCTTGGCCACCCACTGGAGGGAATCGATAGCCCGGCGACACTGCATGCCCGAACGCTCTACAGCGAAGGCCACTATGAAGAGGCGCTCAATGTGTGGCCCGCCCAGATGCGCGAGCACACCCGCGCCTTGCGCGCCCTGGTCAAGAGCCAGGGCGACAAGACGCGCGCCTTCTACGCTGTCGACAAGCACCTCAAAGGCTTCTTCGTCTCCGCGTATCAGTCCGATCTGTTCAACCGCGTGTTGGCCGCCCGCATGCCCGACATTGACAAGGTCCTGCTCGGTGACATGGCCTACAAGCACGTCAACGGCGCCTGCTTCCGCGTCGAGCAGCCGGACGTCGAGCAGCCTCGCTGCGCGCCGTTCGAGATCAGCCCCACCGGCCCCCTGCTCGGCCAGCGCACCACGCGACTGACAGGCCCGGCCGGCCAAATCGAGAACCCCATCCTCGAAGCCGAAGGCCTTGGCGAAAGCGAGTTCAAACAGATGAAACGCCTCGGCGCCCGCGGAGGACGCCGCCCCCTCCGCGTCCAACCCCGCCACACCAGCGCCACCATCGGCACCGACGACCACGGCCCATTCCTCGAACTGCACTTCGAGCTGCCCCCCGGCGCCTACGCCACCACCCTTATCAGCGAAATCACCAAATCTCCCCCCGCTACCCCGCAATAACGAGCGCAAAATCCGCACGGAATCCGGCCATTGGCCCACGTGCCACCGCGTTCAAGCCGGAAAATCACCTTACCGGGCCATTTTCCTGTGGACAAATAAGCAACAGTATGCCATAATGGCATTGTGAAGGTAATCGGCCGGGACAAAATCGATAGCTTTGCGAGAAGACACGCCAACGCGGATCGCCCGCTGAAGCAATGGCTCAAGAAGGCCGAAGCCGCGAACTGGAGCAATGCCGCTGATATCAAGAACACCTTCAACTCAGTGGATCGTGCCGGATCGCACTACATCTTCAATATCGGCGGTAACAAGTATCGCTTGGTCGCGATCGTTGTAATAAGAAATGGCGTGGTCATCATCGAGAGGATCATGACCCACGCGGAATATGATAAGTGGAACAAGAAACAGAGGTGAACGAATGCCTGCTACACTGGAAAGAAAGCTCCCCACAGACTACTTCGACTTGGTTCAGCTTGTTCCGCTGCGTCCCATTAACAGCATCGCGGCCCACACCCGAGCCGTCAGGATGCTCTCCGACCTCGGGCAGTTGGATCGCATGAACCGCGACCAGAGTGAGTATTTCGAAGTTTTGGTCGGCCTCGTAGAGCAGTACGAGCGGCACCGTTGGCCCATCGACACGTCGACCGTCTCGGTCCCCGAGATTCTCGCATCGTTCCTGTCCGACCACGGCATGACCGCCTCCGATCTCGGCCGTCTCCTGGGCGACCGAACGCTCGGACACAAACTCCTCACCGCCAAGCGCAAACTCACCACCGCCCAAATCAAAACACTCGCCAACCGCTTCAGCGTCTCAACCGACCTCTTCATCGCCTGAGAATCTGCATCTCTGCCTACGCGCACCTTGCGATGTTTCGCACCCCGTGTTTTTCTCACTTTTTACCTATATGTCCCCAACTTCCGGCCGATAGCCACATCCAGGATGGAAGCGCAAGCGACGGATACCGCTCTGGCAAAATCACATAACTCGAATCCGCATGCACAGGAGGCCGAGATGACCACTAGTGCAACCTGTTGCGACGAACGCGTTCAGTTCGCCATCCGTGTAGACGATTTCCAATCTCATCGCATTCCAGGTATACCCGACGCCAAGGTGGGCTCATGCTTCATCCGAGGGGACGAACTCGTCGATCATCTCGATCTTGACGAGTGGCTCAAGGTCAACCCGCGCGTTCCTGTGCGAAATGCCAAGGAGGTTCTGACCGGACACGTGATCCGCGGCATAAGAGACACGCTTAGTGATGCTCCAACTGACTTCGCACTCAAGAACCAGGGATTGTATCTTCTGGTCGGTTCCATCGACGAATACGAGGACCAGCGGCAAGGCGGCCGCCTGCGATTCAGCATGTCTGACCCATCCGCGCACGGGTTATGCAATGGTGGACACACCTACGCCGCGCTCCGTGAACACGCCGAGCGGCCCGAAGGCACCTCCGCACTCGAAGAGGTATGGGTGAGGTTAAATCTCTTTGAAGGAATCGACCCCGAGAAGGTGCCAGCCATGGCCGAGGGTCTAAACCGCAGCCGTCAAGTAGACGATCCGAGTTTGATGAATCTTGAAGGTCAGTTTGAGGACATCAAGAAGGCTCTTCATGGCAAACCTGGATGCAAAGAGATCGCATATAAGCAGGGTGATGACGCCAAGTGCAGCTACTACATCACCGAGATCATCCGCGCAATCATGTTCTTTAACTGCGAGCGTTACTACGACCGCATTCATCCAAGCAGCCTCTATCGTCAACGGAAGCAGATGCTCGAGATGTTCAGGGAGGATTCGAAGACGGAACCTTCACCTATAAATTTGATCATCCCGCACACACACGAAATCCTGTCACTCATGGACAAGATTGCACTGGCTACACCCGCCGCCTGCAAGCGTTTGAAACCTCCTTTTGAACTCGGGCGCATGCTCAGCGAACGCTCCGGTAAGCGTGTTGGCGCCCCTGAGCACAAACAGACACGCCTCTACTTCCTCGACACGAATATGGAGCACAAGATCCATACTGGGTGGCTTCTGGTAATGTTAGCCGCATTCCGCGCGAACGTGGATTGGGACCTTGCTACCGCCAGATTCGCATGGAAGATGCCGATCGACCGACTCCTGCCCAAGGTGATTGACGGTCTCGTTGCAGTCTGTGTCCAGGAGTATCGCGATAACAAGTCGAAACCAGACGAGATGGCTCGCAACCCTGCAGTCTACGACCGGTGCTACAAGGAAATAGAACTCGCCCTGCTACGCTCGGGACTCCGTTGATCAATGCGTAGGCCGCCACAACGGAAGTCCTAGGCCAGTAGAACAGGCAACACGATTGTCTATGCGGATCACAGCCTGTGCCTGACAGGCACCCCAATCGTATGGCCTCCCGCCCCCCGTCACTATCAGAGCCGCCCCGGGAATACCCCCGCTCGCCTCCCGCCCTGGGGGCGCCCCGCAAGCAGTGGGCGGGAAGACCGCAGAAAACGGCAGAATTACCCGGATTTGTCGGAACATCGGCCTGTTGCCATTCGTCATATAGATAACGAAACGTCAACGGAGTAGCCAACACGAAATGCCAAATACCAGATGCCAAATCCACCACGCCCTACGCCCTGACCGGCCCAGCCCCGCGACTGCCGACGCCCCCAACCGCGCCCTCGCGCTGTACCCTACCGCGCCAAACAAAGCCAATTTCCCGCGTTTCCAGCCCAAAAACGACGGTAGCGCCGAAAAAACAAAGCCAATTCACCAAGCCCAGGCGGCCTCGCCCGACAAGCCGGTGGCATCGCCCCAGCCGATATTGTACGATCTGCTCCGCAATGATGCATCGAACCCTAGCACAAGACTCGGATTTGAGGGCCTCCATGAGATCACCCGCAACAACCCCTTCGCCCCGCCACCCAAGAACCTCCCCTGCCCTGACCACCGCCCTGCTGCTGGCCCTGCTGATCTGGACCTGCCCCGCCTCAGCCCGGACGTGGCACGTCGCACCGCGGGAAATTCCGCAGATCGCCTCGGCCGACCAGGTACGCACCGTTTCTGCCGCCGTCTCGCGTGTTGAGGCTGGCGATACGATCCTCATCCACAGCGGCGCCTATCGCGAGAGCGTCCAGATCGACAAGAGCGGCTCGGCAGACAAGCCCGTCACCATCCGGGCGGCCGAGGGCAAGCATGTCGTTCTCACGGGTGCCGATCACCTTACGGATTGGACCGCCGTGCCGGGTGAGCCGCATGTGTACGTGACAGACTGGCCGCACCGGTTCATCACGTGGAACGAACGCCACACGCACCCTCACGATGAGTTCCATCGCCTCATCGGCCGCTGCGAGCAGGTCTTCATCAACGCTTACCCCATGCGGCAGGTCCTCGCACGCGACAAGCTCGCCCGCGGTGCCTTCTTCGTCGATCTCGACGCCAAGCGCCTCTATGTCAGCCCCGCCGACGACGCGGACCTCACAGGCAGAAGGATCATGGTCGAAGCGTCATCGCGAAGCCAGATACTGAGCGTCAAGGGCGACCACATCACTATCAAAGGCCTGCGTTTCCGCTACGCCGCCAACCGCGCCCAGCAAGGCGCCGTTGAGCTGGCCGGCGATTACCTCACCGTTGCCGACTGTGTCTTCGAGTACACCAACAGCAGCGGCGCCACCTTTCGCGGCGAAGACATCACCGTCCGCAACTGCACCTTCCAGCACAACGGCCAACTCGGCTTCGGTGCCAGCCGGGCCCATGGCCTGCACCTGACCGGCTGCACCTGCCGCAACAATAGCACCAAAGGATTCGATCGCGGCTGGGAAGCGGGCGGCAACAAGATCTGTCTGGCCCGCGACGTGATCCTCGAGAACAGCACCTTCGTCGAGAACCGGGGCAACGGCATCTGGTTCGACATCGGCAACGAGGACTGCATCGTGCGCAACTGCCTGATCGCGCACAACGAAAACGCCGGGATCTTCTACGAAATATCGTATGGCCTCCGCGCCCACGACAACGTCATCATTGACAACGGCTTCGCCTTCTCCCCCGGCGCCTGGGGCGCTGCCGCCGGCATCAGCCTGTCCAGCTCGCCCGGCTGCGTCATCGAACGCAACCTGCTGATCGGCAACAAGGAGGGCTTCAACTTCCGTGAGCAGACTCGTTCGACGCCGAGAATCGGCAGCCGTGATTCCGAACCCGTCTGGAACCACGATCAGGTGGTCCGCCACAACGTCTTGGCCCTCAATCGCGACGCCCAGGTCTGGGGCTGGTTCGACATGTCCGACGAGCGCCACTGGCCCAGGGCGATGCAATCCCAAGCTACGCCCGACGGACTTTCGCTCGAGAGCCTCAAGCTGGCGCTTGAGGGCAATCTCTACGGGCCCGCCCCCGGTCAAGGCCTGTTCAACTGGGGCGTCACCTGGAAGAAGCACAAGAAATATGACAATCTGTCCGATGTGCAGCAGGAGTTGTCCCTGACCAAAGCAAGCCAGGTCGAGGCGTTCGCCGTCCAGGATTTTGCGGCTCTGGACTTTCGCGTGCCGCCCGACAGCCCCGCCCTGCGGATGAGCTGCTACCCGCGCGGCACGGTCCCGGGCGTTCGTCTGGGCACCCTGCCCTGAGTTCGTCGCGGCCCTATTGAACAGGAGTTGTAACAGGACGTATCGACTGACTATGCGTATACACCGAGGCTATACCACATCGGACTTGCATCTGCTGTCGAACCGCAGCTCGGCCGACCGTCTCATGCCGCGCCTGCACCAGGCAACAGCCGAAGCCGATCTGTGTATCCTCAACGGCGACATCTTCGACTTTCAGTGGTCGGTCTACCCCGACCTGCGCGAATCCCTGGACTACGCCGAGAACTGGATTCGCGACCTGGTCTCTCAGTATCGGCATTGCCGGTTCGTCTTTCTCATGGGCAACCACGACAGCCTCCCCGCTTATGGTGACCTCCTCGACGCGCTGGCCGGGACGCACGAGAACCTTGCATGGGAGCCGTTCCATTTGAAGCTGGGCAGCAAGGTGTTCCTCCACGGCGATGTGGGCAGCAGTTCGCACTGCCCGGAAGCGTTAGCCGCTTATCGACAGCGCTGGCACGGGCGGCGGCGCCGGGCCTGGGTTCGCGCCGCCTACCTGGCGTGTACGCACCTGGGCATCCCCCGGCTCATCCACGAGTGTACCCCGGTACGGCGCTACGCCGGCGATGTAGTCGCTTACCTCAAGGCCGAGCTGGGTCCGGCCTTCACCGAAGTGCGAGACGTCTACTTCGGCCATAGCCACAAGCCCGTCACGGACTATCAGTGGCAAGGCCTGCGCTTCCACAACACCGGCGCGACGATCCACCGCGTGCGATCACGCATCCAGACCTTCACCTACGACCCGGCCGACCTCGAGCGCGCTTTCGAACCGAGCACCGCAGCCGCGCAGACGAAAGACCCCGCGAGGCGATAGACCAGGATTGCTCCGACCTGGGTTGCTGCGGCCGGCGGAGAGGAAATCGCTTGCCCCGCGGCGCACGGCGGTGATAACATGACCGAAGATCGGCGGCAAAGCGAACGCGGAGCAAAGTGCGGTCTTAGCGAGTTGGGAGGTACGCCCATGAACACGTCATGTCTACAATTGATCCTGGCGGTAGCAGTGCTCGTATTGACGCCTCTTGCGGGCGTCGCGAAACCAGAGGCGACGGTCAACGGCCCGGTGGGGTATTGGGTGCCGAGGCAGCCGCCGCGAGCGACGTACACGGTCGACTGTTCACTGGAGCTTGGGGAGAAACTCAGTCTGCGGGGCACAGAGACGATTCGGTTCGTCAACACGACGTCGCGGCCCATGCAGACGCTGGCGATCACGTGGCTCAAGGCAGGTGAGCAGACGCTGGAGATCGTGGCCAGCGGTAAGGATGTGGCGTTGCCGAGTCCGATCCCGTCGTTTCCTCAGGACTTCGTGCTGGCCGAGGCGGTCGGTCCGGGCGAGGCGGTGGAACTGACGGTGACGTTCGGTATTTCGGCGCCGACTGGAGGGGCCGTGCCCGAGAAGCTGGGGCCGGTGACGGAGTGGCCGCACCTTTGGTGGGGGTTTGAGACGCAGGATGACTATGATGTGCGGCTCGATGTCCCGGATGTCTATTCTGGTGTCGCGACCAGCGGACGGCTCGATCCTCAGACCGGCCGCTACCGGGCCGAGGCGGTGCCGTCGTTTGGGTTCTACCTGTGCAAGGGGCACGAGGTCATGGAAGGCGAGGCGGGAGACGTGCTCGTTCGTTGCATCTACAAGCCTGAGGACAAGGAGTGCGCGACGCTGCTGCACGAGACGGCTATCGATGTCATCGGCTTCTATCGCGAGTGGCTGGGGTTCTATCCCTATCGCATCTTGACGATCATTCCGGGGATGGATCGTCCGGCCGGCGGGTATCCGGTGGCGACGAGCATCGTGTCGATCCACGGCATGGGACGGATGAAGGAGATGCCCGAGCTACACTGGCGATGGATCACGGCGCACGAGATCGGCCATCAGTATTGGAGCCGGTACGTGATGGAGAAGGACCGCCCGGGGTGGCTGTGGATCGGGCTGGGCATCTATGCCGACCGGGAATACTGCCGGGCCAGGGGCCTGGGCAACGAGAAGCACCAGCAACTGATGGAGCGGTACATCCAGGGCGTGCGGGAGGGACTCGATACGACGGTCAGTCGATCCCAGGAGGAGGAGGGACAGATCAAGTTCGACTTCAACAACGTGGTGATTCACGGCAAGGGATTTAGCATCATCAGCGCGCTGGACTGCCTGCTGGGACACGAGGTCTTCGAGCGCGTCCATCGGCGGTGTCTGCGTGAGTTTGCGGGGCAACGGTTCGGCGCGCACGAGCTGCAGGCCGTGTGCGAGGAGGAGTCCGGGCAAGAGCTGGGATGGTTCTTCGATCAATGGGTCAACTCCAGTAAGTTCCTCTCCTATGCGGTTACTGAGCAGCGGTGCGAGGAGAAGGACGGCGGGTACGTGACGACGGCTGAGGTGAAATGCCAGGGGGATTTACAGATGCCGGTGCCGGTGGTGGCGCGTTTTGCCGACGGCAGCTCGCAACAGACCTTTACGAACCGGCTACGGGAGAAGGACACCGTGCGATTCGTCAGTGAGTCGGAATTGGAGGACGTGCGCATCGATCCGGAGGACGCACTACCTCTGGTGGTCCCGCCGCCGGCCCGACCGGCGATGGCGATCGCGAAGCTGCCCTGGGTGGGTGCGGGCGAGGCCGCTCTGGACGCCTTCAAGCAGGCGCAAGAAGGGAAGCTATCGGATGCGGGGAAATGGCTCAAACTCGGGATGACACTGTACGACGGCAAGTACTACACCGAGGCGCTGGAGGCCTTCCAGGAAATGCAGACGCAGGCGAAGAACGACACGTCGATCACCTGCGCCGCCCTCGTCTGGCAGGGACACCTTCTGGACCTTCTCGAAAGACGGGACGAGGCGTTGAAATGCTACAAGGAGGCGATGAAGAACGTGGACGGTCTCGATATGAGGCACGATCAATATGGGATGCGGCTGAACCGTCAGTGGGTAGAGAAGCGATTGGAGGAACCGTTCGTGCGCGAATAGGCCCATCGCGGCGAAGCGACAATGCCCCGGCGTCGGCCGAGCCGATCAGAGACGCGGCGGCGCTCTCAGACAATTTCATCAGTGGACCGGCCCCACACGGAACCGGTCAATCACGACCAGGCGCGAGCCCGGCATTGCGGCGCGACCAAAGCAGAGTGGATCGTGAACTGTGGTCTTCAATAGTCCTTGCACTGTCGCATCCACTTGGGCCAGTCTTCGGGCTGAACGCCGCCGACCCTGGTCCAGGGGCCGGCCCGGTCGAAGTCGGACCCCCACTTCAGCGTCCAGAGTTCCTTGAGGCCCACCCTGCGGACCGAGAAGTCGAGGAACATTCCGTTGGTCGCTCTTCGGCCATGCCGGTCCATCAGGAACGCGTTCAAACCCCGGCCCGCAGCGTTTCCTCTGTTAAGCGTACTTGGACCGCGCATGTCGGTCTCGCTCAGCTCGGGCATTGGCCCGGTCGCATCAAGCAGGACGGGGATGCTCGCGTGGTCTCGTAGCGAGAAAATGTCCAGGTCGGGTGTCCGGTCAGACGCCCGGCCGCGAATGCGGTCGGTGCGGAACGACTGGAACAGAGCCTGGTTGTATCCATAACTGCCCACGAATGGCGGCTCCGGCGTGAGCATCTGCCAGGCACCGCTGGGCGTGCCGATGAGTCCGGTCATCCGCCACGACATGCTGGCGGTAATTACCGTTATGTTGAAATGGCCATAATTGGGATCTGCCGGCCGGGTCGCCATGGGACACAGGGCCATGCCCCTCGTTTGGAATCCATGAAGTGCCCCGTGGTCGGCGTCGGGGTCGTTGTCGCCGACGAGCGTCCCGCGAAACAGCCACACAGCGGAAGATTCGGTCGAGCCGGAGGGAAAACGCCCCTCGTAGGCCTCGGTATAGGTGGCCAAGGTCATCGCCCACTGGCGCAGGTTGGACTGGCAGACGACAGCGCGGGCCTGTCGGCGGGCCCGCGACAGGGCGGGAAGCAGCAACGCCATCAGCAGCACGACGACCGAGATCACGACCAGAAGCTCGATCAGTGTGAATCCGGGCCGGTTCTCGCTTCTTCGTTTCCCACTCATCGGTCCTACTCCCGTTTCCAGAAAAGCCTCCGGCACGGCGATGAATCAGAGATGGCTGCTCAATGTCGTCCGCCCGACTGCCGCCTCCGTCCAGCTATACCTCCGTATGATGATGGCGCCTTTCGATACGTCTATGTGGATGCAAGAATCGAGAAAACACGAAAAAACCTCTTCCCGACTCTGCAAGCTTGCCTGTGCGCCTTCTGTCGACGAGCCCCGGCGGCGCGTGATCGTGGTCTTCAGTAGTCTTTGAATTTGCGCATCCATTCGGGCCAGTCGGTGGGTTGGACGCCGCCGGCAAGGGTCCAGGGTCCGGCGGTGTTGTATTGGCGATGCCACTTGAGCGTCCAGAGCTCTTTGAGGCCGACTTTGCGGACGGACCAGTCCATGAACAGGGCGTTTACGGCGCCGCTGTGGCGGTTGATGCACACGGTGTTGCGCGATTCGGGCGCTCTGACATGCAGCGTCGGTATGGCGTCGCATTGCGGCGGGGACGGCCCGGCGTCGTCCCAGTACGACTCGCCGTAGTAGGAAGCGCTATCGAGCAACACCGGTATTCGGCCTTGACCGCGGACGTCGGCCATTCGCCAGATCCGCTTCTCTTTGGACTCCTCCACATCGAGAATCCAATTCCATCCTACGTGGGTACTGAGGCCGTAGCTGCTGTAGAACACGTCGCAGCCGTAAGGCGTCCACGGGGTATCCGTCCTCCCGCCAGTCCAAGCCACGAAGGTTCCGCCGTTCCAAAGCCCGTTGCCGTCGGAAACGAGGTATTTCGAGGCCATGGGACAACAGACGATGCCTTCGCCCGTCTCGCGTCCGGACAGATTCCACAGCCCCCACCGAGGACGAGTGTAGGCCACCGGGCCGTAGACAGCCCTGGCGACCCCCCAGTCCGAGGACCGGAAACTCCCGTCATTGTCGGTGACAGACGCCATCATGAACGTACCCCATTGCTTCGAGTTGACCTGGCAGACCACGGCCCGGGCCTGCTTCCGAGCCCGGGAAAGCGCCGGTATCATCAGCGCCATCAGCAGGGCAATGACGGAGATGACGACCAGCAGTTCGATGAGTGTGAAGGCGCGGGTCGTGACGTTTGGGCGAGGACGATGGGCGCCTTTTGGTCCGAGCGAGATTTCTCCGTTGCGGACCGGCTCTGCCGGTCCTCCAGTCGAAATGACAAGCGCGAGGGGGCAGACCGACTGGGCCGGGCCTTGGGTCCGCACGACAGGCGCGGGGCGGTGCGAGGTGATTGGGTTGGGGGTTTCGGTGGGCATGGGTCAGTAGTCCTTGAACTTGCGCATCCATTCGGGCCAGTCGCTGGGTTGGACGCCGCCGGCGCGGGTCCAGGGGTTGGTGGTGTCGTAGTTGGGAGCCCACCTGAGCGTCCAGAGTTCCTTGAGGCCCACCTTGCGTACCGACCCATCGAAGAACAAGCAGTTGACGCTGCCATCGTGGCGGTTGATGCACGACTTCCAGCGCCTCTCGTAGTCGGCGGTCGGAATCGCATCGGATTCGGGTGGAGGATCGGCCTCATAGGCGCCAGGCCACGCCGCGCTCCCTGTGCTGTCGAGCATGACGGGAACGCGGCTCGGGCTGCGAATGTAGGGGCTTCCCCTTCCCATTGGCCCCGCTATGGCCCGACCGATCTCGTGATCGATGAGTGCCGAATTCTTGCCGTAGCTGCCGCAGCGGGATGTACCTGATGAAAAGGTGTGGCCCCAAGCCCGGAAGGTACCGCCGTGACCGGTGATTACCGCATCCGGCGAGTCTTCAGCCATCACCAGCATGCTGGCCATGGGACAGAAGCGTATGTCCCGGGACCGACCCTTCGGGGGCGGCACATCGCCCTTGAAAGACCAAGCTTCGTGCGTACTACCATAGGTGTCCTTGTTCCATATGCGGGTGCTTGCGTCATCCTCGGCGGCGCCAATCGTCACGCGCAGCCCCCACTGCTTCAAGTTGGCCTGGCAGGCCACGGCGCGGGCCTGCCGGCGCGCCCGCGACAGGGCCGGCAGCAGCAGTGCCATCAGCAGGACGATGACCGTGATCACGACGAGGAGTTCGATCAGGGTGAAGGCTCGGCGCTGCACGTGATCTTTGCGGAATGGCCGCTTTGCGCCCATGGTTTCTCCCTGCCATCGCACGTCCATTGTACGGCTGGGCTGCGGGGATTGTCAAGGATTTCAGCGAGTTGGACACCCTGGGTGGGGGATCAGTCGTGGCGGAGGGCGACGACGGGGTCGACGCGGGCGGCGCGGAGGGTGGGGTAGACGCCGGCGGTGAGGCTGATGAGGATGGAGAAGGCGATGGCGCCGAGGCAGAGCCACCAGGGGAAGTTGAAGTAGTGGATGTAGGGGACGCCTTCGCGGGAGGCGAAGCTGTTGACGACGGCGTTGATTATCAGGCTGACGACCCAGGCGAGGGCCAGGCCGAAGAGGCCTCCGAAGAAGCCGATCATGCCCGACTCGAAGAGGAATATCTTCTGGACGTCGCCATCGGTGGCGCCGACGGCTTTCATGATGCCGATCTCGCGGTAGCGTTCCAGGATCGACATGACCATGGTGTTCATGATGCCGAGGGAGGCGACGGTGATGCCGATCATGCCGACGGCGAGGAGGAACATGTCCATGATGATGAAGCCCTTCTGCATTTCCTGGAGTTGGTCCATGAGGGCGAAGGTGCGGAGGCCGCGCTGTTCGAGCTGCTTCTTGACCGGGGCGACGTCGGTGGGTGAGGCAACCTTGATCGTGATGGTGGAGTAGTCGGCGAGGCGTTCGGGGGGTTCGAAGAAGTCGGACATGCTGGTGAGGACGAGCTTCCTCATGCGGGCGGCGGCGGCCGGTGGGATGAAGACGTCGCTGCGGATGGGCATCGGGCCGCCGAAGCCCATGCGCTCGACGACGCCGACGATCTTGAAGGGATAGCGCTTGTTGGAGACGGGCAGTCTCTGGTCGCCGCGGGCGAAGGCCATGCGGAAGAGGCTGGTTAGACTGAAGTCCAGGGTGATGGTGCGGATGTCGATGTCCTGGCCGACGGCGGTCTCGGGCTTTCTGTTGCCGAGACGGCGCAGTAACGTGTCGCTGATGACGACTTCGTTGGGGTCGTCACTGGCGTAGGGCTTGCCGGCGCGCAACTGAACGAGCTCCGACTGGCACGCCTTGGCGGTGACGACCTGGATGAGGGTGAATCGCTCTTCGCCGCTCAGGTGAATCTGGGCGGGGAAGCGCATCTCGGGGAAGGCGGCCTGGACACCGTCGATCCGGGTGACTTCGTCGAGGAAGGCGTCGTCGAGTACGTCGACGCGTTTGTCCGGGGCGACGGCCGACTCGGCGGGCTCGGTTTCCACTCCGGGCGCATCGGGGTCCGCGTGGGCGGGCTGCGGGGTTGGTCGGTTCCTGAGGGAGACGTTGATGTAGTTGAAGAGTTCCAGCTCGTCGAACTGGGCGCGGATGTTTTGCTGGACGCCCTGCCCGAAGGCGAACATGCAGACGAGGGCGCCGATGCCGATGACGACGCCGGAGGTGGTGAGGAAGGTGCGGAGACGCTTCTTGCGCAGATTGGACCAGGCCTGGTCGAGATAGTCCGAGGTTCTCATGAGGCGGCCCTCAGTATCTCGTGGGCCGTCAAGGCACCGTCCTGAAGGCAGATCAATTCATCGGCGAAGGTACGCAGCAGATCTTCCTCGTGGGAGATCATGACGATGGTGAGGCCCTGGTTGGCATGGAGGTCGTGGAGCATCTGGACGATCTGCTGGGATGTTTTGCTGTCGAGGTTGCCCGTCGGCTCATCAGCGAGGAGGATCTGCGGGCGGTTTATCAGGGCCCGGGCGATGGCGACGCGCTGTTGCTCGCCCCCCGAGAGTTCCGACGGGCGATGGTCTTTGCGGGGCTCAAGTCCGACCGTCTGTAACAGCTCGGCGGCGCGCTCGATCCGCTTCGGCTTTGGCACATCAGCGAACAGGAGCGGGAAGGCGACGTTTTCGAGGGCCGAGTAGGACGGCACGAGGTTGAACGACTGAAAGATCATACCGACGGTGTTGCGGCGGAAGCGGGCCAGGTCGCTGCCGCTGAGATCGGATATCGGCTTGCCGGCGACGCAAATGCTTCCGGATGACGGCGTGTCGAGGCCACCGAGAAGATTCATCAGGGTGGACTTGCCTGAGCCGGAAGCGCCGGTGACACCGACGAATCGTCCGTGGGCGACGGAGAGTGTCACGTCGCTCAGGGCGCGCAGCTCGACAGGGCCCGAGGCATAGACCTTGGTGAGATCCTGTGTCTGGATGAAAGAGTCAGCGTCCATGCTCGAGCAGAAAGGTCTGGAGGCCTTCAAGATCGTCGGTGTTGATCAGGTCCACGCCTGCTGCGAGTAGTTCGTGCCAGAGCGCGTCGCGTGCCGGCGATCGCTGATCGGGGGTTGCCCAGAGGCGCACCAGTCGGCCCTTGTCGTGTGCGGTCTTGACGATATGTTTGAGTTTCTCGCGTTGGTCTTGCGGCATGGGGCCTTCCCCTTGCCAGGTGAAGTTGCGACCCCAATGGTCGCTGATCATCGGGATAAGGTGAGCCGGGACCGTTGTGTTCAAATCAGACAGTCGACCATCGTAGCCTGCATAGCGCCGCTTCTGGGAACGCATCAGCTCCAGCGGCCGGTTTCCGGAAACCACGACGAGGACGGCTTTGTCCTGGCGTCCCTGAGGTCCGAAGGTGGTGACGAGATCGCTGTACTCGGCGAGGATTTCGTGGAGTTTCTTGTAGGTGGGCTCGGCGGCCGATTTGAAATCGATCAGGAGGACGAAACGTCTATTGCCTGGATAGATGCGGCCTTTGTGTTTCTTGGCGCGGGCGCGCAACGGGTCGAGATAGAGCGAGCGGAGGGTGCGGTCCGGCCTGATCTCGTGGGCGCCGTGGGCGACGCAGAGATTCTCGCCCACGAGGAAGACATCGGCTTCGACGCTGGTGAAGCCATGGGCCAGGGCCTTTAGTAACGGCGGGTTGTGCCGGTAGTCGTTGTGGGCATGGGCGTTAGGAAGAGGGACGACTTGCTCCGGTGGCGGCACCGGCTGGGTTAAGAGTGCTGCTATCAGGATGACAGATATACGAACGGTCATTTCCGAGCCTCTCATTTTTTGCCGATCGACGATGCGGGCCTGCGGGTGGTGCTTTTCGCGAATCACCATACCGTCTGGGGCGGGCGGTGACAACAAAAAGGCAGGATTGCACAACGGCGGGACGGTCCGTAGAATGGGCGGCAGGCCGAGAAGGTCGATCGGGGCGGCAGGGACGCGGCATCGGCGTCGGCGCCTACGACCGTCCTGTGCGGTCTCTGCACGATAGCAAGAAGAGATTGGAGGTCTTCGATGAAACGTACGCTATCCATGACCATGACGACAATGGTTCTGTTTGTCGCGTTGACTGCTAACTTGTGCGGCTATGCGGCCGGGGCGGCAGAAACGGTCATGGTGCCCATGCGGGACGGGGTCAAGCTCGCGACGGATTTCTACCTGCCGGAGGGAGACGGGCCCTGGCCAACGTTGCTGATTCGCACGCCATACAACAAGAACGGCACGAAGGGATTTGTCGCGGAGGCGACCAAGCGCGGCTACGTCCTGGTGGCGCAGGATTTCCGGGGGCGCTTCGCATCGGAGGGTGATGACTACCCGGTCTTCTTGGCGGGTGGCTGGGGCGAGCACCAGGACGGCTACGACACGGTCGAGTGGATCGCTGGACAAGAATGGTGCAACGGCAAGATTGGCGCGTTCGGGATGAGTGCGCCGGGGATCGCGCTGAACATGATGGCGCCGAGCCGGCCGCCGCATTTGGTGTGCTGCTATTCCAGCGTGGCGTTCTCAAGCATGTATCACCAGGCGGCTTATCAGGGCGGGGCGTTTCGCAAGAGCCTTCTCGAATCGTGGCTGGCGCTGAGCGGGTTCAGTCCGAACAACCTCGCGATGTTTCGGGCGCACCCGGAGTACGACGACTTCTGGCGGGCGTTCGACACCGAGCGTGTGGCCGATCGCGTTAACGTTCCGTTCATGTACGTGGGCGGGTGGTATGACATCTTCGTTGCGGGGACGCTGAACAGTTTCATGACTGTCAACAAGAACGGTGACACGGGGGCGCGGGGCAAGTGCCGGCTGGTGATGGAGGCGTACGGTCATGGGCGGAACGACGTGCTGGTGTTTCCGAACGCCGGGCAGCCGGAGGCGGCGGACATGTGGAATTGGTTCGACGTGTGGCTGAAGCGCGACGGCGAAGGGCTGGAGGAGATTCCGGTTGTTCAGTACTTCACGATGGGCGATCCGAACGATCCGAACACGCCGGGCAACCGGTGGTATACGTCCGACGACTGGCCGGTTCAGGCTGAGGCGAAGAAGGTGTACTTGCACCCGGACAGGCGACTGCGACTGGAGCCGGCGCAAGAGCTCTTCGGCTCGCTGTCCTACGCGTACGATCCGAAGGACCCGGTTCCCACGATCGGGGGGGCTAACCTGATTATCTCCAAGGGGCCGATGGATCAGCGCAGCATCGAGGACCGGGCGGATGTGCTCCTGTTCAACTCGCCCGTGCTGCACAAACCCATCGAGATCACTGGTCCGATCACAGTCAGGCTCTGGGCCTCGTCGACGGCGCGTGATACGGACTTCACGGCGAAGGTCTGCGACGTGTACCCCGATGGGCGGAGCATCATCGTGCTCGACGGCATTCTTCGGGCGCGGCATCGCCACTCCATGGAGAAGAGCGAGTTGCTGGAGCCGGAGAAGATCTACGAGTTCGAGATCGACCTGTGGGCCACGAGCCTGGTGATCAGTCCGGGCCATAGCGTTCGTATCGCGATCTCGTCGAGCAATGCGCCGCGCTTCGAACCGAATCCGAACACAGGCAAGCCGGCGGGCAGCGATGACGAGACCGAGGTAGCGACCAACACGATTTACGTCAACGCCAAGCACCCGTCCCACGTTGTCTTTCCGGTGGTGTGGCGTAAGGGTCCGTAGGGCCTGAGAGACCACGGGCAAGCGATCATCGTCGGTAGACTTGGGGATATGCAAACAAGGACTCTCAAGAGTGACTCTCTACTCCTCGTAGCCGCGTTCTTCTGGGGGACGACCTTTGTCGCGCAGCGCGCGGCGATGGATCACCTCGGTCCGATGACGTTCAACGGGTCGCGGTTCATTTTGGGTGCGGTCACGCTGCTGCCATTGATTGCCCTGCGGAAGAAAGGAGCGGGTACGGTTAAGGAGAGCCGCGTTCGGTTTGTGTTGGGCGGGGGTGCTTTGGCCGGGTTGGCGCTGTTCGGGGGTGCGTCTTTTCAGCAGATGGGGTTGGTGTACACGACGGCGGGCAAGGCCGGGTTCATTACCAGCTTGTACATGGTGCTGGTGCCTT
>Ga0272442_10002692_pt1 | contig 25475 bp, 18 predicted proteins | sample SSMForm2O_FD_200262 | JGI IMG/M metagenome (GOLD analysis project Ga0272442, IMG submission 200262) | Marine sediment archaeal communities from Little Sippewissett salt marsh, Falmouth, MA, United States - SSM-Form-2O | ecosystem: Environmental > Aquatic > Marine > Wetlands > Sediment ... | reverse complement strand
AGGTAGTATAACATGCTACAAGTACTGTTTAAACAGGTAAAACACTCATAAACGGCTGTTCCAGCCGCCTTTGTCTCCGCCTTCGCGGACTACGGTTTGTCCGCCTCCGAAGACTACGGCGGGATGATCGTGTGGACTACGGTTTGTCCGCCTCCGCGGACTACGGTTTGTCCGCCTCCGCGGACTACGGTTTGTCCGCCTCCGCGGACTACGGCGGGATGAACGTTTAGAAATGGCGCTTTGAGAAGGTACGACCGCTGCCTGACTTCAGATATGCCTCGAATTCTTTCGCCTTTTCGGTATCGTCAAACCAGATCTTGACTTCACATTTCCAGGGTCGAAACTTGTATGTCGAACCCGATTTTCCAGCATTGTGTTCAGCAATACGCCTGTCAATATCCCCTGTAAGACCGACATAAAGACGATCGCTGTTCTTCTCACTTCTCAACAAATAGACCCACATAATCGACCTCGTTCATAAATGTCGATCACGCCGCCGTAGTCCGCGGAGGCGCGCAAACGACAGACGAACTATCTGCCTTACGGGAAAAAGGGCATTACAAGGCCTGTTCCATCAGTCGGATTAAGTAATTACGGTGGGTTACACATTATCAGGCCTGGCGGATTGGCTGGCGGGCGGCCATTTGTTTCGGCATGAATACCGGATAGTTCTGATCGCACAGTGATTCTGGACAATTAACCATGTTTCGGGTTACTTAGGAAGACAGATTACCCAGGAGGTTTAAAATGGCCCCGAAGACAGGCCTTCTCAAGACCGCGCTGTGGTTGTGCTTTACGGTCAACCTGCTCTCTCTCCCGAGCTTTTTCATGCCGCTGAGGTTCGCATCCCAGGGCAATGCCGTCAGCATGCTTCAATCATACATGGCTGCAATGGCGGGTATATTCGTACTCGGCTGGGCCGCCGTTATCGCATGGGCGGCAGTGAAACCGATCGAGCGCGGCGGTGTTTCGATAATAGCGACCCTGGTGATGGCGGGACTCATAATAATCGAAATCGCCGGTCTGGCAGGCAGCAAGTCCCCGCCCATGATAGAACAGGTGGTTTTCGGTTTTCTGACCGTTCAGATCGTTCTGCTTCTCCTCCTCATCGGGGGAATGTGGCAGGCGCGCATCTTTTCCAGGGATAAAAAAAAATCGTAAGGGGGAAGAATGAATGATTCTCTTTCACCGCCCGCCTCTTCGATTGACGGTGACGAGCCGAACAGCACCGTAGTTCCTCCTCTCAAGGGCGCAAAGCGCTTCATTGTGGCCTACTGGGTCACTCTCAAGGTCGTGCTCAGCTACCTGTGGATTCGTTTTCTCGCCAGGTTCTGGTCAAAGGAAGAATACGAAGACCGCCTCAGTGAGCTTAACCGCAGAAACGCTCAGCTCGTGGAGTCAACCATCCTCAGGCTGCAGGGGCTATTCATCAAGGTCGGCCAGCTTTTCAGCATCATGACCAACCTGTTCCCTCCGGAATTCAGGCACGGGCTCGAAAAGCTGCAGGACAAGATGCCGGAAAGGCCCTATGCGGAAATAAGCGGAAGAATACAGGAGGAGTTCGGATCTACCCCGGAAGATCTTTTCGCCGAGTTCAACAGGAAACCCATTGCATCAGCATCACTCGGACAGGCGCACAGGGCAAGGCTCAAGACCGGAGAAGACGTTGTGGTCAAGGTGCAGCATCTGGGAGTGGATGAAGCCGTTAGACTGGATCTACGTGCAATCAAACGCATACTGCAGATTGTACAGTTCTTCATCGACGTAAGGGGCCTGGACAATTATTACCAGGAGATCCGGGAGATGATCGGGCTCGAGCTTGATTTTAACCAGGAGGCGCGTCACATAGACGCCATTGCCGCCAACTTCACGGATGACCCCAAGCTTCATTTCCCGAAGGTATATCACGATTATTCGACAAGCCGGGTCCTGACCATGAGCTTCATGGAAGGCGTAAAGATAACGAACATAGACGCCATACGCGAAATGGGGCTGGATCGAAGCCAGCTGGCAAAAGACATAGTCACGATGTACTGCCAGATGATCTTCGTGGACGGCATTTATCACGCCGACCCGCATCCCGGTAACATACTCGTACAGAACGACGGGTCCATGGCCCTTATCGACTTCGGAGCCGTTGGCCATCTCTCGGAACAGATGAGAAAGGCCATAGGCGAATTCGTGGAAGGCGTGCTCGCCCGGGATACCAACCGCATAATGCATTCCATACGCGACATGGGGTTCATATCCCAGGGTGGAGGTGCGGAGGAGGTCTCGGAAAAGGTAATCGAGCACTTCCACAGGAGGTTCCAGGAGGAAATCAGGATCGAGAAGCTCAGCCTTTCGGAAATCAAGGTCGATCCTTCCCGAGGGCTGGAAACGCTCAGCGGCCTCAGGCGAATGGACATCGGGCTCAGGGAGCTGTCCGAGGCCTTCATACTCCCAAAGGACTGGGTGCTCCTCGAAAGGGCGCTTCTGCTTCTGACCGGACTGTGCACATTCCTGGATCCGACCATGAATCCGACCGAGATAATACAGCCCTACCTCGAGGAATTCGTTCTGGGAAAAGACAGGGACTGGAGCCAGATGGCGCTTCAGGTTGCAAAGGACACGGTTCTTTCCTACCTGTCCATCCCCGCGGATCTTCAGAAATACCTTACAAAGACCCTGCGTGGAGAGCTCAAGTTCCAGATCAGGAACCTGGACAGGGCCGCAAGGCTCGTCTACGCGGGAATACGGCAGCTCGCATATGCCTTCGGCGGGCTCACTTTCAGCGTGCTGCATTACGTTCTGAAGATTCACAACGACACTCTCGGAGCGGAATATACCTCTTACGCGGCCATTGGATTCGGTGTGCTTTTCCTCGGCTCGGTACTGTTTGCCCGTCGACACCATGGAAGGTAAATCTAGTTCCACATGTCCATGCACTGCATCCTGAATTCCTGTGCCTCGGTGTGGCAGGGATGCTCTTCATCATCCATTGATTCGGTCAGCCACCTGCATTCAACTTTCGTGGAACACTCAAGTACCGCAGCCCTTGCAGCCCAGCATCCGGAGGAAACCTCCTTTGACATCCTGTTCGAGTCACTGCACTGGCGGATGAACTCTTCTGCTGCAGCGCCGGCATCAATGCTGCACGCCTTCGTATGATCAAAACTCTTCATACACAGCTTCGAAGACACATTGTCAGCCCTGCACGAGGCAGCCGTCATGCACAAAAACATCAGTAGAATCAGCAGTATTTTATTCACGTACAAGGCTCACTTTCCTTAAGACTGCATCACAATTTTCTCAACGGCCGCTACATAATAGCGCATTCATTGAGAATTAATACCTCCCCAGGCAAAAATCCCTGAAATACAACATGGTTGAAAGTTGACGCATTTGAAATAAAAACAGTGTAAGAGAGTCAGTATTACTGTAGAAACGGATATATCCCGTTTTAACGAAGACAAGGAGGCAAGAATGATGATGAGGGCTGGATCACAAGGCTTTACGGCAGCGGCACTGTACATTTCCCTGATGTTCCTGCTGACCCCGGGATCGGGCCATGCCCAGGCCGATCCCCTGAAAGACCTGGAGTCCCGGGCCGGGTCCGATGCTTCATCGGCGGACCTTCATTATCAGCTGGGCATGGCATACATGGACCAGGACAGGCTCAAGGATGCCGGTGAAAGCTTCAGGAAGGTTCTCAGACTCGAAAAAGGCAGCAGCAGGGCCAACACGGGACTCGCACTGATCGAAGTAAAAAAAGGGAAGCTCAGCGCTGCAAAATCCAGGTGCAGGAGCATGATGAGGAAAAACCCTGTCGAGGCGAACACGTGCCTCGGAGATGTGTTCAACGCATTCGGCCGGGGATCGAGGGCCGAGGATGCATTCAACAACGCAATTAAAAAGAATCCCTCTTATGCACCTGCACATGCGGGAATGGGGGACAGGCACCTTAACGGCCTCAATTACGATGCTGCAATCGAATCCTACAACCGGGCTCTCAGCCTTGATCCGGACCTCGGCCGCGCACTGCTCGGGCGGGGTCAGGCATTTCTGAGGAAGGGTGACAGGAAAAACGCTGCAAAGGACCTTAAAGCTTCGACTGTACAGCTGCCGGGATATGCCTCACCCTATTTTCATCTTGCCGTCGCGCTCGGCATGACGGCACAAGCCGAAAAGGCCCTGCTTACAGCCGTGCAGATCAACCCGTCCCATGCAGAGGCCTTCAGGCTGCTGGGACAGGTACAGGTCGCTCTCGGCAGGGGCGAAAAGGGAGTGGCTTCGCTTAAAAAGGCCATCGAGCTGCAGCCGGACATAGCCACAACCCACCTTGCACTGGGAAATTGTCTTAAAGACCTGAAACGCATTGACGAGGCGCGGTCGTCATTCAAAAAGGCAATCGAGCTTATGGAAAACCTGCCGGGCGCTCACGAGGGTCTGGGGGATATCGAGGCCGGTCAGAAAGAGTTCAGGACCGCCATAGATCATTACAAGGATGCGCTCAGGCTCGCGCCGACCGAAACCATGATAATGGTCAAGCTGGGCGACATGTATTACAGGCTCGGCCGCTACACCATGGCAACAAGCTACCTGGAAAAGGCGCTGTTAAGGAAAAACAACATCTCCTTTGCGCACTTCCTTCTCGGGCAGATGGCGTGCGAGACCAGGCAGTTTGACAGGGGACGCAAACACTACGACGAGGCACTTAAAGGGGACGGGACCGATATTGACGCCGGTGAAATAAAGAAACTCAAGTCGGCCTGCGTCTCGAAGATCCCCGAGAGCAAGAAAAAGTAGTTATCGATTCTTATTTTACTTCAAGTCCAGTAAATGAAGTATACGTTCAGGGCCGACCACAGGATGACAGTGGTAACAAAAGGCAGGTCCCTGAGCATTTCCTCGGTGGGGCTATGGCCGCTTTCAGTGCTCCTGTTAACGATATTGAGGAACCTGAACACGCCTACGGCCGCAAATGGAATACCTATGGGCAAAAGCGCCGTACCGAACATTTCCTGCGTGTGAGGATCCAGTGTGTAGCCCGCATAGGCTGCCAGGGTCAGGACCGCGCACACTCTCATGGCCCAGGTCACGACAGCGGGATTGTACAGGTCCAGGACTGGTCTCGTCCCTTCAGTCCTCGCCATTTCCTGCTTGCGCTTTCCAAGCGCGAGGAACAGGGCGAGGAGAAAAGTGCAGACAAGGAGCCAGTTGGATGCAGCAACCCCTGCCGCGTATGATCCTGCAAGGATCCTGAACAGAAAGCCGAGCGCTATGCACAGCACGTCCACGTATGGCCAGTGCTTCAATTTAAACGAATATGCCACGTTGAGAATCAGGTAGGCCGCGCAAACGGCTGCAAACTCCGGGCTTACAAACGCTCCGCCTACGAGTGATCCTGCCGTAAGCGCTGCAGACATGGAAGCCGCGACCGCGGGCGGAACCTTCCCGGATGCAATGGGCCTGTTTCTTTTTACCGGGTGCGCCCTGTCACGCTCCGCATCGATAAGGTCGTTGAGGGCATAAACCGCTCCGGCAAGAAAGCAGAATATGAAGAAGGCAACCACGCTTAACAGGGCCGGCTGCCAGTCGAACAGCTCCCGGGAGAACACGAGGGGCGCAATCACGAACAGGTTCTTCACCCATTGATGCGGTCTCAGCGTTATTATGAGTCCCTTGAGCATTATAACGATTATTATCCTGCGCGGGGACCCCCGGCTTCCGGAATCAACGGGCGGACACGGTGGTCCGCCCCTACTACGAATTCGAAACGATTCCGAACCAGCCTTCGCCAGGCCGCCCCGCGCATCAATACTACCCATTTAGCATCTATTCCAGGAGTAAACATTGTATGTCTATTCGTCGCCGATGTAGCCGAGGGCCTTGAGCTGTTCCCTGGCCTGGTCACTGAGCTTTGAATCGCCCTTTTTTGCCGCCGGCGGCGGCTTTCCGTCCAGGGAAGGCAGCTTGAGCAGGATCTCCCAGTTCTTCAGCTCCTCTTCCATCTGCTTGAGATATCCCTCAGAAGCCGGATCCGCTGCCAGGTCCTTCATCTCGCCGGGATCCGCCTCAAGATCAAACAGGTAGGTGGAAAACTTTCCCTTTTCAAAATGCCTTGCCAGCTTGAACCTGCCGGACCGGTACACGCGGTAGCGACCCCACGGGCTGAGCAGTGGTCCTTTACCGTTGGCAGTGCCGGGCTTGAACCTGGATGAAAGCAGTTTTTCCTCGAACCTTTCGGAAATCACCGGACGCCCGAACACAGCGCCGTTCTCCTCGTCCATTGCCGGCAGCAGGGAGGCGTACTGAAGCGTATCCAGCGGCTTCAGGTTCAGCAGATCGAAGATCGTGGCGAACGCGCCCATTGTGCTGACTTCCTGCTTCACCCGCTTTCCGGTTTTGATAAGCGGGGGATAATATACGAGGAAAGGCACCCACAGATCCTCCTGGTAAAGGGATGCAAGATGCCCGAAGGCCCCGTGCTCTCCCACGTGCTCTCCGTGATCGCCCAGCACTATGAAAACGGTTTCTTCCAGTGTTCCCCGCTTTCGCCAGATGTCCAGAACCTGGCCGAACAGGTAATCCGTGTAAACGACGCCGGCGTCATAAAGATCAAGTATGGGCTGACGTATTGTATTGTATTCCTCTTCGGTCAGCTGCCTGCCCATCTGCGCTCCGAAAGCCATCTGTCCGTGTTTTCTAAGCTCACTGAGCGGTTGTTTCGTGTACAGGTTACGGAACTTGTCCGGAAGCTGGTGAAAAGGAAAATGCGCTTCGAGAAAATTGACGAAAACAAATGCCGGAGCAGCATCGTCCGGTCTCTGATCCATCCAGTTGCGCAGGTTATCGACAACGAGCGCGCCTCCCTTGTCCATTGCCGTGGCCCCGAGTGCATCCACCAGCCTGTAGATGAAGCTGAACCCGCGCGCCCCCGCCCCCATGAGCCATGCATTGTCACTCCACCCGAATCCCCTCGTAAGGCCGAAGCTCGGAGTTATGTGGGGGTTTGCCGTAAAGCAGCGTGTCTCCCATCCCGCTTTTGCCATGGATTGTGCGATCGTGGGCATCTTGTCGTCCAGCCAGCGCGTCTCCGCGTGTCCATTGTGTGATGAAGGCAGGTTTCCCGTAAACAGCGACGCGTGCGATGGAAGTGACCATGTGGAAGGAGCCGTTGCCTGCTCGAACAGCATGCTCTTTTTTGCGAACTCGTCGAACACGGGCGTTGTCTTACGCTCGTAGCCGTAGGCCGAGACACTGCGGGCCCTCACCGTGTCCAGAACCACCACGACAACATCGGGTGCATTCTCCGGCGCCCTGTCCACGGCTTCAGTGGTCTGCGTTTCAACTTCGTATCCGCCCCTTACATGATAGTTGACCACGGGAACAATCAGCAGGATGACGGGCGTTGCAATGGAAACCGCGACCACGATCCACATCTTCTTATTCGCCACCCACTGGAAGAAATAGAAGAATACGAGTGCGACAATCGAAGGAGCCACCCACATCTGCAGCTTGCTTGGATCAATGGCAACGTAACGCTCCATCAGGATCCACAGCACAGCCATTATTGCGGGCTGGATGTAGCGGGCCCTGTTCAGCAGGTGAAGGGGGCTGAGAATGATGCCTATGATAACGGCCAGCGGAACTTCCATCAGTATTGTCTTGGCCGCGAACCACGTCATCGGAGGCTGGCCCATTGATATTATAAGCGCTATGCCGATCGCAAAGTGCACTATGCCGACGGCAAGGCCGAAGCCGAGGCCTCCGAGCGCGCCTCTTGAAATAATTTCAACCGCTCTGTTTTTCATTTAAGGTCCTGTCCTTTCATGAACCCGGTTTATAACACATTTTCTGGATGCCCGTCGCATTTCGGGCCTATTCGGGTATGTCGTCTTCGTCCGGCTCTTCGGCCTCGGGAAGATCCTTTTCAACCTCACCCGTGGGCTCCGGGTCATGCGAGGTGCCCCCCGCCTTTGACCTGCGGACATATACGGGATCCTCGCCCGGGCCTGCCCTGTCTGTCCAGACGACGTTACTGTTCCTCACATCCATGTGCACGAAAGTGCTGTTGGGATAATAACCGGCCCCGACATTGGGAAGAGTCTTGATAAAACTGAACAGCTGCCTGTTCGGGATCCCCCTGACCCTGAGGTCCATGGCCCTCCCGAGCTCGTGCCTGGATTTAGGCGGCCATTTTTTCGGAACCCTGTATCCCGAGATAATCTCGATGGTGTGACCCGGAAAACGGTCGGCCACCCGCTGCAGCATGCGGACAAGGCGCGTGTGCAGGAGCTTTCTCTTTTTCGACCGCTTCGGTCTCGCCAGGTAACTGAGCTTCTGCCTGCTCACGGGAATGATCCTTCCCTTGCTGTTGAGAAGACGCAGCTTCGCGCTTTCGCCCGTGGCATTGCGCACGAACTTTACGGGTAGATAAGTCCACTTGCCGATGCGAACGGGCACTACTTCGCTGGCCCCGGGAATGAACACTGTCGTTCCCGGCTGCAGGGTTCTGCCTTCCAGGCGCCTGTTGGCCGCCTTTATCCTGTTCGCGCCGACACCGTAAGCCCTGCCAAGGATCCAGATATTCTGGCCCGGCTGCAGGATGTGTTTTACCCCACCCTTTACCTTTGTCCCGCTTTTTATTGCCTTAGGCCTCGGAGGCGGACGGTATGACCCGCCGTCGTCGTTGTCGTCATCCAGGCCCGGGTCCGGGATCGCAAGGGTTCTTCCGGGCGTGAGGTCCCTGGGCGACTTGATGTCGTTGGTCCTCATGAGCGACTTCTGCGAGACCTTGTATCTTTTCGCTATCGACGAAATGGTATCGCCTTTTCTGACTATGTGCCCCCTGCTCGCGCCCTTTCGAAGCTCGGCCGGTATCCTGAGCTCGTCCCCTATCCTGATAGGGGAGTTTGTTCTCATGTTGTTTTCTTCGGCCAGCGCCCTTATGCCGACGCCGTAATGACGCGCTATCTCGGCCAGGCTGTCGCCCGGCTTCACGGTATGCGTGATGCCGCCGGCCATTCCCGAAGGAGGAATTTCGATTTTCTGATCGATCCTGAGCCTACGCGGGTCAGAAATGCCGTTCAGGCGCATGAGCACGTCCACATCCACCTTGTACTTTGCCGAGATGCTTCCAATCGTATCGCCCTTAGAAACCGTATGATAAACGGGCTCTTTCTGTGCCTTTTTCGCACCGGAAGTAACAGGAACCGCGAGGAGGGCTGCGACAACCATCCAAAGTACTGTAATAATTAATCTTTTCGTTCTCATTCCGTCCGAAATCACCTCATTTATGTAGTAAAACATAACACAGAAGAAAAATTCGCAAAGACCATATTTGTTTAAACGTACAGGAACTAAAATAATTCCAGAATTCCCGGATTGTGCACAGGGCGGGCCGGATGATACTGTGCTCCTCCATGGCGGTACCCGGACGAGTCTATGCATTTCTCGTAGTCGGACTGATTGCAGCGAGCCAGTCCGGGAACATCATACGTCTCGGAGACGCTAACCCGGTTGCCATTGCCGCCTATCGCCTTCTTATTGCCACCGTGCTGCTCGCTCCGCTGGCAACCGGACAGTTCGAACAGATAAAAAAGCTGTCGCGAACCGATATGATACTGCTCCTGCTGGCCGGAATCAGCCTTGCGGGCCATTTCTTTGCCTGGATTTATGCAGTACAGCTCACCACGGTGGCAAACGCGGCCATATTCTTTTCGATCAACCCAGTTATAACGGCAACGGCCGGGTACCTGATTTTCAGGGAGAAAGTGACATCAAAGCTGTTCGTATCCATTGTACTCGGCATCGCCGGCGTGGCCTGCACGGGCATCAGGGACCTTGACCTGACATCGACACACTTCGCCGGAAACATGATGGCCTTGGTGTGCTCGATTATCTTCTCGGTATATTTCCTTCTGGGCAAAAAGCTCCGCCGTACGCTTTCGAACCAGATTTACGTGACATCGGTCTATGGCACGGCGGCTGTTTTTTCTTTTGTATGCATGCTGTTCATGGATCTGCCCCTTGTTGATTACAGTCCGCAGACATGGCTCTGCTTCGTGCTTATGGCGCTCATACCCACGATGGCGGGACACACGGCCCTGAACAATTCGCTAAAATACATCGATGCAGGCAGGATCAGCGCTGCAACACTGAGCGAGCCCCTTCTGGCCGGACTTGTGGCCTGGCTCGCATGGAACGAGACAGTAACATCGTTTACCGTTATCGGTTATGTGCTCATATGCGCTTCCGTAATTGTCCTCGTACTGGACATGCCCGAAAAAAAAATATAAACCACTGATCATGCTCTTCATTACCGGAACATCCACGGGAGTGGGAAAAACAGCGACAGGCAGGGCCATACTTTCTGCGGCCGTTTCACGCGGAATCAATGCCGTGCCTTTCAAGCCTGTCGAAACCGGATGTGTTAGAACACAGGAAGGCCTTCTCGCGCCTTCGGACACTCTCAGCCTGTGCGCAGCCGCCGGGCTCGTGCCGGACAGCGACATCCCTCTGGACCTGGTATGCCCCTACAGGCTCGAGCATCCGCTTTCACCACACCTTGCCGCATCCATGTCGGGCGTATCGATCGATCCTGACAGGATTTTCCAGAATTTCCTCAAGCTCAGGGACGGATACGATATGATTGTTGCAGAAGGTGCCGGCGGTCTGCTCGTACCTCTTTCCGACACGTGCTTCATGGCCGACCTGGTTCAGACAATGGCGCTTCCCGTGATCATCGCCGCAAAGGACGAACTGGGAGCCATCAACCACACACTGCTTACAATCGAAGTTCTCCGGCGCCGCGGTCTCATGGTGGCCGGAGTTGTATTCATCAAGTCACAGGGCGATGCAGACCCGGATAATGATAAGTGGGGAAACGCTCACGCTGTTTCACTGCACGGCGCAGTGGAAGTGCTGGGTAAAATTCCCTGGATAGAGAAAATGACGGATGCGGGGCTGCTCGATTACGGTTGCACGATACTGGATTCCCTTGAGCAGGCATGATGGAAAATTGACCCATTATCGGCCTTTACAGTCTCATGCTGTTCCTGATACAAGGAATACCGCCCCGGCCCTGTTATGAAAAATTTACTCCCGGACCGGAGCAAGGAGATGAAAAATGGGCTCACAGAGCAGGGTTGTAAGAGAAAAGCAGTATGAAAAGGCCAGAAGAGATCTGGCCGGCATGGAAGAAAAACTGAGAAAGAAGGGCCTTAAACCCGAAGCCCTGGAAAAAAATTCCGAAATCAAGGCACTGAAGGCAAAGGTCCGGCAGATCAACAGCGCACTCGAGACGATAGGCAGACTCGAAAAGAAAAATGAGGAACTGAAGAAGCACAAGGCAGAAAAGGCTGCAAAACCTCCCGAGAAAAAGAAAAAAGGAAAAAAGGGCGCGAAAAAGGACAAGGCCGCGGGTTCATCCAAGAAAGCCAAGAAGAAGTCGGACGCATCGAAACAGAAAAAGAAGTAAAGGAGCTATTTCATGGACGCAAAAGAATACTTCAACAACGAACTCCCCAAGAAACTTGAAGCGGATCCCGACGGTCTGAGCAGCATCGGCGGTGTTTTCGTCATGCTCATCGACGGTGACGGCGGCGGAGAATGGACCATTGACGTCAAGTCAAATCCTCCTTCTATAAGCGAAGGTGCGAAGAACGAATCTGACTGCACGATTCGCATGACGAACGAGGACTTCATCAAGGTAAGGGAGAATCCCAAGAGCGCCATGAGCCTTTTCATGGCGGGCCAGATCAAGGTGCAGGGAAACCAGATGCTCGCCATGCACCTGCAGAAGCTGCTGTAAATTCTCCGGCAACCCGGCCAGCGGCTCGGACACCACCGTAGTGATGCCCGCCTGCGGGTGAACCGGATCGGCGGCCGTCAGGCTCTCCTTGAATGATTACGGATTTCAAAAAAAGTCTTCTCAGGTTCCGGAACAGCTTTTTCGAATACGTTCAGGTCGGCGAAAACACTTCCGTAATCATAGTCGCCACCGTTATTGGTATTCTTACCGGATTCGGAGCCATCGGATTCAGGCTCCTCATTGACGCTTTCCAGCATCTTGCGATTCAGGAAACCGGCACTAACATACTCGAAAGACTGAACACGATTCCGTGGTACATGATCCTGCTTATTCCATGTGCCGGAATCGTCATTGTAAGCCTGATCGTTCACTTCTTTGCCAGGGAGGCGAAGGGGCACGGCGTGCCCGAGGTAATGGAAGCGGTAGCCTTGCAGGGCGGCCGAATCAGGCCCAGGGTTGTAGCGGTAAAAACCCTTGCATCGGCGCTCACGATAGCAACAGGAGGTTCGGTAGGACGCGAAGGTCCCATCGTGCAGATCGGGTCGGCCATAAGTTCCTCGCTCGGTCAGTTCCTCAGAGTTCCCGAGGAAAGGCTGCGCGTTCTTGTCGGATGCGGGGCCGCAGGCGGAATAGCGGCGACATTCAACGCTCCCGTGGCCGGGGTGATGTTTGCCATCGAGATCATCCTGGGCAACTACGCCATAGCGACCCTGACACCCCTCATACTTTCATCCGTCACTGCAACCGTGATCTGTCATGCATTTCCCTCGATTACGGGCGGCAACATCAGGGCTTTTGCCATACCCTTCGAATACAGGCTCGTCAGCGCCTGGGAGATACCGTCCTTTTTTCTCCTGGGTATTCTTTCCGCTTTCACGGCGCTCGCATTCATCGTGCTGCTTTACAAGTCAGAGGACCTGTTCGACTGGATAAAGCTGCCGGTGTGGATCAAGGCAATGGCTGGCGGACTCCTCATCGGGGCCATGTACCTCGGCATGAGGCACTTCCCCGGGCACGCCCACTGCTGGGGAATCGGTTACGAAAGCATCGAGATGGCAATGCGGGGCGAGATGCTCTGGTACGTGGTCCTGGCTCTCGTGGGCCTGAAGCTTCTGGCTACTTCAATTTCGATAGGAGCCGGAGGATCCGGGGGAATATTCGCTCCCTCCCTCTTTCTGGGTGCGATGACGGGGGGCTTCTTCGGAATGCTCCTTGAAGACTTTTACCCCGCATCCATCCCGATAATGAGCGGAGCCTATGCACTGGTCGGAATGGGAGCGGTTGTTGCCGGAACAACGCATGCACCGATAACGGCCATTCTGATCATCTTCGAACTTACGGGAGACTACCAGATTATCCTGCCTCTGATGATTAGCTGCGTTATTGCAAGCCTCATAGCGAGCCGGCTCAAGCAGGACTCCATATACACGCAGAAGCTGAGCAGGCGCGGTATAAACCTTCATCTCGGTGTCGAAGCCAGCATCATGAAGGCCACAAAGGTGAAGGATCTCATGATTCGTGACGTGCCGACAGTGTCTCTCAAGGCGCAATTCCGGGATGTACTGAACAGGATGCTCGAGGAAAACATCCACGAGCTTTACGCGGTTGATGATGATGGATGCCTCAAGGGCGTAATTACGCTGAACGACATAAAAACGGTGCTGAACGAGGTCGGCCTGGACGAGGTGCTTATCGCCGCGGATCTCATGGAAACAACCGTTGCAATGGTGACGCCCGAAAACAACATGCTCGAATGCATGAACAGGTTCGGCGCCTCTGATTCAGGTGAGCTGCCCGTGGTAAGCGATACAACGTCCAGGAAGCTCGAGGGCATTGTAACCAGAAGGTCCGTGTTTCTCCTGTACAACAGGGAAGTCCTTCGCCAGGGAACCCTGGGCCTCAAATACATCTCAGGGACAAAAGAGGCCGAGCGCAGGGATTACGTGGAAATACCCGAGAATCATTCGGTGGACATACTCGGGGTCTCGAGAAAAATGGCGGGACAGAGCCTGAAGGAACTTGACCTGAGAAAGCGTTTCCAGATCAACGTGGTTTCCATCAAAAACAGGCGCTACGATCACAGGAGACCTAACTCGGACATTCCAAATCCCGACAGGAAGCTCAAGGTCACTGACACAATCGTCGTAGTGGGCCCACAACCGGCCATAGACAACTTTAAAAAAGAGTTTGGACTTTGATTGAAATCGAGTTCAGTAACCGATGGCGCAGCCGTCCTTGCGTGATTCGGAGCCGCCGATAAGCACGCCGCGTTCGGTGTCAATCCAGATGCCCTGGTAACCTCCGAAACCGCCCCGGGTCTTTGATACCGTGTGTCCTTTTGCAATCAGATCGCGGATGACCTGCGGCGATATTCCGTCCTCCAGGTAAACGGTTCCCCCGTCCGTCATGGTGTCTCCCATTGGCTGCGAAGAACCGCTGTGCCTGAACCTGGGCGCATCACCCGCCTCCTGTACGTTCATGCCGAAGTGCAGGATGTTTAAAAGCACCTGCACGTGCCCCTGCGGCTGCATCGCACCGCCCATGACTCCGAAGGAAAACACCGGCCTGCCCTTTTTCGTGACAAAACCCGGAATGATCGTATGAAACGGCCTCTTGCCCGGCTCGACCACGTTCGCGTGATCCGGATCAAGGCTGAACAGCGCGCCCCTGTCCTGCAGGCAGAAGCCGAGACCGTCCGGAACGTTTCCGGAACCGAAACCGTAATAATTGCTCTGTATCAGGGAAACGGCGTTGAAATCCCCGTCAACAACGGTGAGGTAGACGGTATCGCCCTTTTCGAGTTTTTTATCTACGAAGGGAAGTTTCTTCGAAGCCTTTTCAGGGTCGAAAAGTCTCAGTCTCTGGTTTGCATAAGCCTTTGAAAGCAGCTTTTTCACGGGGATATCGGAAAACTCCGGGTCTGCATAAAAACGCGCCCTGTCCTCGTACACTATCTTTTTTATTTCAATCAGTGCGTGCAGGTATTCGGCGGAATTGTGATCCATTTCACCGATATCGATTTTATCCAGCATGCGCAGCATCTGCAGGACCGACATCCCCTGGCCGTTGGGCGGAAGCTCCCACACCGTGTACCCCGCATAATCCACGTGAAGGGTCTTTACCCATTCAGGTTCAAACGAAGCGAAGTCCTCGAGTTCGAAAAAGCCTTTGACCTTTTTTGAATGCTTAACGATTTTTTCTGCGATCGGGCCTTTGTAAAAAGTGTCGCGGCCTTTTTCGGCAATCATCCTGTACGTTGCAGCGAGCTCAGGGTTTCTGAAGATGTCGCCTTTCAGCGGGCTTTTTCCGCCGGGCGCATACAGCTTCTGAAAATTTTTATAATCCTTGAATATCTCAACCGATCTCTTCCAGTAGTAAGCGATGAGCTCGGTAAGGGGAAAACCGTTTTCAGCGTATTCAATTGCGGGCTGAAGTATCTGTTTCATTCCCAGGCGCCCGAATTTTTCGTGCAGGGCATACCAGCCGGCAACGCATCCAGGAACGGTCCAGGACAGGGGCCCGCGTTCGGGAACCTTTTTCAAACCCTGCTTCTCAAAATGCTCGAGCTTGAGCGCTTTCGGCGCCGGGCCGCTCGAGTTCAGACCGTAAAGCGCCTTTTCCTTGTTGTCCCACACAATGGCGAAAAGATCGCCGCCGATGCCGCTTCCCGTGGGCTCCATCAACCCTAGTGCCGCGTTCACGGCTATCGCGGCATCAACAACGCTTCCACCGTTTTTAAGAATGTCGATGCCAATCTGCGCGGCGAGAGGATGGCTTGCAGCCACCATTCCGTGCGTGGCTATTACTTCCGAACGGCTTGAATGCATGCTGCCCGTGATCCTGTCCATCGCGTCAGCTCCTGCAGCCAGAAGGATAATGGCCGCAACTAAGGTAAGCTTTTTCATTTTTTCCCTCCATAACGGTTCTCCGTATCGGGAATTTCTTCAAGTCCCTGTAAAGATTTATCTTGCCCGTCATTATACATTGGGATTTATAAGTGTAAGTCAATGGATTTGAAAGTATTTGAGGTAAAATATGAAAAAGAATTTCGTTCTCGATACCAACGTCCTGCTTCACGATCCCGGCGCACTCAATGCCTTTGATGACAACAATGTGATTATTCCCATCTACGTGATCGAGGAAATAGACACGTTCAAAAAGGATCTTTCGGAGCTGGGACGTAACGCGCGACAACTGTCACGCATGCTTGACGAGCTGAGGGGACACGGCAGGCTGGTGGACGGGGTGCCCGTCAACGGCAGCGGCGGGGGTATTCTGCGCGTTGTCTTTTCGAAAACCGAACTGCCGAGGGAATACGCCCTGGACAAGCACAGCGCAGACAACCGCATACTGGCCTCTGCCCTGGAAGTTCAGAAGAATGAACCGGACAAATCACTCGTATTCATCAGCAAGGACATAAATCTCAGGATCAGGGCCGCTGCAATGGGTCTGAAAGTTGCCGATTATACTACTGAGAGAACGGAACTGTCAGAACTTTACAGCGGCATATTCCAGATCACGGCCTCTACAGATGAGATTCAGGCGCTTTATTCCAGCGGGGAAGCTCCTCTGCCCGGGATTGAAGAAAATGCTTATTCATCTAATTCGTTCGGGATTGTATCCGAAGACGGCGGTCAGGGGTCCGCGCTCGTACGGCTGCACCCCGAAGACGGTATAATGCACCTGCTCAAGGGAAAGGGCCCCACGGCATGGGGCATAAGGCCGAGAAACAAGGAGCAGAGGTTTGCATTCGAACTGCTCCTCGACGACAGCGTACGCCTGGTGACGCTTGTCGGGCAGGCGGGCACTGGCAAGACGCTTCTGGCCCTTGCGGCTGGAATGGACAGGGTGGTCGAGGATCAGGCCTACCAGAGGCTTCTGGTATCGAGGCCCGTATTCCCGCTGGGTCGCGACATCGGCTTTCTGCCGGGCGATGTGGAAGAAAAGCTCAGGCCCTGGATGCAGCCCGTGTACGACAACCTGGAGCTGCTTTTAGGTCTTACTCACGGTGAGGGTTCAAAGGGACGATCCGCGGACGAGCTGTTCGACCTGGATCTGGTGAATATAGAGCCGCTGACGTACATACGCGGCCGGTCTATCCCGCGCCAGTTCATACTGGTGGACGAAGCGCAGAATCTTACACCTCATGAGGTTAAGACCATTATCACGAGAGTGGGTGAAGACACCAAGATCGTGCTTACGGGAGACGCGTACCAGATAGACAATCCATATGTGGATTCAACCAACAACGGCCTGGTGCATGCCGTAAACCGGTTCAGAGGTGAGCCCCTGGCCGGTCACGTAACTCTTTCAAAGGGCGAACGCTCACAGCTCGCCGAACGCGCAGCCACGCTTTTATAAAATCAGAAATCCAGTTCACTATTCAGGGTCGCAGTATTATTTTTTCGATCAGAAAATAAAAGAATGACGCGCTTCCGAGGTACAGAAGCATCACGCCGAAGGCGCAGGGGACTTTGAGCCAGTGGTTTTTGCCGCGAATGAATTCGTAACATGCATATGCCGAGAGGCCGAAGATCACTTCGGGAATGATTATGTACGCTGCGATATGGCCGATGGTGAAAACATTCCTGGCATGCCAGGAAGGCAGGGTCCACATGAACTGCTCGGCCAGGGCGAAAATGACGAGGGACACCAGTGCCACGAACAGGTAAGTAACGACCCTGGAATAACGAAGCTGCATGCTGCGGCCGGTAAAAAGAATCATGAACACGGGAATGGTCCACAACCCGAGCATGTAACCGGAAACAGGCCCTATCCTGAAAAACCCGGTCTGTGGAAAGGATAGTACGTTCAGCTGGGAAGCGAGAAACCAGTCTGGAAACACCATGAATAAGCTCAACACGAATCCTAACACCCATATATCCACAAGCTCGTTGTATTTGAACCACATGATAATGGACAGGATGATTAAATCGTACAGTACAACCAGATGAAAAAGTTTTACCCCTACCGAAACATTGACTTTAACCATAAGAACGGCCAGGCAGATCACGGCAAAAATGATGTGCGAGATCACTACGTCACGTTCTATTGCATCAATACGCATCATGCCCCCGAATCACGTAATAATACATGCGGTCGGGAACTTGTGAAATGCGGAGCAGATGTTTAGGTATTGATTCATGCCGGGCATGTCAGCCCGAAGGGCGAAGGCGGACATATAATTATCGGTACTAACCCCAAAAAAGTTGCAGGAAAAATGGATTTTAAAGCTTAATAAAGGGTGTATGGCACTCTCAATAAGTGTTACCTATGTATCCGGTTTGTACCGTCAGGGGAAAGGTCTGTTTCTGACGTTCAGAGCACTCTGGAGCCCTGAATCAGGAGGGGCCCTCCCTCACGCGGATTTGCCTCCCATCACGCGGAGTTGGCTTTCCCTCACGCGGAGTTGGCCCTCCCTCACGCAGGTGCCGGACACATCAACTGGGACACCCCAACTGGGAACTAGGATCCATCGGAAGATTCCCCCGACTGAAATCATTTGCAACTCTCCTGATTTTATTCCTGCTTATGCAAGTGACTGTTGATTGGGTACTCCCTGTCCGAAGATGGCTGTTTCTGAAAATAATGTATGGCTGTGCTTCGGTCTTCTTTGCCGGCGCCGACTTCTTTTCTAATGCCTTCTTACCCACGTCCAGTTTCTTCTTCCCGTCGGGCGAGACGACGTAGTACTTGCCCTGCTCTATGACCAGGCACTGGGCAGGTCCGCCGTAGTGCTTGGACATACCGACGTCTACCACTATCACCAACCCTCCGTATAGCGCCCTGATTCCTTCGGTCGAGGGCGTATGCGCCACTATCATCCTGTAGGCCTTCTTCTTTTTGAGAACTTCCTCGATTTCCTCCAGAGTTCTCTCTTCCGGGCTCATGGCGAACCCCCGAAACCACAGCGGACCGGCAGGGTCTCCTATGATACTCTCGCGAGTCATGCTCTTCTTCTTGATTTCTTCTCGAACCTTCTCATTCATCTCCTTGAGCGACTTGTCCGCGTACTCAGGGCTTAAGCCCCCGTGAACGAAAAGTATCCTGTTGATCCTTATGATCGCGTTGTGGCTGCAAATCCACTTCCCGTACTTGCCATCTGGATTCATCGCCTTACCGAATTCCTCATTGCCGCCCAATGCCTCATACTCGTCGGGATGTACGTACCGCCAATCCCCCATGCACACCATCGCCTCGTGATTGCCTATGAGTGCGTGAACCTTGCCTCCCGCCTCTTTCGCCTGCTTTTCGAGACTCATGAGAAGATCCATGGCTTTGCGCGAATCAGGCCCGCGATCGAGAACGTCCCCAATCTGCACCAGGTGTGTCTTGCCGGCTATCCACTTGTCCTTGCCGTCTATCACACTGGCCGCGCGGAGGACCTTTACGAACTGATCGTAATCTCCATGGACGTCCCCCACCGCAACGATCCTCTCGATGCCGGCCCACGTGTACTTCTTCTCTTCCGCTTCTGCGGCGAAGACCATCACCGCCAGCATGGTCAGAATTAGAAGGCTGTTCCTATATCGTCTTATCATCGCTTACCTACTATTTCCTCTTGTCTCGGGCTATGTGATGGAGATGCGCAGCGCATATGTCGGTGTCGTTCAGCTGACATTCAAAGCTCATTCTGTTATTAATTAACATTGTTTTTAGATTCCATTCCGCAATTTCCAATTCTCCGTATCACGGCGAGTAACGATCAATGTCCGAGATGCGCACTTCGTCTACTTTGCCGTTGAACCATCCACCGTTTGCCAAACACCAGCCTCCTATTTTGGGATCCTGGCAGTCTCCTGCCGATGTAAGACTTCCAGGCTGATTATTTTCACCCTGAAGCTGGCCGTTTACCCAGATACGGATATCGGTCCCATCAAAGGTACCAGCTACGTGATACCAACGATTCGGCAGAAATGTATCTGCTGTTGACTGGCTGTATACACTCCCGTCTATTCTCAGAAGCACACTAAAGCCGACCTCGCCTGATCGCTCCTGGACAGATAGCGACTGAGTGTTCTGAATATCCCACAACACACCGTCATCAGCGGAGTACGGGTAAACCCATGCCTCAATCGTAATAGCACTGGAAGGGAAAAATGCACTGTTGTAGGGGAATGAAACATAATCCCCTGAACCGTCAAATGTAACTCCATAGTCAAAGCGTCCGTCTGTCCAGTCGGCATCACTATTCAATGATCCGTTTATACTATTAGGCCCTGAATCATTTACCGTCGAGTTTACTCCTTCATCAAAATGCCACAGAGCAATTGTATTCAAGTCACTCTCGAATTCTCTGTTGCAATCAAAAATCTCAATGTCATCCAGAGAACGAAGCGTCGAGTCGGCATCAAGAAACGTTGATACATACTCAAAACTTCCAAACCTCGTATCAGGAGTATTGAAATCAAGATCCAGTGATTCACCATCCAAAACAATTTCCCATGTCCCATCCACATGATGAATACAGGACAGGTCATGCCATTCCTCGTCCCCCGTAACAGTGGCTTTCGCGAGGGCCCCCCCTCCACTACTGCCGTCCTCGTAACCTACAAGTGCTTTATTATCCCCCGGATACCATATACAATCATAACCATGTCCTGCTGATCCACCATTAATTGGCTCCATTGTGTCATCCACATAAATACCAAAAGTTGTCTGGCCCGAGGCAGAGCTGCCTCTCACTCTGGCGCTAATCTTGAAGGCCGGACCAATTATGGTCTCATCAAGAAGATTGCGATGTCCGCCTCCACCTTGAGAGTGTGCTTCAGGATGTCTGTATATCCCTGAAATTGCTTCAGGAGTAAATCTGTACTGAGCTTCATCATTCAGAAAATGAAGTGAATGTTCTGTCCACTCTGACATGTCATTGTCGTTGAAATCATCAAAAAATACACTTATACAAGCTTGAGATCCTCCATCAGCATCACCATCCGCATCAGCATCAGCATCTGAATCAGCGTCGGCATCTGCATCAACATCCGCATCAACATCCGCATCAGCATCGGCGTCAGCATCGGCGTCTGCATCGGCGTCAGCATCGGCGTCGGCGTCGGCGTCGGCATCGGCATCTGCATCTGCATCGGCGTCTGCATCGGCATCCGCGTCAGCGTCGGCGTCAGCATCCGCGTCTGCATCCGCATCGGCTCCACCATTACAATCAAATATCTCAATATCATCCAGAGAACGAAGCGTCGGGCCTGTATCAAGAAACGTTGACACATACTCGAAACTTGCAAACCTCGTATCAGGAGTATTGAAGTCAAGATCCAGTGATTCACCATCCAAAACAATTTCCCATGTTCCATCCACATGATGAACACAGGACAGGTCATGCCATTCCTCGTCCCCCGTAACAGTGGCTTTCGCGAGAGCACCTCCTCCACTACTGCCGTCCTCGTAACCTACAAGTGCTTTATTATCACCTGGGTACCAGATACAATCATAACCATGTCCATATGATCCGGCAGCTGCAAAAGGTTCTCTTATATTGTCAACATATATACCAAACGTTGTCTGATTTTTTACCATGCTCCCTCTGACTTTTGCTCTCATCTTGAAGGCCAGACCAATTATGGGCTGATCAAGAAGCCGGTGGTGCCCTCCCGAACCTGGAGACAGTTCTTCAGGATGCCTGTATATTCCTGAAATTGCTTCCGGAATAAATTCTTTCTGGGGATCATCATTTAAGAATTTAAGTGAATGTTCTGTCCAGTCCGACATGTCATTGTCGTTGAAATCATCAAAAAATACACTTATACAAGCTTGAGAACCTCCATCAGCATCAGCGTCAGCGTCAGCGTCAGCATCTGCATCAGCGTCTGCATCAGCATCGGCGTCAGCATCGGCATCGGCATCGGCATCTGCGTCTGCATCAGCGTCCGCATCAGCATCAGCGTCAGCATCAGCGTCAGCATCAGCATCGGCGTCTGCATCGGCATCCGCATCAGCATCAGCGTCGGCATCGGCGTCTGCGTCGGCGTCGGCATCTGCGTCCGCATCGGCATCTGCATCGGCATCTGCATCTGCATCGGCGTCTGCATCGGCATCCGCGTCAGCGTCGGCGTCAGCATCCGCGTCTGCATCCGCATCGGCATCGGCATCTGCATCCGCATCAGCGTCGGCGTCGGCATCGGCATCCGCGTCAGCATCGGCGTCGGCATCCGCATCCGCGTCTACGTCAGTATCTGATCCAGCATCACCCGCGTCTGCATCGGCGTCAGAATCCGTGTCTGTATCTGTATCCGTGTCCGTGTCAGTATCCGTGTCAGTATCCGTGTCCGTGTCCGTGTCAGTATCTACATCAGTATCGGTATCAGTATCAGAGTCAGTATCAGTGTCAGCATCTGAATCCGTATCAACATCAGTACCCGCATCATCATCAACGGCGGCGTCCTTGTCTTCATTATTGTCATTAATCGGAGAAAGTTTGAAACACCCCGCAATACAAAATGATAAAAGAACCACGAAAGAAATGACTGAATAAGCCCTGAACATGGTATTGCCTCCTTTGCCTGCAAACGATTCTGTTTGTCAGAATTATGAATGAAAAAATCATACCAATAATTTGATCTTTCCGTTAAAACGCGCCAAAAAATTACAAGCAATTGATTCCTCAGGGGAAATCAATATGATCCATTAAGAAATTGCCCCTTGCTGAAACCACCGAGAATCTTCTTTCATTAACGTAAAAGTAACAGAATTGTGATCATGAGAACATCAACGTATCAGTCCGGTCATATAACCCCAGCAAAAACCAATAAGAAAACTTAAATATCTTGCGCTGTAATATCAGAACCTCAGCAGGATGCCGTTGCCCGTGGAAGAAACCGATGCTGCCGAGTCACTTTCCGCCTCCCCCTCATTATCAATTATGAGCATAACCACCCCGGCGACGATCAATGCGCCTCCGGCGACAAAGCCCGCAATCATGCCGGCTTCGTCATCAGGCAGCCTGTTATCCCTTACATCATTGTATGTCTCGGTATCCCCTGCATCGGCCGCTTTTTCGCCCTTGTCGAAATCCTCGTACGCAACGTATGTAAAATACCCGCCCACGCCCATTCCGGCCGCTCCAACGCCGATTGAAACCAGTCCTGATATGAACAGGGCCGAAGGCGCCTCTTCGTCATCCTCCGGCTTTTCCGGCTCAGGCACGGGCTCGGGCTCCGGCTCTTCCGGCAGCGCCTTCCGCTTTAAAACAGCATTCAGAACAGAAGTCCTGCCCGGTACCGCCCTGACTTCGCCGGCGAAGTCTTCCTTTTCCTGAGCAGTGATGACAACCTTCCTGATGCCGGGGGCGGCTTCACCCATGAAAGGGCAGCTTCCGACCACTTTCCCGTCAATGCGCACGACAGCGGCCTTTTCCCTGCATTGAACCTTGATTACGGCCTTTAATGGACTGAGCGCCGCGCTTACGGCAATCTCTGCGCCTGATGGTATGGTTACGCCCGTCTTGAGCGGCTCGAACCCGTCCTTTTTCACTTCAAGCACATGACTTCCTGGATTGAGCATAACCGGCCCGGAAAGCGGGGTCCTGCCGATTTCCCTGCCTTCCACGAATACACGCGCACCATCGGGCGCATTCGTTAGCCTGAGGCTGCCCACAAGCTGCTCAAGTTCTTTGAGCGCGGCCCGGGCTTCATTTATCATTGCCTTTCTGGTTTTTTCCCCGCTTTCACTCAGGAATTTATTGAAAGTATCAATGGCTTCAATGTACCTGAACATGGCCTTCTGGCACATTCCTATGTTGAACAGAACAGACGCCTTGGGCCTCAGCCTGTATGATTCCTCAAATGCGGCAAGCGCGTCAGGGTAATTCTCATCCGAAAAATTGCGGACCCCCTCCATGAACTTTTCCTTTGCTTCTTCTTTTGCGTCTGCAAGACATACAGAGGAATAACTCAGGCAGATCACGATGCTGGCGTACATTGTTACAGGGGCGATTAACGTTGTAAGGGCAGTCAACGTTGTAAGGGCGATTCGTGAATCGCCCCTGCTCCTGCATATATTGTTGATCTTCATTATCAAACCTCAATAATCGTTGCGGACCCGTGAATACGGCCGGTCTGATGACGCCTGATCCGCCGGGTTCTGTTCTGTTGATATATGAAAATATCATACCAGAGTCGCCGCATTACGGTCAAAGCCCACATAATACTGATAACGGTTTGTTTTTATTTGCCAATCACTGCAAGGGCGATTAGCGAACCACACCCTGGGGAGAGCTGTAGAATTGTTACTTTTTCAAGCAGAGGGTAACAGAATTGTGATCCTGATAGGGGCAATTCATGAATTGCCCCTACTCGTCATAATCGGAAACGATGGAAGTCCTGAACCTTCCCTTTACGCGACCGTCGTCTTTTGCGGATTTTTCTTCACCAGTATTTTCTGATGAAGGCTTACTTCTGGAAGATCTTCTTCTGGAAGGCTTTTTCCTTCTGCTCGAGCGCGAGGATTTTTTTACAGATGACTTATCATCTTCAGCGCCCGGTTTTACTGAATCTGTTTCCCGTGCCTTTTCTTCTGAGTCAGCTGCCACAGGTTCAAGCGAGGGTTCTTTTTTTTCGGGAACATCAGGTGGCTGTTCAACCTTTTTAGCCGCCGCTGCGGGCTTTTCAGGAAGGGAGGGCGTTGATATGGGAACTTGTGCCCCTGAGTCAGCGCCTGCTTCGCCTCCGGTTGTAATGAAATATCCGCCTATGATGACGAGGAGGATGATGAGGAGCACTGCCAGGGATACGAATACCCTTTTTCTTCCCGAATCAGCATGACTCATGGTCACAGGATGATCAGGGACACTCACTCCGGCTGTTGAATCCGGCGTCATCATGCGTCGTACGTTTGTGGGCGTAAAGGGTCCGCTGCCGCCGACAGCGGTCGAGGCCCTGGTGGAGAACGCTCCCATTCCGGGCATGGTCTCCACGGCCGCATTTTCAAGAGCGCTGCGCATTTCCTCTGCGCTCGCATAACGCTCCACAGGATCCCGGGCCATGGCCTTGAGTATTACCTTTTCAACCGACGCTGGAATCGAGGGATTCACAGTGCGGGGAGCGTCGAAAGGTTCGGTAAGAATCTTGAACATCACTTCATTGTACGTATCGCCTTCGAACGGCCGCCTGCCAGTTGCAGCTTCGTACAGGATCACGCCCATTGCATAGATATCCACCCTGTGATCAAGGTTTTTTGCTCCCCTCGCCTGCTCCGGCGCCATGTAATACGGAGTGCCCAGCACGGTTCCCGTTTTCGTGAGCTTTGAGACTGATTCCTGATTGATTACCTTGGAGATCCCGAAATCGAGCAGTTTTACGAAATCCTCGCGATCCCCCACCCTTGTAATAAAAATATTGTCCGGCTTGAGATCCCTGTGCACGATCTTCGCGTCATGTGCCGCATGAAGCGCCGAAAGAGTCTGGCATATGATGTCAACTATGCGCATGATCCCGGGCCTGTCATCTGATTCGAGCAAATCCGCCATCGAGCTTCCGCTCAACAACGGCATCACAAGGTAAGGGGCCCCGCTCTTTGATTTTCCGATGTCGGTTACTTCGCATATGTTGTCGTGACCGATTGATGCGGCAAGGCGGGCCTCCTGCTGGAATCTGCTTACGATCAGCTCGTCGGTCGTGTAGTTCCTGTGCAGGCGCTTGATGGCCACCCTGCGGCCGATGTCCACATG
>Ga0272442_10002689_pt1 | contig 25495 bp, 32 predicted proteins | sample SSMForm2O_FD_200262 | JGI IMG/M metagenome (GOLD analysis project Ga0272442, IMG submission 200262) | Marine sediment archaeal communities from Little Sippewissett salt marsh, Falmouth, MA, United States - SSM-Form-2O | ecosystem: Environmental > Aquatic > Marine > Wetlands > Sediment ... | reverse complement strand
ACGAGAGATGGACGACGGTCAGTTCGCCGCGGCGGCGGCGTCGTCGAACGTCCTGGCCCGGGTCACCCCTGAGCACAAGCTGCGTCTGGTCGAGGCCCTGCAGGCCCAGCACCAGGTCGTCGCCATGACCGGTGATGGTGTCAACGACGCCCCCGCCCTCCGGCAGGCCGACATCGGCATCGCCATGGGTCGCGGCGGGACTGAGGTCGCCAAGGATGCCAGTGCCATGGTGCTCACCGACGACAACTTCGCGACCATCGAAGCCGCCGTCGAGGAAGGGCGCGGCGTCTACGACAACATCACGAAGTTCATCACCTGGACGTTGCCCACCAATCTCGGCGAGGGGCTGGTCATCCTCACCGCCATCCTGCTCGGTGTCACCCTCCCGGTGCTTCCCGTGCAGGTGCTGTGGATCAACATGACCACCGCGCTGCTGCTCGGCCTGATGCTCGTGTTCGAGCCCAACGAGCCCGGCATCATGCGGCGCACACCCCGCGACCCCGCCCAGCCCATCCTCACCCGAGTGCTCGGCGAGCGGATTCTGCTCGTGTCCGTCCTCATGCTCATCGGTGCGTTCGGCCTGTTCGAGTACGAGCTCGCCGCCGGCGCAACCGCGGCCGAGGCCCGCACCGTGGCGGTCAACGTCTTCGTCCTCGTCGAGACCGCCTACCTCGTCAACTGCCGCTCGCTGACCAAGTCGGTGCTGCAGATCGGCGTGTTCACGAACCCGCCGCTGCTGCTCGGCATGGCGGGCATGATCGCCTTGCAGGTCGTGTTCACCTACGTCCCGTTCTTCCATGTCGTGTTCGAGTCCGCACCTATCGACGTGGCGTCCTGGGGGCGCATCGTCGCCGTCGCGGTCGTGGTGGCGATGGTCGTCGCCGCCGAGAAGTCGTTGCGGCGCCGTGCAGGAGAGCGGAGATCGGGCGAGGGTGCTGTCCCCTCGTCAGGGGACCTTCGCGCGTAGCCGGGCGTCGAAGGCCTCGCGTGTGACGACCACCCGCTCGAGGCGACCCCGTGAGATGACGTCGACACCGTCGCTCGCCTCGACCGCGAACACCAGCCTGCGTCCGTCCACCTCCACGAGCTCGACAGTGGCGGTCATCTCGAGGCCCGGCGGGGTGGCCGCCTCGTGGCTGATGTCGATGTGTGTGCCGAGCGACTGCTCACGCGGCCAGTCCAGATGCGGGTTCACCGCGAGGACGCACGCCCACTCCAGGAAGCCGACGAGAAACCCGGTGGCCAGCACCTCCGGCATCGCCGCGAAGTCGTCCGCCTCGGGGTACAGCTGCGGCACCGTCTGCCGCGGCGTCACCACGAACCGGTGCTCGTAGCGGATGCCGGGCTGCAGAGTCTCCTTCATCGCTGTCCCTTCTCCTCGCTCGCGAGCCAACGATGCCAGCCCGCGCGAAGACGCGTCATGTGTTCGTGCCGTCGGCTATTGACAATAGCCAAACGGCTATGCAAACTAGCCGCATGGCTCCCACCCCCGCACCTGCCCCGTCCACGTCCTACCTCGATCGACCCGGCGGCCGCATCGCCTACGAGGTGACCGGCGACGGCCCGCTCGTCGTCCTGGTTCCCGGTATGGGCGACCTGCGCGCCTCCTACCGGATGCTCGCCCCCGCGTTGGTCGCCTCCGGCTACCGAGTCGCCACGACCGACCTGCGTGGCCACGGTGACAGCGACGCCACGTTCTCCTCCTACGGCGACCTGGAGACCGCCGACGACATCGTCGCGCTTGTCGAGGCCCTCGGCTCCCCCGCGGTGGTGGTCGGCAACTCGATGGGCGCGGGCGCGGCCGTCTGCGCCGCCGCCGACCATCCCGACCTGGTCACCGGCCTGGTGCTCCTCGGGCCGTTCGTTCGTGACGGTGACGTCGGTGCCCTCACCCGCGCGCTGATGCGCGTGGCGCTGGCCCCGCCCTGGGCCGCGGCGACGTGGAAGGCCTACCTGCCGCGGCTGTACGCGGGGCGCCTGCCCGCCGACCATGGCAGCTACATCAGCCGGGTCGTGGCGAGCATTCGCCGACCCGGGTATGCCCGAGCCTTCTCCCGCACCACGCGCATCTCCCATGCGCCGGCGCAGGCCCGCATCCACAAGGTGACCGCCCCCACCCTGGTCGTGATGGGGGAGCAGGACCCTGACTTCCCTGACCCCCGGGTCGAGGCGACGTGGATCGCGGACGCCCTCGGCGGGACTGTGGCAATGGTTCCCGACGCCGGTCACTACCCGCAGTCCCAGCAGCCTGACGTCGTCGCCGATGCGGTCCAAAGCTTCCTGCTGCAGGTGGCGCCGCGTGCCTAGGGCTGGCTTGACCGAAGGCCGTGTGGTGAGCGAGGCCGAGCGACTCTGCGACGAGGTCGGCATCGACGACCTCAGCCTGGCCGCACTCGCCGACAGGCTCGGCGTTCGGCAGCCGTCGCTGTACAAGCACGTCGACGGCCTGCCCGCCCTCAAGCGCGCGATCGCCATCCGCGCCAAGGTCGAGCTCGGCGAGGTTCTTGCCCGTGCCAGCGTCGGCAAGGCCGGCGACGACGCGATCCGGTCGCTGGCCGCCGCCCACCGCACGTGGGCGCATCAGCACCCGGGCCGCTACCACGCCAGCGTTCGCGCGGCCGACCTCGGTGATCCGCAGGACCAGGCCGCCACCGCGGCTGCCGTCGGCGTGGTGCTCGACGTGCTGGCCGGGTACGGCTACCACGGCGCCGACGCCGTCCACGCCGCACGCGCCCTGCGCTCCGCGATGCACGGGTTCGTCTCTCTCGAGGCCGCCGGCGGGTTCGGCCTTCCCGAGAGCCTCGACGACAGCTACGACCGACTCGTCGAGGGGTGCCTGAGCGTGCTCGGCAGTCGGCGGCCCACGCCAGCGCCCGCACCCCTCGACGAAGCAGACCGAAGCGCGACCTGACGCCGGTGGTGCCATCGACGGCGCAGACCGAGGCGGCCGCGCCACCGGCGCACTATCGGGTACCGCTGTGGCCAACGTCGGAACCGACCTCGACGACCACCTTCCCCAGCGTGTCCGTCGCCCGGATCGCCTCCTGTGCGTCGTGGATCCGCCCCAGCGGGAACACCTCCGCCACCGGCGGACGCACGTCTCCGCGGCGGGCCACGTCCACCAGCGCCGCGAAGTGCTCGCGCGTGTGCATGGTCGAACCGATGATGCGGCGCTGGCCCAGGTAGAGCTGACGCAGGTCGATCGAGACCACAGGTCCGGCGAAGCCGCCCGCGACGACGATGCGTCCGCGTCGAGCGAGCAGACCAGGCCAGAGGGAGAACAGCGGCCCTCCCACGACGTCCGCGACAAGGTGGACACCGCCCGGCGCTGCCTCGGCGACGTCGTCGGGCAGACGAGCCGAGCCCCTGTCCACCACAGCGCTCGCCCCCAGCTCGGCGAGGCGTGCGGCCTTGGCCACGGTCGAGACCGCCACGACCGTCAGCCCGGCTGCCGAGGCGAGCTGCACGAGTGCCGTCCCGACACCGCCTGATGCTCCGGTGACCACGACGGTCTCGCCTGCGCTCGCCCCGGCGCGTCCGAGCATCCCGGCGGCCGTCCCGTATGCGATGGGCAGGCACGCCAGCTCCACGTCGGTCAGCGGGCTGGACGTCACGTCGTGTGCCGCCTCCTGTGCCACGACGCAGTACTCGGCGAAGCCCCCGTCGTACTCGGAGCCGAGGATCTGCACCGGGTCGGCGTCGGGTGCCGCGTCCGCGTACGTCGCGGGGTCGAGCAGCACGCGACGACCGACGAGTCCCTCGTCGGCGCCAGGGCCCACGGCGTCCACGATGCCGGCGACGTCCGCACCCTGGATGCGGGGCGTCTCGATCGGCACGCCCCGCCATCCGACGACGGCGTCGGGGTCGTCCGCCGTGCCGTAGCGCCCCTCTCGCGTCCAGATGTCGGTGTTGTTCACGCCGGCGGCGCCTACGCGGACCCGCACCTGACCGGGCCCGGGTACCGGCGTCTGCGTGTCGCGGACGACGAGTGCCTCCGGTCCGCCGTGGCGTTCCATCACCGCAGCTCGCATGACCCGACGCTATCGGCCCGCGGCGTGGGGGGTGCTGGCACACTCGGGGGGTGTACGCCGTCGCCACCTTTCTCATCGTGGCCCTGCTGTCGATGCTGTTCACGCGGCTGGCCACCGGCTCGCTGATCGCCACCGGGATGCCGCCGGAGGCCGCTGCCTTCCAGGCCCGATCGGCCTTCACCGGCGCCGGCTTCACCACGACGGAGGCCGAGAACGTGGTGAACCACCCGGTGAGGCGTCGGGTCATCTCGACCACGATGTTCGTGGGGAACCTGGGTGTCCCGACCCTGGTGGTGACGGTGACTCTGGGCTTCCTGGCGCCCGGCCCCGGGGAGACCAGCACGCGAGCTCTGGTGTTCGCCGCCGGTGTCGCGGTCATCGTGGCGTTGGCCTTCACTCGGCCCGTGACCGACTTCTTCGTCGCCCTGGGCCGTCGCGGCACGGAGTCCCTGCTGCGTCGCACACTGACCGGCCGGGTGGTGCCGCTGCTGACCCTCAGCGACGACTACCAGGTGGTGGCCCTTCCGCTGGCCGACGACCTTCCCCTTCGCAGCGTGCGCGGCCTGCAGCAGGCGATGCCAAAGGTGCGGGTGCTCGGGGTACGCCCTGCGGGCCAGCGGGGACGCTTCGTCAGCGGACCGCCGTCCGACGTGGACCTGCATGCGGGCGACGACGTCGTGGTGCTCGCGAACGCAGAGGCGCTCGAGGAGCTTCTGGCGAGCCAGCCCCCGCCGGCGTGAGTGACGGCTCAGCCTGGCTGGAGCACCGATCGCAGCGCGGCGAGCTGGTCGGTGCGCGCCGCGTACCAGATGTTGGTGCCGCGCCGGGTGGCCGTGACCAGCCCGGCCTCGCGGAGCACCTTCAGGTGGTGCGACACCGTGGGCTGCGAGCGGGCCACCGGGTCGACCAGGTCGCAGGCGCACGCCTCACCGCCGGGTGCCCGCAGCAGAATGCTCAGCAGCCGCACCCGCACCGGGTCACCCAGAGCGCGGAAGGCCGCGGCGACCTGGTTCGACTCCTGCTCGTCCGGAACCTCGACCACGAGGGGCTCACAGCACCCGACCAGGTCGAGGATGGTGCCGATCGCAGGACGGGTCGCAGGCATGGGGATGAGGATAGTCTGAATATTGATGGATGTCAGTATTGACATTCGTCGAAACACCGGCAACCCTTGCGGCATGACCGCGTCGACAACTCCTGCTCCTGACGATGTGCACGAGACCGTGCGTGACCACTATGCCGCCCAGGCCCGTGCCACGGCGCCGGCCGAGTCGTCGTGCTGCGAACCGCAGGACTCGTGCTGCGGGCCCACCACTGTGGAGCTCAACCCCGGGCTCGCAGCGGCCCTGTACGCCGACGACGAGCGGGCCGCTCTCCCCGAGGGTGCCGTGGCCGCGAGCCTGGGCTGCGGCAACCCGACCGCGATCGCCGAGCTGCACGCCGGAGAGCGGGTGCTCGACCTGGGCTCGGGCGGAGGGATCGACGTCCTGCTGTCCGCGCGGCGGGTCGGTCCGGACGGCTTCGCCTACGGCGTCGACATGACCGACGAGATGCTCGACCTTGCCCGGCGCAACGCCCGCGAGGCCGGCGTGACGAATGTGGACTTCCTCCGCGGCCACATCGAGGACGTCCCGCTGCCGGACGGCTCCGTCGACGTCGTGATCTCGAACTGCGTGGTGAACCTCAGCCCCGACAAGGCGAAGGTGATCGCAGAGATCCGTCGACTTCTGGTGCCCGGCGGCCGCATCGGCATCAGCGACATCGTCGCCGACGAGTCCTTGTCGGCCGAGCAACGCGCCGAGCGCGGATCCTGGGCAGGCTGTATCGCGGGTGCCCTGACGGTGTCGGAGCTGCGGGCCCTGCTCGATCAGGCCGGTTTCGTCGACGTGGGTATCGAGCTCACCCACGAGGTCGTCCCGGGCATGAGCAGCGCCATCGTCCGTGCCACGGCGCCGGCTGCCTGACCGCCACACCACGCGAAGGGGTTAGTCGTGACAGCCACTCCTGTTCTGTTGTTCGCCTGCATCCACAACTCGGGGCGCAGCGTCGCCGCCGAGGTGCTCGCCCGCCACTACGGGGGTGATCGGGTGGTCGTCTCGTCGGCCGGAAGCGAGCCGGGATCCGGTGTGAACCCTGCCGTCGCGCAGGTGCTCGCCGAGCGCGGGCTCGCCACCGACGAGCACGAGCCGACGCTCCTGACTCCGGACGGGGTGCAGCAGTCCGACGTGGTCATCACGATGGGATGCGGCGAGACCTGTCCCATCTTCCCGGGCAAGAGGTATGAGGACTGGGAGATCGACGACCCGAAGGGTCAGGACCTTGCGACCGTCCGAAGGATCGTGGACGACGTGGACGGACGCGTGCGAGCGCTTCTGGCCGACCTCGGGGTGAGTGTCGAGGCGTGAGCGCAGCACCACGCGCGCGCCGACTTGCTGCTGAGGCCGCCGGGGCCGGCCTCCTCGTCACCGCTGTCGTCGGCTCGGGGATCATGGCCGTGTCGCTGACCGACGACACCGGCCTCGCCCTGCTCATCAACGCCGTGTCGACCGTCGCTGCGCTGGGCGTGCTGATCTGGACCCTCGGCCCGATCTCCGGGGCCCACTTCAACCCGGCGGTCACCGTCGTGGCGACGGTGCGGCGGGAGCTGTCGGTCACCGAGGGCGGCGCGTACGTGGCGGCCCAGCTCGGCGGGGCGACTCTGGGGGTGGCTCTTGCCAACCTGATGTTCGACCTGCCTGCCTGGGAGCTCTCGACGACAGAACGCGCCGGCGCGGGCATCTGGCTGGGAGAGATCGTTGCCACCGCGGGGCTGATCTGGGTGATCGGCGCTCTCACCCGCACCGGTCTCGGCCACCTCGGTCCGGTGCTCGTCCCGGCGTGGATCGGCGCTGCCTACTTCTTCACCTCCTCGACGTCGTTCGCCAACCCGGCGGTGACGTGGGGACGCATGTTCACCGACACGTTCACCGGCATCGCGCCGTCGGACGTCGCGGGCTTCGTGCTCGCCCAGCTGGTCGGCGCGGCGATCGGGGGTGCGTTGGTCGAGGCGTTCCACCCGCGTCGAGGAGTCACCCCGGAACCGCTCGACCTGCCCGACCCTGTGCACCAGCCCGAGGAGGCGTAGCAGCGCGCACCCTGATGGGTGGCCGCGGTGATGTCGCCCCACGTGCTACTGCCGGCGGCGCATCCGCCGAGCCTGCCAGGCGCTCCACGCGCCGGTCGACCACAGGGCCGTGGCCACCAGCGCCGGCTGGAAGGCGAGGCGGGCGGCCCTGGCCCCGTCCGAGTCCAACCCGAACGCGTCGGTTCCCTCGACGTACTGAGCGACGTTGCCCGGGAAGATGACGACGAAGAAGGCCGCGGTCACCCAGCCGACCACCACCCGATGCCGGCGGGCCACGAGCAGCGCGATGCCGAGCGCGATCTCGACGGCGCCGGACGCGAGCACGACGACGTCGTCGTCCACGGGCACCCACGACGGCACCTGGGCCCGAAACTCCTCCCGGGCCCAGAAGAAGTGGGCGCTGCCGGCTGCGAGCAACCCTGCGGCGAGCACGAACCGACCCACGTCCTGCGCGCGACTCGTCGGTGGCGCGGGGTCCGCTGCGCTGCTCATGCCGGCTCCCTGGTGTGCTCGAGTCGGACGCTAGCGCGGCACACGGCGGACGGCCGAGCCGGTGCGACGGATGGCTACGGACGGCAGTTCCAGCGCAGCACAGCCGGTGACTCCTTCTCGCGGCCGAGCACTGAGATCGTCGCGGTGTCGAGCGGGAAGCCCTGCCCGAAGATCACTGGGAAGTCCAGCCACGCCAGTGTCAGGACGCGCAGGGCGTGGCCGTGGCCGAAGCAGATCGCACGGTCGACACCCGACGCCCGTACGCGGGCCACGACCCTGGTGAGCCGTGCTCGCACCTGGTCGACTGTCTCGCCCCCCGGGCATCCGGTGAACCAGATGCGCCACCCCGGCTCCTTCTGCCGAATCTGGGCGCTGGTCAGCCCTTCGTAGTCGCCGTAGTACCACTCGGCGAGGTCGTCCTCGACCTCCACGGTGTCGAAGCCCGCCAGCTGTGCCGTCCGCCGTGCTCGCCGTCGAGGGCTGGCCAGCACCAGGCCGAAGTCCGCCGGGTCGAGGCGTCCCGCCAGAGCGTGGGCCTGTGCTGTCCCCTGCTCGGTGAGGTCCAGGTCGGTCACGGAGGTGTGCCGACCGTCCCTGCTCCACTCGGTCTGTCCATGCCGGACGAGGTAGAGCCGTGTCATGTGAGTCTCGCTCCGTCGTCAGTCTGCGTCGCGGTGATGCGGCGGTGGCCCGGGCATGAGCATCCGAGCCACCGCCGCGTCCGGGTCGGTGCGTCCCCAGGAGGCTACGGACGCACCGGAGTGGGTATCAGCCGGTCACGGGCACGATTCCGGCTGCGACCTCGGCCTCCTCCAGCTGCTTCTCGGCCCGCTTCGTGCTCTTCGCCCCGATCACCAGGAAGGCGCTGAGCACCGTCCCAGCTGCAATCGCGACGAGGTACAGCCAGGGGTTGCCGATGAACGGCACCACGAAGATCCCGCCGTGGGGAGCCTGCAGGGTCGAGCCGAACGCCATGACCAGACCACCGGCGAGGGCGGAGCCCGCCATGATCGACGGGATCACCCGCAACGGGTCGGAGGCGGCGAACGGGATCGCACCTTCGGTGATGAAGGACGCGCCAAGCAGCCACGCAGGCTTGCCGTTCTGCTGCTCGGACGGGGTGAACAGCTTCGGCCGCAGGGTGGAGGCCAGCGCCAGCGCCAACGGGGGCGTCATGCCCGCGGCCATCACGGCCGCCATGATCTGCAGGCCGGTCTCGGTGCCGGTCTCCAGACTGGTGGTGAGGCTGGCGACACCGAAGAAGTACGCCACCTTGTTGACCGGGCCGCCCATGTCGAAGGCCATCATCAGGCCGAGGATGACGCCCAGGAGGACGATGCTGCCGCCGGAGAGGCCCTCGAGCCAGTTGGTCAGGCCGTCCTGCAGCGCCGCGATCGGCCGACCGAGGACGAGGATCATGAGCCCGCCGATCACCAGTGAGGCGACCAACGGGATGACGACGACTGTCCAGACGCCGGCGAAGGCGAACGGCAGGCGCACCTTCTTCAGCCACATCACGAGGCCGCCGGCCAGCAGACCGCCGACGATTCCGCCAAGGAATCCGGCGCCCACGAGGCCGGCCACGGCACCGGCGACGAATCCGGGGGCGATGCCCGGTCGGTCGGCCATGGCGAAGGCGATGAACCCGGCCAGAACCGGGACGATGAACCCGAAGGCGGCCCCGCCGATCACGAAGGCCAACGTCGCCCAGTCGGCCAGACTCGTCACGCTGAAGAGCACCTCGCCCTCGGCCAGCCCGGCACGGAAGGCATCGGCCTGGTCGGTCACCAGGTAGCCCTCATCACCCAGCGCGATCGTGTTGAGTGCGAATCCCAGGGCGATGAGCAGACCGCCGGCGGCAACGAACGGAATGAGATACGACACACCCGTCATCAGCCATTGCCGCAGCTTGGTGCCCCAGCTGTCCCCCTCGGAGACCTTGGTGGCCAGCGTGGGACCTGCGCCGGCCGCCGCTGCTTGCGCGGTTCCCGCGGCCGCCGCCCCGGCGGGCGATCCGGCACCGACCGGTGCCTTGGCGGCAGCCTCTGCTGCCTGGGCGATGAGTGCCGGGCCGTTGTTGATCGCGCCCTTGACGCCGGTCGTCACGGTCGGCTTGCCAGCGAAACGTTCTCGGGCCTGCACCTCCACGTCGGCGGCGAAGATCACCGCGTCGGCCTCGGCCACGACAGCAGGGTCGATCCTCTCGGAACCACCGGCTCCCTGGGTCTCGACGACGATCTCGTGCCCGGCCTCCAGTGCGGCCTGCTCGAGGGACTCGGCAGCCATGTAGGTGTGCGCGATCCCGGTGGGGCACGAGGTGACGGCTACGAACTTCATGGGGTCACCTCCGTACGGATGTAGTCGGCGACGGCGGCCGGGTCGGTCGCCGCGCGAAGAGTGTCTTTGAACTGCTGCCGCACCAGGCGTCGGGCCAGTGCGGCGAGGATCTTCAGGTGGTCGGAGTCCGCTCCTGCTGGTGCGGCGATGAGGAAGATGAGGTGAGCAGGACCGTCGGCAGCGCCGTAGTCGACGCCGGCGTCGGACTTGCCGAACCCCACCGTGGGGATGGTCACGTGCTCGGACCGGCAGTGCGGGATGCCGATGCCTCCCTCGAGCCCGGTCGGCATCTGTGCCTCACGGGCGCGGACGTCGGCGAGGAATCCGTCGAGATCGGTGATGCGGCCCTCGGCGACGAGCATCTGGGCAAGGTGCCGGGTCGCGGCGTCCTTGTCAGGGGCCTCGAGGCTGAGGTCCACCATCTCGGCGGTGATCAACGGTCCTGTCTCTGTCGCGGTGGTCATGCCACGGCTCCCTTCAGCTGGTGGGACAGGTCTGGGTCGTCCTCCACCGCCACGAGGTCGGGGAGGATGTCTTCGGGTCCCGGCATGGCGCTGCCGGGCAGCGTGACGGCCGCGGTGCCGAACGCGACCGCGGTACGCAGGGCAGCGTCACCCGCAGCGCCGGCGGCAAGGAAGCCGGCCAGCGTGGAGTCGCCTGCGCCGACCGTGCTGCGGACGTCCACCGGCGGCGCGGCGGCGCGTCGGACGCCGTCGCCATCGACGAGGAGTGCGCCATCCTCGCCGAGGCTGACGAGCACGGTCCCGACGCCGGCGTCACGCAGTTCTTGTGCGTGCTTGGCGACGTCGCCCCAGGTGGTGATGGACGCGCCGGTGAGCTCGGCCAGCTCCTCGGCGTTCGGCTTGATGAGGTCAGGCCCTGCCTCGACGGCTGAGGAGAGGGAGGGGCCACTGGCGTCGACGGCGACCCGACGGCCGAGGTCGTGGACGCGGAGGACCAGGTCGGCGTAGAAGGTCTCCGGTACGCCGCGGGGGAGGCTTCCGGAGAGGACGACCCAGTCGGCGGACGCGGCGAAGGCGGCCACCCGGTCGGCCATCGCCGCCGTCTCCTCGGGTGTCAGACGAGGGCCGGGCTCGTTGATCTTGGTGGTCGCTCCGTCCGGTTCGACGATGGTCACGTTGCTTCGGGTGGGCGCGGCCAAGGGCACCGCGACGACTGGGACTCCGGCAGGGGTCAGCAAGTCACCCAGCTGAGACCCCTCGGCTCCTCCCGCTGGGACGACCGCAACGGTGGGCACCCCGTGGGCGGCGAGAACTCGAGAGACGTTGACGCCCTTTCCGCCGGGATCGACCCGGCTGCTGCGTGCGCGGTGTACCTCACCGCGGCGGAGCGCGTCGACCTCGATCGTCCGGTCGAGGCTCGGGTTCGGAGTGAGCGTGACGATCATCTGCGCCTCCACCTGTCTAGTTGCCCGACTATCTGTGTTTCGCTGTGCAAACTCCTGTCTACACGCGAACACAGGCAGTGTCAAGCCTCAGATACGTAGAGTCCCTGTGTTTCAGTCTGATTGATTCGGGTTGGCTCAGCCGACGACGACGTCGGGCCCCTGCCGCTCGATGGCGGCAGCGTGCTCGGGGGCTAGGCCTGCGTCCGTCACCAGCACGTCCACGTCGCGAAGCTCAGCGAAGCGAGCCAGGTGATCCGTGCCGTACTTGGACGAGTCGGCGAGCGCGATCACGCGCCGGCCTGCTGCGACCATCGCCGCCTTGACCCCCGCCTCGGACGGATCCGGGGTGGTCAGGCCACGCTCCACGGAGAAGCCGTTCGTGCCGATGACAGCGACGTCCACGTTGAGCCTCGTCAGGGCATCCACAGCCCACGCGTCAACGGCGGACAGGGTGCGTCCGCGCACCCGACCGCCGACGAGCTGGACGATGATGCCGCTGCGAGCTGCGAGGCTGGTGGCGATGGGCAGAGCGTTGGTCACGACCGTGAGGTCGACGTCCTCGGGCAGGAGCGCGGCCAGGCGAGCAGTCGTCGTCCCCGCGTCGATCAGGATCGTGCCGCGGCGCGGCAGCAGCGCTGCGGCTGCGCGGGCGATGGCGGCCTTCTCCGCGGCAGCCGTGGCATCCCGCTGACTGAGCCCGGGCTCGAAGTCCAGCCGACCGGTCGGGATCGCCCCACCGTGGACCCGCCGCAAGAGGCCCTGGCGCTCCAGGCGGTCCAGGTCGCGACGGATCGTCTCCTGGGTGACGGCCAGTGATGTGGCAATGGCGGCCACCTCGACGCGGCCATCGGCGCGCGCCTGGTTGAGGATGTGCTGCTGCCGCTCTTCTGCGTACACGCCCGCCTCATCTGCGCAAAGGCTGTGAATATCTGTGTTGTGATCTGATTCTACCGCGCGAGTGGGACGCGTGCTGAGATGCTGGCGGCGTCGAGCTGGCGAGCCGTGCGGCCCAGGGTCCGGTCGGCCATCCGGTCGACCAGATGGGGGCCCAGCCCAGCGCTGACATCGGCGTCGCGGTCGACCGAGCCACTACGCTCGCGCGCATGCCGGGCCGCTTCGACCGCTGGGTGCGCAGCGTCGGTGATGACCCGGACCCGCGGTTCACCCTCGCCAACGAGCGAACGTTTCTCGCCTGGCTCACCACCGCACTCGGTCTTCTCGGAATCGGCCTTGCCGTCGGGGTCATCATCCCGGGTGAGCCGGTCGTGCTGAAGGTCGTTGCCGCGCTCTGGATCGCCCTGTCGGTCGTGGTGACGGTGCGTGCCCTCGTTCGCTGGTTCGTCGTCGAACGTGCGATGCGGCAGGGCGAGGGGCTGCCGCTGTCTCGCTCCATCCTGTGGGTTGCCGTCGGCGTGGGAGTGCTGTCGGTCGCATCCGCGTACGTCCTGGTGGCGGCTCCGTGATCAACGACGGTCGTCGCGTCGGGCCGTCGGACGCGGGGCTGGCCGGTGAGCGGACGGCCCTGGCATGGACGCGCATCGGCCTGTCCCTGGTCGCCGTCCCGACCGGGCTCGCCGCCTACGCCGTCGGCCGGCCGCTCGCGCTCACGTTGGCCACGTCTCTGGTGGCTGCGGCCATGGGGTTGGCCCTGCTCGTCCGCTCGCTGCGACGGCCGCGTGCCGGAGCCGACATGGTGGCGCAGCGGGCCGTCCTGGTGGATCCCACACGTGTCGTGCTGGCTGCTACCACCGTGCTGCTTCTCGGGGTCGCCTCGCTCGCGCTCGTGCTGCCCGTCGGCTGAGGCGTCAGCCCGGGGGTCGTCGGGCGACGAAGAGGGTGCGGGGCTGCCGGTCGTCCTCGGTCTGCTCAGCCACTGCCGCGGCCGGCAGGCCGGCGCGGGCGAGCACGTCCAGCCACGTCTGCACGTCGAACAGACCGAAACGATGGGACTCACCCTCGTAGCGCACGGTGCCGTCGGCGTCGTGCAGGACGAAGGCGTAGTCGGCCTGGGCCCAGGTGTCGGCCGGATCGGGGTCGTGGGTCCACTCGAGGTAGCGGGCCGCACGACCGTCGGGGGCGTCCGAGCCTCCCCACACTGTGCCTGGACGAAATGCCTCTACCACGTGGTCGGGGGCCAGCACCGCCACCCCACCGGGCGCGAGGTGGCTGGCGACCGTCGCGGCCAGCGCGTCGAGCTCGTCAACGTCCAGCAGGTAGTCGATGGCATCGTGCACCAGCACCCCGTCGAACTGGCGGCCGAGCCGGAGCGTGCGCATGTCGGCGGCGACGTGCTCGGCGTCGGGGTTGAGCGAGCGTGACACGGCGAGCATCTGCTCCGACAGGTCCACCAAGGTCAGCGAGACCTCGGGAAGATGCGAGGGGAGGTGGGAGGCGAGGTGCCCCCCGCCGCAGCCCAGCTCGAGAAGAGTGCGCACGGGCACACCGCCGGTGCGCAGCAGGCCCGCCATGAACGGCGCCTCCTCGGCGTACTCGTCGGGTGGGGAGAGCACGGGCCACCACTGCGCGAGGTCGCTGTACATCCGGTGCACGGTGCCCGACAGTAGCCAGACACCACGCGCCCGACGCTAGCGTCTCGGTCATGACCCGGCACGGCCTGCTCCCCAAGGTCGACCTGCCGTCCGGCTGGACCGCACCTGCGCCAGGCCTGGCGTTCCTCGCCGCTGTGGCGCTGGTTGCCGCCGCCGTGCTCGCCCTGCCCTGGCCCTCGTTGGGCGTCCGCGTCGCGATCATCGTGCTGGCCTACCACGCGGGGATGCTGCTGGTCGGGCGGACGGTGTGGGGCCAGGGATGGGCACGCGCCTGGCTCGTCCTGGCACCGCTGAGCGTGCTCATGGTGGCGCCGGACTGGTTTCTGTCCGCCGAGCTCGGGACGCTCGTCTTCCCCGACACCGGGTCGCCCTTCGTCGGGACCGTCCCGGTGTTCATGGCGGGCATGTGGGTGATGGCGCTCTTCCCCCTCGTCCTCGTCGCAGGCTGGTTCGAGGGACGGTTCGGTGCGCCCGCCGGCCTGGCCGCAGCAGCAGTCGCTGGGGCGGCGCTGTTCTGGGCAGCCGAGAGACTCGCACCGCTGGTCCCGCTGTGGGAGCCGGTCGGGGTGGAGGCGGCCGGCGGTGTCGCCGCCTACGTGCTGCCCGCCGAGGTGATGCTGAGCGCTGCCGCCTGGCTGCTCGTGCGCGACTCCCTGTGGCGTTCGCGCACCGTGACAGCCATCGGAGTCGTCACCGTGCCCGTGGCGTACACCGGTGCGCTCGTGCTGGGCTGGCAGTTCATCGGGTGAGCGTCGGGTGACCGCCGCGCCGCGGGACCCGAGCAGTGACACATCCCACAGCACGAAACCCTGCACAACGGACATCCCGCGGCACCAGGCCCTCGACATCGGGCCCCAGGGCTGTGCGCAGCGGCCGCACTGGCCCTATGGTGGCAAGAGGCGCGGCTCCACCGACGGTCTCGCGGGAAGGTCGACGTGGACGTCACGGCTCAGGCAGTGGTCTTGCGCGACCGCCTGAGCCACCGCGAGCGCTGGGTGCCGATACTCACGGTGCTGGCCGTTCTCGTCGTGCTCAAAGTCGCCACATCAGTCCTGGGGATCACCGGCGCTGTCGTGGGGGTGGTCGCGACGGCCGGGGTGCTGGCGGTCGTCACCCGTCGGGGCCGGGCGACCTTGCACGATCTCGGCCTCTCACGGCAGTCGCTACGGCGCGGTGCACTGTGGTCCCTTGCCTTCGGCGCTGTGTTCGCGGCCGGCTTCGCGGCCACGGCGGCAGTTGCCCACGTCGTCCCTGCGGTCGCCCAATGGGTACAGAGCCTGCAGGTCGCGGCGCCCAACTGGGACACGATCGCCCTTCAGGCCTTCGTGACCGTCCCGCTGGGCACAGTGCTGATCGAGGAGGTCGCGTTCCGAGGTGCGCTGCCTGCCCTGCTGGGCCGAGCCGGGGCGAGCACACGCCGGGCGGTGGTCATCTCAGCCCTGCTGTTCGGCATGTGGCACATCGCCCCGAGCGTGAGTGCCGGCGTCGGCAGCGGTGCGACCGCGGCATCGGTCGTGGTCGCGGTGCTCGGCACTGTGGTCTTCACGACCGTCTCGGGCGTGGGGCTGGGCTGGTTGAGGCACCGCAGCCGCAGCCTGCTTCCCCCCATGGTGGTGCACCTGGCCACGAACAGTCTCGGCTTGGGCCTGCTCTGGGTGGTCACCCTCGGCTGACCCCGATCGTGCGCGATGAGTGCACCACGCCTGCGGCAGCGCCACAATGCGGGGGTGCCGCTGAGCTACCTGACCGACCTCGCCCGCGTCGGGCAGTACCTGCGCATCCCCGTGCACGCCGGCCGAGCCTGGCGAGCCGTTCGCGAGGACGCGGCGATCCTCGACCAGCTGCGCCGGGGCCTCCTTCCGTCGATGTCTCGAGACGAGGCCGTCGACCCGGCCACCATCTTCCCGCCGCCGTCGGACTGGCCGACCCCGGTGTGGCCCGATCGCCGGGTCGCCGTGGTCGCAACCGGCGGGAGCGGTGCGCTCGCGTCGGTCATCGGCGTCGTGCGCGCGCTGCGCGAGGCCGGCATCACCCCGACCGGTCTCGGGCTGTGCTCCGGCTCGACCATGTTCGGCATCCCCCTCGCCGCCGGGATGAGCACGGACGAGGCAGCCCGGTCGTTGCTGACGATGCAGCCCTCCGACTACCTCGACCCCGACTGGGTGCGCCTGCTCGCGTCACCCCTGCGGTTGGGGCAGGGCTGGGCCGGGCTCATGCACGGGGAGGCAGTGGAGGACTTCTTCCGCGACCTCCTCGGTGATCTCACGCTCGGAGATCTCGACGTCCCGGTGTGGTTCCCGGTGTGGAACGTCGAGCGCAACCGGCTGCGCTATGTCAGCTCGTACGACGATCCCGACCTGAGCGCCGCCCGCGCAGTTCGGATGGCGATCGCTCTACCTCTCGCGTTCGAGCCGGTCGACTACGAGGGCGACTCGTACCTCGACGGCGGGATCGTGGAGATCTTTCCCGCACAGCCCTTCACCACTGCGGACCGCTGTGACGTGGCCGTCGTGGTCAACGGCTTCTACCGACCGGGGTTCGAGGCCGACGAAGACCATCGTTGGCGCGACGAGCCATTCAGCCTCATCCGCTTGACCGGTCAGACGCGTCTCATGGGCCATGTCGACACCGCTCGGCGGTCGCTGGCCGATCTGACGCGCGCGGCGCAGGTGCACGAGCTGAACCCCGTGCCCTACGGCACGGTGCAGAGCGCCGGTCTCTACACCGAGTTCGTGGACCGTCGCGGGTGGGTGGACTACATGCGCTACGGCCACGACCACGCCGAGCGCATGCTGCGCGCAGCCGACGGTCCTGGACCTGTCCTCGCGCCCAAGATGTGCTGAGCACGGAGGCTGGCCACGCGCCGCGTCGAGGCGGCCGGATCACCGACCGCCGCCCGGCGATCAGCCGCCGGGCGGCATCACCTCGGCGATGTGGCCGAACAGCGCTCGCGCTTCCTCGACGGGGCTGAACTCCGCCAGCAGCACCCCGGTCTCGGTGGTGAGGCGGTCGTGATGCGGCTGCATGTAGAACAGCTGCCCCTCGTCGATGGTCTCCTCCTGCCCGTCCGCGTAGTGGACGGTGAACGATCCCTCGATCACGTAGCCCCAGTGCGGCACCGAGCAGTCACCCCCGGGAAGCTGCGCGAGGAGGGGCCCGAGGTCGGTGCCGGGGGCGAAGCGGTTGAAGTTCGCCGCCATGTCGTCCCAGTCGATGCTGCGGACGTCCGTTCCTGCCTCGTCCTGCAGAAGGACGGTGAGGTTGTTGGCCGTTGCTCGCATGTGCGTGCTCCTCTGCTGCTGGTACTGCTGGACGTGTCGGCTGTGCAGGACGCTCCCTTCTACTGCAAAGTTCAGTAGAAACATACTGAGTGTCGACGCGCTGTCAAGGCCTTCGGGCTTGCGGGCTGGTCAGCGGTCCCCTGGCTTCGCGAGGCGTGGGTTGTCGATGACCGACTCACCAGCGACGATGATCTGCGTGAGGAGCCTGGTGCGGTCGTCCATGCCGATGTCCCTCGTGCTGGGCCAGTCGGCGATCTCTCGCTTGGCGAACTCGACCCACGCCTCGATCAGGGTGAACAGCTCGAGCTGAAAGGTCGCGAACAGCACCGAGAGATGGGTGCGCTGGGGGAACGGGTGCTCACCGCGCAGGTAGCCGTTCATCAGATCGAGCACGGCCGCGTGTAGCTGGCGGGTGTCGGTGTCGAACTGGTCGAGGGCGGACTCCAGGTGCTCGATCGTGCCGTGATCGGCGAACAGCAGCCTCAACATGGCTTCGGCCTCGAGCTGTGGGGGACTGGTAGGGGTGGCGACCCACGCGGAGAGCGCGTCGCGGCCCTCGTCGGTGATCGTGTACACGTTGCGGGTTCGCTTGCCGCTCCGCTCGGTGTGCGCGGTCGCATAGCCGAGCTCGACGAGCTTCTTCGGCTCGCTGTACAGGTGGCGCTCGGACTTGGGCCATGCGTAGCGGAGACTTCGGGCGGCCTGCTGGGTGAGGTCGTACCCGGTCCACGGGCGTAGGTCCAGCAGCGCGAGAACCGCGTAGGACGTCGTCGTCATGCGCTGGGCCACCCCTTGACTCTACTGCAAAGTTCAGTATCTTCGACTCACGCAGCCCGGACGAAGGAGTGGCCATGACCACACGCACCGGTATCGAGCCCCCCTCGGGCAGCACGCCTGCCCCGACTCCGATGACCATCGCCGAGCACATCGCCGTGGTGTCGGCCGAGGGGCAGCGCTTCGCCGCCGCAGCTCGTCGGGGGGAGATGGACGCACCCGTGCCCTCGTGCCCCGGGTGGAGCGTGCGCGACCTCGTGCGACACCTGGGCGAGATCCACCTGTGGGCCGCCGCCAACGTCGCCCTGCGCCCTGGGGCCACGCTCGAGCTCGATGACCGTTCCGAGCTGGCGGTGTCGTGGCCCGAGCTCGCAGTCTTCTGGCCCGCGGACGACGACCTGATCGACTGGTACCTCGACACCAACGCCAACCTGGTGCGCGTCCTCGAGGCCGCCCCGCCCGACGTCGATGCCCTGACGTTCCTGCCCGCGCCCTCGCCGCTGGCCATGTGGGCGAGGCGGCAGGCCCACGAGACGTCCATCCACCGTTTCGACGCCGAGAGCGCCACGGGCGCCACCACGGCATTCGACGCCACTCTCGCCGCCGACGGGGTCGACGAGCTGCTGTACGGCTTCTACGAGTCGGTCACCAGGCCTCGCGAGCGGGGGATCCTCGTCGATCGGGACCACCTGATACACGTGCACGCCGACGACACCGGTGACCACTGGTTCATGACGATCGCCCCACTGGCCATCTCGGCGTCCCGGTCAGGAGGGCGTGCCGACCTCACCGTGACAGCGGCGGCGTCCGACCTCTACACGGTCCTGTGGAACCGCGGTGACGACGCAGCCGTCAGGATGCTCGGAGACCGGACGCTGCTGGAGACGTGGCACCGCAACACCGGGGTCCGCTGGGATCTCGACTGAGGACGGCTGTCGCTGCGCGAGTCGCTGCGGCCGGCATCCGGGCACCTACGTGCTGGTGAGGAAGCCGGTCACCTGCTCGACGTACCACGGTGGCCGGCCGCCACGCTGGTGGAAGCCGACGTGCCCGCCGCGTGCCGTGATGGCCCGACGGACGAAGCCTCGCGCCTCGAGCCCCTCCCAGTCGATGGCTCGGTAGGGCCCGCTCGGCACCACCGGGTCGTCGAGGGCGTGCACGACCAGCGTCGGTACGTCGATGCGTGGCAGGTACTGCGCGGAGGAGTTGACGGCGTAGTACTCCGCGGCATCACCCCACCCGTTCTGCCGGGCCGTGAACGCGTCGTCGAACTCCTCGATACGCCGGGCCGAGGCGATGGCGGTCCGCTCACGCTCTGACATCGAACCGGCGAATCGGGTCACGTCCGCGCGCAGGCCCCGCAGCATGGCTCGTTCGTACAGGCCGAAGGCCACGTGGTGCAGGTACTCGCTGCCCGCGGCCAGGTCGAGGGGCGCCGACACCGTCACAGCCTCTCGCACCGCAAGCCCGTCGACCCCCTCGCCGAGCAGCTTCAGCGTCACGTTGCCGCCAAGGGAGAACCCGACGATGCCGAGGCCGGTCGTGCCGTGCGGTCCCGTGGCCTCGGGCTCCTCCAGCAGGGCCTGGAGCACCCGGCGGACGTCGGCGGTGCGACCGGCGTGGTACATCTGCTGGCTCGGCTGACCGCTGCGACCGGCACCACGCAGGTCGAGCCGGGCGACGGCGAACCCGGCCCGCAGCAGGTGACCTGCCGTCGACAGGATGTAGGCGGACTCTGACGATCCGCCCAGGCCATGGATGAGCACCACGAGGCTCGGGAACCCTTCGCCGTCGGCGTACCTGCGCGGGGCGTGCACGGCGACTCCGAGTGCATCGGGTGTGCCGTCGTTCATGGCGATCCGCAACGTGCGGCTCGCCGCGATGCCGTCCGTCGGGGCGGGCGGGGGGAGCAGCCGCGAGCGAATCGTCTGCATGTGCGCGGCACTCCACCCGAGCGGAGCGTCGAAGTGTGCGTTGACCAGCCGGTCAGCGCTCACGCCGAGGACCCGATGGCGGCCCCCGACTCCAGACCGTCGCGGAACGCCGCGATGAAGCGGGTCAGCGGCACACCGTCGACCACGTCATGGTCGGCCACGAGGGAGACCCACAGGAACTGGCGGGTGACCACGTCGCCGGCCTCGTCGACGCCCCGCCGGTCCTCCAGCCCACCGACGAGCACATCCAGGGTGTGCAGCAGAAACGGGAAGCCGGCGCCTGCGCCTCGTCCGTGCATGCCGACGCTGCTCAGCCCGACGGTGCCGATGAGGCGGCGTTGAAGGTCCGGGAGCCGATGCAGGCTGCCCATCAGGACCCTTCGGCGGACGGGCCCGGGGACGTGGAGGTACCACCGGGTCGAGCGCTCCATGCGCAGGGTGTCGCTCGAGCCGGGCCGGCGCTTGACGCTGTGGATCTCGTCGTGAAGGTCCGCGGCGTCACGGCGGTCTGCGGATCTCACGACGTGGTTCAGGGGGAACGACTGCCCGTCGATACTCACCTCGACGGTGACGTTGATGTCGACCGCCTCGTAGGTGATGATCCGACCGACGGCGTCCCGGCTGGAGTGCACACGGGGATGCTCCGCCACCGCTTGGGCCAGGGTGCTCGCCACGTAGGCCGTCAGGGAGACCCCCGACTCCCCGCCGATGCGGGGCATGACGTCAGTCACGTCGGCGGTGACCCAGGCGGGGATCGCGTGCCTGCGAGCAGCGACGGCGCCGGCGTCCCGGACGATTCTGCGGACCGGCGAGTCGCGGGTCACTCGCCGTGGCGGCGTGGTCAGAGCCGTTCTCCCATCTCGGTGCGGACCTCGTCGACGGTGAGGTCGTCGACCAGGTCGAGCCGCTGGGCCACCCGCGCCATGTGTTCGGCGTCGGCGCAGGTGAGCACCTTGCGCGGCTGCGCCGGCAGCCTGTCGACCTTGCGTGCGCGACGGTTGGCCACCCCATCCACGGAGCGCACCATCGCGACCTGGAGGCGGTCGGGGTCCGATCGGAGGAACTCCTGGTAGATCTGCGGGTCGGCTTCTCCGTCGTCACCGATGAGCACGAAGACCAGCTCGGGGTAGGCGTCCAGGATGCGACGGATGCGGGCTCTCTTGTGGCCCGGGTTCTCGCGCCCCTCGCCGGACTCCAACGGCCCGGGTCGCCAGTCGGTCAGGAACAGCGGCCCACGAGGAAATCCTCTCAGGGCAAGAAACTGAATCAGCATGTCGTAGAGGTTCCACGGGCTGGACGACACGTAGAAGACAGCCGACTCCGGGCGACTCCCGGTGCCGCGAGCAAGGCCCCGGTACAGGCTCGGCATGCCCGGCACCGGCTGGCGTCCGTGCGCGTCGCGAAGCAGGGTTCGCTGGATCGAGCGGAGCCCTTCGGTCATGCCGGTGCGCAGGATGGTGTCGTCGATGTCGGTGATGACGCCTACCAGGGACGCAGGGTTCGGTCGGACCACGCGCGCCACGGCCGTCACACGCCGCCCGTCGTCGAAGGCGCTGACCTCGACCGTGTGCCACCCGGGGGCCAGGTCCCCGACCGGCAGGCGGGCCGTGACGAAGCCGTTCTGGTCGGAGCGCTCGGTGACCTGGACGTCCCCGTAGGAGAACGTGACGTCGACGCCGGGGATGTCCAGCACCACCCAGCGCATGAGGTTGGCGTAGATCATGGCGTCGATGCGCAGGCTGTCGGCGGCAGCGTCGAACCGCGGCTGCTCCTGCACGCGGGCTCGCACGTGGGCCACACCGTCGGCGACGAAGCCGCGATAGGTGCGGATGGTCATGGGCCGCAGGTGGCCGCTCACCCGCTTGCCACTCTGGATCACCCGAGTAGCGAGCTCCTCGGCGTCGGCGCCGAGCCGCAACCAGTCCACCATGCGGGGAGATCCTGTCCTGTCGTGTCTGTTCCGGGCGTCCGTGGGCTACGCGTCTGCCTGTCGACCGCGCCGCCGGCGGCGCAGCACGAGCACGAGGCCGAGGGACAGGACGGCGAGGACGGCTGCGCCGAGCAGCAGCGCGGGGGCGCGGCTGCGTGCCTCGGCGGCGACGTCGAGGACCTTCTCGGCCTCGCCGAGCACCGTGTCGACGGTGTCGAGCCCGCCTTGGACGGCGGCGATCTCCTCACGGGTGGCGTGGATGCGCTGCGCTCTGGTCATGGGGCGAGCATGTCACCTCCTCGTCGGGTTCGTCAGGTGCGGGTGCCCGGGTGGTGAGCCACCGTGTCGTGCCCGTCCCCGTACGGCTCGGTGTGCACCAGCACCCGCTGCAGTCGGGGGAGGGCATGGACGAGGCGGTGCTCCGCCTCGTGGGCGATGTCGTGGGCTCGGGCAAGCGTGAGGTTCTCGTCCACGGCGATCGTCGCCTCGCCCAGCAGGTCGTGGCCGACCCATCGCAGCCGCAGCCGGACCACCTCGTCCACGCCTGGCGTGTCGCGGAGCACCTGCTCACCGGTGGCGACGAGGTCGGGTTCGACAGCGTCCATGAGACGACGCCACACCTGTCCGGCTGCGTCCCGCAGGACGTAGAGGATGGCCACCGTGATGAGCAGGCCGACGACCGGGTCGGCGGCATCCCAGCCGACGGTCACGCCGAGGGCGGAGAGCACGACGGCCAGCGAGGTGAAGCCGTCGGTACGTGCGTGCAGTCCGTCCGCGACGAGCGCGGCCGAACCGATACGGCGACCGACGGAGATGCGGTAGCGGGCCACCGCCTCGTTGCCGATGAAGCCGATGACTCCTGCGGCAGCCACGGCGCCGACGTAGGCGACCTCCTGAGGGTTCTGCAGCCGGTTGATCGCCGCGTAGCCGGCGGAGAACGCCGACGCGGTGATGAACCCGACGACGACGAGCCCGGCAAGGTCTTCTGCCCGGCCGTAGCCGTAGGTGTAGCGCTTCGTCGCGGCCCGGCGTCCGACCAGGAAGGCGATGGCGATGGGGATCGCGGTGAGGGCGTCGGCGAGGTTGTGCAGGGTGTCGGAGAGCAGGGCGACGGAGCCGGTGAGGACCACCACGATCGCCTGCGCCCCGGCGGTGAGCATGAGGAAGAGGAACGACAGCCACAGGGCGCGCAGGCCCTCGCGACTGGCGGCGAGAGCGTCGTCGACCTTGTCGGTCGTGTCGTGGCTGTGGGGCGTCAGCAGATGGCTGAGGCGGTGGCGCAACCCGTCCGCCGAGCCGTGGTCGTGGGCGTGGTCGTGCACGCCGTCACGCGGCTCAGCCTCGGACGTGGGATCGACAGCCACGCTCCCAGGCTAGGAGCGAGCGCGCGGCGGCGCCGGGTGAGACCTGCCGGGACGCAGCCGGGCCCTCCACTAGGGTGACGGGGTGCGTCCGGTGGTCGTGGGTGTGGACGGCTCGGAGCAGTCGCGTCGAGCGCTGCAATGGGCGTTGCCGTACGCGTCCCTGATCGGGGCCGGCGTCGAGGCGATCATGACGGTCGCACCGACCGACGACGCGGCGGAGACGCACGCTACTGAGCGCGCAGCCGCCGATGAGCTGGCGGCGTTCGTCGACGAGGTCACCGCGAGCGTCGATGGCTCTCCCCCGGTGTCGTACGAGGTGGTGGCCGGCGACCCTGCGGTGGTGCTGGTGAACGCCTCGCGCGATGCCGAGCTCGTCGTCCTGGGCAGCCACGGCATGTCGAAGATCTCCAACCCGGCGCTCGGGTCGGTCAGCACGGCCTGCATCCGCATGGGCTCGTGCCCGGTATTGGTCATCCCAGCAGGGAGGCCCGAGTCGTCGGACGACGAGCAGCTCACACCCAGGTAGGGCGACCGGGTACCCACCCATAGGCTGTGAGCCGTGGACGAGGGTCGGTCGCGATGGGTCGACCTCGACGGCGCCACCCACGTGCTCGAGGTGAGCGGGCCGCAGGACGCGCCGCCACTGGTCGCCGTCCACGGGCTGGGCGGGTCCCACGCCAACTGGCTTGCCGTCGCCCCCGCGTTGTCACGGGACCACCGCTTCTACGCCATCGACCTGGCAGGTCACGGGCACACGCGCCCGGATCACCGCTCCACCGAGATCCCGGCCAACCAGGAGCTGCTGCACCGGTTCATCGTGGACGTGGTGGGGGAGCCGGTGACCCTTCTCGGCAACTCCATGGGGGGACTGATCAGCCTGCGGCAGGCGGCGTTCCACCCGGACACCGTGCGTGACGTGGTGCTCCTGGGCCCGGCCCTTCCGCTGCCGGTGTGGAAGGTCGGCGACCCCCTGGTCGCGAGCGGGATCGCGGCGACCGGCGTGCCGCGACTCGGGTCGTCACTGCTGGCGCGAGCACGGGAACGCACGTCGCCGCAGGAGCAGGTGGCCGAGATGCTCGAGCTGACCTGCGTGGACCCGTCCCGGGTTCCCGACGACGTGGTCACCGCGATGGTGGATCTCGCTCGCGTGCGTCGGGACTACGCCGGCACCGAGGTGGGACTCGAGGTGGCGGCTCGGTCCACGGTGTCGTCGCTGCTCCAGCGACGCGCGGTCGACAGGGCGTTCGACCATGTGCGGGCACCCGTGCTCATCCTCCACGGCGAGAAGGACCGGCTGGTGTCGGTCGAGGCAGCTCGACGCGCCGTGCAGAGGCGGCCTGCCTGGCACCTGGTGACCCACCCGGACCTGGGGCACGTCGTCCAGCTCGAGGCACCGGAGTGGACCGTCGAGCAGATCAGGCACTGGTGGGACTCAGGTACCGCCTCGGTCGTCGCCTGAGGACGGCGCAGGGCTCTGCGCAGAGACACCCTCGGTCGCGCCTGACGGGCGGGTGTGCCAGAGCCACCACAGGCCGACGACGGGCAGCACCAGCGGGACGAAGCCGTAGCCCCGACCGAAGCCCGACCAGACGGTGTCGCGCGGGAACGACTCCGGCGCAGCGACGCTCAGCGCACCGACGACGAGCACCCCGACCAGCTCGATGAGGACGGCTGCCGTGGCCGTGCGTCGGGCGTCCCGCGCCAGCGCCACCGTGGCGACGACGTAGACGGCCGCGGCGAACGCCGACATCCCGTACGCGACGGGTGCCTCGGTGAAGTCGCGCGATATCTGCACGATCGCCCGCGCCGATGCGGAGACGGCGAAGACCCCGTACACGACGACGAGCACGCGGCCGAAGCCGCGCGACGTCCGCCGCGGCGACGAGGGCGTGCTCATGTGCCCGCCCAGATCTGGTCCAGCCGCAGCACGAGCACCGCCACCACCAGGCAGGCCACACCGAGGGCCACTAGGGTCCACTTGCTCGGCTCGCCCAGCCCCCACAGCAGGGTGAGCGGCAGTGCGATCAGCGTCCCGACCAGGTAGGCGAGGAAGACACCGGTGGACCCGGCGATCTGGTCACCTTGGATCAGCAGGACGACCGCCACCACGGCCTGGACGATGAGCACGACCTCGACGGCGCCGGCGACGCCGAGATGCCACCACAGCGGCTCGCGCCCGCGTAGCCCCTCGACGATGAGCACGACACCGGCGAGCACGCTCACAACGAGGAGCGCGACGACCAGCCCGTCCACCACGGGCAGCGACGGTAG
>Ga0272442_10002687_pt1 | contig 25503 bp, 38 predicted proteins | sample SSMForm2O_FD_200262 | JGI IMG/M metagenome (GOLD analysis project Ga0272442, IMG submission 200262) | Marine sediment archaeal communities from Little Sippewissett salt marsh, Falmouth, MA, United States - SSM-Form-2O | ecosystem: Environmental > Aquatic > Marine > Wetlands > Sediment ... | reverse complement strand
AATGGAGGAAATTATCCATGGCTAAGGAAAAGTTTGAGCGTTCGAAGCCGCATGTAAACATTGGAACAATTGGTCACGTAGATCACGGCAAGACTACCCTGACCGCAGCGATAACCATGTACCTTTCAAGCCAGGGCAAGGCAGCCGTCAAGAAGTATGACGAGATTGATAATGCTCCTGAAGAGAAGGCCCGCGGAATAACCATTAACACCGCCCACGTGGAATACGAGACAGATAACCGTCACTATGCCCATGTTGACTGTCCGGGCCATGCTGATTATATCAAGAATATGATCACAGGCGCCGCTCAGATGGACGGATCGATTCTGGTTGTTTCAGCAGCAGACGGCCCCATGCCCCAGACACGTGAGCATATTCTTCTGGCCCGTCAGGTAAATGTGCCATCGATCGTTGTGTTTTTAAATAAGACCGACCAGGTAGATGATCCCGAGCTGATCGAGCTTGTAGAACTTGAGCTTCGTGAGCTTCTCAGCGCGTATGAGTTCCCCGGAGACGATATCCCGATTATCCAGGGCAGTGCGCTCCGCGCTATGGAAAAAGGCGCCAATGGTGATTTTGACGGTCCTGAATGGGAACCTATCAAAGAGCTGATCGACACCATTGACAGTTATATCCCGACACCGTCCCGCGAAGTAGACAAGCCGTTTTTGATGCCTGTTGAAGATGTGTTCAGTATTACCGGACGCGGAACAGTCGGAACCGGCCGTATCGAGCGCGGTATGGTCAAGGTAAGTGAAGAGGTTGAGATTGTCGGCCTGGGCGCCCACCGCAAGACAGTGGTAACCGGTGTTGAGATGTTCCGGAAGCTTCTAGACGAAGGCCAGGCAGGAGACAATGTGGGCCTGCTTCTTCGGGGAGTTGACAAGACTGAACTGAAGCGCGGCATGGTTGTATCCAAGGTTGGAAGCATTACACCGCATACCAAGTTTGAAGGCCAGGTGTACGTGCTGAAGAAGGAAGAAGGCGGCCGTCATACTCCGTTTTTCCCGGGATACCGCCCCCAGTTTTTCTTCCGTACAACCGATGTAACCGGATCGATCGAGCTTCCTGAAGGCGTAGAAATGGTGATGCCCGGCGATAATATCAATATGAAAGTAGAACTGATCGAGCCCATTGCCATGGAAGAGGGGCTCAGGTTCGCTATCAGAGAAGGCGGAAGAACAGTCGGCGCCGGCGTTGTCGGTAAAATCATAGAATAAGTTAATAGTGACAGAGGAGTAAACAAATCGTGGCTGGTCAGACAATTCGCATCAAATTAAAAGCGTATGATCATAATCTGATTGATAAATCAACTCAGAGGATTGTGAAAACCGCGAAAACTACTGGGGCCGCTATTTCCGGACCGATACCCCTTCCGACAAGGAAGACAGTGTATACAGTCTTGAGATCACCCCATGTGGATAAGAAATCAAGAGAACAGTTTGAAACAAGGATTCATAAACGGCTCATTGATATTCTTAATGCATCTCCTAAAACCGTTGATGCGTTGATGAAACTTGAATTACCGGCCGGAGTCGATGTTGAGATAAAAGTATGAGATTCTACAGGGATAACATGAAATGAGTGGTATCTTAGGAAAAAAAATTGGAATGACACGTTTCTTTGATGAGTCCGGACGCTCAGTACCGGCAACTCTCATTGAAGCAGGGCCATGTCCTGTTCTGCAAGTCAAAACAGAAGAACATGACGGGTACAAGGCTGTTCAATTAGGGTTTATTGAACAGAAGGTTAAGAGTGCCAACAAGCCCGCATTGGGGCACTTTAAGAAAACCGAAATTCCTCCGCACCGTGTGCTGAGAGAGTTCCGCGATTTCAATCTTGATGTAAAAGAAGGCGACAAGGTCAGCGTTGAGATCTTTGCTGTCGGAGAAAAGGTCAAGATTACAGGAACCTCAAAGGGCGGCGGATTTGCCGGTGTAGTAAAACGGCACGGTTTCGCAGGCGGGCCAAAATCGCACGGACAGTCGGACAGGTTAAGAGCACCCGGTTCTATCGGACAGTCTGCAACACCCAAACGGGTTATGAAAGGCATAAGAATGGCTGGGCGTCGAGGAGGCGACAAGATTACCATCCGTAATCTTGAAATCCTCAAAATTATTCCCGACAGAAACCTTCTGCTTGTAAAGGGCGGAGTTCCGGGTGCGAGAAACAGTATTTTAGAGATCCGAAATTAGGGATACAGATAATAGGTGGTAGTGTGAAACTCGACGTATATAAAATCGATGGAACCAAATCCGAAGAACAAATACAGCTTAAGAAAGATGTATTTGGCGTTGAACCAAATGACCATGTTATCTGGCGGGCTGTGACAGCCGAACTGTCAAATCAGAGGCTCGGGCTTGCAGCAACCAAAAACAGGTCAATGGTTAGGGGCGGAGGCAAGAAGCCCTGGAGACAGAAGGGAAGAGGTACAGCCCGGGCTGGAACAATTCGTTCACCGCTGTGGGTAGGAGGCGGACGGGTATTCGGGCCCCAGCCGCACACATATAAGAAAAAACTTCCCAAAAAGGTAAAAAGACTTGCCAGGTGTTCGGCTCTGTCTTATAAGGTGCAAGAGAAGAACATGATGGTTATTGAAGACTTTTCCTTTGATGAACCGAAAACGAAGAAGATGTCCGGAATCCTGAGCAGTCTCAATCTGACTGATAAAAAGATTCTGTTTGTGCTGAATGATACTGATAAAAATGTGTATCTTTCTGGAAGGAACATCCCCAAGCTCAGCATAAAACGGGCAGCGGAATTTTCAACATATGATATTGTAAATGCTGAAAAGGTTGTGGTTCAAAAAGGCGCAGTCAAAATGTTAAATGAGGACTTAAGCAAGTGAAGTCGAACAGGAACATAATAATTCGTCCATTAGTGACTGAGAAAATGTCCGAGCTTCAGGAGGCTGAGAACAAGGTGGCATTCGTTGTAGACAGGCACGCTAATAAGATAGAGATAAAAGGCGCTGTTGAAAAAGGTTACAATGTAAAAGTGAAAAAAGTCGCCACAATGAATTTTCAGGGTAAACTGAAGAAACAGGGACGATTCGAAGGCAGGCGGTCAAATTGGAAAAAGGCCGTAGTGACACTGCATGAAGGATTTACCATAGACTTTTTTGAGGGTACGTAAGATATGCCAGTAAAGAGTTTTAGACCGACAACACCGTCTCAAAGGTACAAGACTGTATCTACATTTGAAGAGATTACCAAAGACAAACCGGAAAAGTCGCTGGTTAAGTCAATTGGTAAAAAGGCCGGGCGCAATAACAAGGGACGGGTTACCATGAGGCGCCGCGGCGGAGGGCACAAGCGGCTCTATCGTATGATAGACTTTAAACGGGACAAGAATGATATCCCGGCAAAGGTTGCTGCAATTGAATATGATCCCAACAGGACAGCAAGAATTGCTTTGCTGGTATACAAGGATGGGGAGAAAAGATATATACTTTCTCCGCGCGGCCTGAAAGTAGGCGATACTGTAATGTCCGGCGATAACGCTGATGTCAATGTTGGGAATATGCTGCCCCTTGAAAAGATCCCATTTGGAACAGAGGTGCATAATATTGAGATGTATCCCGGAGGAGGAGGGAAAATGGTGCGCGGTGCAGGGACATCGGCACAGCTGATGGCGCGGGAAGGAAAATATGCATTGCTGAAACTTCCGTCGGGAGAAGTACGGATGATTTTATCCAGATGCAGAGCTACTATTGGACAGGTCGGAAACGAAGACCACGTTAATATCAAAATCGGTAAAGCAGGACGGTCCAGGTGGCTTGGCAAAAGGCCCAAGGTCAGGGGTGTTGTTATGAATCCCATTGACCATCCCATGGGCGGCGGTGAAGGAAAGTCTTCCGGAGGAAGGCATCCGACGACTCCGTGGGGCAAGAAAACCAAGGGCCTGAAGACGCGTAAAAAAGGCAAGAAAACTGACAAATACATAGTCAAGAAACGTAGAGGATAAAGGAAGCAGGAATGGCTCGTTCCATTAAAAAAGGTCCGTATATTGATGAGAAGCTGTTGGGAAAAGTTGATTCACTCAATAAATCCAACACGAAAAAGGTTATAAAAACATGGTCAAGAAGAAGTATGATTCCGCCTGAATTTGTGGGCCATACTATTGCCATTCACAACGGCAAAAAATTCATACCGGTTTTTATTACCGAAAACATGGTCGGTCACAAACTGGGTGAATTTTCACCGACAAGAACGTTTAGGACACACAGCAACAAGAAGGCCGACAGGTAAGAGAAAATTTGACGAGTATTTTAAAAGAGTGAGATTCTGTAATGGAAGCAAAAGCTGTTGCAAGATATGTTAGAATGTCTCCCAGAAAGGTTCGTCTTGTAGCCGATATGGTAAGGGGCAAGTCTGTGGGGAGTGCGCTGAATGTTCTGCATTTTACGCAGAAAAGGGGCGCTTTGCCTGTGGAGAAACTGCTCCGGTCCGCTGTCGCCAATATGATGAACAAGGAAGAAGCGTCAAAACTGGAACCTGAAGATCTTTTTGTGAAGACGATTTTTGTTGACCAGGGGCCTATGATGAAACGCTTCAGGCCCAGAGCTATGGGCAGGGCGACAATGATCAGGAAGCGTTTTTCACATATTACAATCATCGTTTCAGATGTACCTGCAAAAGAATAATGGAGGATATGTTTTTTGGGACAGAAGGTAAATCCAATCGGGTTGAGACTCGGCATAAATAAATCGTGGAAGTCTCTTTGGTTTGACGAAAAGAATTTTGCCAAAAAGCTTCATGAAGATTTAATGCTTCGGAAATATGTCAGAAACCGTATGCCGAATGCCGGGATCTCAAATATTGAGATTAAGAGGACGCCAAAACGGATTACACTCACAATCCATACTTCACGTCCGGGTATTGTTATCGGTAAAAAAGGCTCAGAGGTTGACAAGTTAAAAGAGGAACTTCAGCGATTAACCTCACAAAAGGTTCAGGTCAATATCCATGAAGTAAAGCGGCCCGAACTGGATGCCTACCTTGTTGCTGAAAATGTTGTGCGTCAGCTTGAATCGAAAATTTCGTTCCGCAGGGCAATGAAACGTGCAATTACATCGACAATGAGAATGGGTGCCGAGGGCGTACGTATTCGCTGTTCAGGGAGGCTTGGCGGCGCGGAAATGGCGCGGATCGAACAGTACAGGGAAGGGAGAATACCCCTGCATACTTTGAGGGCTGATATTGACTATGCCCAGGTAGAGGCAAAGACTACCTATGGCATTATCGGCGTCAAAGTGTGGATCTGTAATGGTGAGATAGTATAAGTTCTCTAGGTCTTGAAAACTGTTAGCAATGATGCTATGAGATTCATGAGGAGTAATAAGTTATGTTAATGCCGTCCAAGGTAAAATGGAGAAAACCACAACGCGGCCGTATGCGGGGCAAGGCGTACAGAGGTTCAAAGATATCATTCGGGACCTATGCGCTGAAGGCACAGCAGCCGGGATGGATAGACAGCCGTCAGATTGAGGCTGCGCGTGTGGCAATGACAAGGCATATCCGGCGAGGCGGAAAATTGTGGATTAGAATATTCCCCGATAAAGCAGTGACTACTACACCTGCTGAAACCCGTATGGGAAAGGGTAAAGGTACACCTGAATACTGGGTTGCTGTGATTAAACCGGGAAGAATATTGTTTGAGCTTGAAGGGGTTCCCTTTAGTACAGCAAAGGAGGCTCTTCGATTGGCTTCGTATAAACTGCCTTTGAAGACGAAGTTTGTGTCTACAATAAAAGAGGGGGATGAGTCGTAATGAAGATGGATGAAATCCGGCAAATGCCTCTGGATGAGATAAAGATTCGCCTTGAGGATACTGAGGAGGAGTTGTCTAACCTCATATTTCAGCTCGCACTGCACCAGCTGGACAATCCGCTCAAGGTTAGGAACTTAAGAAGAGATGTGGCCCGGCTGAAAACAGTTATTAGGGAATTTGAACTGGGCCTTCGCGGAGAAAAGTAGGCTGGAGGTTAGGAGATAGATATGTCCGAAAGATCGAAAAGAAAGATGGTTATCGGCAAAGTTGTGAGCAATAAGATGGAAAAATCCATCGTCGTGGAGGTTATTAGAAAGATACCCCATCCTCTGTACGGGAAGATGGTGAAAAAGACTTCCAAATTTATGGCCCACGACTCTGAAAACCAGTGTACAGTAGGAGATACTGTTCAGATATGTGAAACGCGGCCTTTAAGCAAGAATAAAAGGTGGCGTATAGTAAAAATCATTGAAAAGGCCCAATAAGGTTTGACGGAGATTATAGAGAATGATTCAAGAATACTCACGATTAAATGTTGCGGACAATACCGGCGCTAAAAAAGTCCAATGTATAAGAATCCTCGGCGGTACTAAACGGCGCTACGGTTCAGTAGGCGACATTATCATAGTTTCAGTCAAGAGTGCTATCCCTGGAGGATCGGTTAAAAAGGGTGATATCAGCAAGGCTGTAATTGTCAGAACAAAAAAAGAAATATCAAGACAGGATGGTTCATATCTAAGATTTGATGACAACGCTGTTGTGCTGATTAATGACCAGGGTGAACCAAAGGGTACTCGTATTTTTGGACCGGTGGCACGGGAATTACGGGAAAAGCAGTTCATGAAGATCGTTTCTCTGTCACCAGAAGTACTTTAATTGGCTAGCGGAGTAAGTAGAATGAAAATTGTTAAAGGTGATACTGTATTGGTTACATCGGGTAATCACAAAGGCCAACAAGGTAAGGTCCTCAAGGTTTTCCCAAAGGCTAACAAGGTTATTGTTGAGGGCGTGAATTTTATTAAAAGACACACCCGGCCAACGCCCAAGAACCAGCAGGGAGGAATTCTTGAGAAGGAAGCGCCTATACATGCTTCCAACTTAATGGTTGTATGCCCGAAATGTAATGAAGCGACCCGTATCGGCCGCAAGGTCCTTGATGACGGCAAACGTGTAAGGGTCTGTAAAAGCTGTGGAGAGATGATAACAAATACTGCATAGTGGCAGGACAAAGGAGAGTTTGGATAGATGGCGAAGCAAAGCAAGAAAAAGATCCCGCGGTTACTTGAGAAATACCGTAAAGAGATTATACCGCACTTGCAGAAACGGTTTGGATACACAAACGTGATGCAGGCACCCAGACTGACAAAGATATCTGTGAATATGGGTGTAGGAGAAGCCCCACAGGATCAGAAAATGCTTGATGCCGCTGTTGAAGATCTAACTACGATAACAGGGCAGAAAGTTGTGATTACCAAGGCTAAAAAGGCTATCTCGAATTTTAAGATCAGGGAGGGGTATCCAATAGGGTGCAGGGTCACCCTCAGGCGTGAAAGAATGTTCGAGTTCCTGGACCGCCTGTTAAACGCTGCACTTCCACGAGTAAGAGATTTCCGAGGTGTGAGCAACAGCGGTTTTGACGGAAAAGGGAATTACACTCTTGGAATTAAAGAACAGATAATTTTCCCTGAAATAAGTCACGACAAGGTAGTAAAGATTCGAGGCCTTAATATAACATTTGTTACTACTGCAAATACAGATGAAGAGGGCTTTGAACTGTTGAAGGAGTTTGGAATGCCTTTTAGAAAAAAGGCATGAGTGTATAAAAACTAAGGAGTTACTCAGTGGCTAAGAAAGCGCTCATTGCAAAGGCAAATAGACCCAAGAAATTTGATGTACGTGAGTACAACAGGTGCAGCAGATGCGGCCGTTCACGCGGTTATCTGCGCAAATTTGATCTTTGCCGTATTTGTTTCAGAGAGCTGGCGTCATCTGGTGAGATTCCCGGTGTTCGCAAGTCAAGTTGGTAGGTAAATAGAATTTATTGTTTTCGTGGGAGTATTGGTATGTCAATGACAGATCCGATTGCTGATTATTTAACACGCATCCGTAACGCAATACGGGTACAGAAAAACAAAGTGGATATACCTGCGTCAAGCGTGATAAAGGGTATAACTAAAATATTGCTTGAAGAAGGCTATATTAAAAATTTTACTGAGATTGAAGATGACAAGCAGGGAATCGTCCGTGTCTATCTTAAATATGATAAGAAAAGAGACAGCGCGATTACCGGAATCAAGAGAATAAGCACACCGGGATACAGGCGGTATGTCAGTGTAGACAAGATACCAAGAGTAATGAATGGCCTGGGTGTTGCAATTATCTCTACATCGAAAGGTGTTATTACGGACCGCCAGGCCAGAAAAGATAATGTCGGCGGCGAAGTACTGTGCGGTGTTTGGTAATGATTTTTAGAATCAAAGGAGTGAGGATTGTCTAGAGTAGGAAAACAGCCCATAACTATTCCCGACGGTATTCAGATTGAGCAGAAGGGTGAATATGTTATTGTAAAAGGGCAAAAAGGGCAGCTTGAAGAAAAGATACATCCTGACATGAAAGTTGTAATCAAGGATGGAGTGCTCCAGGTGGAACGGCCCAATGATGACCGGTTAAACAGGTCGCTGCATGGATTAACACGGTCGTTGATCAACAATATGGTTGTAGGCCTTACTGCGGGATTTGAAAAATCTCTGGAGATAATCGGTGTGGGATACCGTGCAGAGTTAAAAGGAAAAGCACTTGTGCTTCAGCTGGGTTTTTCCCACCCCATTTATTTTGTACCGCCTGAAGGCATAACCATTGAAGTCCCTAATCAGACAAAGATTGTTGTAAAAGGGACAAGCAAACATATGGTTGGCCAGGTAGCTGCAAAAATTCGTTCGTTTCGTCCACCCGAGCCCTATAAAGGCAAGGGAGTACGGTATGAAGGCGAATATGTCAGGAGAAAAGCCGGTAAGGTTAATGTATAATCGTACTGATGAAACAAGGTATAGTAAAGGTTTTTAAAACATGAAAACAAAGGTATCATCGAGAGTATTACGCAGGCGTCGTATAAAAAAACATATACGGAAAACCATATATGGTACGGCGGAGCGTCCGCGACTTGTGGTTACAAGAAGCCTTAAAAACATCTATGTACAACTCGTAGATGATGTGAACAATAAGACGCTCCTGGGTGTTTCTAGCACAAGTAAATCCCTGGCTCCGAGCATTGAGAAAGCCAAAGACAAGAAAGATGTAGCCCGGATTGTCGGCGAAGAGCTGGCAAAACTTGCGGTCGAAAAGAAATTCGAACATATCGTGTTTGACCGTAACGGCTACAAATATCACGGCCGGGTAAAGGCTGTGGCTGACGGAGCCCGCAAAGGCGGGTTGAAGTTTTAAAAAAAGTATTAACGTTGTATTTATTACCATAAGAGACGGGGTACGTTTTGGAACGCATCAATCCTAGTGATCTTGATTTAAAGGAACGTGTAGTTCACATCAATCGTGTCGCAAAAGTTGTTAAAGGTGGACGACGTTTCAGTTTTAATGCCATTGTCGTGGTTGGAGACGGTAATGGTATCGTAGGTATCGGCCTGGGCAAGGCAAAAGAGCTGACATATGCCATATCAAAAGGAGCGGACAGCGCCAAGAAGAACCTGGTGAAAGTCCCCATGATAAAAGGTACGATACCGCATCCTGTTATCGGGAAATTCGGGGCAGGAAGAGTATTGTTAAAGCCTGCGTCACCTGGTACAGGCGTTATTGCAGGCGGAGCAGTAAGAGCAGTCGTTGAATCAGCAGGAATTCAGGATATTCTGACAAAATCCCTGGGTTCGGCGAATCCGCATAACGTTGTAAAGGCTACTATGGAGGCATTGTATCAGCTGAGAGATGCCAGAATGGTTGCCAAGCAGCGCAGTAAATCAGTTATGGAAATTTTTGAGTGATAATGTAAAGGTTGATAAATCGTTATGGCTAAACTCAGAATTACACAGATCAGAAGCGCTATACGCAGAGGCGGAAAACAAAAAGCCACTATTAAAGCGCTTGGATTGCACCGGATGCATCACACTGTTGAACATGAGGATACACCGGTCATACGGGGTATGATTCGGCGTGTAGAGCATTTGGTACAAGTGGAAGAAGTGAAATAAGTATTAACGGGGATTTGGTTTTAGAGGAGAATTATGGATTTAAGCAGTTTGCATTATGCCCCCGGCGCAAAGAAAACATCAAAAAGAGTTGGCAGAGGTCAGGGTTCCGGGCTTGGAAAGACATCGGGACGCGGCCAGAAAGGCCAGCGGTCCAGGAGCGGATCAAAGACAAGGTCCTGGTTCGAAGGCGGTCAAATGCCGCTGCAGCGTCGGATACCCAAGAGAGGGTTTACCAATATCTTTAAGAAAAGATATGAAACAGTAAACCTTGAGATTATTGAGAAATTAGGCAAGACCCAGGTCACACCGGATGATCTTTATAATGCAAGACTGATCCGAAACAAGGACGGCAGAATTAAAATTCTTGGTAACGGCGCTGTAAGCCAATCCATTGAGATCAGTGCGCACGCATTCAGTAAAAATGCTGTTGAGAAAATCGAAAAAGCTGGTGGAAAGGCAATTAGACTATGATTAAGAGTTTTCAGAGCATATTCAAAATTCCCGATTTGAAACGGAGAGTTCTGTTTACAATAGGAATTTTATTGCTTTACCGTGTTGGCTCCCATGTCCCCATGCCCGGTATTAACGCCGTAGCACTGACCGAGTGGTTCAACCAGAGTTCTAATACACTGTTCGGCCTCTACGATATGTTCGCAGGAGGAGCATTCAGCCGTGCGGCTATTTTTGGACTTGGAATTATGCCCTATATTTCCTCATCAATTATATTTCAGCTTATGGGCTCTGTAATACCATATCTGCAGCGGCTGCAGAAAGAGGGTGAGGAAGGCCGTAAAAAGATCAATCAGCTGACGCGTTACGGCACCATTTTTATCGCAGCGATGCAGGCTCTGGGCGCGGCAATCTTTCTAGAAAACCTTCCGGCTACACGTTCAGGCATTCTTGCGGTACCCCACCCGGGCTTCGGTTTCCGGCTGATAGTAATGGTTACCCTGACCGCCGGTACAGTACTGGTTATGTGGATGGGTGAGCAGATTACTGAACGGGGAATCGGCAACGGTATTTCTCTAATCATTTTTATCGGTATTATCGGAAGGTTTCCCATTGCACTGCTGGATGAGCTTCAGCAGCTGGTCGGCGGAAACAGGTCATTGCTCATAGAGGTAATAATTTTTGGTATTTTCCTGGCGATCATTGCAGCGGTTGTCATTGTCACAGAAGGCACTAGGAAAATTCCGGTTCAGTACGCAAAGCGGGTGATAGGACGAAAGGTGTACGGAGGCCAGGCTTCCTACATACCAATAAGAGTATCTGGATTTGGTGTTATGGCGATCATTTTTGCTCAGGCGCTAATGTTTATCCCGCAGACTATTAAGCAGTTTTTCCCCAATAATGAGTTTGTGGCAAATATACTCAGCTATTTTGATCTTGGATCGCCGGTGTACTGGGTGTTTTTCGGTCTCCTTATTCTGTTTTTTACATATTTTTACGCTGCAATAGCGTTCAATCCCCAGGATGTAGCTGAAAATATGAGAAAACAGGGAGGATTTATACCAGGAGTCCGGCCTGGAAAGAGGACAGCCGAGTATATTGATCATGTATTATCAAGGATCATGCTTCCGGCAGCGGCGTTTTTTGCTGTTGTCGCAATATTCCCCTACTTTGTACAGAAGTATTTCAATGTTACTTCGTCTTTCTCCGGCTTCTTCGGAGGAACAAGTCTTCTGATTATGGTAGGTGTAGCTCTTGATACTTTGCAGCAGATAGAATCTCACTTGCTGATGAGGCATTATGACGGTTTTATGAAGACTGGCAAAATGAGGGGAAGACGCTAGATGATACGCCGTCTGGTTATAATGGGCGCTCCCGGGGCCGGAAAAGGGACTCAGGCAAAGATGCTTGAAAACAGATTCGGATGGGTACATATTTCTACTGGCGATATGCTGCGTGATTCAATGAAAGACCACAGCAGTATTGGAAAACGTGTACGTGAATATGTGGAATCCGGTGATCTTGTGCCTGATGATCTGATGATTGAGATTATGCACAAGCGCTTGTTAAAGGACGATTGTAAAGAAGGATTTATACTTGACGGTTTTCCGCGTACAGTTGTGCAGGCAGAGAAGCTGGACAGCTTGTTGACGACACTTGATGCGCTTTTAAACGCGGTTGTTACAATAGATGTGCCTGAGGAGGCAATAGTTACGCGTATTGCACGCCGTTTTGTATGTGATACATGCGGATACATTGTTACTGGTGAAGAGGGACAGAACCTGGAAGGCGATGAATGTACGGAATGCGGGGGCAAACTCATACGAAGAAAAGATGATCAGCCTGAGACAATCCGTCACCGATTGACTGTGTACGACACAAGTACTAAGGCTCTGATACGGTACTATGAAGGAAGAAAATTACTCAAAAAAATAGATGGTGTCGGCACTGTTGCGGATATTCATGAGCATGTAGTTGATGCAATAACAAAGAAATAGAAGGAATGGAGTTTTAGCAATGGCAAAAGAACCTCCTATTAAAGTGGATGGTACTATTCTTGAGACACTCCCGAATGCGACGTTTAAGGTTGAACTTGAGAGTGGTCATCAGGTACTTGCCCATGTATCAGGTAAAATGCGTATGCATTTTATTAAGATCCTGCCAGGCGACAAGGTTACAATTGAACTTTCTCCCTATGATCTGACACGGGGAAGAATTATTTATCGGTATAAATGATTGGAGTATCAGAATGAAGGTTAGAGCTTCAGTAAAAAAAATTTGTGACAAATGTAAAATAATACGGCGACGCGGTACGGTTCGTGTTATATGCCAGAATCCTCGCCATAAACAGAGACAAGGGTAATCAATATTTAAGATGAGGAGTTAAAGTGGCTCGTATTGCAGGTGTAGATTTACCAAGAGAAAAGCGCATAGAAGCAGCGCTGACTTATATTTACGGAATTGGTTTTACAACATCCCAGAAGATACTTGAAATAGCAGGTGTTGATCCGGGAACAAGAGTAAAGGATATATCTGAGAAGGATGTAGCTAAAATCAGATCAGTGATCGATGCAAATTTCAAGGTTGAGGGAGCATTGAGATCTGAAGTGACTATGAATATTAAACGGCTGATGGATATCGGCTGTTATCGGGGACTTAGACACAGAAGAGGATTGCCTGTTAGAGGTCAAAGGACCAAAACAAATGCCCATACACGTAAGGGTAGAAAAAAGACTGTTGCAGGTAAAAGGCGTTAACAGCAACAAATAAAGGAGGAAGAGTTGGCTGCTCAAAGACGAGGCCGTAAGAAGAAAAAAGAAAAGGTTGATGCAACCGGACAGGCTCATATAAAGGCAACATTTAATAATACAATTGTTTCCCTTACAGATAATTATGGTAATGTGATCTCCTGGGCATCAGCAGGTAAAAGCGGTTTCAAGGGAGCAAGAAAAAATACTCCTTTTGCCGCCCAGATTGCCGCAACTAATGCAGCAACCGAAGCAAAAGAACTTGGCCTGGCCAAGATAAGTGTCTTTGTCAAAGGCCCCGGAGCGGGAAGGGAAGCAGCTATCAGGGCTTTGCAGGCTGCCGGGCTGGAAGTAATTGCCATAAAAGATGTGACAGCTATACCGCATAACGGATGCAGGCCGCCAAAGAGAAGAAGAGTTTAATGAACATGATTGTTTCAAAATCGGGGAAAAGGAAACATGGCTAGATATAGAGATGCAGTATGTAAATTATGCCGTAGAGAAGGTGAAAAACTGTTTCTAAAAGGTGAACGGTGTAATTCAAGTAAATGTGCAATGGAAAAGAAACCATATCCTCCTGGACAGGCAGGCAAAGGACGGAGGGTACGGAAAATCTCAGACTACGGCCTTCAGCTGAGGGAAAAACAGAAGATCAAGCGTTATTATGGACTTCTCGAATCTCAGTTTAGAGGATATTTTGAGAAAGCAAACAAGAAAAAAGGAATCACCAGTGAAAATTTGTTGATTATGCTGGAAAGCAGACTTGATAATGTTGTATACAGACTGGGATTTACCACATCCAGAAACAGCGCCAGACAACTTGTTAGACATCGTCATTTTATGGTTAACGGAAGAATTGTTGACATTCCTTCATATCAGGTGAAACCTGAAGATGTCATTGAGGTGAACAACAACAGCAAAAAAATGTCGGTATTCCATGATTCTATGAAAAGAATTAAAGAAAACAAACAGCTTCCCTGGCTTAAACTTGACAAAGCAAAGCTGCAGGGTACATTGCTTGAGGTGCCCGCGAGAGCAGATATTCCAGTGACTTTCAATGAAAACCTGGTTGTTGAGCTGTATTCAAAGTAAATTTTTAGCCGAATAATGGGGATGATGTTATGAACCGTTTGATCTTACAAATGCCGGAGAGTGTTGAACGAGACGATTCAACGTATTCCAACACTTTTGGAAGGTTTGTAATCCAGCCTTTGGAAAGGGGATTTGGAGATACTATTGGTAATGCCTTTCGAAGGGTATTGCTGTCTTCTTTACACGGTGCCGCAATAACACAAGTGCAGTTTGACCATGTATTGCACGAGTTTTCTGATATACCAGGTGTAAAAGAAGAAGTTACTGAAGTTATACTGAATTTAAAACAGGTGAGGATAAAACTCCTCAATAAGAAACCGGACAAGGTTTCCATTGATCTTAAAGGGCCCTGTAATTTCACAGCGGCTGATTTACAGAAAGACACTCAGGATTTTGAAATACTGAATCCGGATCATCATATCGCGACATTGGGTGATGACGCAGACCTGAAATTGGAGCTGAAAATCGGAAGGGGCAGGGGGTATGTGCCCGCTGAAGAAAATAAACTGCCCGATCAGCCCATTGGGACAATCTCGATTGATGCTGTGTTCAATCCGATTAGACGGGTTAATTATACTGTAGAGAACACCAGGGTGGGGCATAAGACTGATTATGAGAAACTCATCCTCGATGTTGAAACAGACGGAAGTATAACACCTGATGATGCATTGACATATGCCGGACAAATACTGAGAGACCATATCGATTTATTCATCAGATTTGATGTCGAACCTGTAGTGAATGAAGAGACTCCTCAGATAGACGAGGAGGTACTGCGTATCAGGAAGATATTGAAGATGAGTGTTGAGGAGCTGGAGCTTTCTGTGCGTTCTCATAACTGTCTTAAGGCTGCTGATATTAAAACAATCGGAGACCTTGTTAAACGTGATGAGAATGAGATGCTGAAGTTCCGGAATTTCGGAAGGAAATCCTTAACGGAATTGAAAAACATTCTTGAAGACAAGGGCCTCCATTTTGGAATGGATGTAGATAACTATTTGGACCAGTCATCATAATTGACAGTTTTACGATGTATTTGAGGGAGATTTTAATCCATGCGACACCGAAAATCAATAGCAAAACTTGGGCGTACAGCATCACATAGAAAAGCATTACTTGCTAATCTTGCAAGCTCATTGTTTGAGAAAAAACATATACGTACAACTGAAGCGAAAGCCAAGGCAGCAAGAAGATTCGCCGAAAAGCTTATAACAGCGGCAAAGAAAGACAGTGTTCACGCGAGAAGAATCGTTTTAAAACGATTACGAAGCAAAAAAGCTGTACAGATATTGTTTAATGATGTTGCCCCGATGTACAAGGAAAGAAACGGCGGATACACACGAGTAATCAAACTTGGACAGCGGCATGGTGACGGCGCTTCAATGGCTGTGTTGGAGCTTGTGGGATTTGAAAAGGCTGAGAAAAAGAAGGAAAAGGCTGAATCCGACAAGACCGAATCCAAGAAGAAAGATAAGAGTAAGAAGAAGGCTGAAAAGCCTGAGAAGGAAGTAAAAGCTGCTGCAAAAAAAGCTGAAGATAAAGAAGATAAATCGGAAGCTCCTTCTAAAGACAAAGCTGAAGAATCTGAAAAATAGCAACTGAAATCATAAAACAAAAAAGGCCGGTGTTTTTAGCATCGGCCTTTTTTTATGTATGAATTTATTTTTTCGACTGAAAAATAGAATGTTTTTTCTGCTTGCCGGGGAATTCCACAAAAAGTCCCTTTGTATTGAAGAAGAAAAGGTCTCCAACGGTTAATCCGATGGACTGCCGCAAAGGACGCCAGTTTTCCCGGTATGCCTCATTGTCTATTGTTGTGCCTTCATTGGATTTATTTACGAGGCGGACCCTGTCAGGATAGTTGCGGTTAATCATAAAGGGTGAGTGGGTCGTGTAAATGAGCTGATTTTTCTGAGAAAGATTTTCCAGAAGCTGAGTAAGGTCTTTTTGGCCTGCCGGGTGAAGATGAAGGCCGGGTTCATCTAAAAGAAACAGAAATGAATTTGATTTTGATTCAATACTGGTTGCGATAAAGTTAATATAAAATGATAGATACCACAGAAATCCCAGAGAACGGGATTTCGGAGTATCGTAAACGGTCGTGTCATCACTAAAATCAATGAATAGAAGGTTGCCGTTTACACGCAGCTTAATTTCAAGAGACGGTTCCTGGGTCCAGACTTCACGGAGCCTTTTGGTTATTTCCCAGCCGGTTTCTTCAGCAGCCCTCCTTCCGCGGGTTGAATTTTCAAAAATAATATCGGGCTGAGTTACACCGCCGATTTTTAAAAGGTTGCGTTCAGTATTAAAGTCGGGGTGGCTCCCTACAAGTTCGTCATAACTGACCCGGTCGTTAATAATTGATATGGTATCAAAATATACAATGTCCGGCATCATTTTCAGCAATGGCTGAACATTTCCAATGGAAAGGATTTTGTCTTCTACGATTATTTTGTAGTCGGAGATCTCAGGGCCTTCACGCCTGATCCAGAAAGAGTCTATTGAACGGAATCCGTCATATATTTTAACGAGATTCTTTTTGTCCTCCTTTGAAAAACCTGAAAGTTCCATGCTGATAATTGGAGAATTGGCATCTTTATACAGATCTGAATACTGGCAGGTTTTATCACTGTTTAATGTCTCTGAAGGGGTGATATGCAGTATTGACTGAAGCACATTTGTTTTACCAGACTCATTGGGGCCGATGAATACAGTTATTGTTTTATCAAGTGGGAATGTGAGTTCCTTAATTGATTTAAATGCAGTGACATGAACATTGGTGATAAGCATGAACCCTCCAGATTTGAGGAATAGTTATAGTAGAGATAAAATTGCAATAATTTGCTACAAAATCAAGTACTATTTGGTAAAAGATGTGAATAATACAGACAGTTATTCGGACCTGGAGAGAATGGATTCTCCGGCCTTTCTAATCAAAAAGTTCCCATAATACTGTAACACGGAATTGACGATAGGGCAGATACTGGTGTGCTTGAATCTTTGAGGCGACACCAGTAATATTGGAAACCTCAAGAGAGACATGGGCATATTTCATTACAGTCAGAAGAACTTTAAGGTTCAGAAAAGCGTTGGGCGGTATCTTTACCGTGTTAATACTGTTGCCGAATGTATAGTCAAAAAGGTAAAAGGTGTCCCAATACCTGACAGATGCTGACAATAGTGCTGAAATATCCTTTTTAAAAAGGTCAATACTGTAGAAGATTGCAGTGGAACCGGAAATGTTCGGCGGTGCAAGTCCGGGCACAGAATGTTCAAACATAAAACGATTGGAAAAAATTATGCCGGAAGAACCATGAAAACCTGCTTTAATATATGAGTTGATTCCTGAAAATGAGCCGTCAGCGTTATTATTGAACATGATGCCGTTTTGAGTAAGCTGTGGGTGTATATACTCTGAAATCCTAGTGTTGAAGAATGAAACAGTGCCTTTAAAATGTCCGGTTTGCAATGAGGCCGATAAACGGGCAGACATGTGGGATTCGGGTAGAAGTTTTTCATTTGAGCAATAGCTTTGCCGTACCTGTGCGAGATTGAAAAGAGATTCAGAAGATACAGGAACATTAAATAGAATTATTCCGGAACGCTCTGAAAGCGAAGGCGTCCTGTAGGCATGGCTAAGATCAGCATTCAGGGACAGGCCTTTGGGGGAAAGTGAATAAGATAGACGGAAATTATAGCCGATCCGGAATCGATTACCTGGATGCATCTGTGGTGAAACAGCAAGACCTGCGAATGTGTTGGAGAACAATCCGACACGGGTCCCCACTGTAGTGCACCAGTGAGAATCGGACACAGTAATAGTATCGTGAACTGATGTGGCACGGAAAATATATTTCGTATCTATTGATACAGGCAGAGAAAGAAAGTAAGTCTGCCCTGCTGCTGCCAGAGTATTTTTGTGGCTTTGCACAAAATATCCGGTATCAGAGTCTGCTGATCTAAACGTGTAGCCTGTATATTGACGGTGGAATGAAACATCGGGCCGGTATTTGAGCGAATCATTTATAATATGGATTATATGATTCTTTGAAACCGTAGTTTGAACCGGATCTGTAAGCTGGACGGTATCTGCGGGAACAGGCATGTCATGGGGAAGCAGCACATCTGCTTTGCTGTGAATCATGGAATATACTGCATGCCAGTCTCTATACAGTTTTATGTCTGCCTGAAAAAACATGTTATTATATGTGTTGTGCGTTCCTTCTGTTTCAGTATTGTACTTATTTGCTGAGAATCCGCCATAATACTGGAATCCTGAAAACAATGGCTGTCCGAACGTCGCACCGATAGTGCTTTCCCGTCCTGCAGTATAGTGGTAATAGGCACGGGTATACGGTTTTTCCATACCAATATCCCGTGTCAGAGTGTGCAGGGATTGGGGATAACCGGAGGCTTTGTACATATCACCGGTGCCAACACCCCATATAATGTCAGAAGGAAGGAAACGAAGATTGAATCTACCAGTAAAGGGGTCATTCAATACAGCTCCATGGTATATGACGGCAGCAGTACTGGGCCGTGAGCAGTATAAGGTATTGTACAAAGGAAGGCCTGGGCCATATACAGTTCTCCATGCTGAAGGTGGAATTGTATAAAAGAAATCAGGAGAATCACCTGTTGTAAGAGGGCTGAAACTGCTTTTTGTATACCGGCTTGTCCATTGGAGGCTGTCTGCTGCAGTTTGCGCGGAAACCGATGTGCATACAAAGAAAAGGCAGATATGAATTATAAAAAGAGTTTTACTTTTCATGCAGCACGGGCCTCATTCTGTTTAAATACAGCAGCCCTGAATGTACTGCCGATAACTGCCGGTACAATAGTGGAAAAAATTATGGTATTGGAAACAATATGAATTACATAAAAACTGATGCCGCTGAGCACAGCTGCAATACGGCCCTGTGTTTCAAGATTTATAAAAAATACAAATGATGCGGTAGTGAGTAGCGCGTAGATAAAGCTTAAAAGAGCTCCGCATACAGCAAATGCTGTTAACAAGCGCCATCCAGAGAGGCCGGATTTTCTAAGGAGGCCGCCGGCCAGGCCTATAATAGCCATTCCTGCAACCTGTGCGGCGAAAAGAGGAGGAGAGGCCATTCCCATGGGGTTAAATACTGAGAATGTCGTTTCAGTAAAAATGCCGATGATGATACCGTCTCTTGAGCCCATCAGATAACCGCCGATAAAAATAGTGGCGCTGATAAGTTCTATATTAGGAATATGGAACAGGGCAAACCCCATTGTAACACCAATAGCCGATATGACACCGATGGCAATAATCCGTAAAGTACCCTGTCTCATGTCTGTTTTTTCCATTTCAGCTCCCTGATAAATGTAGCATTAAATACACCAATAAGTCAAGGTGTAAATCACTGCGGTTGTACTGAGGAGGGCATAGACAAGGCTGCCGCATATGAACCGGGAGCATGAATATACATGCTCCTTAATGCAGGCAGAAAAAACGGCCCCTGAGCAAGGGCCGGAGATTATTAATTTCTTGATATGCCTTACCCTCGAAGACACATACCGGTTCAATATGGCAGGTTTCCTGGCTTGGGGATTCATGCCTACCTGTTCTTCCTTCCCATTCCGCAAATACGGAACAGTGGTAACAGAACGTTCGTATCCCTTACAGTAGCGGGGCTGCATCGGATTTTCACCGCTTTCCCTTTTAACCTTGAAAAGGCACCGTATTGTTTGTTAAAGAACAACTCTGAGTAACTTACTGAAAGGCCTTCTAATATGCAAGGTTTTTTATTGGCGCCTGGTACCAAAAAGTGTTTGATTTGCGCAATCTTTTAATTATTTTTATAGCTATACAGGGAGAATCAGCATGATCTTAAACAGAACAAGAAAAATCATTATCCTGGCTGCAGTATTCCTGGCGGGAACCTGTTTCGCTCAGTACTATTTCGGCAGAAACAAAATACAGTATAACAGGTTTAACTGGAAGATACTTAAGACTGAACACTTTGATATCTATTATTATCCTGAGATGGAAAGTCTTGCTGAAGCAGGCGCATATTTTGCAGAAGAGAGTTTTACGTTCCTGCAGGATAAAATGAACCACACAATTCTCCGCCGCATTCCGCTCATTTTTTACAGCTCCCATGTCCATTTTCAAGAGACAAATACGGTTTCATTTTTAATACCAGAGGGAGTGGGAGGATTTTTTGAGTTTATCAAAGGGCGGGTTGTGATCCCCAACAACGGGTCTCTCAGTAAATTTAAAAATACAATACAGCATGAACTTGTACATGTATTTCAGAAAAGCTATACAAACAGAGTGCTTAAAACCCATAAACGCCCCCTGCATGAGGGCCCCCCGCTCTGGTTTATCGAAGGCCTTGCCGAATACTGGTCCGAAGAGTGGAGCCCTGAGGCGGAAATGGTGATTCGTGACTGTGTTCTGCACAATATGGTTGTACCGCTGCAGAACATGAGCAGGATATGGGGAACATATCTTATGTATAAAGAGGGCCAGTCGGTGCTCACCTATATAGCCGATACCTATGGAGAAGAGCAGATTATCGCTTTGATGGACAATGTCTGGAAGGATAAAGACTTCTCTAAAGTAATGAAGGCTACCATCGGCAAGAATTACAGACAGCTCAGTGAAGAGTGGATATACAGCCTGAAGAAGAAATTCTATCCCATGGTCGCGCAGCAGGATTTTACTGCCATGGGAGCAAAAAGGGTTACTGACAGGGGGTACAATTCCCTGCCAGTGTGCTATTCAGATTCCACCGGCACCAGCGTTGTATTCGTGGCCAACAGAAACGGATATTCAAGTATCTACCAGAAAAGGCTTGGCGCTCCTGTAACAGATAAACCGGAGATATTAGTTCAGGGTGAGAGAAGTGCTGATATGGAGTCACTGCACATATACAGCAGTAAAATTGATATAAACAAGAAAAAAGAACTGGCCTTTATTGCAAAAAGCGGTCCGAGGGATAAACTCTATGTCCTGGATATTAACAGTAGAAAGATAATAAAGGAATGGGAATTTAAGCAGATTGTATCCATGTCCTCGCCATCCTGGTCTCCTGATGGCAGCCGTATTGCCTTTTCAGGCCTCAACAGGGCGGGAATGAGCGATCTGTATATTGTTGATGTTGATTCTGACTCATTAATCAGGTGTACCAGCGATTTTTATGCAGATTATGACCCTGACTGGTCACCTGACGGCGGGTGCCTGGTATTTGCATCTGACAGAAGCGACAACGGCAGTGACGGTTCAACAAATATTTTCCTGTATTATATAGAAACAAAGGATATCCGGTATCTTACATATGGGGATGACCATGATATGAGCCCTGCCTGGTCTGAAGACGGGAAATCAATTGTATTTTCATCGGACAGAAGCGGTGTGGCCAACCTTTGGTTACTGGAAGCATCAGACGGCAGCAGTAACAAACCCTGGCATGAGCGGTTTTCATTGTTTTCACCGAAAGAGAAAAACAGGCAGCATGGGTCCCTGCGTCAGGTGTCGCATTTTACTGCAGGATGTTTCTATCCATGCTGGGCAGACAGCACTACTATTGTTTTTGCACCCTATGAAAAAGGCAGTTTTCAGATACGGGCCCTGGCCCTTCCTGCGGTAAATGCGAGTATGGCTCAGACTACTGCAATAAAAAAGCCCGACCATAGGGCCGTACCGTGGAAGATCCGCCGTATTGCAGGTGAGAAGGTGCTGAACCGTTTTACATACCGCCGCCGTTTTAACCTCGATTTTGCCCAGAGTATGATCATTCAGGATCCGATTTACGGCACCAGCGGAGGTGCGCAGCTGGCTCTTTCTGATATGCTGGGCAATGAGCGGTATTATTTTCTTTTATATAATAACGCGCGGACACAATCGGATATATGGAAGGGGTTCAACTTTGCTGTCAGCCGGCTTGATATGAGCCGCCGTATAAATTACTCGATAGGAGTATACAGGCTTGCGGGTTTTTATTATAATACGTACGATGATTATTATTATGAAAACAGATACGGAGTCAATGCTGCGCTGATTTATCCCCTGAATAAATTTGAACGAATTGAAACAAGTATAAATATACGGCATTCCGACAAAGACTGGTATGCAGAGGAGGGCTTGCGTAAAGCACTGCTTGTATCGAATTTTGTGTCTTATACTAAAGACAATTCGTTATGGGGAAGCACCGGGCCCATTGACGGGGCGCGGTATAAAATCACACTGGGAAACACAGTTGATGTCCAATACTCGAATGTTAATTTTACAACAGTAATTTTCGACCTGCGGCGTTATTTCAGGGTGGGGCAGCGTATGTGTCATGCAGTTAGAGTCCTGGGGCAGTTCAACCAGGGTAAAGAACCATTGCCGTTCTTCCTGGGCGGGTCATGGAGTATGCGGGGATACAGGCTGTGGTCTCTGGCAGCTCCGAATGTGGCGTTTATTTCCAATGAATTCAGATTTCCCTTTATTGATATGTTCTATCTCCGGTTCCCCTTTGGCGGTATAGGGTTCAGTTCGATTCAGGGCGCATTGTTCTTTGACGCGGGGAATGCCTGGGAAAGGACCCTCCGTGATGTACAGGGAAGTTTCGGCGCGGGATTGCGGCTGCGTCTGGGCGGTTACATTGTGCTGCGCCTGGATGTTGGGCGGCGCACAGATTTCAAACATGTTGACAATGAAACATTTACTCAATTTTTCTTTGGATACGACTTTTAATACTTATGAATTGTACTGCTGTCAGGTACGGTATTATCCATATTCAGTCTGATAAAGTGCAAAAAATTAATATTGGAGGCAACATGATACGAAGTCCGGTTTTATTAAACAAAGAGAATTCAGCTCTGCTTGTTATAGATGTGCAGGAGAAGCTGGTGCCGGCTATATACGAGAATGAAAGTATGGCTGATGTATGTACTACCCTGGTAAAAGGATTCAGGCTTCTGGATTTACCTGTTTATTACACCGAACAGTATCCACAGGGCATAGGTCCAACAGTGCAGCCTATTAAAGATGCCCTGGAAGGTATAGAAGCCCGTGAGAAAGTGACATTCAGCTGCGCAGGCATCGAGGGGTTTGTCCAGGAATTACGCAAAGAGAAGATACGAAACCTGGTCCTATGCGGCATAGAGTCGCATGTTTGTGTATGGCAATCCAGTGTTGATTTTATCCATGCGGGATTTTCAACAGTGGTAGCTGAAGACGGTGTGTCTTCACGCACACAGAGAAATAAGCAATGTGCGTTGAAGCGTATGTCTGAAAACGGTGTCCAGGTTGCCTGTGCCGAGATGATACTGTTTGAACTGATGCAGACATCGGAACATGAAAAGTTCAAAGAGATATTGGCCTTGATCAAGTAGCAGAGAGACTCTATCTTACTGAACTGGCTGGGTTTAATATGGGGCGCCATGTTATTGGGGTGGTTTTTATAAAAAACATTAAAAAAAACTTGTGTTATGTGTAAAAAATAGCTATTTTCAAATTGAAATGAAAGACAAGCCATTTCTTTTCTGTATATAGACGGTTTTCAGATTGAAAATTCAATATCCGAATAATGATAAGTGATGTGGAGGATGTTATGCGTCATAAAGCGCTAAGTATTACCCTGTTTATTTTTTGTTTTTCTTCATTATTGTCAGCTCAGTCATCGGTCCAATATGTCAAGCCTGGGCAGGAAAATATCCGTATTGCTGCCAATGGCGCAAAATGCGGAAATCTGACATCAGGGACCGAGGTTTCTGTTTTGGAAAAAAAGGGTAACTGGACCAAAATATCCGTTACCGCATGGATATGGAACGGTTCTTTAACCAGCGATCCTACTGCGGTAGAGGGTTATACGGTTACTGCAGCACATATTCTTCTGGCATCAAAAGAGGACGCTCAGAACGTTCTTGATAAGCTGAACAAGGGTGCCGATTTTGACGAACTGGCAAAGCTGTATTCAATAGATGAACGGACCAAGGATGTGGGAGGTCTTTTGGGAGAGTTCGGGAGAGGCGACTTGATGGAAGCCTTTGAGAAAGCATTGTTCAGCCTCAAGCAGGGAGAAACCAGTGAAATTGTACATACTAAACTGGGGTATCATATAATTAAACGGGTTAAATAACCAGTATCTCACGGAGGAAGAGATGAATGAGATTATTGAGAGAATAAAAGCAATTGTATTGCGAACCAGGCAAACTTGGGAAGAAATTGAGAGCGAGGAAACACCGGCCAGCCGGCTTATGGTACATTACGTGCTGGTTTTGGCTGCAGTTCCGGCTCTTGCACTGTTTATCGGACAGTGGATCATTGGCATACACATCCCTTTTGCAGGTGTGTACCATTTCTCATTCGGTGCCTCGGTACTGTTATCTGTTATCAATTATATTGTTATTGTAGCTATGATATGGGCTGTTGCCAGGATCCTGATGTTTGTAGCGCCAAAATTCGGGTCTCTGGGTGATGAAGACGCCTGTTTCAAAATGGCCGTATATTCTTTCTTTCCGTATCTGGCTGCAGGTGTCATATTTATTATCCCTTCCTTTTCAGTTATCGTATATCTTACAGCCTTGTATGGACTGTATATTATGTATCTTGGACTGCCAATTATCCTGAAAACACCCGAGGAGAAGACAATCCCCTTTATGGTGGTTATTGTAGTGGCTGCTATCATGGTATTCGTAATAGGGAATTCTATATTTACTGTTATTCGCGGGCTGTTCGGACCGGATCTGCCGTCTATTCAATAGAGCACACAGGAGCATGACATAAGGGATCTCAAATGAATCGATCGGATAAAGAATCTGGAGAAGATGCAGGGAACAAGACAGCATTGTATACATGGGCCATGAATTATGCCATTGATATGGGCTCAATGCTTCAGATTGAAGAGACTGCAGAGAAAGCAGTGGAGGGGATAGCATCATTCTGTGATGAGATATCCGGTACAGTGCTTTATGTCCTGGATCATACTACAGGCCTGCTCTATCCCCAGGCACATCGGGGCCTGGGCCCTGAATACACTGGAGGCCCTGTCAGAATTGGTGAAGGACGGGCCGGTAAAATCGCCGGAGACAGGAATCCGGTTTATATGCCATTACTGCCGGAAGAATCAGAAAGTAAGGGGGGCCTTTTATTGAGCCCCGAGTTTTCCTCGTATACAGGCCTGCCGTTAACATCCGGCAATAAAATTACCGGTGTAATTGAACTGTTCTGCCGTACTCCAAGAGCCTTCTCACCAGATGAAAAGGAGATATTGGAGTATGCCGCA
>Ga0272442_10002686_pt1 | contig 25506 bp, 20 predicted proteins | sample SSMForm2O_FD_200262 | JGI IMG/M metagenome (GOLD analysis project Ga0272442, IMG submission 200262) | Marine sediment archaeal communities from Little Sippewissett salt marsh, Falmouth, MA, United States - SSM-Form-2O | ecosystem: Environmental > Aquatic > Marine > Wetlands > Sediment ... | reverse complement strand
ATCCCTTAGTATACAAATCCTGGGCGCAACTTAAACTTTCACAGGGTGATGTCGATTCAGCTATCGATAAATATCGCAAAGCTTCCTTTCAATCCAGAAATACCGATCTATGGCTACAAATGCTTAAGCTGGAAGCCGAGCAGGAACATGATAAATATATCAATGATCATGCTAAATTCATGGAATTCGCTACCGGTAGAGATAAGGAAAAGGCTCGCTTGATCAAATTAGAATGGAATCTGAAAAAGAACCTAACTGAGAGTTTTCCCGAGCAGATTGAGGAACTTTTAAATAGTAAATTCAAAGAAACCAAGGCGCATGCTCAATATCTAAAAGGATATGAACTATATTTAAAAGATGATTTCGATCAAGCAATACCCGAACTTCTCAGAGTAAGATACTTATTTCCTGAGATCGTGGATACTAGGATTAAAGCTGAATTTCTTGCCTGTTTAGCTTATCTTAAAAATGATAATCGAGATGAAGCTTTAAGACTTTTTGATTCTATCAAAGAAGAACTAAATAACGAACAGGTTAGTCAGATTCTACAAGCGTTTGACAAGGAGAACTGATGAAAAAAGTTCTCGTATTTTTGGGGATATTATTATTCTTGCAGCTTGGAGGTCAAACCCGCGATGAACCGCTGGATCTAGGTAAATACATAATTGAGGGTGAATCAGGTATATTTGCCGATAGTATAAAAGTAAACCAGAATCTTGAAAAATACTGGCAGATTGATAACAAGTCAACTTTCGATCATTACCGTAAAATGTACAGAACAGTTAAACCTGGTCTTGTCCTTGATGATGAGACTAAGAATATTTACCTTAGAGGATTGTTGGGAGATCAGGATTTTGTTAAAGCTCATCTTATTACAAATGATAACGTGTTGAATATTTTTAATTTTAACCTTTCTGCTGAGAATTTAAAGCGAAGTGAATCTTGGCGAGATCGAAAAGGAGATTTTCACTGGCAACCCAATTTTAGTAAATTATATTTTTCAGCAGGTGCTTATTATCAGGACATAAATTCTGAAATATTGGAAACACAAGTTACTGGGGTTGACCTGGAAATAAAAAGCAATAATATACCTTTATCGGAAAAACTGAGCATGGATCTGAAATTGAGGGGAGTCTATAATATTTATGAACAGCTTTCCCAGGAAAAGGAAGATTTTGATGGGATTATTGATTTGAAATTATCTACTGATAATATAGATTTTAAGGCTAAATTGGATCATAAAAAAGAGGTTTACTCGACAGATTTAAACCTAAGTTATCTCGATCTGGGAACATTTGTGAAAATAGGTTTATGGTTTGGTTCCAACGAAGATAGACCTATGGTAATGATGCTGTTCAATCTGGTATTTACTTTTTCTGACAAGGTCAACTTTTATGTTGAAAACAACCCCGAAACCATATCCAAATCTTGGACAGACGAAATTAGAGAAAGCAGATACATATTGGTTGAAAATGATAATTCTTTCCAGAGCCTAAAGCCAATAGACCTGGTTATAGGTCTTTTATTGAAGAATATCAGCAGTAGCATTTATTATAATCTTGAATCCTATCTGGATTATCCTCTATATTTTTTGAGTTCGTCACAGGATTTTATTGGTTCATATCAGGAAGAATTTATCCGTCATCAGTTCTGTGCTGATACTAAACTTGATCTGGCAGGTTTTCACTTAGAGAACAATTTTGCTTATCGAATAAATAAAAAGTATCCTGATCTGATAGATCTGGATTTTTCGGATTCTGAGACGGTCTCTTGTTTTGAACCACAGATTGTTGATAATCTTGTTCTAACATATCAATTATTTCCTGTAGATCTATCGATCTCATGTCTTTATGAATCAGGGGTGGAATACAATATTGGAAAGAGGTTTGAAGACAGAATTAGTTTGGATGCAGAGATCGGATTAAGATCTACTAAGTTCTTGAAATTTCTGGTCGGTGCTCAAAATATAATTAATCGGGATAATATTGATTTCCCCGGTGATGAACCAGGTAAACTTATTCTCTGGGGTGGTGTAGAACTCGAATTTTAGAACAAACTTGACAGAATAACTTAACTTGGAGATAAGTTAGATATAATGTGAAAGTTTGATGGTGCAGGAGTAAAAGGGAATCCCGTGAAAATCGGGAACGGTCTCCGCCACTGTAAGCAGAATTTAATCTTGGTCTCAAGTCACTTTTAGAGAATAAAGGGAAGGCTCGAGATCTTCAGTCTGCAAGTCAGGAAACCTGCCATCGGTTTTATTGTCGTAACTTTCGGAGTAAAAGCAATAAGGGCAATGAACATCGATTTCTCCCGCAGATCAAGCTGAGATATAAAACTGGGGGCGAGATCATTGTTCGGTAAAAGAACTTCTATTTTTCGATTCTGTTTTATCAGCTTTCTGCTGATTTTATTTATCCAAGCCTGTGATTTAAAACATCAAAATCAGGAGACAACAGAACCCAGATATATAGTTACTTCTCCTGAACTAGCTGAGATCCTTGCTGCTGTAGATGGAACCGATAGGATTTATGGAATTACCTCCGAATGCGATTATCCACTCCAGCTTGCCCCAAAAAAGGTCGTTGGAACATTCGGTAAGATTGATATCGAAAAAGTAATTGCTTTAAAGCCATCCTTGATCTTTACATCGGGATTGGAACAGGATAAAATTACAGCTGATCTTAGAAAAATAGGATTAAACCCTATTCAGATTTATCCCAAATCAGTCTCTGGTCTTTTGGAAGCAATAACAACTATTGGTGAGGTAACAGGGAATGTAGATCGAACTAGGATTTTGAGGGACAGCCTAAGTAAAATCGTAACCGATGCAAAAAAATCCATATCTGGTTTAGTAAAGCCAAAAGTCTATATCGAAATATATGGTTCTCCAATTATGAGTGTCTCCCGAGAGTCATATATTGGGGAATTGATTGAATTAGCTGGTGGTAAGAATATTTTCTCCGGTTTGAGTAGGGAATATAGCAGAATAAAACCGGAAGAAGTGGTGTTAAAAAATCCCGATGTCATCCTCTTAACTTACCCGGGAGTAAGAGCTGAAGATATATTACAAAGGAAAGGTTGGGGAATAATAAATGCCTGCCGTAATAGTAGAATATATTCCAGAAAAGATCTAGATCCTGATCTCATTATAAGAGCAACACCTCGATCATTACGATCGATTTATAAGTTAAGAGAAATTTTCTATGAGAAATAGGTTTTTATTTTTTCTCGGTTTTATTATTTGCTTTCTCGTTTTGAGCTATCTGTTTTTATATTTCAAAGCAGGTTCACAAGAAATTGTAATATCTATAAGGATTCCTCGCTTTCTATTGACCTTAGTTACCGGCTTTATCTTGGCAGGTTTAGGATACGTATACCAAATTGTGCTTAACAATCCCCTGGCGGAACCATATATTTTGGGAATATCTTCAGGAGCAGCTTTCGGTAGTATTTTAGCTGCTGTATCGGGTTTATTTCTTCTGATGCCCTTATTCGGATTTATAGGAGCAGTACTTACGATGTTTCTGGTCTGGCAACTTGCTAGGTTGGGAGGTTTTTTCAGCAGTACTAAACTTTTACTTTCTGGTATAATAGTAGGATTATTTTTCTCAGCTCTGATATCGGTGATAATGTATTTCAACCAAAAAGACATCGGGAACATAATTAATGTGTTGATGGGAAATCTGGGGCATGTATTCAGTAATCTGGAATGGACAATCTTCAGGTATATCTTGATCGTATCATTAGTGATAATGTTATATTTATTCAGCCAGTCGGAAAAGATAAATATCATTTCTACCGGAGATGAGATTGCTACCAGTTTGGGGGTAAATGTTACCAGATTAAGAAAACTCCTGTTTTTGCTTGGATCACTTCTCACCGGCGTAGTGGTTGCTTATGCTGGGATCATTGGTTTTGTGGGTTTAATCGTACCCCATATTGTTAGGATACTAACCAGGGGAAATAAAAGGTACAATCTGATTCTTTCAGCTTGTGGTGGAGCGTTTTTCCTTTTGTTTTGTGATTTTATTGCTATGCATCTTACTATTGTGGAGCTTCCGGTTGGTATTATAACCTCGTTCTTGGGCTGTCCATTTTTTGTTTTTATCCTGGTGAAAAATAAGTAAGTTCTTTATAAATAAATAGTAGTGGAATGAAGTAGATATTGATTTGAATCACATAGTTATTTTGATCTTTTTTATTTCTGTGAATTTTTCCAGATGTTCTCTAATTTCTTCTGCAATATTATCTCGATATTTATCAAATTTGGGAATGTCAACATCTATAATGGCAACACCTTCGAGAAATCCGACATACTTAACCATTTTCAAGGTTATTATGTCTTCTCCAACTTTAGGATAAATCACTTTTTTCAATTCATCAATGATCAAATCTTTTGAGAACTTATCCTTCTGGGCTAAATGATGTTTTACTTCATACTCTTTAATTGCTTTTCTGAGGGTGTCAACAGCCAGAACAGAGCAGTGCATTTTTACAGGTGGGAGTCCATCCAGAGCATCCGCAGCTTCTTTCCAACTGATCTTTTTTGCTTCTTTTAGGGTTTTTCCCTTTGCCATGTCTGTGATTATAGAAGCGGTAGCGATGTTAGAAGCGCATCCATAGGACTGAAATTTGATATCATCAATTACCATAGTTTCAGGATTGACTTTAATATAAATTGAAACCTGATCACCACAGGCAGGGCTTCCTTCAGTAGCTGTAGCATCTGGGTTTTCCAGTTTTCCTATGTTATGAGGTTTCATAAAATGATCCAATACTTTCTGAGAATACTGCATTATAACTCCTTATTGTATAAAGGACTCCTTGATCTCAATTCTGAGATTACTTCTGTTAATTTCTGGACTGTATAGTCAATCTCTTTTTTTGTATTATATCTGCTGAACGTGAATTTTATTGAACCGTGGGATTGAGCGTGATCTCTACCCAGAGCCATTAAAACGTAGTTTGGTTTAAGTCCCTGAGAAGCGCAAGCACTACCTGTAGCAACAGTTATGCCAGCCAGGTCAAGCATCATCATAATTGCCTCTCCTTCGATATATTCAAAGCTGATATTCATATTGTGTGGTGATCTTTTTTCCCCTCTGGGACCATTGAGGATAATATGTGGGATATTTTCTTCTATTTTATTCAATAAATAATTAGATAATTGCCTTATTTTACTTGTATTATCGTTAAAATTATCAAAAGCTAGTTCTACAGCTTTGGCAAATCCAGCTAGTGAAGCAATACTTATACCACCTGTTTCCAGATTGTCAATCCGATTTACCCCATGTTTCGTAGGAGAAAGAGATATGCCTTCTCGTTGGAACAGCGCTCCCACACCTTGAGGTCCGTGAATTTTATGGGCAGAAACAGACATCAGGTCGATTCCCATTGTTTTAACATCAATCGGTATTCGACCGTATGCTTGACCAGCATCAACCAAGAAAGCTATTTTATGACCTGATCTATCAAGTATTCTTCTGATCTCAGTTAATGGTTGAACAGTACCTACTACATGATTTACCATTGTTGTCATGAAAAGAATTGTATCATCTCTGATCGCTGCTTCTAGTTCATCAAGATCTAGGAATCCTTCCTGATCTGATCCGAGATAGGTAATATCGAAACCACTTTTTTCAAAAAAAGCAGCATTGGTCAGAAGATCTGGATAATCAATAACAGAGGTTATAATATGGGTGCCTTTATCTGAGTTCTCGGTGAGGAATCCTTTTATCCCTAAATTGTTAGCTGAGGTACCTCCGTTTGTAAAATGGATTTCTTCCGATTTAGAATTAATCGAATCTGCAATAATCTTACGGAACCTTTCCAGATCATTCTGAATCTCAGATCCTTCTAACACAAAATTTTGGGGGAAATAAAATTTTTCCTTTAAATAAGGTAACATTGCTTCTATTACTTCGGGAGCCGGTTTAGAAGTTACACAATTGTCAAAATATATTCTTTTCATAGTTTCTCCTATTACAAATTCAGAATCATTTCCAAGTTGAATGAATTAAAATAATCATCTAAACTAGATCTAACTTCATTCCAGAATTTAAAATAGAAACAGGATGATCAGAATTTACTCTAGCAATAACACTCAAAGCACTAACAGCATAATCTGTCTTCGTCGAAATATTCATCTCTGTTCCTCAGGAATATAACATATAAAAATAGTATGATTTTGCAAGAAAAATATTGGTGAAGATATATGATTGAAATTAATAATCTAGTAACAGGTTATGGCAAGCAGAGAGTGTTAAACAGGATAAACCTGAAATTCCAACCAGGTGACTTCAGTGGAATTCTGGGTCCGAACGGAGCGGGAAAATCAACTTTGTTCAGAACTCTGATCAGAATCATTCCTGTCTGGAAGGGGAGTATAAGAATCTTGGGCAGGGATTTAAAAATCTGGGATCACAAGGCTTTAGCCCGTAAATTAGCTCTAATTCCACAAGAAATGCAACTTCAATTCGATTATAAGGTCCGTGATCTTATCCTTATGGGAAGATTCCCTTATCTTGGTTATTTTCAAAATTATTCAGAAAAAGACCATTATATAGTTGAACAAGTCATGGAGCAGCTTGATATAAAAATCTTTGCTGAAAAAATATTTTCTGAATTAAGTGGAGGTGAAAAACAAAGGGTCTCTATTGCTAGAGCCTTGGTTCAGAAATCTGATATCCTGCTTGTAGATGAAGCTTTTTCCGGTCTTGATATAGATCATCAACTTGAATTTGTAAGGATTTTATCAGGAATCAACAGAGATCAGAATAAAACAATTATCCTTATTTCCCATAATATTAATCTCTTAGCAGATTACTGCAAAAGGCTGTTGTTGCTTAAAAATGGTGAAGTAATAGCTGAGGGGATCCCAACGGAGATAATGACAACCCAAAATCTGCGGAAATTATATTCTGAGACTTTTCCGATTATAGTTAATAAAAATACCGGCAGACCCAATATGCTGTATCCGGGTAATAATGAAATCTAGAATAATTTGCTTTCTTCTTCTCTGTTCATGCTTGCTCAAAGCAAAAGAATTTAGCGGATTTGTAGGCACCAGCGAAGGAGAACCTCTCGAAAATGTTTTTGTTCAAATTGATAGTCTATTTGATGTTACCGATAAAAAAGGTTATTTTCATTTAAATAGCGTAAGTGATGAAGATAGCATATTTATTCATAAGATCGGTTTCGAAGATAAAAAGCTCAAGATTTTAGATGTCCACGATAAGATCATTCTAAAACGTCAACCTGTTGAATTGAATGGTATAACAGTTTTCGAAAAAAAAGAATCAACTAGAAGTAAATTTGATAATCAGGTTATTTATACCGATGCACACAACGGAAACGATTTATATGAAATAATCATGAAACATACCGGGATGATAGTTGCTAACAGTTCTTCTGGAAATAATGATAAGAGATTGATTTTGCCAGGTTTTAAAGCATCTCATGTCCAGGTACTGTTGGATAATGTTCCCTTGAATGAACAAGGTCAGAGTGTTAATTTGGCTTCTATCCCTCTGGAGTTGATCGAAAAGATCGAAATCACTAATGGAAATAGGGCGGATTTAACGGCTAATGGTACTGCTGCTGTTATTAACCTATTTACTAAAAAAGATAAGCGAGTACCGTTTAATCTGAAATATACTTTTGGTTCTTTTGGGCTAAATAGATATTCAATTACAGGAGGTATAAATCTAGATAGAATACATTTGGATCTATTACTTGCCAAAGAGATTTCGGATAATGACTTCAAGTATAAATCTGAGAAATTCTGGGATAATCCCGATTCGATGAGAGTAAGAAAAGGTAACGATATCAGCATCAAGGAAGCTTTTCTCAACCTTTCGTGGCATAGATCGGGATTAAGACTTGAGGGGAAACAGCTTATTAATAGGTTTGATAGTGGATTACCAGGACCGGCTAATAATCCCGAGCTCTACAAAAACAGCCGTTTAAAAGGGATCAATTCCAAAACATTTATCAATTGCAACTGGTCACGATCCAACTCCAAAATATTAACCTGCCTCTATTATTTTTATAAAGAATCGCAATATGATAATACTAAAATTGACGAACCATGGAGCAATTTCGACTATTATTATGTTAAAAATTGTCATCAGGTAAAAAAAATAGGATTAAAACAAGATCTTCTACTTGAAGTCGATGCTTTTCGGGTTAAAACGGGTTATGATTTTATTCGGGAAACTTTTAAGTATGACGAAAAAACCAATCCAGAAAATTCTTTGAACCCGGTTGATCAAACTGAAGTAAGTGTTTTCGGGAAATTTGATATAGAACGAGCTTATGAGCGAGTGGGATATAGGTTCAACTTGGTTGGACGATTGTTGAGATCCGATAATTTTGGTTACTTTCCGGTTGTTTCATTTTCTCCTGAGTTATACTGGAATTATATTACCAATTTTCAATTAGGGATAAAAATCGGTAATTCACTCACTTTGCCCTCTTATTATGATATTTATTGGAAAACATATAATCAGAACATGGGAAATAGCGAATTGTTTCTTGGGGAACCGGATCTGAAACCAGAACAATCACTTGGTACTTTAATCTCAGTAGAAATTGGAGAAGAGGACAATAAAATAAGTTTAACATATCGTAAAGACATAATCAATGATATGATAATCCTTGTACCATACATGGGAAGTTTCTGGAAACCTATGAATATTTCTGGAGCAGAAATAAAGAGCTATCAAATAAATGGTAATTTAAAAGTTGTTGAACCTGTTAAGATTGTATGCAATTATCTCCACACGGAAGCATTAGATCGAACCAGGGATACTAATGGAGACCATAGTTCTTTTTGGGGAAAAAACATCATGTTTACCCCAGAATATACACTTAATGCTGGGATCAGATTATTGTTAGGTGATTTCTTACTGGCAGCTGATTTTACCAAGATTGGTGAACAATGGACAACGAGGGATCAACTAACCTCTGATAAGAAATTAGCTGCTTACGAATTGTTTGATCTAAAATTAGATCATAATTTTAATTTCTGGGGTATGACCATAATGACAATGCTTTCGCTGAATAATCTTTTCGACGAACGATATGAAATAACACGCTATATGCCTGAACCTGGTTTCAATTGGAATATAAGTATATCAGGGCAATATGAGATCTATTAAAAAAGGAGTTATATTAATGAGATCGCTTTTGTTGATTATACTGATTTCTGGTTTTTCCCAGATATATTCACAACAGGTTTTTGTTGTAAACTCGGGAAGTGAAACACTTTCAAAGATCGATCTGGAAAATGATACAGTTGAGAATACTTTCAGTTCTCTCGGCAGTTTACCCAATAAAATGGCTTTGACAAATGAATTTGCCTATGTTCTCAATTCAGGTGACAACAATATACAGAAAATTGATCTTCAGAATGGAGCTACACTGAATCAGATATTTCTAGGTTCTTCTGTAAATCCCTATGATATTATTATCCATGCTGGTTTTGCTTATGTTACGGGGGCTTTCTCCAATCGGGTCTATAAAATTGATCTCATAACAGAATCGGTTTTGGATAATGTCCTAGTAGGAAATAATCCCGCTGGGATGGTAATACAATCGGGATTTCTCTATGTTGGTAATACCGATTATATGTCTAATTATCAGGATTGTTCGATCTCTGTAATTGATCTGGAAGATTTTTCGCTGGTAGATGATATTGAAACAGAACCTAATCCTATAAATCTTCTCAATTACAATGGTAAAATCCATATAAGTTGTTGTGGTAATTGGGTAGATGAAGGTGGTAAGATATCTATTTTGAATCCTGAAATCCAAATGATTGAATTTACTTTCGAAATGGGAGGTTATACTGGAAATCTTACTGAACTAAATGGTACTGTTTATGTCAGTGATTTAATGAATTCGGGAATTTACGCTTACAACGGGATTACCTATGATATAATACATGATCATAATAATCCTTTTTTACCCGGAGGAACTGCAGTCTGTTCCGGGTCACAGATGCTGGTAGTATTAGGTGGAGAATGGGGACAAAACTTCACTGTCTGGTGTTATGATGAACTGGAAAATCTGCTTGCTGACTATATGGTTGGGTTATATGGTACTGATGTTAAAATAAGAGAGGATGAATCTTCCCTGGAAGATAAGTTCATTCCTAAATCATTGCTTCATTCCAGGAATTATCCTAATCCATTCAATCCTGTTACGGAAATTTTCTATGAAATTCTCCATAGCTGTGAGGTTGAATTAAAGATATATAATATCAGGGGTCAGAAAATTGTAACTCTAGTTGATTCTTTTCAGGATGCTGGAAATTACCAAATTACCTGGAAGGCAGATAGATGTTCGGCGGGTATATATTTTTATAAACTTGAAGCCGGTAATGATTTTTTGATCAAGAAAATGGAGTTATTAAAATAACTCAAATTGTATAGTACCAGAGATCTATTGACTTATTTGAACTTGTTTCCTTATTTTTTGATATTTCCGTAACATTACAAGCAATAGTGCACTTCCCAAAGCAAAAATACCCATCCAGAAATAAGTGTTAACAGTACCTTTGGCATCAAGCCTTAAACCGACAAGAGGAGATAGTATAGCAAATCCGAGACTGGCAGAAAGGCTAACAAGTGAGATCACAGTAGCTCGATATTTATCCTTTATGTGATTATTGATATAGAATCTTAAGGTGGGCGAGTATAAACCGCGAACAACCTGTTGCAATCCCAAAAGCAAGATTATCCATTTTGAGATTAACAGGGCCGGAATAAGATAAGTTATACCGATTATGATTATAAGGCTGATCAGGATTCTGCGGGGACGAGTCTCGTAAAATTTTCTTACCAAGTATCTGGAGGAAAAAGCAGCTACCAGATTGAAGTACAAAAAAATCACCCCGAACCATTTGATCTCAATACCAACTTGCTTGAAATAGGGTTGATACAACCAGAAAGTCGTCCTGAAGACAAAACCCATCAGGGTTGCGAACAAAACAGTCCATAGTATTCTTGGTGTTTTTACAGCAACTGAGATACTTTTCAGGACATGAATGATATATGTATGTTCACTTTTTTCCCTTTTCGGATCTTTGAACCCGGTTGCAATAAAGATCGAGATCAGGATGCAGCAAATGCTGAACCAAAAAGGGAGATAGGGATTCCTGACGTAAAGGAAACTGCTTAGAATCGAACCGGTTGCTTGGCCCAAGAATATCAATGATGCTGTATTTCCTTCGATTTTCTGGTAAGCTTTTTTCCTTTTAAGTCTCACCATACTCTCGTAGAGTATAGCCGAATCTGCCCCACTTGCTAATGTCATCCCAATCCCAAATATTATCTCAGCGATAGCAAAGATATAAAATGACTGGAATATGATATAGATCAAAAGACCACTACCGGTGAAAAAACCACTTAAAACCAGCGAAAAATTACGGGAAACTTTATCTGCAATTGCTCCGGTTGGAACTTCGAACAGGAAAACAGATATGGCAGAAATTGATTGCAGCAGCATTATCTGAGAATAATTCAAACCTTTGAAAAGCATGTATGGAACCAAAATGGGACCGATGATAAGCATATTAAAAAAGAAACGAAAATAGGGATATATCCTTATATTTCTGGATAATTGAGTAGAGTCAATCATCTTTTTTTACTTCTTTCTTCCAGGCTACTCTTATAATTCTTTCAGGTTCACATTGACGCAGGTGTAAAAAACCGGGGTTACTACAATTTTTTCGATGAATAGTAACACCTCTTCCTCTGGTAGTGTAACCAACTATTTCATCTCCCGGTTTTGGATTACAGCATTTGGCAAATCTTACCAGAACCTGATCGATATCTTCGATGGTTATTTGAGGTAGATCTTTTAATTCAACGATTGTCTCAGCATCTGATTCTTGATCGGATAATCCTACAGTATCTTTATTCAATATTCTCAAGATAGAATCAAAAGTTAGATCTTTATTACCCAGGGCAGCGTAGAATGTTCTTATATCGTTGATCTTAAACTTTCGGGCAATACTAAGGATTTCATCCTCGGTCTTGATTCTCAAATGATATTTCCTGGACCTCTTCTGAAACAACTCTTTTCCCATATTTGTTGCATCCTGCCATTCAATTTCCCTGAAGTAGGAGCGAATTTTTTGTTTTGCCTTAGATGATGTAATAAATTTTAACCAATCTTTACTGGGTTTAGCTTGAGGAGATGTAAGGATTTGCACAATATCACCTGTTTTCAGTTTTGTCCTTACGGGTTTGTGTACACCATTGATCAGAGCACCTATGCAGTGAAATCCGACTTCGGTATGGATCTTGAAGGCAAAATCAAGACAGGTGGATTCTTTCCTTAGCTCGATATAATCATTCTGGGGAGTTCTTACAACAATTATATCGGGAAAGAGATTTAACTTTAAGGAATCTAGAAAACTATTAGCGTCACTATCCTGTTGTTTCTTAAGGAACTTGCGGATCCATTGTAACTGTTCATGATAAGCGCTTTGTAAGTTTTCAACGATGATTTCCCCTTTCCGGTTCATCTGATCCTGATGATATAATTCTTTATAACGCCAGTGAGCGGCAATACCTTCTTCGGCAATATAATGCATCTGCTTTGTTCTGATTTGAATCTCGACCTTTCGATTTTGAATATCAGATACGACAAGATGAATAGACTGGTAGTTATTAGATTTAGGTTGTAGGATATAATCTTTAAGACTGTTTTTGAGAGGTGTGAATTCGGTCTGGATAATACCAAGACTTTTATAGCAATCTTCCACCGTGGGTACTATGATCCTGATCCCGATTAAATCGAGTATTTCCTCAAAACGGATCTTCTTAGTAGTGCTTTTTTTATATATGCTGTAGAAATGTTTGCTTCTACCTATAACTTGTGCCTCTATCCTGTTTTTTTTTAATTTTATTTTGATCTCTTTGTTGATATCATTAATGTATGACTCCCGTTCTTCTCTCCGAATACTGACCAATTTAACCAATTGGTGATACTGTTGAGGATACAGATACTTAAAAGCAAGGTCTTCTAATTCCCACTGGATTTTGGCGATCCCGAACCGATTTGCCAAGGGAGCGTAAATATCAAGTGTTTCCCGAGCAATTCTTTTCCGTTTTTCTTCAGACATGTAATCCAGAGTTCTCATATTATGAAGTCTATCAGCCAGTTTAATCAATAGAACCCTTACATCTTTGCTGATAGAGATCAGGAGTTTGCGATAATTTTCTGCTTGGATTTGAGGACGGTTTTTTTTGCTTGCATAAGGATAATAATTGAATTTTGTAACTCCGTTAACCAGATCTGCTATTTCCTCACCAAATTCTTTTCTGATATCCTTTAGCTCATAAGCTGTGTCTTCCAAAACGTCATGCAGAAGCCCAGCTGTTAGTGTTTCAGCTTCAAGGTTCAACTTTGCTAGAATATGGCAAACACATGCTGGATGAGTAAGATAATCTTCTCCAGAGTTTCTTTTCTGCCCCAAATGAGCCTTCTGGGCAAAATAGTAACCTTTTTTCATCAATTCGAAGTCCAGGTTCGAATTGATTTTCCGAAGTTCATCCAAAAAACAATTCTGCTCAAAGGAGAAATACTTCACATTGACCTCTCAAACTAGCTCTATAAGAATATCATTATATCTGTTGTCAAGCAGGTTTGTGGACTGATTAATTTTTGAATCAATTATTAAAGCAGGATTTGATTTAATTTTTTAATTAAAAAAATTGTATCCTCCTATCTTATAACCTGAAAACAAGGAAAAAAAGCTTGCTTAATTTAAAATATAATAAAGATATGACAAAAAAAATTAGTGGAGGTATTATGCAAAACAGAGTACATAATTTTAGCGCTGGACCTGCTGTTTTACCTGAGGAGGTTTTGCGGGAAGTTCAGGAAGAAATACTCAACTATAGAGGTCATGGGCTTTCGGTTATGGAAATGAGCCATCGCTCAGCTGCCTTCCAGGAAATAATGGACAATGCGGTAAGTGCTGTTAAAAGAATTTTAAAGCTTGATGATGATTATGAAGTCCTTTATTTGCAGGGGGGGGCAAGTACCCAGTTTTTAATGATTCCTCTAAATTTTTGCCCCGATAATAAAACAGCAAATTATATTAACACAGGAGCTTGGGCAACCAAGGCTTTGAAAGAAGCTAAAAAAATTGGTAAGAAAATGTATATCTCTGCTTCTTCTGAAGATAAGGAATTCACTTATATACCCAAAGATTTTAATCTCAGTGAAAACCCTGCTTATCTTCATATCACTACCAATAACACTATCCGGGGAACTGAATTCAAGATAGATCCGGATACAGGCGATGTGCCTTTAATAGCTGATATGTCTTCCAACATAATGAGTAAACCAATTGTAGCCAAAAAATACGCCTTGATCTATGCTGGTGCTCAGAAAAACATAGGACCTGCAGGAACAACACTGGTGATCATCAGAAAAGACATGATCGAAAAGATAAATCCTGAACTGCCGACCATGATGGATTACAACACTCACATAACAAAAGGTTCCATGTTCAATACTCCATCATGTTTTGCGATTTATGTAACTGGCAAAGTTCTCAAGTGGATCGAGGATAATGGGGGTTTGATCGAAATTGAGAAAAAGAATATCAAGAAAGCCTCTTATGTCTATGATGTTATCGATAAAAGCGATTTCTATCGGGGAACCGTAGTAAAGGAAGATCGCTCCATGATGAATATCCCGTTCCGACTACCAACCGAAGAATTGGAAAAGAAATTTATTATTGAATCTACAGAGAAAGGAATGCTAAATCTTAAGGGACATAGATCTGTTGGGGGATGCAGAGCATCGCTGTATAACTCATTACCTATGAAAGCAGCTGAAGATCTGGCTACTTTCATGCAGGATTTTGAAAAAATTAATAAATAGAGTTATAAGATATTAGAAAGGCGACTTCGGTCGCCTTTTTTACATAATGATATTCTTCAAGAATAAAATCAATAAGCAGAAATATTTACTGGAACTTGGTTTCTTTACAGCTTTTGCTGTCACCATTTATCTTGCCGAACTTCTTATTCCCCGCCCCCTTCCCTTTTTAAAAATCGGATTGACTAACATAGTCATTTTATTAATCCTGATTAACGGTAATGTGAAAGAAGCATTGATAATAGGTGTAGCAAAGGTTATTATCGGAGGAGCAATAACCGGCACCATAATTAGCCCTTCTACTGTTCTAGCCGTAGGAGCTGGAATATTCTCCATCCTGATTATGTCCCTGTGTCTTAGGTTCAATCCAGGATTGAGTCTCTTAGGTATCAGCATTGTTGGAGCAGTAGCACATAACCTTATGCAAATATCTCTGGTTAGAATTATTCTAATTACTGAGGACAAAATATTTTATTTGACGCCCTTATTGATTGTTCTGGGAATAGGGACGGGAATTATTACTGGTTTTATTACCGGTAAAATCAATGATAGTTTAAGGGTAACTTGATGCAGAATAAAACGTTCAGGATTCTATATATCTTTTTTATGGTTATTTTTCTGGGATTTGGCATTGGAACGGGTTTATTTTACTACTACAGCAAAGAGCTTCCACCTCTTTCTGAGTTGCAACGTTATGAAATGAAGGTTGGTTCCGAAGTTTACGACAGAAACGATGAACTTATCCATATATTTTCCGTAGAAAAAAGGCAACTTACGAATCTGAGTGAATTGCCACCTTATCTGACAAGAGGTATTGTTGCGGTTGAAGACAAAAATTTCTACGATCATTGGGGCATGGATATGGTTGGTTTTTTTCGAGCTTTGTTGATCGACATAAAAAAGGGTAGTTTTTCTCAGGGAGCAAGTACGATCACTCAGCAACTAGCCAGGAATATGTTCTTAACACTTGATAAGAAAATTCCCAGGAAGATAAAGGAGCTGATCCTTGCTGTTAGGATAGAAAAGCATTATTCGAAAGATGAAATCCTGGAGATGTATCTGAATAAGTCACCCTTCGGACCAGGTTTGTATGGAGTTGAGGTAGCTTCAGCAAAGTATTTCAACAAGAAAGCAAAAGACCTGAATATCCCGGAAGCTGCCTTGATCATAGGAATGCCGCAGTTACCAAGTGCCTATTACCCTTTCCGCTATCCTGAAAGAGCAGTCCTGAGAAGAAACATCGTTCTTAATAGAATGTTGGAAGAAAATGTCATTTCTCTGGAAGAATACGAAATGGCTTTGCAGGATACACTGAAACTTTATAATCCTAAAACCGTGCGAAGCTGTCGTGATTATTTTATTGAATATATCAGACCTTTAATGGAAAGAAAATACGGGACTACTGCCCTTTTTACTGGTGGATTAAAGATCTATACTACTCTGGATACAGAACTTCAGGAATTTGCAGACAGCGTTTTGAACAAGCATTTGATCGAATTTGAAAATAAAAACGAATATGAAATAAAATACGAAGATTATCCAGTTGATACGATCAATATAGTAACTGATTATGTTCAGGGGGGTATATTCAGCATTGAACCTGAAACAGGATATGTCCGGATACTGATTGGAGGTAGAAATTACAATCACAGTAAATTGAATCGGATGATGCAATCACTGCGCCAACCAGGATCCGCTTTCAAACCGATAATCTATACTACAGCGCTTGTTAATGACTATACACCTGCTACGGTTTTCAAAGATGAACCCACTGTGTTTATTCAATCCGACACCCTTTTCTGGAAACCAAAGAACTACACCTTAAGGCATTTTGGATATACCAGGATGAGGACGGCTTTACAAAAATCCCGCAATGTTTATTCGGCTAAAATTGTCTATGATATTGGTCCAAAAAAAGTTGTTGATTTTGGAAGAAGATTTGGACTGTCTACTCCCTTATATCCTTATTATACCCTTTCTGTCGGTAGTGTCGAAGTATTCCCTTACGAATTGATCACAGCCTTTACAACTTTTCCCAATGGTGGTGAAAGAGTAAAACCTATTTTTGTTCGTCGGGTGGAAGATGATCAGGGAAATATCCTTGAAAGTTCAGAACCGGAAAAAATCAGGGTTGTTGATGACAAAACCTCTTTCCTCATTACTTCAATGCTGGAATCAGTGATCGATGCCGGTACCGGTATTGGGGTACGCTGGCGTGGATATAAATGGGCTGCTGGTGGTAAAACCGGAACAACTGATGATTTCAGGGATGCCTGGTTCATTGGTTTTAATCGAAAACTCGTTACCGGTATCTGGGTTGGATTTGATGATAACACTTCATTGGGAGAAGGTCAAAGCGGCGCAGTTGCAGCTTTGCCACCCTGGCCAAAGATTATGAAAAAAGCAATGTACCTAGATTCCCCAGAAGATTATAAGGGTAATCCCATAATAAATGGTTCAATCTATGATTTCAAGAGACCAGCAGGAATCACTAAAGCAGAAATATCCAAAGAGACTGGCTTACTCCCGAAAAGCAGTTATGAAGAAAAAATTGAAGAATATTTTATAGAAGGTACTGCTCCGACTCTTCTTTCCGACAGTCTTGAATATAATTTTTATCCTACAATCTATCGAGAAAACGAAAATGATTCTCTTGTTATTGACCTTGGTGGTGTTCGCTATATATACCCCGATTCTATCATCTACGTGGAAACCATACCAGATACAACAAAACCGGATTCTATTCTGATCGTACCGGAGCATGTGCCCCCGCCTATTGATCTTTCTGGGGCAACTATTATCAAAAATCATGAATACGTTACTCGTCCCGACAGTCTCCTGATCAATCAACCACCTTGGATGAAAACAGAGGAAGTTGAAGTGGATACTCTGGATGCTATTGATAAGTTGATAGAGGAATTACTAAGGGAATCAGAGTGATCCTGAAGATAATTCTGCTTTGCTGTGTACCCTTCCTGGTAATCTATTTTTACCATATTTTCTTTTTTCAGCGGGGGTTAAATAAGCACCCGGTAAGGTACAATTACCAGAAGCCTTTTGTTTCAATAGTAATTGCAGCTAGAAACGAGGAAAATAGTATCAGATATCTTCTCTTATCCCTGTTGAATCAGACTTATCCAAAAGAAATGTACGAAGTGATTGTGGCTGATGACGACTCGACTGATTCCACCTCGGAAGTGGTGAAAGGTTTTAGGGATAAATTTTCTAACCTAAAATTTATCACTATCAAAAATCGGTCCCAAGTAAAATCTCCTAAAAAAAATGCTTTGCAGCAAGCAATAGCAAAAAGTGCTGGAGAGATACTTTTGACAACTGATGCTGATTGCATAGTCGGCAAAAACTGGATCAGTTCACATGTCCTGCAGTTCGAAGACGATGTTATGATGTCGGTTGGTTTTTCTGAAACCAGGGTCAATTGGGAAGAAGCGAAGTTATGTCAAAAATATGAACATTTTGATTTTTTGATACTGTTTTTAGCTGCAGCAGGAGCTATATCGGGGGGAAAGTATTATTCCTGCTCAGGGCAGAACCTGGCTTATAGAAAAGAAGCATTTCGCAAAGTTGGTGGTTTTGAATCGATTTCACATCTTGTTTCGGGTGATGATGTTAATCTGATGCAGCTTTTCAGGAAATCAGGTTTTAAGATTGTTTTTAATTTTTTGCCTGAAAATTATACTAAAACCAGAATGGTAAAAAATTGCTTTCAACTTTTGAATCAGAGAAGTCGCTGGGCATCTAATTTAAAATGGCAAATTGCTCTGAATCCGGCTTTTTTTATTTATCTGATCTCAGTGATGGTAGTCTTGAGTTTTCCTTTACTTATGGCTTTTTATTCAATTGTGATAGCAGCTTTGTTTGTCTTGGTAAGAGGTATTATCGAATATAAATATGTCTCTAATGGATTTTTAGTTTTCGGTATCAGAAAAAAAAAGTTGAAATTTTATCCGGTCTGGTTTATTTTACAACCAATATATATTCTTTGTGTATTTTTTATGGGCATAATGGATATTTTTTCCTGGAAAAAATAGTATCTTGGGAGGATATGAATGAAAAGAATTATAATTATTAGTCTGCTTTGCGTTTTTTTGGTTACTGTTTTTAAGTTGGTTGCGGATGAATTTGAAGAATGGAACAAAACTCAACAGGGTGAATTTGATACTTACAAAAGGGATCAAGATAAAGCTTTTGCCGATTTTTTAAAGAAACAATGGGAAAGTTTTGAATTGTTCAAAGGTGAAAGTTTATATGAGAAGCCTAAACCTGAGGAGGTCCCTGTTGCAGAGGAGAAGGAATTACCAGAAGCACCTGATACAAAAATCGTGGAAGAAATAAGTGTTCCTGAAAATGTTTTTATTCAAGAAGAACCCGAAGAAAAACATTTTATGGAAATTGCTCCAACAGATGAAAAAGCCGATCTGATCATAAATTACTGGGGTAAACCTTTAAGATTGAATTATACTGATGATTTCAGGTTTAAATTAACCAAGCCAATAAACTATAAGGAAATAGCTCAGTTTTGGTATGAAGCCAGTGAAACAAAACATGAAAAATTGATCTCTCAGCTGCAGAATTACAAAAAAGAACTGGAATTGAATGATTGGGGTTATTGTCTTTTACTCAATGAAATTGGGAGAAATATTACCCAAAATAATGATAATGTAACGAAACTTTTTGTCTGGTTTATGTTAAGTAAATCCGGTTTTGATACCAAGGTCGGTTATAATAAAGATACTGTATATTTGATGATACGATCTAATTACAATATCTATGGGGTACCGTATTTAAAATTTGGTGATAATAGATATTACGTTGTATCTCTTGGCAAAGAGGAAAAAATAAAAGGATCGGTTTATACTTATGATGGGAATTATCCCGAAGCTGATTCTGATATTAGCTTGAGTATGAAGAAAACACCAAATCTCAATAAGCATATAGTTGAGAAAGATTTAAAATTTGTTTACAAAAATAAAAAATACATATTAAAGATTAGATACGACGAAAATACCCCCAAATATCTCGCTAATTATCCACAAACAAACCTGGAAGTATATTTTGAAACACCTCTCTCTTTGGATGCATATCAATCTATAAGTAAGCAATTGGAGCCGATCTTGGTGGGTAAATCACAAACAGAGGCTGTGAACATATTGCTACGTTTTGTCCAAACAGCATTCGATTATAAAACCGATGGTGAACAATTTGGTCGGGAGAAAAGCCTCTTCACAGATGAAACACTTTTTTATCCTTATTCCGATTGCGAGGATAGATCAATTTTGTTCGCCTTCCTGGTTAGGAACCTGCTGGGTCTTGAGGTAATTGGATTGGATTACCCAGGTCATATAGCTACTGCTGTGAGATTTCCTAACTATATCAAAGGTTATGCGGTTAAATACAAGAAAAACCGTTATCTTATTTGTGACCCAACTTACATAAATGCTAATATCGGTATGGTAATGCCACAACTTAAAGGTGTTCGTCCTAAACTTATTAAAATATGATTTGATCGGTTATGCAATACGTAGTTTTCGATGATTCCAAATTAGGGAATTTTTTCCCTTTAACTTATACAAAAGCTGTTTTCGATCTCAGAATAGGGATTCTTAAACAAAGGCAACGGATTTGTAATTATTTTAAAAAGGATATCAAATCATTTGTTGTATGGGAAGAACTTGAAGATCTTTATCGGAAAAAGCATCAGGACTGGCAGGTTAATAAGATAAGCAATGAAGATTCTCTGTTCATTAATAGCAGGTTAAGGATTAACTCTGAAAATACAAAAAAAATAATTAATCTCGAGGCAAATTCCTGTTTGGTTTCCGGTAACGAGATATTAGCAGCTAGGTTTGTTCCCAAGACCGAATATATAAATTCCTTAGAGATCGAGAAACTTTTTAAAGAAAAACGAGTTGAAAAAATTAAGAATACATCCTGCTGGAATTATCTGTGGGAGATCATTTACGAGAATGGAAATTTTATTCAACAGGATTTTGAAGATTTTTTCCAAGACAAGGACAATGAATTTACGACTGAGTTAGGAGTTACCGTTGTAAATCCTTACAATATCTGGATCGGAGAAGGTGTAGAGATCAAACCTGGGGTTGTTATCGATGCAGGTGATGGTCCGGTAGTAATTGATGAAAATGCTTTAATTATGCCTAATGCTGTTATTAAAGGCTCGGTTTATGTAGGAAAAGGTAGTAGGATCAAAGCTGGTGCAAAAATCTATCCCGGAACTTCTATCGGTCCTGTTTGTAAAATCGGGGGAGAGGTCGAAGATACCATTTTTCAGGCTTATTCCAACAAACAACACGGCGGATTTATGGGACATAGTTATATTGGAGAATGGGTTAACATAGGTGCCGGCACCAACAATAGTGATCTCAAGAATAACTACAATCAGGTGAGAGTCTATTCTTATTCCGAGAGTGAAAAGATCGATACTGAGATGGCTTTTGTGGGTTGCTTTATAGGTGATCACAGCAAACTAGGGATAAATTGTACAATAAATACCGGTACAGTGATCGGTTTTGGTTGTAATCTGTATGGGAGATCTCTTATTCGTGATTTTGTGCCGTCTTTCAGTTGGGGAGAATATGGAAATTACGGTGTTTACAAGCTGGAAAATTTTCTCTCAACTGCCAGAATTGTAAAAAAAAGAAGAAATTTGAATTTAACAGAGGAAGAAGAAAAATTATTTGCTGAGATCAAGAATCTGGAACAAACCAATAGGTGAATAGATTTTCTCCTGATTTTTCGATTCCATGGGAGAACAAATGCAGGAATACGTAGAAGTTTTATTTAGATCCGACAGGACTGGATATTTCATTAATCAAAAGCAACTGGAAATATATCCTGATATCGAAGTTGTAGTGAAAGTAGAGCGAGGAGAAGATATAGCATCGGTCATTAATACATCAGTAACTGATGAAGACCTTGATCGGAAAAACAAAAAAGGTGATGTCGAGAAAGTATTGCGTATTGCTACCTCACAAGATATGAAACAACTGGAAAATGTTAAGAAAAAAGAATCTGAGGCTAAGCGTAAATTCTTGGAAATGGTTAAAAAGCATCCTTTTGAAATGAAATTGCTGGATGCTGTCTATCAGCTCGACGGTAATAAACTGACTTTTTTCTTTTCCGCTGAGGGAAGAATAGATTTTCGGGATTTCGTCAGGGAACTGGCAACTGAGTTCAAAACCAGGATCGAATTACATCAATCATCAGGACGAGAAGATGCTAGACGCCTTGGTGGTATGGGAATGTGCGGTAAACCCTATTGCTGTGTAACCTTCCTGAAAAAATTCAATCAAGTTACCATCCAGATGGCAAAAGATCAGAATCTTATTAACAATCTATCCAAAATCTCCGGTCCTTGCGGAAGATTACTCTGCTGTCTGCATTATGAGGAAGATTTCTATCTTAAAAAAGCTGAAAACTTTCCTGAACTTGATGATGAAGTTAATTATCGAGGAGAAAAGATGTATGTTGTAAAGAATGATTACTACAATGGTAAAGTACATCTTGTTTCCGATGATAATCAAAACGAGGTTATTTCGCTGAAGGAGTATAATAAATTAAGCGGAAATATAAATGAGGAAAAACATTCTTGATCTGCATCCGGATGAATTAAAACATTATTTTTACCAACTCGGGGAAAAAAAGTACAGGTCAAAACAAACCCTTGACTGGATATACAGAAAGAATGTACCCGATATAGATAGAATGACTACTCTAACTCAAGAACTGAGATCAAAATTAAAGAATGAATTCAATAACTTTGTTCCCCGGATCGAACGTAAATTAGACTCTTTTGATGGATCAGCAAAATATCTGTTATCATTGGAAGATAATAACGTAATCGAAATGGTTTTAATGCCAGGAAATGGAAAAAATACTCTCTGTCTATCCAGTCAAGTCGGATGTAAGCGTAATTGCCAATTCTGTGCAACAGCAAAAATGGGTTTTATCAGGAATTTAACAGTAAGTGAAATAAATGCCCAAGTGTTGCTTGCTAATAGAGAATTATTTCCCAAAAGGTTGACTAATCTTGTATTCATGGGTATGGGCGAACCTCTGGATAATCTTGATCATATTATGAAATCTATAAAAATCCTACAACATCAAGACGGAATGAGTTTCAGTCCTCGTCGAATAACGATATCAACATGTGGTATTATTCCGGGAATAGTAGATTTAACAAAATCCGGTTTGAAGTTGAAACTGGCAGTATCATTAAATTCTGCTATTCAAGTGAAAAGAGAGAAACTTATGCCAATAGCCAGAACCTATCCTCTAGATCATTTGAAATCGGTTTTACATGATTTCAGAAAGATAAATCCATATCGTATAACTTTCGAATATATCTTGATCAAAAATTTTAATATGTCATCTGGTGATATCAAAGCCCTGAGGTCTTTCTTGGGGGATATATCTTGTAAATTGAACCTCATCAGATTTAATAAAATCCCGAATTCAAATTTTGAAACTCCAGAAGAAGAGGAAATTAAAGTTTTTATAGCCAAACTAAAGAATATGAAAGTGGCAATTACCCTCAGAGATAGCAGGGGAAACGATATCCAGGCAGCCTGCGGACAGTTGGCTGGCAGGAAGTATTAAAGGGGAAATAAAATGATGAACAATATCGATCTGAAGCGGATTGCTAAAATGATTGATCATACCGAGTTAAAAGCAAGTTCTGGAAAGAAAAAAATATTAAACTTATGTAATGAAGCCAAAATGTTTGGTTTTTTCTCGGTTTGTGTTAATCCAGCTTATGTAGATTTTTCCAAGGAACAGCTTGCAGAAAGTGAAGTCTTAGTTTGCTCTGTAGTTGGTTTTCCTCTGGGGATGAACACTAGCCTTATTAAAGCTCAAGAAGCGGAACTTGCAGTTAAACAAGGGGCGGAAGAGATAGACATGGTGATCAATGTTGGGGCAGTAAGAGATAAAAGGTATGATTTTGTTTTAAATGATATCAAGCAATTGGTTGCAGCCAGCAAACCCTCAAGAGTAAAGGTTATCCTGGAGACATGTTACCTAACCGATGAACAAATCATTGATGCCTGCAAGATCTGCGTTGATGCCGGAGCTCATTTTGTCAAGACATCGACTGGATTTGGGGCTTTTGGTGCTTTCCCTCATCATGTAAAGTTGATGAGAGACACAGTTGGACCGGATATAGGAGTAAAAGCTTCTGGGGGGATATCTAATTTCAAAGATGCAATCAGGATGATAAACGCTGGAGCAAACCGTTTGGGTACTAGTGCTGGAGTAATGATTCTGGAAGGTGCAAAATTGTATAAATATGCTCCCGATGCCTGGTTGGAACCTGAAATTCCATGCCATATCTGTCCATCGAGGTACGCAACCCTGGGTAAATTGCCGAAGGCAATGTATACTTATTACAAGAAAAAATGCTTGGAATGCCAATATAGAGATTTATATAACAGGTTTTATGAATAAGGAGTTAACGATGTATGGTTGGATGGGAAAAATATTAAAACTAGACCTAAAAGATAAAAGACTAGATATCCTTGAAGTTCCGGAATCAACAAGAAAATCATTTTTGGGTGGAAGAGGTTTAGGAGTTAAACTCTATACAGAGATGTGCAGTCCTGAGATCGATCCTTTCCATCCTGATAATCTTCTTATTTTTATGACAGGTCCCTTGACAGGTGTTTTTCCAACTTCCGGTCGATACCAGATCATATCGCGTTCTCCTCTCACAGGTACGATCTGTGATGCCAGCTCTGGTGGTATCTGGGGAGCCCAGTTGAAAAAAGCCGGTTTCGATGGGCTTATTATATCTGGAAAAGCAGACCAACCTATTTTCATAGAGATAAGAGATAACAAGATTGATCTAAGAGATGCAAGAGACCTGTGGGGATTGGACACTCATCAGACCATAAATAAAATCAAAGAGACTGTAGAAAAAGGAAGTTCAATTGCAACCATAGGACCTGCAGCAGAAAATATGATCCTGTATTCGGGAATCATGAATGATCATGACCGTTATGCCGGAAGAGGTGGTCTGGGTGCTGTGATGGGTTCCAAGAATCTTAAAGCTATCGTGATCAAAGGAACAGGGGAAGTGGCGGTAAAATATCCCGAAAAACTGAAAAGTTTTTGGCTTAAATTAGATAGACTGATAGATAAAAATCCTATTACCGGGAAATCACTTCAACTGCTAGGAACACCCGTACTAATGAATATTATTAATGACCACGGAATGCTAGCAACGAGGAATTTTCAGGAAGGTGTTTTCAACGATGCTGAAGGTATTAGCGGTGAGAAAATGTCAGAAAACAAGATTGTTAAAAAAAGTGCCTGTTTTAAATGTCCCATTGCCTGTGGCAGGGTAAGCAAGATAGAAAATAAGGAGATACACGGACCAGAATTTGAGACAACATGGGCTTTTGGAGCTCAGATTGATAATAATGACCTTGATGTGGTCATAAAAGCAAATTCACTTTGTAACAAATTAGGATTAGATACTATATCTTGTGGAAACACTATCGGGTGCGCGATGGAACTTTCCCAGAATGGTTTACTAAACGATAAGATTTCATGGGGCGATGG
>Ga0272442_10002685_pt1 | contig 25517 bp, 17 predicted proteins | sample SSMForm2O_FD_200262 | JGI IMG/M metagenome (GOLD analysis project Ga0272442, IMG submission 200262) | Marine sediment archaeal communities from Little Sippewissett salt marsh, Falmouth, MA, United States - SSM-Form-2O | ecosystem: Environmental > Aquatic > Marine > Wetlands > Sediment ... | reverse complement strand
CTTGCTCGGCGTGGCGCCGGCAGGGCAGTGGGTCTGTATGTCGCGCAGACCTTCGAGGTCGCGCAACTGGTTCAGTTCGCGATCGAGCAGGGGGCGTGACAGGCGCAGGTTGAACTCGCGATCGGCTCGCGTGATCTCATCGACCGAGCCGGCCAGGACGAGCCGGCCGTGGTCCATGATCGCCACATGATCACACAGTTCCTGGATCTCCGCCAGGTTGTGCGAACTGACGACGATCGTCGCGTGCTCCTGAAGCTGCTTGACCAGATCGCGGATCTGCCGGGCGTTGGCCGGATCGAGTCCGGCCGTGGGTTCGTCCAGGAGAATCACCTCCGGCTGGCCCAGAAACGCCTGCGCGATGCCCAGTCGTTTCACCATGCCGTGCGACAGACTGCCGATCCGGCGCTTGGCGACCGCTCCCAGGCCGACCAGCTCCAGGCTCTGCGTCACTTCCTCTTTGGCCTGCTGCTTGGTCCGCCCGGCAAGCAGACGGAAGAAGACGAGTTGGTCCAGGATCGGCACATTCCGCTGAAACCGCGCATCTTGAGGCAGAATACTCAGCCGCCCCCGCAACTGCGCGATGCGGCGCGTATCGACGCCCAGGACCTCCACCGTGCCGGCGTCGGCCTTGAGGAAATCGGCGACGATGGAAAACAGCGTTGTCTTGCCTGCGCCGTTGGGTCCCAGCAGGCCGAAGATCGAATTCGACGGTACCTGAAAAGAGACGTCGCGCAGGGCCTGAATCCGCCCGAAGCGTTTTGATAACCCGTTTATCGATACCACATGTGCCATCGTCAGACCTACAAATCTCGCCGGGCGAAGCGGACGTACCCCAGTGCCAACAGGACGCCCGTATATGCCAGGCATGCCAACCCAGCGCCCAGCCAGTGGCCCGGCGCCGGATGCAGAAGATGGTTCTGCCATCCCCAGGGCAACAGATACAGGAGATACTCGGCGGGCTTCCACGCCAGAGAACCGATCATCGCGATGAGCAAGACGCCGGCAATGATCAGCTTCGCCAGGATCAGCGACAAGAAGGGCGAATCCACCGAGGCGGAGACAAAAGAGCAGACCGCGATATAGGGCAGCATCAGAATTGCCAGCGCCAGGAACCCTTGCACGGCCCAGACCATCAGTGCCCCGGCCGGATAGATGCGCAGCTTCATACCGAGATACAGCACGATGGTCGCCACGATAAACGCCATGACCAGCGTGGAGAACAGCGCCACGCCCAGAAACCGCCCGAAGAAGATGCTGCGACGCTCGGTGCGCGGCAGCAGATAGCGCAGGCCGCGCGTCTGCACATCGCCGCTGACCTGATTGAACGCCAGAAAGGAGATCACAAACGGCATGCCGAACAGCAGCACGAGCAGGATCGCCGAGAGCAGCGCGGGCTTGTCCTCCAGCAAGAAGCTCGTCCACGGGTCGTAAATCCCATTGTCTTCCAACTCTGTACGGGCCTGAGTCCCAGCGCCCATCGGTGGCGGCTGCATCATGCCCTGCTGGGCGATTTCCTCCATGGATTTCAGCCCCAGGACCCACTGAGCGATTGGCCGCCCGACACCGACGATCATTCTCGTGATGGCCTCAGGATCGGTCTCGCCGGTCTTTTGCTTCTGCTGGATCATGAACTGCTCGACGGGCATGATGAGGATGTGCGCGACCGTCAGGCCGAAGACCAGCGCGATCATCAGGTACACCAGGCCCGATCCGCTCCGCACGGCGTGACGACACCAGTACGAGCTGATGAGGCGAATGTGATGACCTGTCGCAGCTTTCCCAGCCATGTCTCGATGCTGCTCCGCAGGCCGGCACGAACCCGGCCTCGCTTCTCGTCTAGTTCGTGAAGTCGTCTACGAAGGTCGTGTTCAGCAGGATGAGCGTCACGACCGGATAGATTAGACCGATCATCGTCCCGATGTTGAAGCCGCCTCCCATTTCGGCCCCAAACATTAGTCCTGAGGCAATGCTGCTGACAATGCCGAAGATGGCATAGGCGTTGCCTACCATCCGTCCCATGATCTTCTTCTGCTTCAGGTAGCCGATACCCGACACAAGCAGCAGGATATTGGACAGGATCGAAAGGGCGACGATCATCACCAGCGTCGATACGCCCATGTTCTGGAACGCTTCGAGTTGGGCTCTTTTTGTCTCGTCCATCTCGTCCGTGGGTATCTGGCCTATGAAAGCGAAGACGGCCACCATGCCCAGAAGGCCCAGGAGACCCCAGCCGGAGAAGACGAAATTGATGACGGCCAGTGCGGTTAGACCGCCGGGACGTTGTTCCTCATTCATGCTGCTATCCTCTCAATTGTCCCTTTGTCCTGGCAGCGCTCCGCCACGCCGCCGCTTGCCTGGCTAGACGCCGCTGAAGGCGGAGAATCCGCCGTCGACGGGAACGACTACGCCGGTGACGAATTTGGCGGCGTCACTGAGCAGCCAGATGACCGTGCCGACCAGTTCGCTGGCTTGGCCAAAGCGGCCCATAGGCGTGTGGTCGACGATGGTCTTGCCGCGGGGTGTCAGGTCGCCCGTCTTTTCGTCGGTCAAGAGGAACCGGTTCTGTTCGGTCAGGAAGAATCCGGGCGCGATGGCGTTGACGCGGATGTCCTTGGAGTAGTTTTGGCAAACGTGAACGGCCAGCCACTGGGTGAAGTTGCTCACAGCCGCCTTGGCCGCCGAATAGGCGGCGATCTTGGTCAGGGGCCGGAAGGCGTTCATGCTGGAGACGTTCAGGATGATGCCGGCGCCGCTCTCGGCCATCGTCTTGCCGAATACCTGGGTCGGCAGCAGGGTGCCGAGGAAGTTCAGGTCGAACACGAAGCGGACCGCCTCGGAGGGCAAGTCGAAGAACGACATATCCGGCGAGGTCGTCGCTTCCTTTTTGTTGCCCCCGGCGCCGTTGATCAGGACGTCGACCGCGCCGAGCTTCGAGACGACCGTCTCCTGGGCGGCGGCGATGCTGTCCTTGTCGAGCACGTTGCACTTGACGCCGATGGCGGTGCCGCCGTCGGCGGTGATTTGCTTGGCCACCTTGGCCGCGGCATCTTCGAGCAGATCCAGAATGGCGATCTTCGCACCGGCCCGGCCCAGGGCTCGCGCCATTTCGCCACACAGAACGCCTCCGCCACCGGTGACGACCACGACTTTGCCTTTGATATCGAACAGGTTCTTCATTCTCTTCCTTTCGTGGTTGGCGTCACTAGAGATACTTCGGGAGTTTCGTTTTGAGTGGTTTGCGTTTGAAGCGCATGAACTGGGGCAGGCCGTCGTCGCCCATGAGGATGCGGGCCTGGCCCTGGATCAGCGGGCTGAGATAGTCCCGCATGGCCTTGGTGATGTGGTTGCCCTGCTTGTTGATGAAGCTTGCAGGCACCATCTTCTCGCCGTTGGCGACGTCACTGAGTTTGGCCAGGCCGGTCGTGCACTTGTATTGGCGACCCTTCTCGCGGACGAGCGTCACCATCTTGCCGTTGACGCCCTTCAAGGCGTTCTTGACGGCCATCTTCCCGCAGAGGTAAGCTTCCTTGATGTCGGTGGCCGAAGCGAAGTGCATGGCGGCCCGCTGGTTGGTGCCGGGCTTCTGGGCGCGGGCCTTGATGCCGACGTCCTCCATGATCCAGGTCTTGAGGATCTCGCCGACTCCGCCGCGCTGGGCGTGGCCGAAGGCGTCGGTCGACAGGGCGCTCTTGTCCTCGGCGACGACGTTGCCCTTCTCGTCGGTCATGCCTTCGCCGACGACGATGAAGACGCGGCCGAACTCTTTGTAGACCGCTTTTACTTCGTTCATCATCTGCTTGCGCGACTTGGGCTTTTCGGGAATCCAGATGAGGTGCGGGGCGTCCTGGGGCTCGCGCTGGGCCAGACCCGCGGCCAGGGCGATCCAGCCGGCGTTGCGGCCCATGACCTCCAGGATCGTACATGTGTCGGTTGTGCATAGGGCTTCGGTGTCACGGCCGGCCTCCATGGCGCTGACGGCGACGAACTTGGCGACGCTGGGATAGCCCGGGCAGTGGTCGGTGCAGGCCAGGTCGTTGTCGACGGTCTTGGGGATGCCCATGCAGACGAGGTCGTAGTGGGCCTCGGCGGCCAGCTTGTTGACCTTGTCGGCGGTGTCCATGGAGTCGTTGCCGCCGGCGTAGAAGAAGTAGCGGATGTTGTGGGCCTTGAAGACGTCGACGACGCGCTGGAAATCGGCCTTGGATTCCTCCATCTTCTTGAGCTTGTAGCGGCACGAGCCGATGGCGGCGGCGGGGCTGGATTTGAGGCCCGCGATGGTCTCGGGCTTCTCGGCCGAGATGTTGAAGAGGTCCTCCTTGAGGACGCCGAGGATGCCGTTGGTGGCCCCGATGACCTTGCCGATCTTGCCCGACTTCATTGCTTCCTGGATGACGCCGCAGGCACTGGCGTTGATCACCGTCGTCGGTCCGCCGGACTGGGCCACGATGGCGTTGGGTTTCGCTGCCATAATCGTTGCTCCCCTTAAAACTACCTTCGAATCCTGCCATAGAACGATAATGGCCTCGAATATACACCGCCGGGGGCCGCTGGGCAATCACCGGCCCCAATCTTCCTAGACGCATGAGCGAGCCAGAAATTGGCTTTGAATTGGGTTTGTTTCTTCGGCCGACCGGCGTTTTTGGGCCGGAAACGGGAAGAATTGGGTTTGTTTGGCGCGACTGATGACAGTGCAGACGGGTGGCTAGATCCATTCGACTTCGCTGCGCTTCGCTCAGGACGGCTACGCCGATTGGGTTTGTTTGGCATTCTTGGGGCGTGGTCCGGGGCGGATTTCCCATGGAAAGGGTCGGGGTTTTTGTGGCCTTTTTGGGCGGCCTGACGCGGGCGGGCAGGCCCTTGGATTGGCGATTGATCATTGGTCTATTTCCTTGTGTGTGTTGTTATCTATATGACGAACGGCGAGGGATTGCGGTGGCGGAAATCTCGGTTTTTCCGGAGTTGTTTTTGGGGAGTCGGGCAGGAACAGGGCTCTGGTGGTTGCGCAGGATGATGTTGGTGCTTATACGGACAATCGCCATGCCTCTACCGCAAGCTTGGCCAGCTTCTCCTGGCGCGTGCGGATTGTTTCTGTTGTCCATTCATTGCTTTCTCCCGCCCACTGTGTTGTTTGGAAACTGCTCATCTTGAGGTGATGAAGCTTGTCGGCAAAACTATTGTTGCCAATTCTGGCGTTGATCTTGGCATCTATGAGGCACTGATTCCCCAGGCGGTTTCTATATGTTCTGTGCGTTTCTGCATCGAACCCGGCCCACTCGGCACCCTTGCGCTTAGGTAGCACATGTTCGACGTTGACCACTGTTTCATCATCTGTCGGATTCCATTCCACAGTGTTTCCGGCCGTGGCCTTCTCTAGCTCCCGCAGGAGGTATCGTGCAACTTTGGCTTGCGAAAGGCTCAAGGTTTTGAATGCCTCAAAGAACTCTTCATCGTTGGGGGCAATGTCTCGGAGTTTTCGTAGGAGTTCCGCCGGTGCGGTGATTCTCTTCTCGTAGATTTCGGATGAGATCGCGGAGTAGTGCGCCTCGTAGGTACCCCGTCTTCCGCCAACAACCGTTGCACGCGTGACGCAGTTCTTTGCCAGGCGGACTCCCTTCTTCGCTTTCTCTTTCGTGAAGTTCTCGGTGATTGCCAGGAGAAGAGGACGTACGTTTTCGACTCCCAGACAACGTATGTCGTGAAGGTCGTTCACGAAAGACTGACCGTACGGGCCCCAATCGGTGGCGGAGCATGATACGATTGAGGCGTACTTTTGCGAGGAGACCTCAAGATGTTGTGCCGTGGTGATCGCGTCTGATGGCGTACCCAGCGAACCTTTGATTTTCTTGAATAGCTCGCGTTCACGTGTGAGTCCGTGTCGAGCCGACCATGCGTGTCTTACAAAGTCTACATATACGGTCTTCTCGTTCAGAGTATCGAGATTGCCAATCATACGCTGCCATGCAGCCTGGGTGATGTCGATCTTGTTACCGGATTCTGAGAAGAGGAGATTCTTGATCAGGTCGGATATTGTCAATTCCCTTCCTCGGTCGTTGAGGGTCTCGAAGATGGTAAAGGCATTCATATGGTCCGGAACGATGACGCGGATTATCTTCACGTTGTTCCGTAGGAATGTGACCCAAGTGGTCAGCTGCCGACTGCGATTGTCCTGCGCTGAACGGGCGAGAGTGTCAATACGCGCCTCTGCGAGTTCAATCGCGGCATGAATTCGCCTGTGTGACTCAATGTCCCATTGGGTATCAGTTTTGCTGCGGAGAACACGCTCCTCGAAGTACTGATGATCCGTTAAGTTCAAGCGGACTCGCGGGAATGGATCAAGACTGTCTAGATCGCTTTCGAATAGGTACTTTTCCTCAATGAGAGAGGCCCGCCTCTGGTCTTCGCTGTTTGAGCGCCTCAGCCAATTGCGGATGGCTGCCAGGAAGATGGTAGCCGTAGCTATTCTCTGTTGGCCGTCTATGATCTCAAAGGACCTGTCCTTTCTTGTGACTACGGCTGATCCAAGGAAGTACTCCGACTGGCCCTCTCGGATAGCTGTACTGATATCATCAAATAGCTCATCGACATTATCTGTCTCCCACATATATGATCTCTGATATGGGGGTACACATAGGCGACCATCATTGATCATTGCGCCTATGCCAACCAGGGCGGTGTCGATTGTATGCGTGTCCATTTGTTCTGCTCACTTTCAACACGTTCGATCCATTATCGTCACCGAACTGCTTACGATCGGCGCACAGGTAGTTCGGGCCAGTAGTCTGGCCTACTTTGTCAGATTCCCCATCAATGGTGCTTCCGTCTGGCGCTTGTATCGGCTGGGGTGGTGTGACAGATTAGGGGAAAATGGTGGGTCGGTGGGCAAAAGGGTGCTGGCGGACTTAAGGCGGTGTTTGTGAAGGGATTCTGGCGGTTGGGGATCCTGGGGCATGACGGCGATTCTGCCGATCCTGCGGCAGGTAGCTAGCGAAAGGATGACCGAATCTGCTATAGGCATTGTCTGGGTGCGGGGTGTTTTGCTATGCTGTTATCTATGAAGCGGAGTTTCCATGTCGGGGCTGGGCGGCGGTCCGGGGCGTCCGGGCGCGGAGACAGGCATGGAATGGGCGGATCATGGATCGGTGTGCGGGGCACACCCTGCGAGGCTGGCGACTATGGGAAAGCGAAGCATCACACTCATCTCGGCGGGTCTGTTGTTGGTTTTAGTCATCACTATAGGCGTCTTGTGGAAACGTCCGCCGCTTCTTTACTACATCCAACTGACAACGCCGCATCGGCTGCCCACAAGGTTGGCCGGGTCCGCGTTCGAATACATGTCAGATCAGGAGCTTCCCGACAAGACAGTGGATCCTCTCGCGGTGTTCACCGGCGGGCATGATCCCTTCCTGTTTGTGCGTTTCGAGACCGACGGTGCGGGAATCGAACACATTCTCGAATCGTTCGGGGGCGAGGGCGCACAGGTCAGTACACTTGGGACGGCGGAGTTGCGAAGCATGACCTTGTCGGAGATATCCGTGTTCCCCTTCCTGGATAGTGTGGAGGCTCGGCTGGGGATGTCTCTGTTCGATCAGGCGTCCGTTGAGTCGGCGCGGCTCGTGGATAGCCCTGATGAACACAGAGCCAGACTCGTGTATCGTATTCTCATTGATGAGGCGACGACCACGGTGTACATGGTTATGCAGCTTGTCTAGAACTGGTTTCAAAACTGCTTCCGACTGCAATCGGCTGCGAAGCCCGTGGCTCTGCGTTGTCGGCGAAAAAGGTTCTCGACGTACTCCAGTACGCCTGCGAGCCTTTTCCGCCTGCCGCCTTGCCCACGGACTTCTCGCTCGATTTCGCTTCAAAACCAGTTTTGCAACCAGTTCCAGGAGCCCGGCCGTTCCGGTGGGCGCGATGTGTGTTGATGTGATGCCAGGGCGGGACGGAGGTGTGGCGTGTCTTGCTGCGGTCTCGGGGTTCGCGCGTGAGGGAATAGCATTCGGTCCAGTGGGAGAGACGTGATGCGGGTTTGGTCGTTGGTTTTGGTGTGTTTGTTGGCTCCGTTGGTTTGGGCGGGGGAGGGCGGTGCGACGAGTCAGGTGGCTCCTGCCCGGGGTGGCACGGCGCGGGATGAGTTGATCGCGCTGCTGAGGAAAGGGGAGTTGACACTGAAGGAGCCGTTGGGGGAGGCCCCGGCGACGCTTGCGGAGGCGCATGCGAGGCTGGAGCGGATCTTGTCCGACGAAGCGCTGGCCAAGATCGATGCCATGGCGTCCGAGGAGGAGATGAGCCTGGCTCATTTCGGATTGGGCGCGGGTATGCGCCGTGGTTGGGGGTTGTGGCGTGGCTCGGCACTGGCGAAGCACATGAAAGAGTTGGGATTCACGCACGCCGATGATATGTCGGGTACGATTCTCGCGACCTTCTGGTGCAAGCGGCACGGGCAGGAGTTTCGTCTGGCCGAGCGGGCGGCCAGATACAAGGCGTATTTGGAGGAGGCAAGAAATCGTGCCCCACGGGCGCGAGCGGCGCTGCGGAAGAGGATGATGGGGCTGCGCTTCGAGAAGCGGGATGTCCCCGTGGTCCCGATTGCTGTCCGCCAGCGCGGGGTGAGGGGGCGTTTTTCGTGTTCCTTCCGCGACGGTGCGTTCCTTACCGCCTACCGCCGAGGGAGTCGAGGCCGGATGCCGGTACTCATGCAAGAATCTTACGTGGATCCGAATGGCGACGGCCGCCCGACGTCGGAATACGATGACTTCGTCCACCGAGGGTACACCTTCGATCGGACGGAGCGCAAGGCCCGCAAAATGAAGCCAGGGGAGGACTTCTACACGCAGGGATACTACTTCGATCCGACGGATCGTCAGATTCACAGGATTCGCGTGCCCGAAGTCAACGAGGTGTATGGTGCGGTCGTTGCGGGTGAGCGGGCTTGGTTTGGCGGTCTGACCGGTGGGACGTTCGTCGTGGCAGGCATCGGCGCGCAGGACCGGGTTGCGGTGCCCTTGCCGCAGGACGATGAGATGCCGGACCTGGGCATAGATGGCCAGTTCCTGATGGCCGTCTATACCAAGGCGATCTATCGTCTCGAAGGTCGCAGGTGGACGGTCGTCCATTCCGGAGACATGCTGCTTCCACGGTCCGGACTGCCGCCGCTGCGATATGGCGATACGGTCTTCTTCCGAGATGAGGAACATGAGGGTGGACGACATATCAATCGCCTGTGGTGGTTGACGATGGCCAAGCCGTTGCATCTCAGTGTCCTCGACCGTCACCTGGAAGTGATTACCGCAGGAGTACTGCGGTTGCGTGAAGTGACCTCTTGCTTTCTGACCAGTCAAGGGGATCTGTGGATATGTTCCGGCGAACATCATCTGTCGAATTGCCTGCTGCGTCGGTCGATGGACGGAAGCTATTCGGTTGCCACCGTGGGCAGTTCTGTTCGGCTCGCTGAAGACTGGCCTGACCTGCGCCAGAAAGAGTATGGAGGGGCGGGCGTCTCCGCGGTCAGGGCTCTGCCTGACGAGACGCTGCTGCTGGCCGGTCGGACCGGGCTCTATCGCCTGCGAGGTGACGAATTGGTGCAGGAACTGGCCTTTACCGTGGACAGACCCTCGAGGTGGGTGAAGGAGCGTGACAGAGTGGTTCCTCACGTGACTTGGCGCCGGAAGGACGGCAAGATGGTCAAGGAGGTCACCGAGGTCGTGCAGAAGGCTTCGGGGCCCGGCCGCCAAGTCGTCAGTTCCGTGCCCTGGATCCCGAACAATGTTCTGCTGCTCGACGACGGGTCGTACTTCCTCAGTACCGATACGTGGGAGGGCGCCTACTGGATCCGCCAGGGCGGCGATGGGCAGTGGAGTGGCCTGACTGTGGACGAGGGCGACCCAATCGAATGGTGACAGTTTCAGAGGGAGGAACATGATGCGCATTGTCTCGTTAGCTCTGGTGTGCGTGTTGGCTTCATTGGTTTCGGCGGGGGAGGGTGGTGCGAGGGATGGGCAGGAGGCGAAGCGGAAGAAGCCGCCTACCGCTGAAGAGTACGCCGCTATTTTGCGGGCGCAGATGGAAAGCCTGAAAAAGCAGCGGGAGAATGCCCCGACGACGCTGGCGGAGGCCCATGAGCGTCTGGAGCAGACATTGTCTGCGGCGGTGCTTGCTGAGATCGACGCCATGCCGTCCGAAGACGACATGATCAAGTATCATTTCAGCCTGGGCCTGAACATGCGCAATGGCTGGGGACTGTGGGGTGACTCGGCGCTGGCGAAGCACATGCGGGAGCTGGGATTCACGCATCCCGATGATATGTCGGGTGTGATTCTCAACACGTTCTGGTGTAAGCGGCACGGGAAGGATCTTCGCCTGGCGGAGCGTGCGGCGAAATACAAGGAATACCGGGATGCAGAGAAGAATCGTGTCCAGGAGAGCATAGCGGCGATTCGCGATATGATGATGGGGGTGCGTTTCGAGAAACAGGATGTTCCCGTGGTACGGATGTCGATCAAGCGGGGCATGAGCGCCCGCTATTTGTCTCCTTTTCGCGATGGCGTGTTTCTTACGGGCTACCGCCGAGGACGCAACGCAGGCTCCTCTCGTTTTGGCAGGATCACGGAAGGGTTCCACGTTGATCCAGCGGATGGCGAGCGGCGTCTGAAGCCGGAATACGATGACGCTGTCAGCCGAGGATCGTACTACGATCCGGTGGATCGCGAGGACCGCAAGATGCAACCGGGCGATGACTTCTACACTGTGGGATACTACTTCGATCCGACAGACCGCAAGATCCACCAGATTCGGGTGGCCGAGGTCAACGAGGTGTACACCGCCGCGGTTGTCGGGAAGACGGCGTGGTTTGCCGGCGTGACAGATGAAAAGGCGGTCCTTGTAGGGGCCAGCGAACAGGGCCGTATCACGGCGCGGTTGCCGGTGGCTGATGAGATTCCTGATCTGGGCCTGGATGGCCAGTCCCTCTTGGCTGTGTATTCCAAGGCGATCTATCGACTCACGGATCGGGAATGGACGGTTGTGCACTCGGGGGACATCCTGTTGCCGCGATCGGGACTGCCGCCACAGCGACACGGGAACGTGGTCATCTTTCGAGATGAAGAGCCCCGGGAGATGCGCAGACGTCTGTGGTGGTTGACGATGGGCGAGAAGCTGCACCTGAGCGTTCTCGATCGCGATCTGGGATTGGTCCTGCCCGACGGAACAACGTGGCCAGACGCATCCTCGTACTGCGTGACGAGCAGTGGCGATCTCTGGGTGTGTGTCGGTCAAGGTACATCTTTGCTTCGTCGATCGCGGGACGGAAGCTATTCGATTGCTATTATGGACAAATCCGTTCGCTTTGAGGAAGACCTGTCTGGCTCCGGGAAAACCGATCAAGGCCTGTCCGTCTCTGCCGTTGCGACGCTACCCGACGACACCCTTCTCCTTGTCGGCCGCACGGGGCTCTATCGGCTCAGGGACAACGAATTGGTTCAGGAACTGGCGTTTGCGCCTGAGGAGACTGTGGACAGGAGAGGCAGGGCCGTTCGCCGCCTGAATTGGCACCCGCACAATGTTCTTCTACTTGACGATGGGTCGTACTTCATCAGTACTGGTTTCTGGGAGGGCGTCTACTGGCTCGGCCGGGGCGACGACGGGCAGTGGGGTAGCGAGTGCGTGGAGCGGGGCGATCCGGTTGTGTGGTGAGGAGAGGCGGGCGGGAAGTGTGTTCGCGCGCGGCGCTTGCATGACGAGGTTGACGATGACGAGGCGGAAGAAGTGGATTCTGATTGCGGTTGGTGCGGTGGTGGGCCTGTTGGTGTTGGGGTTCTTCACGCCGTATGAGCGGAAGCACTACACTTGTCTTCAGTGTCGTCTGGGCAAGAAGGCGGAGACATTCTGGGGGATGCCGCGGGCAACCTATTCGGCTAATGAATGTTCACGGTGGTATGCCCAGGCGCATCCGGATCACGAGCACGATTGGAGGAAGTCGTCTTGTACCGGCAGGCGAAATGGGTCTGTCCAGTGCTACACATGCGACGGCGGCGACGTCCGTAGTGGACGCTAGGGCGTTGTTTGGCTGCGTAGGGTGACGGGGTGTTGGGCTTTGGGGTTGATGATGACTTCCAGGTCGTATTTGACGCTTGCGCCGAAGCGTTTATCAGAGGTCACGTTGAGCGTGGTTTTGGCGAAGGGTTTGAGTGGGGGGATTGTGCCGGTGGCGAGGACGACGTGGCGGTTGTTTGTGTGGTCGACGATTTTGAGGGTGGCGGGTTGGGAGGCGACCTGGCCGAAGTTTTGGACTTCGACGGCGAGGTTCGAGCCGTCGGGTCTTGGGGTGATCTTGGGCATGCGGGCCGAGAGGGCGGGCTCGATGTAGTTGAGCCAGGGCAGGCGGGCGTAGCCAAAGAGCAGCTTGCCGTCGCTGGTTCTGCCCAGCAGCTTGGCGGCGAAGTTGTCGGCCGTGATGCCGTTGCCGGTTCCGTCGAAGGTGACGATCAGGTCTTTGCCCGATGCTTCAGTTTTGAGCGCCTTGGCGCCTCGGCCGAAGTTCACCTCTTCGGAGGCGCCGAAGCGCAGTGAATCGATATCCATATCCCGGTGGGGGTCGAAGCCCTTCTCGGCGGCGACTTTGACGCGGATGGTTTTGGTGTCGGCGGTGATCGGTTGCTTGTCGAGTATCGTCAGGAGGCGGCCGACGGTCAGGGGGATGCAGATGTGCTTGGAGCTGTGGTTGTCACTGCCTTTGTCATTGTGTTTCAGCACGTCGATGACGGCGAAATGGGCCTGGGTCGCCCGGCCGTACTCGTCGCGCAACATCTTGATGCGCTCGTACTTGAACCAGTCGACCTTGGTGCCGTCCTCGTATCGGGCGATGCCGGGCAGGTAGGCTTCGCCCGGGTCGACCTTCCAGTGGATGCCGTCCTTGGAGCGCAGGTACCAGGCGATGCGTCCGAACCAGTCGTTGACGATCAGGTGGTACTGCACGTTGGTGCGCCAGACGACGGGGTCCTCGAAGCGACCTTCCACGGGGGGGTAGACGCGTTTGTCGGTGACCTGGTTGTAGGGGCTGATTCCGGTTTCGCTGAACCAAACGCCTCCGCCGCGACAGACCATCAGGAAGGAGCCGTCCTCGCGCCGGGAGAAGGTGAGGTTGGACAGGCCCTCGATGATGCGCCGGTCCCGTGGGTCGAATTCGAACTTCCGGGATTCCCAGGGGCCGTTCAAATCGTCGGCAATGTAGTAGCGGTCTATGACATAGACGACGTAGCGGCCGTCCTTGAGTTGGAATACCTCGGGATTGTGTCCCGGGCCGAGGGTGTCTTTGACCTTGTAGGGCCCGGTTGCTCTGTCGGCCACGGCATGTGCGATGTGGGACCTGGGCCACTCCATATGGCCGCGCTGGGAGTCTTCGCGCCAGCGGCAGACGTAGAGATGGTACTTGCCGTCGGGTCCCAATAGGGCGTTGCCTCCCCAATAGGACCAGTCGCTATCCTCCAGACCGTTGTCGACGTAGCGGGGCTTGACGTTGTCGGCGCCCCAGGTCTCGCTGGTCAGGGGGCCCTGGACGGGCATGGGCAGGAATCGGTCCATGAACCGGCCGCCGAAGACCAGGTCGTTCCACTGCTGCGGGCGTTTACGTTCGACGCTTTGGGCGCCGGCGTTCACGACGAACAGGCACGACGTCAACAGCGCGCCAATGACGATGGGCAATCTCATAGAGCACTCCTCTTTTTTGTTTTGACTGCGTTCGGGCAATCTGAGTCTCTACCCTATCGTTTCGTCGGTCGGTACGTCAAATGTCTTGCCGGGGCGGGTGTGGCGAGGGGCCGGGTGGCGAGGTTAGCGCATGGACTGGCGGTAATAGGCGGGGGTGACGCCCATTCGTTTCTTGAATTGGCGGTGGAAGTAGTAGACGTTGGCGTAGCCGACGCGCTGGGCGATTTCGTAGCAGCGCAGGGAGGTGAAGCGGAGCAGGCGCTGGGCGGCTTCGAAGCGGAGGTCTTGCTGGTACGCGAGGGGCGAGACGCGGAAGGACTTCTTGAAGGTGCGGAAGAGGTGGCCTTTGGAGCACTGGGACATGGCGGCCAGGTCGTCAGCGGTGATGGTCTCGGCGTAGTGTTCGTCGATGTACTGCTTGACGAGCAGAATCGGGTTGTCCTGGGTCAGTGCCGTCCCGGCGATGCGCTCGCTGTAGCAATGGGTGACGATCATGTCGAAGACATCGGCCAGGGCCCGGTGGGCGTAGAAATCCGACATCGAGGATGGTCCCTGAAGATAGTCCATGATCCGGATCATGATGATGACGAGTTCCTGGGCGGTGTCCTTGGAGAGATGGGGCTGGCTCTGGAGCCGGCCGCGAACGCCGGTGTAACTGTTGAGGATCTCTTCGAAGGGCAGGGTGAGGGCCTCGCCGTTCTGGGTTTTGAGGGCGTAGGTGATTTCTGAGTAGATACTCGAGCGGCGATGACTGACGAAGTCGTGGGACTCGCCCGGCGAAATGATGACCAGGGTGCCTGGTTTGGCGGGGTATCGCTTTCCCGATTTGATGTAGAAACCTGCTGATTGTGTGTAGAGCACGATGTGGTACAGGTCGTGGGTGTGCTCGGCGAAGGTCCTGGCATCTCCGACGGGGCGGTCCTGGTCCACGGCGGCGTGTACGAAGGCCGGGAAGTAGGCCTGGTTGTCGTGGAGGATCACCAGTGCCTTCGGCGCGGCCTGGCCTTGATGGGCCTGCAAATATCGAAGCATATGTTACAATAGTGCAATAGAATGTTACTTTTATGCATTTTTTCACGGCATCCGAATTACGATAATACAATATAATGAAGGGCTGCAAGCAAATTGTCCGTGCGGGGGTCGCGGGCGCGGGATGACCGTCATGCAGCGGGGAATCCGGTGTTGGCAGACAGCATGGGTTTTGGCCCGAAGCGGGTCCGCATGAGGCTGTTGGTTGCGGCAGCGCACGGGAGACGGGTAGGAGGATTTGGACACATTGGCGGATGCCTTTTTCTTTTTGGCAAGGCGATGTCCGTGTGAAGGTGAAATCTCTGTTCATCGAAGGAGGACGATCATGCGCAACGAACTCATTACGATGCTGATGGTCGCAGCGGTGTTGCTGGGTGGGTGGAGCCCGACATACGCTGACGATCCAACTCTGGTCGGCTGGTGGAAGCTCGATGATGGTGCCGGGACGGTCGCTGCGGAGTCCAGCGGGCGCAGTGTGGAGGGAACGCTGTTCGGCGATCCTGCGTGGGACACGGAAGGGCTCTTCGGCGGGTGCCTGCTGTTCGATGGGACCGACGACTACATCTTCATCGACGGGCAATTCGAGCTTCCCGAGTACACAATGGCTGTATGGTTCCGTGTCGATGCGTCGGGCCAGCGCGATATCCTGTCGGCCTACGCCGTAGGCGTTCAGCATGGGATTCTGCTGGAGCTGCAAGCGGACGGGACCTTGCGCTTTCTCCATCGGTTTCCGCTGGGAACCGGGGGCGGGAACAATATCTACACCACGGCCACCTACGACGACGGTGTCTGGTACCATGCCGCGTTCATGAAATCCACCGACGAGATCGCCCTGTACATCAATGGGGAAGAAGTGGATCGCATGGCGGACACCAGCGTGTTTGATCCCGGTGATTCCTTCGGACTGGCTGTAGGCGTTCTCGATGACGAGCGCGGCGCTGCACGACTGTTCCAGGGTGCGATGGATGATGTCCGCGTTCACAATCGGGCGCTGACGCAGGCGGAGATCGAAGGCATCATGCGTGGCGCCGGATACGACACGGCCACGGACCCCGTTCCCGCTCACGAGAGCACTGACGTGCCCCGCGACGTGGTTCTGGGGTGGAAAGCGAATGAGGCGGCCGTGGCCCACGACGTGTACGTTGGCACGGTCTTTGAGGACGTTAATGCTGCCGACCGGGCCGATCCGCGAGGCGTTTTGGTCAGCGAGAATCAGACGGCGACGACGTTCGATCTCGGGGTGTTGGAATACGGCGAGACTTACTACTGGCGGATCGACGAAGTCAACGGGCCGCCGGAAGGCACGATTTTCAAGGGGGAGATCTGGGAGTTCACGGTCGAGCCTTTTGCCTACGCGGTCGAGAACATTGTTGCCACCAGCAATGGCACGTCCATCGAGGGCGTTGGCCCGGAGAATGCGGTCAATGGCTCGGGGCTGGACGATCAGGACCAGCACTCGGTCGAGAGCAGCGACATGTGGCTGACGTTTCCGCCGGCCGAAGGGGACCTGCACATTCAGTTTGAATTCGAGCGGGCGTACAAGCTCTACGAGATGCAGGTGTGGAACTACAACGTGATGTTCGAGCTGGCTCTGGGCTTCGGTCTGAAAGACGTGACTGTTGAGTACTCGGCCGATGGGGCCGACTGGGTGGCGTTGGGCGACGTGGTGTTCGCTCAGGGGCCGGCCCAGGCCGGTTACGCGGCCAACACGACGGTCGATTTCGAGGGCGTGGCGGCGCGGTACGTCCGCCTGACGGTCCACAGCGGGTACGGCGTCATGGGTCAGTTCGGCCTTAGCGAGGTTCGCTTCCTCCACATTCCGGTGCAGGCCCGTCAGCCGGAGCCGGCCGACGGCGCGACAGAGGTAGCCGTGGTCGATGCGGCCTTGAGCTGGCGGGCGGGTCGCGAGGCGGTCACGCATGACGTCTATCTGAGTACGGACGAGCAAGCGGTTGTTGATGGCACGGCCCTGATCGACAGCGTTGACGCTACCGGCCTGGCGGTCGGCGATACGCTGGAGCTGGCCCAGACGTACTACTGGAAGGTCAACGAGGTCAACGAGACGGAGACGGCCAGCGTTTGGGAAGGCGCCATCTGGAGCTTCTCGACTGAGGCGTCTCTCGTGGTGGATGACTTCGAGAGCTACAACGACGAAGACAACGCGATCTTCGACACGTGGATCGATGGCTTCGTGAATGATACCGGCTCGACGGTGGGCTATTTCGATGCGCCGTTTGCCGAGCAGACGGTCGTTCACGGGGGCCGGCAGTCGATGCCTCTGACCTACGACAACACGGGCGGCACGACGATCTCCGAGGCCACCCTCACGTTGGCGACGCCTCAGGACTGGACCAAGCACGGGATCAAGGGCCTGACACTCTGGTTCTACGGCGATGCCTCGAATACACCCGCCCAGTTGTACGTAAAAATCGATGACAGCAAGGTTGTCTACAGTGGCGCTTCCGACGATCTGCTGCTGACGCCGTGGCAACTGTGGTACATTGACCTGGCCGAGGTGACCGGTGTCGACCTGAGCCGCGTCAGCGAACTAACGATCGGTGTGGAAGGCGGCGAGGGTCTCCTGCTGATCGACGACATCGAGTTGACTCCGCTCGGCCGCGAAGTGGTGACGCCTGTCGAGCCCGATCCGGCCGGTCTGGTGGCCGCGTACGCTCTGGAGGGCGACGCCAGCGACAGTGCAGGAACGCACTCGGGCACGCTCGTGGGTGAACCCATCTTCGTGACGGGCCAGTCGGGGCAGGCTATCAAACTCGACGGGATTGCCGACTATGTTCATGTCGAGAGTTCGTTCGATCTGCCTGAGTATTCGGCCTCGTTGTGGTTCCGGGTTGATGGCGGCACGGGCGAACGCGACGTGCTCTCGGTGTATGACAACAACAGCGACCACGGCATCCTGTTGGAGGTCCGAACCAACGGTGAACTGCGCTACCTGCATCGGGCGCCGCTCGGCAGCAGTAGCGGGGCGGATATCTACACCGGTGGGGACTACACCGACGGGAGTTGGTACCACGCCGGCATGGTCAAATCGGGCGATACGGTGACCCTGTATCTTGGCGGTCAGGTCGCCGGTTCAGGGGCCGGTGTGGCCGAGTTCGGCCTGCCCTTACAGAACCTGTTGCTGGGTGTCCTCCGGCACGATGAACTGGGTCGCTATTTGCCCGGTGCTATCGATGAGGTCAATATCTACAATCGGGCTTTGTCGCAGGGCGAAGTGGCCTGGTTGGCCGGCCGAAGGGCGGCGTTTGACGCCCAATAGGATGAAGGTTACCCTACAAGGCTCGCGTCTTCCGGGGCGCGAGCCTTGTGGCATCATCATCCGGTATCGCCTGAGGTGATTTCGCTGGCGACCCGGAATACCGGGCAGGGTAGGATATCGGGACGGGGGGAGCGGTTTCGTTGCGTACGGACTTGCAACAGCGATTCGGAAAGGCAGAGAAGATGAAGCGTAAAGCGTTTACCCTGATCGAGCTGCTGGTCGTAATCGCGATCATCGCTATTTTGATGGCCATCATCATGCCGGCGCTGAACCTGGTGAAGAAGAAGGCGGCCACGACGGCGTGCCTGAGCAACACGAAGAACCTTTCGTTGGGCTGGTATATGTACCATTCCGACAACGACGGACGGATCATGAGTTGTGAGGACACAGCGCGCGAACCGAGCGGGACCTTCGTCGGTTGGTGCGGCGTCCCACGTGATGAGAGTGGTGGCACGCTGAGCAATACCCAGACCAACCCGGCGGTGACGGACGAGGATGAGATCCGAGGGATCAAGGAGGGCGTCCTGTATCCCTATGTGAAGGACCCCGATCTCTTCCATTGCCCGGCCGACAACCAGCGCAAGAGCCTGTACGACGGGACGACGGTGTTCGTGTCCTATGGGATGCCCTATTGCCTCTACCGAAACACGAGCAAGGACTACAAGCTGCAGATTCGCCGGTTCGATGAGATTTCCCGCCCGTCGACGCGTTACAATTTCGTCGAAAGCGCTGAGACGCGCAACTGGAATTCAAGCCATCATTTTGTCCTGGGGACGCCGGAGCAGACGAACCTGGACGAGTGGGGCTGGTGGGGTCCGATGGCGATCAATCACGGCGACAGTAGCGTCCTGAGCTTCTGCGATGGGCATTCGGAAGTGCGCAAGTGGCGGGACCGTTTCACGATCGATCGCGTCTACAAGCTCATCGATCAGGGGGCGACAACTTACGGGATCGAGTATCCTCCCGCCGGGCAGACCGAAGACATCGACTACATGGCCAGAGGTTGGGCCTATCGCCACAAGCGTGGCCAATAGTCCCCTACTTTTTGGTATAATGGCGGAGGAGGCCTCGTCCCCGCGGTTGGCCCGTCGGCAAGCCGTATGACCCAGCGATGCGAGTCTGTTGCGAGACGGTGCCTTCCGAGGTAGCAAGGCCCTGAGCGTGTCTATGTCTGATGGTTGGCGGATGCCGCTTCGAACGAAGGCTATTCTGTTCTGTCTGATTTGCCCACTGTCGTGGACTGTGGCGAGCGGCACTGCTCTGAAGATCGATTTCACGCGGACCGGCGGGCCGGTCGAGGCGGGCTACGAGGGGTATTACGCGGATCACGAGTCGGCTGCGACGTTCACCGAGCAGGGCTACACGGCCTTCGGCACCACGATATGGGTTATGCCCCTCTGGCCGGGCGATCCCGCGCCGCAGGCCATGCAGATGATCCAGCGCTCGTCGGGCTCCGATCTTGCGATCGACTGGATCGGGACGGACGCGCGGGTCGCCAATGCCGATCCTCTGGTACTGATTATCGCGGGGCTTCCGGTCGGCAACTATGCGTGGACATCCTATCACCACGATCCGCAGGACCAGACGGGTCTGTTCGACGTGACGATCACGGATGCGGGCGGAACCGTGACGATGACGGACATTGATATCTCCAATGGTTCCGTGGGCGCCGACGATATGACGACGTTGCGGACTATGGTCGTATCCGACGGGGCAAATCCGGTCGTCGTGTCGTTTGAGAATCAAGGTTACGCGCACGTCTCCGAGGCCTTCTTCGTTATGAATGCGCTGGTCCTGGAGGCGCTCGACGTTGTTTCCGGCGAGCCCCCCGTGACGGACGATCCCCCCTCGTTCGCTGAAGACATAACGGGCGTGGTGATCAGTGAGTTTCTCGCCTCGAACCGTGGCGGCTTGAGCGACGGCGATGGAAACACGCCGGACTGGATCGAGTTGTACAATGGCAGCGCCGCGCCTGTCTCTCTGGATGGCTGGTGCTTGACAGACGATGAAGACGAGCCGGGCAGGTGGCCTTTCCCGCCGGGGACCTTGCTGGGGGCGCGTGAGTATCTGGTTGTGTTCGCCTCTGCGGCGCCTCCGGGCGACTACATAGACCAGGGGGGCTTCCTCCACGCCAACTTCGCGCTCGACAAGGAGGGCGAATATTTGGCGCTGGTCGATCACGAGGGGAGCATCGTCCATGAGTTCGCACCGGCCTACCCGGCTCAGGCGAGCAATGTGTCTTATGGCATGTGGCAAGGTCAGTGTCGGTATTTTGCCCAGCCGACGCCGGGCAGGGCGAACCAGCGACCGTCTCTCGGTCTCACGGCTGCGGTGTCCCACAGTCATGCGCGGGGATTCTATGACGAGCCTTTTGAGTTGCGGCTGTCTTGCGATACGCCGGATGTGGTGATCCGCTACACCCTGGACGGGTCGGAGCCGACAGACGAGACCCGACGTCTGTACGATCCCCAGGAGCCCATTCTCATCACGACGACGACCCATGTCCGGTCGTGGGCCTCGAAGCCGGGCTGGCTGTCGGCCCCTGTGACAACGCACAGCTATATCTTCGTCGATGACGTCGCCCGGCAGCCGGCCGATCCTCCCGGCTGGCCGACCGATTGGGGCTACAGCGCCGACGCCGGGGCGGTTGTGCCGGCCGACTACGAGATGGACCCGCGCGTGGTCAACAGTACGTTGCCCGGATACTCGATACGCGACGCGCTGCTCGATATTCCGACCGTATCGATCTCGATGCATCCCGATGATTTCATCAGCGATGACACCGGGATCTACGCGAATTCCCAGAGCCGTTGGGAGCGCAAGTGCTCGGTCGAGTACATGCTTCCCGATGGCAGCGAGGGCTTCCAGTACGACTGCAAGGTCGAAGTCCATGGCAATGCCAGCCGGCGCCCTTATCGCATGCAGAAGCATTCGCTTCGCTTGACCTTCACGGGCCAGTATGGTCCGCCGAAACTGGAGTATCCGCTGTTTCCTGATTCCGATGTGGAGGAATTCAACCAACTCGTGCTCCGGGCCAGTTTCACCGATTCGTGGGGCCTTGTCTCCTGGTCGTCCTCGTCGCGCTATCGGCCCAACGACTCGCAGTACATCCGCGACGTTTGGATGAAGGACAGCTTGCGCGATATGGGACAGCCCTCCAGCGGCGGCAAGTTCGTGCATCTGTATGTCAACGGGCTTTACTTCGGCATCCACAATCTCACCGAGCGCGTCGGCGAGGACTTCTTCGCCTCGCATCTTGGGGGCGACCCGGAGGATTGGGAGGTCAACGAGGATCTCTCGGCCCCTCGTGCCCGCTGGAGCGAGATGATGTCCATCGCTCCATCGACGCCGGCCGGTTATGCGCAGATGTTGGAGTATCTCGACGTCGAGAATTTCGCCGACTACATGCTCTTGCACTTCTACGCGGATGCCGAGGATTGGCCGCACCACAATGGCTACGCGGCGGTCAATGCCGTCAGCGGGGATGGCCGGTATCGCTTCTTTGTCTGGGACCAGGAGATTGTCCTCGATTACCACGGGCGGGCCGCCTCGCGCATCAACAGTGCCGGTGGCGTCGGCGCCGTCTTTCAGAAGATGCGGACCAGCAAGGAGTTTCGCCTTCTCTTTGCGGACCGTGTGTACAAGCATTGTTTCAACGACGGCGCGCTGAGCATGGCGGCTTCGCAGCAACGCTATCTTGATCTGGCCAATGAGATCGACAAGGCCATCGTTGCCGAATCCGCCCGCTGGGGTGACACTCAGATGAGCACGCCGTACGGCAATGCGATCGAACAACCCAATCCGCCGACCGACATCAACCACAATCTCTATCCGCCCGCGCCGCACGGCCCTGACTACTACTTTACCCGCGAGGACTCATGGGTCGTGGAACGCGACAACGTTATCGACAATTACATCCCGGCCATCCATAACACCGCCAACTCTTATGCTCTGATCAACGTGCTGCGCGCCCGCAGTCTCTATCCGAATATCGATCCTCCTGTGTTCCAGATCAACGGCACGGACCAGCATGGAGGGCTTATCGCATCCGGCGACGTATTGACCATGACCAGCCCCAGTGGCGGCGGAACAATCTACTATACACTGGACGGCAGCGATCCGCGGCAGCCCGAAACCGGCGGCATCGTGACGGCGCAGGTTCTGGTTGCCGAGGATGCGGCCAAAACGGTTTGGGTCCCGACCTCGGACATTGGCACGTCCTGGACCGGCGGGGCTGAGCCATTCGACGACTCAAGCTGGACGAGCGTGGCACCGGGCGGCGGCGTGGGCTACGAGCGCAACACGGGGTACGAGTCATTCATCACGTGCGACGTCGAGGCGGCCATGTACGGCACTATGGAGGCCTGCTACATCCGCATCCCGTTCACGGCAAGCGCCGAGGATATGGCCGACTTCAACTACATGGCGCTGCGCCTGCGCTTCGATGATGGCTTCGTCGCGTATCTCAACGGTGTGCCCATCACTTCGGCCAACGCTCCTGCCTCGGTGGCCTGGAACAGCGGTGCGGCGGCGAGTCACAGCGACCTCTCGGCGATTCTCTTCGAGGAGTTTGACTGTTCGGCCGCCCTCGACCAACTTCAGGAAGGCAGCAATATTCTGGCGATTCACGGCATGAACGCCGGGCGGACGAGTTCCGATTTCCTCATCTCCGCCGAGTTGCGGGCGGGCGAGGATTCGCGATCGGGCAACCTGTCGCCTTCCGCTATTGTGTATGACGGTCCCATTCCCTTGACGGAGAGTGCCGAGGTCAAGGCACGCATCTGGGACAATGGGCAGTGGAGCGCTCTGCACGAGGCCATCTATACAGTCAGCCGGTAGACGCTCTTGTGGAGGCGCAGAGGGGGCGAACCGGATGATCCCGAACCCTATCCAGGCGAACGCGTACGTTTTGGAAACGGTTCTCGACGGAAGTATGGGAATATGCAGCAAGGGAGCGACATGCAGATCTTTTCACTGCCCTGTGAGCGGGCCATCGTCACCGGCGGCGGCTCGGGCCTGGGAGAGGCGATTGCGCGGTGTCTGGCGTCGGCCGGCGCTCGGGTGGTGATTTCCGGCCGCCGCGAGAATGTGTTGCGCGAGGCGTGCGAGCGATTGGGTGAGCGGGTTTCGTACGTGGTCCATGATGTGACCGATGTCTCCGGCGCCGAACGGTTGGCCAAAGCCGCGGCCGGGCAAAACGGTGGGGCGGCCACGATTCTCGTCAACAATGCCGGCGTTCATCTGAAGAAGCCGGCACTGGGGGAGAGTCCGGAAGAATGCCGAGAGCTGCTGGATACACACGTCGTGGGATCGATGGCGCTGACGCGGGCCGTGGCATCGGGGATGCTGGAGAAGGGCAGGGGGTCCATCGTCTTTGTGACGTCGATGGCGGCGCTGTTCGGTATCCCGGAAGTGGCGGCCTACTCGGCGGCGAAGTCAGCCGTGCTCGGGCTGGTGCATTCGCTCGCCGTCGAGTGGTCCGGTCGCGGTGTGCGGGTCAACGCGATCGCGCCGGGCTGGATCGACAGCGCCATGTCGCGCCAGGCGCTGGAGACCGACCCGCAGCGCAAGCAGCGGATACTGGCGCGAACCCCTATGGGCAGATTGGGCGAGCCTGATGACATCGGCTGGGCCGCGGTCTATCTGTGTTCGGAGCAGGCGAAGTTCGTCACGGGTCAGCAATTGATCGTCGACGGCGGCGCCAGCATAGGATTCTGATGAAGGTTGGACTCGGACTCTATCGCCATCAGCTCGATCGAGCGCACTTCGACTTCGCGCGGCAGTGCGGCGCCACCCACCTCGTTGTGCACCTGGTCGACTACTTCAACCAGGACGACCCCAACGCTAGGGATGGCCAACCTACCGGCGGCACCGGGGGCTGGGGCCGAGCGGGCGAGGCCGAGAAGCTCTGGACCGTCGAGGAACTGCGGTCTCTCAAGGCACAGATCAACGCCGCAGGGTTGGAACTGGAGGCCATTGAGAATTTCGATCCGGCCCACTGGCACGACGTGCTGCTCGGTGGGCCCCGGAAGGCGCAGCAGCTTGAGAACCTCAAGACCATCATCCGCCGCGTAGGGGAGGTCGGCATTCCGGTGATGGGGTATAACTTCAGTATCGCGGGGGTGGCGAGCCGCGTGACGGGCCCTTTCGCGCGGGGCGGGGCGGTCTCCGTGGGCATGGATGGGGTGGACGAGACGCCTGTGCCGTTGGGCATGGTTTGGAACATGGTCTACGATCCGGATGCCCCGGCCGGCATGTTGCCTGAGATCAGCCACGACGAACTATGGCGTCGGCTGGCGGATTTCCTGGCGGCCCTCCTGCCGGTTGCGGAAGAATCCGGCGTCATGCTGGCCGCCCATCCGGACGACCCGCCCATGCCTCGCGTGCGCCGTCAGCCGCGCCTGGTCCACCAGCCCCACTTGTACCAGCGCCTGATCGAGCTGTACCCCAGCCCCGCCAACAGGCTCGAGTTTTGCGTCGGCACCCTGGCCGAGATGATGGAGGGAGACGTCTACGAGACGGTCGACCGCTACAGCCGAGACGGGCGCGTGGCTTACGTGCACCTGCGCAACATCACGGGCAAGGTGCCGCACTACCACGAGACGTTCATCGATGATGGGGATGTGGATATCGTGGAGGTGTTGAGGATTCTCCATCGAAATGGCTTCGATGGCGTGGTGATTCCCGACCACACACCCTCAATGACCTGCCAGGCGCCTTGGCACGCGGGGATGGCCTTCGCGCTGGGTTTCATCCAGGGCGTCTTGAAACGCCTCTGAGCCCCGCGGCTCCTACCGGTGCCTCGCGGCGACCGACTCTAAGGCTGCCTGTTGCCACGAGCGCGCGGAAACTCGCGCAAGGCCGTGCGCAACTCGTACTCCCCAAGCAGCCATTTGATAAAGCGATGGGGATTACTGCCGCGCTTGCCGCCGATGCGGAGGAACTTCAGCTCGCGACTGTGCCAGAATTCTTCGGGCGTTGGAGCGCCGCTATCGGCACCGCGATACAGGGTCGTCTGCTTCCAATCGTAGACGGTGAAGATATCCCCCCGGTCGCTGGTGAAGACGTGTTTCCCGGACACCTTGTAGCCATCGCTATCCGAAGCCCGGCCGAAAAGCTCAACGAGGCAGACCGGCGGGAACTCGAACATCGTGAGGCTGTCCATGCCGCTCGCGTCCACTTCTGGATTCCACTTGTACATTGCTACCTTCTCCCGATCACACTATCGTGGATTCCCTTGGCAGAGGGCCGTGTTGGGGCGCCATTCCTCTGCGGGGAGCAGTAATCTCATTGTACCAAAAAACCCATGTTTAATTCGACGCGTAAGAGGGATGTGGTCGTGAGCAAATGGCTCTATGGGCTCAGCTTTTTGCTAGGCGGGTCAGAGTATCTTGGGGTCTGCCTGGCGGGTAACTGTCCCACGAAGTGTGGTTAGGTAATCAGGAGAGAGCCTCTTTGCCGAAAACAGATAGGTGATCAAAACCTATTGGCAAGGAGGCTCGAAATGGTT
>Ga0272442_10002684_pt1 | contig 25520 bp, 21 predicted proteins | sample SSMForm2O_FD_200262 | JGI IMG/M metagenome (GOLD analysis project Ga0272442, IMG submission 200262) | Marine sediment archaeal communities from Little Sippewissett salt marsh, Falmouth, MA, United States - SSM-Form-2O | ecosystem: Environmental > Aquatic > Marine > Wetlands > Sediment ... | reverse complement strand
GGCCAGTGCCGCCATGATCTCCAGCAGGGTGAAGGCCTTCACTGAGGCGCGGTGTCCTTCCCCACTCGCAGGCTTGATCGCATTGGTCATGTCATCGTACATGCCGCACGTCGCATCCAAACACAGCCGGCCTCTACAGAGCCGGCACTTCTCTCTTGCTCTTGGGCCGCATCAGTTCCGGATCCCCATCGATCAACTGGACGACAGGGGTCAGCCGACTAACCGCCACGGTGTGCGATTGCTCGCTGTCATCGAGGAAGACGATCTTGCCACCGTACATCCAGCCGGCATGACCGACACGGAACTTGGCCTTTCCTTCGTTGGTATACTCTGCATCGTCGAACTCAACATAGGAGACGCGACAACTGTCTCCGAACTGGCCATCGACAATGATCTCCTCATCGAGCACTTCGGACAGATCCGATCCCGTGATCTGACGCAGGAGATAGGTCTGCTCGTTAAGATCCACAATCACTTCGTATCGGCGGCCCGTCTCGGACGCTCCGGAGGCCGCCATCTGCATAGCCGAGACGAAACCCTGGACCTGGGCCTTGAACGTGCTGCGGCCCAGCGTTCCGAACAGGTTGGCCTGAGCCATCAGAACAAACAGGCCGAGGAATGAGATGATGACGATCATTTCGATGAGAGTGTAGGCGCGTGCACGAGCCCGCAACAAACCTGTCGCGGACGGCGCAGACACTCCGAAACGAATGCCACCTCGGCGTGACTCAGCCGGCATCAGTGCTGTACAGGTCCGCATTGTAGCCTTCGCCACCTTCCTGGCCATCGGCGCCGAGACTCTTTATGACAAACGGCTTGCCGCTCTCGGGGTACAATTCGAAGATGAACTCGTTGCCCCACGCGTCGGGCGAAATCTCCGTGGTCTCCAGATAGCCACCAGGCGGCCAGTTTATCGCGTCCGTCGGGGCCTCGATCAGGATGTACAATCCTTCATCCTCGCCCGGCCACCGGCCCGTATCCATATGGAACTGGTTGATGGCGTTGTGCAGGACCTTGAGGCTGGCCTTGGTTGTGATGACTCTTCCTCTGTCCGTCGTCCCGACGAAGTTCTGGACTACGACAGCGGCCAGCAACCCCAAGATGATCAGAACCGCCATCAGTTCGACCATGGTAAAACCACTTCTGAACCGTTGCTTCCTGTTCTCCTTCATCGTCCGTTGGCTCCTATTCTTTCCAGGGAACACTTAGAATTCCGCTACAGAGATTTTTAGAATCGGCAGGACCGTCGCGTAGGCGATCACACCGACGATGGCTGCCATGAAAATGATGATGACAGGCTCCACAGCCGCACTGAGACGTTCGATGACCACATCCGTGGAACTTTCCAGATTCTCGCTGATGCTGGTGAGCATCGTCTCCAGCTCGCCGCTCTTCTCGCCCACGGCAACCATATGGGCGATGGACGGGTCGATCACGCCGCTTTCCCGCAAGGGAGTCGAGATGTCGGCCCCGGCCAGGATTCGCTCACGCGACTGCTTGATCGCCCGCTTCATCAGGCTGTTGCCGGTTGTCTCGGCGACGACCCGCAACGATTCGGCCATCGCCAACCCCGACCCGATCAAGGTCGACAGCGTCGAGGCGAAACGCGCCACCACACGCTGCTTGATGAGAGGACCGAAAAACGGCAGAGACAGGATGAACTTGTCTCGCAGGTACGCGCCTCGTTCGGTCTGGAAGATGCGTCTCAGAAGCCACACGACTCCGACGATACCGGCCAGGATGACGAGAATCCACCAACTCATGACCAGTTGACTGAAATTCATCAGTTGAGCGGTAATCCAAGGCAACTCCTGTCCGGCCCGCTCGATCTGGGCCCCGATCTTCGGGATAACCTTCGTCGTCAGAATGAGAATAGCCAGAATGCAGAAACAGACCAGAACGATCGGATAGATCATCGCCGTCAAGACCTTGGCTTCGACGCGCTGACGTTTCTCCATGAAATTGGCGATGGTTCTCAGGCTGCCGCCCAAGGTGCCAGTGACCTCGCCGACCCGCACCATGGCGACGTAGATGACATCGAAATACTCCCCGTACTCGCTCAGGGCGTCGGTGAACGATTCCCCTGTCACGACACGATCGCGGATCTCCGTCAGCGCCGTCTTGAACTTCTGATTGGACGTCTGCAATGTGAGAACCGACAGCGATTCGGTCAGCTTGATCCCGGAATTGAGCAAGGTCGCCAACTGCTTGGTGAAGTCAATGATCTGGCCCTTGCCGACCCGGTTCAATGACGGGAACAGGGCACGTTCGCCCTTGTCGGCCGCCGAGGAGATTTCAGAAATCGACGACGGATGAACGCTGCGCACGCGCAGCTGTTTGCGTGCGGCGTACGAGGTCTCGGCCGTTATGGTCCCTTTGACCTTCTTGCCACCCGCTGCAATCGCCGTGTATTGGAATCTGGGCATAGCGAAATCTGAATATCAGAACACCGAAACTGATTCAAGCACCAACTGCACGGTACTTGACCGGACTCCTGCCGGTTCTATATAACGTCGGCCTGCGTTACCCGCAGCACTTCCGAGGCCGTTGTGGTCCCAGCCAGAACCTTGCGGGCCCCATCCATGCGAAGGGTCGGCATGCCGGTCTCGAGGGCATGCCTCTTAATCCGCCCGGCCGTCTCTTGTCTGTAGATCAACTCCTGAATCTTCTCGTCGATGAGCATCACCTCGTAGATCCCCGTGCGACCGCGGTAGCCCGTTTGAAAGCAGCGTTCGCAGCCGGCGCCGACGTAGAACGCATGGTCTTTGACATCAGCGGCCGAGTCCAGACCCAACATGCGCAGATCGTTTTCCTGGGGCTCGGTTGGCTGCTTGCAGTCCGGACAAATCCTTCGCACCAATCGCTGGGCGATAATGGCGATGACCGAGGAACTGACGAGATAGGGTTCGACGCCCAGGTCCAGCAATCGACTCACCGCCCCGGCCGAATCGTTCGTGTGCAGCGTGCTGAACACCAGGTGGCCCGTGAGCGACGACTGGATCGCCATGCGAGCCGTCTCGATGTCGCGAACTTCGCCAACCATGATCACGTCGGGGTCCTGACGCAAGACGTGCCGCAGCGATGTGGCGAAGGTCATTCCCTTCTTGCTGGCCACCTGAATCTGACTGATGCCTTCGAGTTGGTACTCGATGGGATCTTCGACGGTCAAAACATTCTTCTCAGCCGAGTTGAGGCGGTTCAGGTAGGCATAGAGACTGGTGCTCTTGCCGCTGCCGGTCGGACCCGTGACGAAGATCACGCCGTGAGCACGGTGCAACAGCGAGTCAAGTCTCTTCAAGTCGTCGTCCCACAAGCCCAGCTCCTCGAGGGCAAAGACGCCCGTGCTCTTGTCGAGCAGACGCAGCACACTGCGCTCCCCGAAGCTGGTCGGGACGGTACTCACACGCAAATCCACCTCACGCTGCCCGAGACGGACGCTGGATCGCCCATCCTGAGGCAAACGCCGCTCCGCAATGTCCATGCCCGCCATGACCTTGATACGAGAGGTAATCAGAGGCAGAACATTGCGATTCAGAGTCAGCACATCGTAGAGAATGCCGTCGATCCGATAGCGGATCTGAATCTTGGCCTCGTAGGGATGAACGTGGATATCACTGGCCCGCAACTGTAGGGCCCGGAACAGGATATCGTTGACCAGTCGGATCACCGGCGGACGATTGACCACGTCGAGCAGGTCGTCGGAGGCCGAGACCTCATCGACAAGTTGGTCCAGATTCTGCGAATCCAGCTCCTCGGCGACCTCTTCGATCACGGTGTTCCGCTGTTCGTAGGCCACGTCGATCACGGCAGTAATCGCCGCCCGCGTGGAGACCGCGGGCCGAACGGGCATGCCCGTCATCTTCGACACATTGTCCAGCGTGTTCGCATCGAGTGGCCTCGATAGCACAACGGTCAGTTCGCCGTTGCTGTCTTCGGATTGCACGCCCACCAGATAGTGATGCTGGGAGTAAGTAGCCGGGACGCTCTCAATGAATTTGGCCGGAACCGATTTCTCGGAAACTTCCGGCAAATACTCCCAGCCCAATGCCTCGGCGAAGAGCTTCAGAACGACATCTTCAGTAAAGTAAGGACAGCTCAGGAGGACTTCATCGAGCCGTCCGCGTCCCCCGTTCTCCTCGAGAACCCGGGTCAACTGCTCGACATCGACCAGTCCCGTCCGTGCTGCCGCTTGTATCAGTAGGTTCTTCATAGATTCAAATGCTCGTCCTGGCGACCCTTCCGACTACTGTGCGTCAAGCACGCGCTCCGGCTGGACCGGCCTTGCCTTGATGCCCGGCCAGCTCTGGTACTCCTGGAACTCCCGCTCGTGCTCCTGGAAGGCCAGGCGGTTGCGCTCGGAAAGCTTCTCCAGGTCTTCCATCCCACTGGCTAGCCCTTGCTCCGGTCGGATCACTTCGGCTTTGACGAACACATAAAGCTTGCTTTGACGGTCGTCGTTGTTCGCACCTCGGAACAAACCGCCTAGAAAAGGCAAATCACCCAGGATCGGTATTTTCTTGCCGCCCTTGTTCTGGTTCAGCTTGAGCAGACCGCCCAGAATCACCGTGCTGCCGTCCGGAACCGTTACCGCTGTGGTGACCTCGCTGGCTGTCGTGTTCGGCGGCTTATCAGGATCCTCAGTCGTCAGGAAGTCAGAGCGAGTCAAGGCAACATCAAGCCGCAGCAGGTCACCTTCGCTGATGTGAGGAGTTATGTCCAGCGTAATACCGGCTTCGTACGGCGCATAGTCCACCGCCGTCTGGATGCTTGTCGTATCCTGTCCGGCCGTACCCGATGTAAACGGGATTGACGATTCTTTCCTAACGTATGTCGTGTCCGTGGTCTTGATCGTCCCTGGCTCGTTGTCGTTGACCAGGATCTTCGGCTTGGCCAACACCCGCCCGTAGTTCTTGGACTTCATCGCCGTCAGCAGGACCTGGACATGCTTGTCCGCATAGTATCCCGTGAAATCGCCACTGTTGGATTGAACATCGGCGAATTGACTGCGTGGGCTCGCCAGCAGTTTGTCGAGAATCTCAGTGCTGGCTCCGGTCATCCCTGAGGTGTTCAGCAGATTCGGGAAGCTCTCGATCAGATTGAGATCGTACGTGAATTGATCCTGCTTTGTGATCTCCACCAACGTCACGTCGATGAGAACCTGAGGCCGGCGCTTATCCAGCTTCTTGATCAGCTCCGAGATCCACTCATGGTTCTTGTTGCTGGCATAGACGATCAGTGAGTACGTGTTGGGGTCGGGAACGATCGCAATGTCGTCTTCCCGTCTCTTGGTGACGGTCTCGGTCACCTTGCCCTCTGGGTCCTCGTTCTGCGTCGTCTCCTGAATGAGGTTCTGGAGAATGGTGGCCAGGTGATCGGGCGATGAGTTCTCCAGCGGATAGACCTTGTAGGGAATCTCGCTGACGTCCGTCTCGCTGTCCACATAGCCAACGATGGTTTCAATCTGCATGTGCTGTTCCGGCGTGGCATTGACCAGCAGCGAGTTCGTGGAATCGACCACCACCACCTGCGGTTCTTCCACCGGCCCTTCTTCGGAGACCTCCTCCGTCGCCGCCGTGCCGGCTGCCGCAACCGCACGAGCCGCCGCCGCCCGGGCCGCCGCATCGCCCGTGGCCCTCGGCCCGCCGGTGATACGCGTCGAACCCGTCGTCTCAGGAATACGTGTGACGATGCCCAGCTCCTCCAGCTTCCTGCGCACTTCCTCGGCATCCACGTGTTTGATGCGGTAGAGCTTCATCGAACGCAGGTCCTGCTGTTCGACATCCAGGGCATCGATGAGATCGTCAACCACGCCCAACTGCTCCCCAACCCCGATCATGAGAATGCGATTGGTTCGCTCGTCTGCGTCGAGGTAGACGCCAGGCTTAGTGGTCTCCTCGGTGGACGGCCGCGCGGCCGCGGCCGCCCGGGCACGGGCGGCGGCGGTCGTTCTTTCTCGTATCAGACGCTGCCGATAGACCGTCTCCGATTCGCCGGGCCGCTTCGCTGACGTCGCCGGTGTGGCGCTGCTGTCGGTACCGACCGTCACGGTGACACTTTCAAGCTGTTCAGCCAGCCCCTTGACCTTCTCAGCCAGGCTCTTTGCCATCGTGTACCGCAGTTGACGGAATCGGAACAGGCGCGGCTCACCCGGCTTGTCCACCATCTCCAGCAATTGCTCGATACGCCCCATGCGATAGGCATAGGCCGTCACAATCAAGGTATCGCTCTCGACGATAGGGGTCACGCCAATCGAGAGTTTCATGCTGTCGAGCAGATTCTGCGCGCTGGCCGTATCGATGTACTCGAGTTCGAAGACCCGGGTGACAATCACGTCACCGGCCTCCACTGTCGGTGCGCCCGGACCAACCATTACCGGGTCGGCCTCGAGCGCCTCGTCGACCGGCACGATCTGCACGACGTTGTCCTTATGTCGCGTCATGGCCAGTTTCTTGAACTTCAGCACAGACTCCAGAAGGAGGTAGAGATCCCTGACTTTCATGGACCCACGAAGATCGCCGTTCAACTTGAGCGTCACTTCGCCCTTGACCTTTTCCGGATCGTAGAGGTAGGTCAGATTCATGTACTTGCCGACCAGGTCGAGCAGATGGATGACCTCAAGCTTCTCAGGCAGCGTCAGATCGACAACACGGTCGCCATTGAGAAGTTCCGCGGGCTCATAGGCCGCCGCAGCCGGAACACCACCCGGCATGGCGACGCCGGCGTTTTCAGGCTCAGGCCTCGCCTGCGAAGTCGCCGGATTCACGAGCCGCTCGGGAACCGCCTGTCCGCCATCGGCTGGTGCCGCGCGATTGACAGCCAGATCCTCCGACGCAGGGGGGACGACCTGTCCTGGTAGGAGGGTCGTTCTATCGTTGGGCACCGGGATATTCGCATCGGCCTGGGCAAGCGCAAAGTCCAAAGCCAGAGCCGAAGGTTTCCGCTCAGCTTCCAGAGGGCGAGGGGGCAGCGCTCCCAGGCCGTGCGTCCTCCGCTCGGCGGCGCGCAACTGCATCTCCAGGAGCTTCTTCTGCACGTCATCCGGCGCCGTAATCCTCTCCGAGCCGGCCTGGCCACCAGTCGCGGTCGCTTGAGGAACCTGGGCAGCGGCCTTGGCGATCGTCTGCCCGGGCTTGGCCTGGCGACGTGCTAGAACGTGGGAGCCCAACTCAAAGGCCAAGGCAATCTCCTGGCATTGGAACAGCGGAGCGACGACCCAGCGAACGCCGTTGTGGACGTCAACAAGTGCTCGCCCCTCCCCCGCCTTACGCGGCGGGTGGGCGAAGGTTCCCACGCTGATACCGCCAAACGCCGAGGCAATCTGCTCGTTAGAGGGTATCCCGGACGCCGGTGCTGACAGCGCAACCTGACGAACATCGTACGCCTCGGGCGCATCGACAAGATCCAGCAGAACGATCGCCTTCTTGAGATCGTCGGCGCCGGCCGTCACCAGCAGCATATCCGCGCCCGGCATAATCGAGACAGTCCCCAATTTCATGCGCGACAGGAGTTCCTTGCCCCGCTCAGGCGATATGTGGGTCAGAGAGCAAACCTTGTACTCGCTTGCGCCCGCTGAACCACCGTGGCCTGAAGCCCACAGAGGCCCGGTGCACATCAGGCAGAGGCCGAGGAAGATCGCAAGTAGTGTCTGACGTCGCCTCTTACAGAAGAAATGCCGTTCCGTCATCGTTCATTACCCCGCATCAAAGTCACCCTTCTCCAAGCTACTTCGAAATCACCACGGTCTTGCCCGTCAATCGGGCCGGAACCACGCCCGACCCATGATCACCGGGGCCGGTCGACAGCCAAATACGCACAGAGAGTCAGAGCCCACCCATCGAGTCGGCATGGGCCTACTACTCCATACATAGTCAGACATTCCTGGAGGTCAGAAGTTCCCCGAAACGGCCATAAAAAACCGCCCTCGCAGCATTGGCAGCGGGCCTGGGCATCATGTGCGATGCGGCAGCGCTCGCTCCGCCGACGCCGACGGCGCGGCTCCAGACAATGCCCAAGCGACCATGTCCTATAATCGGGCGGCACATTGGCCAGGATGTCGATGTGGGGGCAATCGAAGAAGAACATCTCGGTACCGGAGAAGCCTCGAGGGCCGATCGAGAACGATGCGGGGCAGCTACTTCTTTGGGACGCGGGGTACGCTCAGTTTTCTGTTGATATTGACACGCGAACTGCGCGGCGGAGCTTCCTTTGACTCGTCCAGTTCCCGTTTCAAGTCATCGATTTTCTCTGCCTCCTCCGTGCTGAGGCGCGAAGACCTGTTCTCCTTGTACTCGGAGATCATCCTCTGGATCTCGGCGGCCTCTTCGGCGCGGTTCATCCCCGCCTCCTTTGCCCTCCTGATCCTCTCCATGATCTCACTGGCGCTGTCCTCTTCCGCCGCATCCAGCCTCGGATCGGCGTCACCGCGGGTCCACGGACGCGGCACCGGGCGACCCGTGATCCGACCACCGGCAGGTCGAGCCGGAACCGTCTCCACAGCCGCAGCAGCCGGTGCGGCCGCCGCAGCCCCCCCTTCCAGGATACTCGCAGTCGCTGGAACGGCCTCGACAGCCGTCTCGACGTCGCCGTGGCCATCTGAATAGACAATCGACCCGTGCTTGATCTCCTTGATGGTCTGGTGGCCTATCGTATCGCCCGGGCGGACCCATTGATAGGTCTTGTCCGGAAGACGAACGTAGGCGAAGGAGCTTTGCGGATCAGCAGCGACGAAGCTGGTCCCCACCAGTGTGAACTTGCTGGACGTCGCCACCGGGGGCTGGACCGGGGAACGGTTTCCTACTCTTTGTGTCGGTCGTGTGGGGGAGGGCGTAGCCGATTTGGGCGGATTGATGATCAGGGCAAAGGCCTCCGCCTGGCTTACCAGCGGGGGAATGGTCTCACGGCCGGCGTTTCGGCCCTTCTGGCCCTCTTGCCAAAGCTTGACGACACTGGGCGCCTGGAGAATGCGATCGACCTCCTCGTCGCTGCCCAAAGCGAATTTCTCCAGCATCTTGGGCACGAAGGACCTTGGACCGGCCACCAGGACCAGCAAAAAGCCCGCGATGACGACAGCGACCACACTCGTTATGCGCAAGGTACTTACCATAAGCCACTCAACCTTCCTTTACGGTTTTTGACACGCAAAGTGGCCTAAGGTTCCCGCCAATGCACGATTTTCTTCAGATACTCGGCCTCGTGACCGGCGTACCCGCTACTGTGCTCGGGTGTGTGACAATCCAGACACGTGCTCTTTGGCTCGACAGTAACCGCCTGTCCCCAGGTCCGTACGTGCTCCGAACCGGGGCCGTGGCAGTTCTCACAGCCAACGTTCTTCATTTCAGGAGTGCGGTCCGCTGTCACGAAGCCGCTGCTGCGGTCCATCCCCACCACGTGGCAGACCACACATTCGGGATCGTAGTCCGAGCCCACCTCAACGAGGGTGGCGAAGGCATCGGCATGGGCCTTGCTGCTCCATCTGGAGTATTCGTACTCGTGGCACGAGGCACAGTTCCGCGAGCCCACGTAGCGAAGATCGTCCGGCAGGGGGACGCGGGGGTACTTTTCCAGTATATTGCCCTGCCTGACAAGAATTTGATATTGCCTGTAGAGCCCTTCGAGAGGCTCATCCTCGGGCAGCGTCTCGTCGACCGGCACATCCTCGAATGCCAGCACCAATTCACCCTGGGCTTCCGAAAAACCCGCCTCGATGCGTACGACGTGACGCCCAAAGCGACCGGGCGTGAAGATCAGAGGCTTCGCGCCGGGCTCGCTGAACACCTGAGGCTCGTCCGAGTCCGTCGGACAAACGAGACAGTCCGCCCCCGCACCCCGTGCCCAAGCTTGACGAGACTGGGCATCGCAGTTCTCCAGGATCACGATATCGACGCTCTGGCGGCCCGGCTGGCTGGCGAAAAACTCGGTCGCCCGCGCCATAGGGTCGGACTGAGCGTCGAGAGCAACCACGTTGACGACCACATCCCGGCCCTTGACTCTGAATTCCTTGCTGAACCTGCGAGGGCGATCCTCCCGGCCCGGCCCCCAAGCGGCGCTGATGATGGCGAAGGCCTGGTCCGAACCGGACAGAAGGCCCAAACTCCGGGCCGTCGCGATGTCCTGGCGCGTCAGATTCGCAACGTCGTAGCCCAGCAGCCGAAATGCCTCGAAAAGCACGCCGAACTTGATCAAGTCCTGTTCCCGATCGTCTCCGACCAGCGCCCCGGCATCGAGAATCATGCGACGACGAGCAGGCACGCCCCGGAAAATGGCGGCACGCTTGGAGAGACCCCCAAGTTGCCCCCCTGAACAGCCGCAAGGCTTCAGGGCGCCGAGTTCATTGCCCGTGAAGAACAGGACAATGCCATCGGGCTCCTGGGCCGGGCGAACCGAAGGCTTTCTTGCCGTTTCCGAGGGACACGAGAGCCCCACCGTCAACACGCAAAGCACCACCAACACAAGCTTTATATCAATGCATCGGCTCGACCGGCTCTTCCTGCCGCGGGCCCATGCGCTGCGCATCCTCACGAAGAACTGGCCCTCTCAGTAGAACCCTCGGCACGGAATGGACAGCGTCTTGCCATCCTTGACCTTGATCTCAATCACATCGGACATCACGGCACGTTCGCTCGCCAGTTCCGGGGGAGTGATCTCAAACTTCAACCGGTAGCGATTCTCCACCTTCTCCTTTTCCAGGAGTTTCACTGTACCCTTCTGGGAAGTGACGGATTCAAGCTCGAAATCGTCCTGGTAGTTGCTCAGCATCCAGATCTCCCGCTTCACGGGCTGGCCCGCCTTCAGATTGAACATCAGGATCTGCTCAATATCGAAGCTGAACTCCGGCAGTACATCAAACGGGAGACGGACACTCTTGCACTCGGGATGGGTCAGATCGATGTGGATCCAGCCGCGAAGATGCCGCTTGAGCTTCTCCATGTCGGTCTTCGGCTTCAGAACGAACTTGGTGTCCTTCGCGGCCGGGTCGAAATCGGCTGAAATGGCCTTGGCGGTCGCTCTGAAGCCCTTTATGGAGAACGCTCGGCCGTCCAGACTGGTCAGCGTGATGTCCCGGGCGCCGGCGTTCTCCCGCCTCAGGAACAGCTTCAGGCGGGACGGCGTGTGGTCTATCCGACGGGCAACCTCGGCCTTGATGGTCAGCGTTACCACCCCGTGCAGAGGATCGTTTGACACGATATGCAGGTCCTTTCGGATCGGCGTGGGCATCTCGCCGGCCCGGTAGTCGACCTCCAGAATCCCGCTCTGGCCCGGAGCATACTCCTGGCCCGCTTTGACGCCGCGCGTGACGACTCCACAGCAACTCTGAACCTGGGTAATCCTCAGCGGAAACGTCCCCTCGTTCTTGAACTCGAAGCGGGTGCTGTGAGCCGTCCCGGGGCCAATCTCCCCGAAATCATGAACCGTCTTCGAAAGCGTAATCTTCGGTGCGTCAACAACTTGTGGTCTGGCAAGACGAGTCACCTCCACGGCCTCCGGTGCGTCGGCCGAAACAACCTCCCCCGGCTTGTCCGACTCGGGTACAACCACCCTATCCGACGGTTCGGTCTGCACCGACGTGGCCCCAGGAGCGGCCGTCTCCTCATGACAGCCCAATTGCAGGACCAGCACCACGGCACCCAGCAAAACAAGCCCCCAGACCGAGCGGCGAGACAGATCTCGCCCGAAGGCAACCGTTCGTCTCGTTTGATACTTCTCGTTCATATCGTTTACTCCCTAAGTGCAGTACGTTCGAATCCCCATGTTACCAGATATTCTAGCCATCCGGGATTCCGCAATCAACTACTTGCGGAATATCGGCTCGCGAGCCCCACAAACAAGAAAATTCTATTGAAACGGCCGGAGCCCCCGGTATACTAGGGGGTTTCAAGCTTTGTCCGGAGTTACCGTTATGAAGAAAGACATACATCCCAAGTACGAAACAGTCGTCGTTCGCTGCGGCTGCGGCAGCACGTTCGAGACGCGGAGCACCTCCAAGGAGATCCACGCCGAAATCTGCTCGATGTGCCATCCCTTCTATACCGGCAAGCAGAAATTCGTCGACACGGCCGGCCGAATCGAGCGCTTCCAGAAAAAGTACGGAACCTCGTACATCAAGAAGACCAAGAAAGAACAGCAGCAATAGCTGTGCAGACTGTTCGTTAGCAAGCTCCTGCCCCGGCTCTACCGGGATAGGGGCTTTTTGCTATCCGGGTATGCTTTGCCATGCCTGGACGGGCGCGACTGTTTCGACCACCCTCACCCCTTGACGCAAAGAACCTATGGACCCGGCACAACAAAGCATCGTGACCAAGCTTGATGAGATCGACGCTCGATATACTGAAATCGACGCGTTGATCTCCGATCCGGCCATCGCTCAGGACCCGAACAGGCTCATCGCACTGTCCAAGGAACAGGGCAAGATCCGCGCGATGGTCACGAAGTATCGCGAGTACAAGAAGGCGACGACCGGCATCGAAGAGGCCCGGCAAATGCTGGCCGATGATGGAGCCGACCCCGATTTCCGCGCCCTGGCCGAAGAGGAAATCGAACAACTGACCGCCCGGCAAGACCAGTTGCTCGAAGAGATGCAGAATACACTGGTCATGGCCGACGACCTGCACATCGATGCCGTCATCATCGAAATTCGCGCCGGTACCGGAGGCGAAGAGGCCGCCCTTTTCGCGAAGGATCTGCACGGGATGTATACGCGGTACGCCGACACCAAGCGCTGGAAAGTCGAGCAACTCGATTTCAGCGCCTCGGACATGGGCGGCTTTCGAGAAGTCATCTTCGGCATCAAGGGCGAAGGCGTCTGGGCCGAACTCGGCTACGAAGGCGGCGGCCACCGCGTCCAACGCGTCCCCGAGACCGAATCGCAAGGCAGAATCCACACTTCGGCCGCCACCGTAGCCGTCCTTCCCGAGCCCGAAGAAGTGGACATCGAGATCGCTCCAGACGATGTCGTCGAGCACGTCTGCCGATCGAGCGGCCCCGGCGGGCAGAACGTCAACAAGGTCAGCAGCGCCATCCGGCTCGAACACATCCCCACCGGCATCACCGTGAGCATGCAGGACGAGAAGAGCCAACACAAGAACCGCGCCAAAGCCTGGCGCGTCCTGCGCAGCCGCCTTTACGAACTCCATGAGAGCAAGCGCCGGGCCGAACGCGACTCCCAGCGCAAGAGCATGATTGGATCGGGCGACCGATCCCAGAAGGTGCGGACCTACAACTTCCCCCAGAACCGCGTCACGGACCACAGGATCGGCCTCTCGCTGTACAGCCTGGACAAGATCCTCAACGGGGATATGACCGAACTGATCGCCGCCCTCCAGGAGCATGACAAGCAACAGCGTCTGCTGAACCTTTGAGCCGCAGAGTACCTCGCCACGGAAAGGGCAACGCGAAGGCGTTCGACACAAGCGTATGATAGTCGTCGTCACAGGCATGGTTGGGCTGGACAAGAAGAGCTACCTTCAGAAGGTCTGCCAGGCCGCCCAGGACAACGGGAAAGAGGTATTGCTCTGCAACGTCGGCGACATGATGTACGCCGAGGCGCCGGACATCCCGGCAGGCAAGATCCTGGACATCCCCCTGAAACGACTGCATTCCCTGCGCCGCTCCGTGTTCAAAGACATCATCATCAAAGCCAGGCAGGCCCCAAACCTGATCGTCAACACCCACGCCACGTTTCGCTGGCGACATGGACTCTTCCCCGCGGCCGATTTCGACCAGATGCGGCAGATCGACGCCGACATGTACATCTGCCTGATCGACGGCGTCACGACGATGCACCAGCGGCTGCTCGAACACCTTTCCGTCGAGCACACGCTGAAAGACCTGATCGTCTGGCGCGAAGAGGAAATCATCGGCACCGAGATGCTCTGCAAAGGTATCGATGATACGATGCCCTTCTATTGCCTCGCCCGCGGCAGCGAGCAAGACACCGCCGAGACGTTCCATCGCCTGGCGTTCAAGGAACAGGCAAAGAAAGCTTATCTAAGCTTCCCCATGACGGCCGTGGCCGAGTACGAGGGCGTGCTCGCGGAGATTCACGCGTTCCGCGCGCAAATGAAGCAGCTTCTGGTGTGCTTCGATCCGGGCGACCTCGAAGAAGCTTACCTGCCGTTGAAAGCGGACAGGGCCAGGGAGGCGGGACTGGCCAGCATCGAAGTGACCGTTTCCGGCCGCCAGATTCGACTGAACGTCGACGAGGTCCAGCAGATCGAGCGTGACATCAACAGCCAAATCTACGCCCGTGACTTCCTGCTCATCGACCAGGCGGACATGATCGTCAGCTTCATCCCCGCCATGCCGGACGGGCGAGCGGCCATATCCAGCGGCGTCGAACGCGAACTCCAGCACGCACACGAGGCAGCCAAAGAAGTCTACGTCATCTGGACAGCCCAACAGCACCCTTCCGTATTCGTCACAGAGACGGCCAACGCCGTCTTCTCCAGCGTCGCCGAAGCCGTCGCGTTCTTCGCAGAAGGCTGCTCGTCGCCACCGGGCTCAACTCCGCTCTGAGTGGACATCCATCGTCGTCGGAATAGATCGAGTGCTTGAATGTGAGGTCCGTTGCGCGTACGATGGCCCCCAGACTTGAGATGAATGTGTATTCGACATCAGGCAGTGGCGTACCATGGATTCAGAAACACAGACCCCGGCCGAACAGAAGCGCCTCTCAGCGACCGAGCTGGCCGCGCGTATCGACCATACATTGCTGGCGCCCGAGGCGACCCGCGATCAGGTTCTGCAGCTCTGCGATGAAGCCCGGACCCATGGTTTCCACGCCGCGTGCGTCGCCGGCCGCTGGATTCCGCTGGCCGCCGACAGACTGCACGACAGCAACGTCAAGGTCGTCGCCGTAGTCGGCTTTCCCCTCGGCGCCGAGACGACAAAGATCAAGGTCGCTCAGGCGAAGGAAGCGGCACACGCCGGCGCCGATGAGATTGAAGTGGTGGCCGACCTGGCCGCAATCATTGAAGACGACGGCCGCTATCTCCTACGCCAGTTGCAGGCCGTATGGCATGTCTGCCGGTCCATGAAGCCGCCCATCGCTCTCAAGGTGACCATCGAGTCCGCCAGGCTGACGACCGAGCAGAAGGTCTTCGCATGCCGGGCCGCCGAGCAGGTGGGCGCCGATTTCATCTGCGCCGGCACAGGATGGCAGCCGGCCGGCGGCGCGACCGCCGCAGACATCGCTCTCATGAAGGAGGCAGCGCCGCACTGCAAGGTCAAGGCCGCCGGCGTTCAGACAGCGGAGCAAGCGATCGCCATGCTGCAAGCCGGAGCCGAGCGCATCGGTACCAAATCAGCGGTGCAAATAGTGCGTCAGTTCGAGGGAGATGCCAGACCATGAAGACAGAGCAGTTCGTCAGCGAACCGATCACACCCGTCCAGGGCACCTTCGACGCGACCGGAATGACCCGAGGCGAACCGGGACTGCCCCAACGGTTCCGATGGCGAGACAAGGAGTATGCCATCGCCGAGGTGCGCCAAGCCTGGAAGGAGGACGGTCCCTGTCGATCCGGCGCCACCGAGATGTATCTGCGCAAGCACTGGTTCCGAGTCGCCGCCGAGGAGGGTGCGGAAATGACGATCTACTTTCAGCGGCAGCCACGATCGAGAAGTCAGAACAAGGCCAGATGGTGGTTGTACACAGTCAGATGACCGCGGAAGCCATCGATACGAAAAACCAGTGCGTTCTTTGCACGCTTCATGGCCGGTCTATCCCTGCCCCGACAGACCTGCCAGCCGTCAGCACCGTCTTCGCCAAACTGGACTCACCGTCGATTCTAGGGGGTAATACCTCCGTTGCAGAAAGTGGCCGGTTCAGCTATTGGGCCGCCGAGCCCAGAGAGGTGTTCGAGTTCCGATCGGGCCCGGGCGACCCCTTCGGACAACTCGAGCGCGTGCTGGACAGATACAGGTTTTCGAAGGGTGCATCGAGCCAACCAACGCTGCCCGACGGGATGTTCCGAGGCGGATGGATCGGCTGGTTTGGCTATGAGCTCGGCCGATACATCGAGCGGCTGCCGCAGACGACCACGGACGATCTGGCCATGCCCCTGATCCACCTGTCCTTCTATGACCGCCTCCTAGCCTACGATCACCAGCGCCGAACCTTCTGGCTCATCGCCCTGGCGCTGCCCGATGATACCGAGTCGCCCGAGAGCAAAATGGCGTCTCTGGAGCAATTGCTGCACGAGTCTCGAAACGTTCGTCCGCACCGCCCGCGACACGTCGACATGGAGCACATCGATCTCTCGAAGGCCCGAGCCAACATGACAAAGGCCGACTACCTTCGAGCCGTCGAGCGAATCAAACGCTACATTCGCGATGGAGACGTCTACCAGGTCAACTTCTCCCAGCGGTTCGACCGCCCCTTTGCCGGCCGGGCCATCGATCTCTTCCATTGGGAGAATCGTCACAACCCCAGCCCCTATGCCGCCTACCTCGACGCGGGCGAGTTTCAGATCGTCAGTGCCTCCCCGGAGATGTTCGTGACCGTCCGAGACGGTGCGATTCGGACCAAACCCATCAAGGGCACGCGCCCCCGCCGTGTGGACGACGGGTCCGACGAAGCGACCAACCGTCGAAACCTTCACGACCTGCTCACCGACGAGAAGGAGCAGGCCGAACTGAACATGATCATCGATCTCGAACGCAATGACATCGCCAAGATCTGCCGGCCCGGAACGCGCCGGGTCACCCAACCCAGAACGATTGAAACCTATCCCACCGTCTTCCACGCCGTCGCCACCGTGGCCGGGCAACTGCGCTGCGACGTTGGGCTCACCGACATACTCAAGGCCGTCTTCCCCGGCGGCTCTATCACCGGAGCCCCCAAGATCCGCGCGATGGAGATCATCGACGAGCTGGAACCCACGGCCCGGGGCGTCTATACCGGCAGCATCGGCCTTCTTGGCCTCGACGGCACGGTCTGCTTGAACATTGCCATACGAACGGTTATCATCGCCGCCCACAAGGCCTTCGTCCAGACGGGGGGGGGAATCGTCGCTGATTCAGACCCGGAGGCGGAGTGGGAAGAGACGATCACCAAGGCAAGGGCCCTTCTTGCCGGGATCGAAGCGGTGCAGGAGCCATAAGCCAGGAAACGCGTCCACGATTAGGATAAGGATGTCTGACAGAGTCTTTCTGAACGATAAGCTGGTTGCGGTCGAGCAGGCCCACATTCCCGTTACCGACAGCGGATTCCTTTACGGCGCCGGGCTCTTCGAGACGATGCGCAGCCGCCACGGCATCGTTTTCCGCCTGGCCGACCATCTGGATCGCCTCTTCCGCAGCGCCGCGCATCTTTCCATCAACCACGACTATGACACGACAGCCCTGACCGAAGCCGTGTACGAAGTGCTCCGGGCCAACGCACTGACCGACGCGCGCATCCGGCTGACCCTGACCAACGGGCCCATCGCCGAAACGGTCGAGCAAGCCAGACCCACGCTGCTGGTCACAGCCACCACGCTGCAGCACTATCCGCCGGATTACTACCAGACCGGCGTCACCGTCGTGCTCTGCCCGTTTCGACAGAACACAACCGAGCCAATCTGCGGCCACAAGACGACCAACTATTACCCCCGACTGCTCGCCCTGACCCTGGCCCGCCAGAAGGAAGCCGCCGAAGCCCTCTGGTTCACAGCCGACAACCGTCTGGCTGAAGGGTGTGTCAGCAACGTGTTCCTGGTCAAGAACGCTGTGCTCTATACACCGGCGCTCGAAACGCCCGTCCTGCCGGGCATTGCCAGAAAGGCCGTCTGCGACATCGCCGCCCGGGAATCCATCGACCTCGTCGAGAAGGACCTGCGCATCGCCGATGTCCTGGAGGCCGACGAGATCTTCCTGACCAACGTCGTCATGGAAGTCATGCCCGTTGTCAGCGTCGAGAAGCACACGGTCGACCAGGGCAGGGTCGGACCCATAACCGAGAGACTGCACCGCAAGTTCCTGGAGGCAATCGAAAACGAGTGTCGGAGCCAAGAATGAAGGTCAAAGACATTTCTGCCATAGTCGAGCAGATCGCCCCGCTGGGTCTCGCCCAGGATTGGGATAATGTTGGCCTGCTGGTGGGCGATCCCGAACGCCGGATCAAAAACGTACTGCTGACCATCGACGTGACCAAAGCGGTGGTCGAAGAGGCCAGGCAGCTCAAGACGGACCTGATCCTCAGCTACCACCCGGTCATCTGGGACGGTCTCAAGCAAGTCCTCGCCACCGGCCCGAGCCGCGTCGTCCACGAGTTGATCCGGGCGGGAATCGCCGTTTTCTCGATCCATACGGCCCTGGACGCCGTCGTCGGAGGCGTCAACGATGGCCTGGCCGAGATGCTCGGCATTGAAGACGCCAAACCCCTGGGCGACTACGTCGAATACACGCCGCACGAGAACTACAAGCTCGTTGTCTTCGTGCCGGTCGATGCTCTCAAGAAGGTGGCCAATGCTATCTTCAAAGCGGGTGCCGGAGCGATAGGCAACTACCGCGACTGCGGCTTCCACACCGACGGAACGGGAACCTTCCTGCCCCTGGCCGGAGCCAAGCCCGCCATCGGCAAACGGGGCAAATCCGAAGCCGTCCACGAGATGCGATTCGAGACGATCGTCCCGGCCGACAGACTCAGCGCCGTCGTAGCCGCTCTGAAAGAAGCTCATCCTTACGAAACGCCTGCATTTGACATTTTCAAGCTTTTCGGTTATGAGAGCAGGTTTGGACTGGGTCGTATCGGCCGGCTGGGCGAGCCCGCCAGCGTCAACCGGCTCATCGAACGCGTCAAGAAACAGACCGGCGCCAAGGCGGTAGGCCTGGTGGGCGACACGAAACGCCTGGTCGAGACCGCGGCTGTCTGTGCCGGCACGTGTGGCAAGATCGTCAATACCGTCATCGCCGCCGGAGCGGATTTGTACCTGACCGGCGAAATGAAGCATCACGAAGCGCTCGCTGCCCAGGAGGCCGGGCTGACCTGCATCTGCCTGAGCCATACGGTCTCCGAGCGGTTCATGCTCAAGAAAGTAGCCGGACAACTCAAGAGCCGAATGAAGCAGGTGACCGTAAAGATCAGCAAAAAGGACGCGGACCCCTTCACATGGAAGAGCGTATGACGCAAGAGCAGCGAGAAACACCGGTCGACGAACCCTCGCAGGCAGCGGTTGAAGATTCGCAACCGCAGGCGACAGAGGCACAACCCCCGATAGACGAACCGGTCGACGTGACGGACGACACCACGATCCCTGCCGACGGCCAGACCCCGGATGCCAATCAGGCGGCAGGCGCCGAAGCGGCAGAGGAACCGTTCGAGGAGGACAGTTGGGTCGACGAAACGTCCGAACCGGACGACGAACTGGACGGCATCCTTGAAAACGACGAGGAAGCCGAGGATTCCACTGAGCCGGAGGACGCCGAGGACAAAACGGTCGAAGCCGAAGCGGTACAAGTGCCCAACCTCGTGGAAGAACAAGCCCCAACGATCGAATCGGTCATCGAGGCCATCCTGTTCGCCACCGACGAACCGCTAACCGACGGTCGCCTGTCGACTATCGTCGAAACCACGGCCAAGCAGGTCCGCGACTGCGTCAGGTCCCTCAATGAGAAATACGAGCAGAACCGCAACGCCTTTCGCATCGAGCAAATCGCCGGCGGCTACCAGATGTTGACGCTGAGCACCTACAATTCCTGGCTGCGCAAAATGCTCCGCGCCCGCAGCGACAGCAAACTCAGCCCGGCCGCCATGGAAACACTCGCCATCATCGCCTACAAACAACCCGTGATCCGCGTGGATATCGAAGCCATTCGAGGCGTCGCCGTCGGCGAGGTGATTCGCAGCCTCATGTACAAGGGCCTCGTCAAGATCGTCGGCCGTGCCGAAATCCTTGGCAGACCCATGCTCTACGGCACAACCAAGAAATTCCTCGAAGTCTTTGGCCTCAACACCCTCAAAGACCTGCCCAAGGTCGAAGAACTCAAGAAGCCCGACTGAGACGCCCCAGCCTTCTGGACTACCAATCCCAGGGCAACGGCGCATCCGGCGCCACCGCATGGGCGGGCCTCGGATGACCGGCGCCGAAGACGTACAGGTCCTCCGTCTTCTCGATCACGACCGGCGCCTCGTCGATGCGTCCCTCGTCGTCGATGACGTCCGCCAGGCACAGCCCAAGGTGCTTGGCGAGAAACTTGTACGTCCCGATCCGCTTCGACCAACCGTAGTCATGCCCCTCCTCCGGCAGATGCAGACTCGCCACGTTCGCCTCGGCGCCATACAAACGGTAGACATCGCGAATGTAGGGGTACTCCACCATCGGGACGTTCTTCGTCCAGTCCTTGCCGTCCGAGATAAGCAATTGCGGACGCGGCGCCGCCACCGCCGCAATGTCCGTGTTGTTCGTCTCATGCCGTTTGCTCTTGTGGATCGGCATACCACTCTCGCAAACGCAACCACCGAAGAAATGCGCCGAGACCATCACTGTCGGAATGGAAACCGCAATCCGCTCATCCACCGCCGTCAGCAGAAAGGTCTGCGTGCCGCCCCCGGACGCACCGGTGATAGCAATTCGCGTCGGGTCAACGTCCGCCCGCGACGAAAGAAAATCCAGTAGCCGGATACTGTTCCAAAGCTGCATCTTAAGAGCGTCGGGCCGCCGATGCTCCCAGCCCGCGTTCCTCCAATCGCCATAACCGACCATGTCATAAGACAGCACGACAGCCCCCATCCGAGCCATGGTCGCACATCGCTTCTGCATATCCGGCCGGAACCGCCCATAGTCGTCGGCACTGCCCCAATGCCCGTGCGGACACAGAACCGCCGGCCTGGGTCCACTGGGGCCGGTCGGCCTGTACAGGCTCCCGGTCACGAACACGCCCGGCAGGCTCTCGATCGCCACGTTCTCAACCGTATACCCTTCGTACTGCCTCTTGCTACGGATGATCGGATTCAACGGACACTTCTTCGGCAGCGGCCACAACCCCGTACCACGCAAAATCTGTTCCCGAATGACCCGCGCCCGATCCTGCCACTCGGACAGATTCGAATACGTCTCAGCGAACCGCGCCAGTTGGGCCTTCCCCTCCTCCTCGGTCTGATAGTTGCCCACACAAAGCTGCGGCTCCTCATCGGCCCCCGCCCAGCTCGGCACGGCCAACACCACCATCACCACCACACACAACCCAAAGCAATACACGCGTCGACGCATCATTGTGTCTCCTTGCCTGGAACCCATCACAACCCTGCACATCCGTCACCCTAAGTGAATATCTCGTCACAGACCTTCGCCAAGACGCCGATCCCCTCCTCCAGAGCATCCTGAGGCGTGCACAGGGGCGGACAGATCTTGATACATATCCCGCCCACGCCCACAGGAGCAAACATGAGCAGCCCTCGCCGGAAACAGGCCTCGTTGATTTTCACCGCCGTAGCCGCATCCCCCTCCTTCGTTCCAGGCTTGACGATCTGCATGCCGGCCACCAGCCCCTTGCCGGTCAAAAAGCCGATCCGCGCCGGATGCTTGGCTCGAATCTTCTCCAACCCACCCATCAGGATCGGCTCCATGGCGGCTGTGTGCTCCACCAGCTTTTCGTTCTTCAAAGCCTTGATATTCGCCACCGCAGCGGCCACGGGCAGGGGGCTGCCGGAATGCGTCGACGTCATGCTGCCGGGCTGATAGAGGTCCATTACATCCGCACGGCCAATGACCGCCGAAAGCGGCAGGGACGAAGAAATGCCCTTGCCGCAGGCAATCAAGTCAGCCGCGACATCATAGTGCTCGAAGGTATACCACTTGCCCGTGCGTCCAAACCCGGCCTGCACCTCATCGAAGATAAGCAGCGCATCGTTTTCGCGGCAAAAAGCCTCGAGCTTCTGCGCGTAGTCCTTGGGCAGGAAGAACGGCCCGACGCCCTGGTAACTCTCGGTGATGACACCGGCAACGTGCCTGGGATTGATGTTCTGTTGTTTCAGAGATTCCAGGAAGGTCTCGAAGCCTGTGTCCGGCTGGAAGAAGCCATCCGGAAACGGCACGGTCACGAAGCCCGGGTCCAGGTTGACAATCCACGACTTACCCGCCACACTGCCCCCCGCCATCTGGGCGCCCAGCGTGCGACCATGAAAGGCGTTGCTGAAACCGACAATGACGTGTTTCTCTTGGCCGCCCTTCTTCACGCCATACGTACGCGCCAGCTTGATGGTATTCTCCGTGGCCTCGGAACCCGTAGACAGAAGGAAGACCTTGTAGTCGTCCTTCGGCGCGGTCTGCGCCAGCAGTTCCACCAATTCGGCACGTCGCTCGTGATAAAAGACATAGGTGGCGATCAACTTGGCATCGAGCTGCTCACGCAAGGCCTTGATGATCTCCGGGTGGGCATGCGCGGCATTGGTAATGAGCACGCCGGACGACCAATCCAGCCACACATTGCCCCACTTGTCGTAGACCTGAAAACCCTCGGCCCGATCCCATACCACAGGCGGTTGCCCCAGCATGGATTGCGGCTCGTATTTCTCCATCTGTCTCAGCAGAGCAACCGACTCCGGCACAGGCAACGCCGTCTTGATTCGACGATACGTCGTCTGCACCGGCTCGACAGCGACAGGGTCCCGATGATACAGCGCCATTCACGCCTCCGAGTACAAAGATTATTGACAGCACCTGGCTAACGAGAGAAGACGAATCCTGGAAATGCTGCGTTGAAGAACACCCATCATTCCCATCGTTCGTATTCGGATATCTCTTTGAAACGCACCTGCGGACTGTCGCCGTATTCGATGACCACATCCCGCCCACCATGGAGGATCGACAAGCGCCCAGCCTCCACCACCAGCTCATTGAAAGAACTGTTGGCCGGCGTAGCCACAATGCCCTCGGCGTCGATGCGTTTGATCATCTCTTGACGTCGGGCCAGCGCCCCGCCGTCCGATGCGCCGGCCGCATGGGATTCCACACGCCCCACCGCATCGACCAGCCCTTCGACGCTGCGATAGCCATAACCGACAGGCGTCAGGCCTTCGCCCCCCCGCTCGATGAGCTTGAAGTAATCCGGACTCGGCTCGTTGTAGTAAGTGTCACCGGGATGGTCGCCCTTTGTGACATACGAGTGCTTGACCCCGCGATACTGGTCGTCGTGGAAAATGATGCCCCCATCCTTCCGGCCCTGAGTGAACATCCAGAGACCCTGGGAATTGCCACCGGCCCCCACGTTTGGGTAACCCATGCCATTGATCACAGTCAGACTGGCGCCGTTCTCCCAGAGCACGCGCCCGTCCGTCCACAGATACCCCTTGTTGCCGTTGGGGTACTCCTCCACCATCCCGTACACAGACACCGCCGTCGGCATCAGCCCGGTGATCGTGTGAACCTGATCCACATAGTGACACCCGATATAAGTGAACATGTCGGAATGCTCGCAGGTGCACCAGTTCTGGAAATTCGAATCCCGGTAATACCACGGCTCGATCAGCGTCGCCATCCCCACCCGGAACTCGCCGAAATCGCCGTTGCGGTACTTCATCCGAGCCATACTCGCCCGGTCGTCGAAACGCTTGTGATACTCCACCCCCACGAACAGGCCCTTTTCCAGCGCCAGCGCCTCGATTTCCGCCGCCTCTCGATAACTCAACGTCAGCGGCTTCACACACAGCACATGTTGATCGCACTGCAAAGCGAACATCACCGCCGCATGATGCATTTGATCGGGCAAAGCCACCACAACGATCTGCCGGGCAGCCACCCCCCGGATGACGTCCTTGTACAGTTCCGGGAAGACCTTGTCCGCAGACTCCTGGGCATAATCGGGATAGGCTCGAAAGCTCATGCCCGGGAACGCCCGCTTGAGCCCCTCATCTCTGGCCATCCGTTCCAAAGGCGGCGTGTTCAAAGCACATATGGAAATCTCATTGATCTTGCCGATCCGCTTCAAATGGTAGATCGAAGGCAGAATCTGCAATTCTGTGATCATGCCCCCGCCAACAATGGTCACATCGAACGGCGTATCATGTCGCATGACGATCTTCCCGCAATCCAGTGTTCAACATAGGAATCGAGATTATACGGCCGTGGGAACAACCGCACAAGGCGAATCAGACCCAACCCGAGGCACCCGTCACGACCTGGGATCCTGCATCGTCCCTCGGCCACACGACCGTGCAGGCCATCCATCCGGACCGCCCCTACAGACCGGCCCCACCAGCGTCGCATTTGACAACCGGCGCCGAATCCCATATGATTCGCCCTGTTCTGAGTGGATCGAATGTATGTGAAAGTGGGGGCAATGACCGACCATCATCCAGCCAATCAGACCAGCGCCGTCGACAGGAACCGGCTCATGCCCGTTCCTGGGCTGGTCGATCTCCAGGTCAACGGCTACAAAGGCACGGACTTCTCCGCCGCTGACTTGACCGAGGAGGCCCTTGTGGGCGCCTGCCGCGCGCTGCTCGCCGCCGGAACCACCGCCTTTCTGCCCACGCTGATCACCAGCCCGACGGAACTCTACCAGCGTAACCTGCCCATTATCGCCAAGGCGATGAGCCTGCCGGAGTTCGACAATCGCCTGCTTGGCATCCACCTTGAAGGCCCTTTTCTCTCACCCGACGAAGGGGCCCGAGGCGCGCACAACCCCGAATGGATGAAGGCCCCCGACCCCGCGCTGCTCGATAAGCTCCTCGCCTGGGCCGGCGGCAGAGTCCAAATGCTCACCCTCGCGGCAAACCTGGAAGGAGCCGAGGAGTTGACCGGCTGGGCAACCAGCCGGGGGATCACCGTCTCACTTGGCCACCAAACCGCAAGCGAGCAGCAATTGGCAAATCTCGCCCGGGCCGGCGCCAAGGCCCTGACGCACCTCGGCAACGGGATGCCCGCTATGATACCGCGCCATGACAATGCCATTTGGGCCGGACTGGCCAGCGACGAACTGTCCGCCACCATCATCGCGGACGGCCACCACTTGCCGCCGTCACTGCTCAAGACCATCATCAGGGCCAAAGGCCCCGAGCGATGCATCGTCATCAGTGACATGTCCGCCCTGGCGGGATTGCCGCCGGGCCAATACGACTCGATGGGCGCCCGCGTCGTTCTGGAGACGGACGGCCTGCTGCACAACCCCGCCACAGGCTACCTGGCAGGCTCCTCCGCAACGCTGTTTGCGTGCGCCAACAATCTGGCGTCTCTGGACCTGCTGACCACCAGAGAACTCATGGCAATGCTGTTTGATAATCCGTTGAAATTGATCGGTGTCGGACCCGGACCAATACGCGGAGACAGCGGAGTTCTCTATGACGAGCAGCGCCGCCGTTTCTATCGAGAAAAAGATCTGTGATCCTTCGCTGGCTCCCGAGCGGTGCGGCGCTTATGGGAAGCCCGATGGACATCATCACAGCCAAGACATGACCAATTCTGTATGTGAGGAGTGACCATGAGACGTCGTATCGCATACCCAACAATCATAGCGATGCTCGGTTGCGCAATTGCGGCCGCCGCAGTCGCAACCGGTCAAGCGAGGACCTCGCAGAACGACGAGACGAATCTGAAGCTGTGGTACGC
>Ga0272442_10002682_pt1 | contig 25522 bp, 26 predicted proteins | sample SSMForm2O_FD_200262 | JGI IMG/M metagenome (GOLD analysis project Ga0272442, IMG submission 200262) | Marine sediment archaeal communities from Little Sippewissett salt marsh, Falmouth, MA, United States - SSM-Form-2O | ecosystem: Environmental > Aquatic > Marine > Wetlands > Sediment ... | reverse complement strand
AGGAGATACGTTGAAGAATAGATTTGAATTCACCCAATATTCGTAAGCACATTAAAGATAAAAGGGGAAAATGAGCGGTTACTTTGTTCTCAACAACCGGATATCACTCGATTTTTAGATTGTGCCGATATATGCTAAGTCGAACACTTTACCTTTATGAAGAACTGATTGATCACGATTTAGCACCGGAATATATTAAAGAAATAGTGAAATCAAAATTTAATAGAAGCTTTGGTGTATCGCTACATGACTTTATTAAAATTGGCGCAATACTTTTCGCCGCATCAATTAATCAAAAAGGGGGATTAAGAAGAGATTACCTCGAAAAAGCGCGCAATTTAGGGATGCCAATACCCGATGACATAACTGTCAGAGCTTGTTTGAATCTCATTACATGCGATCCCACACAATTTAGGAACGATAAATTATTAATTAAAAAGAATTTAAATCCATTACTAAGATATCCTATAATAAGAATATGGGATGGTAGCGATGCAGATGAACCACACGATGATAAATTTATAACTCCAATACCAAATTTATTAATGTATAGGATTACAATTGGTTTATATTACCAACTATTCAATTTATTTGGGGAGAAGTTCTCTACCGAATTTGGAGATTTGTTTCAATTATATGTAAGCAAAATATTAGACGGATTCAATCTCTCTTCAAAGGTCATATCTGAAGATGATGTCGATCTTTATATTACAAGTAAACGGAAAAAGGGATGGAAACCTAAAAGGCCGGATTGGACAATATTTACAGATGAAGGAATTATTCTCATTGAATGTAAAGCTACTCATTATACCCATGACACGTATGAGCGGGGTGTTGATGCGACGAATAAAGCTTGGTTTTCCCAAATTAGAAAATCATTGAACCAATTTGATAAATTTGAGCACCAACTCCCAGAATTGTGTAAAAAATTAGGGGCAAAATATGAAGTTAAGAAAATTATAAGAGTAATTGTGTCGTTTGAGCCACTTTGGGGTTTAAATGAAGGTCCACTTAAAGAGTATATTGATGGCAAGAATCGAAGTGACTGGGTAATTATACCTGTAGAAATTTTAGAAGAAATTCAACCTTATATTGCAAAAGGAGCAAATTTATGGTCATTTATATTAGATTTCAAATCAACGTCATATCATGACTTTGATAAGATTATAGATAGAATGGAATCGGAAACTGGTGCAAACGATTCAGATAATATGTTCCACGAATACAGAGATAAAATATTTAATGAATTATTAATAGATGTTGACAATCAATAAAAATAAAGTGCTTCAACACCTATATCAAGTCATCTTCTAGATATTATATATCTCTTCGAGGACAACTCTGAGAATCGAGACAATATAGCAATGACACGGTGATTATATGGCCGATCAGATGCAGGCCGTGCGTGATACAGTAATCGAGACCCTGCGAGAGAACGGTGTCAAGAGAGCGGCCTTTTTCGGCTCCATCGTCCGTGGCGAGATGAACGAGGAGAGCGACATCGACATCCTGATCGAGTTCGAGGGGAGAAAGAGCCTCCTCGATCTCGCCCACCTCAAAAACGAGCTGGAAGACGCCACGAACAGGCGGGTGGACGTTCTCACCTACAAGTCGCTTCATCCAAGGCTGAAAGATCGAATCCTGGCCGAGCAGGTCCCGATATCTGGGCTAATCGAGGACCATTCTGAGGGGATCGAGGCCGTTCTGGAAGACTTGCCTTTCATCGCATGACCAAGGTATTTAAGATCTCAACGCAAAATAGTCGAGAGATGAAGACCAAGTTCAACGTCCTCGTCGAACGGGACGAGGACGGATACTACGTTGCCACCGTCCCCTCCCTCCCCGGATGCCATACCCAGGCGAAGAGCCTGGATGAACTCATCGAGCGGGCGAAAGAGGCGATAGAGGTCTACTTCGAAGCAACCCAACAGAACGAAAAGATATGAATACATCCACAGCCTTGGTAATTTTATGGCCGATCAGATGCAGGCCGTGCGGGACGCAGTGATCGAGATCCTTCAAGAGAACGGTGTCAAGCGAGCGGCCTTCTTCGGCTCCATCGTCCGGGGCGAGATGAACGAGGAGAGCGACATCGACATCCTGATCGAGTTCGAGGGAAGAAGGAGCCTCCTCGATCTTGCCCACCTCAAAAACGAGCTGGAAGACGCCGTGAACAGGCGGGTAGACGTTCTCACCTACAGGTCGCTTCATCCTCGGCTGAGAGATCGAATCCTGGCCGAGCAGGTTCCGATACTATGAAGAAAGATCCTGGAGTGTTTCTTGAGCATATCCTGGAGTGCATCGATCTAATCGAAGAGTATTCTGAGGGGGTTTCTGAGGCCGAGTTCGCTAGGTCGACGCCCCTTCAGGACATGATCGTTCGAAGAATCGAGATTATAGGCGAAGCTGTCAAGAACCTTCCCGCTGGCCTCAAAAGAGAGCATCCTGAGATTCCCTGGAGGGATATCGCTGGATTGAGGGACATCGTCGTCCACCAGTACTTCGGATTGGATCTGGAGCTCATATGGGATGTGGTCAAGAAAGACATACCGGAACTTAAGCCTAAGATCTTGAAGATGATGGATGAGATGGAGAGACGATAGCGGATCTTGTCCGAGCTGATCTTTATGCCTTGGTTTTTGCCGATGCCCCGATACGTCCATGATTATTAATTAAGATATTTTTATACCAACACCGATAAATATCACCTCCACCAATATTTGTTCCAGCCAGAAGGTTGCGTGCATTCGATTTCGCCGGGCCTTTTGATCAGACTTTTAGGGGGTTTTTGGCGTTGAGCCCGGACGATAAAAGCTCAGAGCTCGATGAGATGAAGAAGAGGTGGAAGAAGAAGTTCTGGCCGGAAAACGCCATCTTCGAAGAGATCCACCCCGGCGATCGGATCTTCGTCGGCACCGGCTGCGGCGAGCCCCAGCACCTCGTCGGAGCCCTGAAGAGCTACGTCGAGAAGAGGCCAAACTCCCTCCTCGGCGCCGAGATGATCCACGTCTGGACCCTGGGGATCGCCCCCTGCGCCGAGGAGAAGTTCCGGGAGAACTTCAGGCTCAACTCCTTCTTCGTCGGGTCGCGGAGCAGGGGCGCCATCAACCGGGGCGACGCCGACTACACCCCCATCTTCTTATCAGAGGTTCCGGCCCTCTTTCGCAAAGGGGCGATCCCAATCGACGTCGCCCTGATCCAGACCTCGCCCCCGGACAGCCACGGCCTCATGAGCCTCGGGATCAGCGTCGACATAGTCAAATCGGCGGTGGAGGCTGCGGGAATGGTCGTCGCCCAGGTCAACCCTCGGATGCCGCGGGTCCACGGCGACGGGTTCATCAGCGTCGATGACGTCGATTATCTGGTCTACTGCGACGAGCCGCTTCTAGGCCTATGAGGACCCCGTTTCGGGGGAGATCGCCCAGAAGATCGGCGGCTACGTCGCACGGCTCGTCGAGGACGGCTCCACCATCCAGGTGGGCTACGGGGCGGTCCCCAACGCGGTTTTATCGAACCTCGCGGGCAAGAGGCACCTGGGGGTCCATTCCGAGCTCTTCACCGACGGCCTCGCCGATCTGATGCGGGCGGGGGTCGTCGACAACTCCAAAAAGACGATCGACCGGGGAAAGTCCGTCGCCTCCTTCTGCATGGGGACGGAGGAGACCTACCATTTCCTGGACGATAACCCCCTCGTCGAGTTCAGGTCCATCGACTATACCAACAGCCCCCTGGTGATCGCCAAAAACCGGGGCATGACGGCTATTAACAGTTGCATCGAGATCGACCTCTCGGGCCAAGCAACGGCCGAGTCCCTGGGCGGAGTTCACTACAGCGGGATCGGAGGCCAGGCCGACTTCATGCGGGGCTCGGTCCTGGCCCGGGGCGGAAAGTCGATCCTTGCCCTGCCTGCCACCGCCGACGGGGGCAGAACCTCGCGGATCGTCCCCATCCTCTCGCCCGGCTCCGGCGTGACCCTGAGCCGGGGAGACGTCCACTACGTGGTCACAGAATACGGGATCGCCTACCTCCACGCAAAAAACGTCCGGGAGAGGGCGATGGACCTGATATCAATCGCCCACCCCGACCACCGCCCCTGGCTGATCGAGAAGGCGAAGAGGCTGAACCTGATCTATCCGGATCAGGCCTTCGTCCCCGGCGAGGCCGGGATCTACCCCGAGAACCTTGAGATGAGGAGGACGACAAAATCGGGCCTTTCGATCCTGCTGCGGCCGGTCAAGATCACCGACGAGCCCCTCCTCAAGGAGTTCTTCCACCTCCTCTCCGACGAGAGCCTTTACAGCAGGTTCATGACCCCAAGAAAGGAGCTCTCCCACCGATGGCTCCAGGACTTCTCCGTCATCGACTACTCCAAGAAGATGGTGATCCTGGCGACGGTGGAGGACGGCGTGGCCGGGAGGGAGACGATCGTCGGGATCGGCCAGTACGGATTGACTGGCGAGACCCACATGGCCGAGGTCGCCTACGTGGTCAGAGACGACCGCCACCGTCAGGGGGTGGGAAGAGAGATCCTCGGCTATCTCACATTCCTCGCCAAAAAGCAGGGTCTTCTGGGTTTTGTGGCAGAGGTCCTCTCCACCAACACCCGAATCTTCCGCATGTTCCAGAAGATGGGCTTTACGCTTGAGAAGGTCTGGGAGGAGGACGGGGTCTACGAGATGAGGGCCTCCTTCGGGGATGTGGGGATGGCGGGTGGAGACGTCGAGATCGAAGGCTGCGTCCGGGATTGAAGGACAATTCAATTACTTCCCTGGAGACTTATCCACTTCCTCGACTACGCAGCCGAGCGAATATTCCTGCGCAAAGTCGGCGGAGGCTACGTCTTCGTACATCGGATGCTGATGGACTACTTTGCCTCTTTGGAGATTGGAGGGTTGATGCGGAAAGTCGGATTAGGGTTATGATAGGGGACTTAATTGGCACCTTTAAGTCGAGATGCAATTTTGTCGAGAGATCCGGTCGCCCCTCCAGACATTCTCGGCCCCACCCCTGGCGCGATCCGAATCCAGCATCCACGCCGCCCATCTCCGCTGCGTCGGTTGGGCGCATCATCTCCGCCGTCCCCGATCCCCCGCCGCCCATCACCCGGCCGATCGTTCCCAGGGCGCTCTCGACCCGCAGGCGGCGGTGGAGAAGGCCGGAGGCCCCGCAATCGCGTCTCCACCATCATCATCTGGGTTTTTCGAAATCCTCTTGAGGTATTAGACCGAAATCTGACGAACACAAATGGTGGATGCATGAAGAATTATCGCTTTTCAGTGGTGATCGAGAAGGATAAGGACGGGTACTTTGCCTTCTGTCCCGAACTTCAGGGCTGCTACACTCAGGGAGATACCTACGAAGAGGCCCTGAAAAACGTAGAGGACGCGATATCACTGCACGTGAAGTATATCCTTGAGGCCGGAGAAGAGCTTCCAGAGGTCGAATTCATCAGCCTAACCTCTCTTGAAGTGGCCGTATGACGGATAAACAACCCAATCCCCCTTCCAAAAATCCCGCCTCACACCACCCCTCGATAGAATGCCAGCCTCCTCGCGTAAGGCCTGAAGAGCGCGAGCAGCCTCTCCTGCTCCTCGATAGACAGAGGTTCAGGATCTCGCCCCACCTGGGCGAGTAGCCGGACCTCCTCGGGGGTTGAGCAGCCGACGATGGCAAGGGTGATCTCCTGAGATAAGGCGTACCTGAGGAGGAGATCGGGGCCGATCCCGGCTTTTGGATTGATGTAGTGGGACCCTCCCAGGACCTTCATCCCGACGACGGCGATCCCGCGCTCCTTCGCTGCGGTGATGGTTTCGTCGAGAAACCCACCGATGACCCCCTCCAGGGGGTTCACTGGAATGAGGACGGAGTCGACGGGCCAGTTCTCGACGGCGTAGGTGATGATCGAGGGGTCGTGGTGGCCGGTTACGCCTATGAGCTTCGTTTTGCCCGTCTCCTTCGCTTCATTGAAGGCCTCAAGAGCCCCGCCGGGACCCTCGATCTCCCGCAAGTCCTGCCGGGTCCTGACGTCGTGGATCTGCCAGAGGTCGAGGTGGTCGAGGCCGAGGGTGCTGAGGGTTCTGTCCAGATCGGCTCGGGCGCCACGCCCGTCCCGGGCAGCCGACTTGCTCGTCTGGAAGATCCCGCCCCGAAGCTCTCGATGGGACCGCCAGAAGGTGCCCAGGTATCCCTCGCTTCCCGAGTAGGCGGGGGCGGTGTCGAAGTAGCCGATTCCTTGGGCTGCGGCCTCCTCTATCACCCCCGCCGCCCTTGCTTCTTCGCCGTACGTCCGGAGGATCCCTTCGCCGCCGAGCCCCACCACAGTCACTTCCCGGTCGGCTTTTCCGAAGGGCCGGGTCTTGATCTGGATCGTACTCATCGCCTTCCCTGCTCGTTCAGCTTCAGTCAGCTTCGGCCCCAGCCAGCCTCAGCTCTCCTTTTCTCCCCTCACCATCACCTTTCCCGCGGTGATGTCGGCGGGGAGCGGGAAGTAGTTGGCCAGGTTCTCCTTCACCCACTCTGAGGCGATGTCGTTCGAGTGCTCGGCCCCTGCCTCGTCCTCGAAGAAGTTTATGAAGGCCACAAGGCCGTCGCCGCAGTCCACTCCGTAGTACTTGATGAACCCGGGGATCTCTCTGATCTGAGGCAAGAACCTATCTTCAACGAGCCTCATCACCTCGTTGACATAGGCCTCGTCTGTCTTGTAACGCCTTATGCTCAGGTACATTTTTTTCCTCCACCCAGGTTTATGAACCGCATTTGATAATAACCTTATCCGATTATCCGGATTTTGTCGGATCAGGAGCTTTCGTCCCATGTCAGAAAATGATCAGATCGAGCCCGCAGAGAAGCTGAAAAAGCTAAAGAAGCTGGAGGAGCTGAATAAGCTGAATAAGCTGAGGCTCCACCCCACTGCGGCCCTGGTGATCCTCTGGTCGCTTCCCCTCTACGCCAGGGGCCCGCCCCCTGTCCGCGAGTTCTTGGAGATGCTCGACCTCTCCTCTGGCGGAGACCTCTTTCGAAGGTGCGACGCCATCTGCGATTGGTACGGCGAGGTGATCCTGAACAGAAAGCACTTCATCAAGTGTCTCATCGAAAAGCTCCTGGACGAATCTGAGGAAGGGGAGGGGGAGGAGACGCAGATCGTCATCCTGGCCGCTGGAAAGTCGCCCCTCTCCCTGGAGCTTCTCATCGAAACCCCCGCCAGAATCGCCAAGATCTTCGAGGTGGACCTGGCGGGCATCGAGGAGAAGATGAAGCTCTATTCGAGGCTTGCGCCGGATATCGCTCGAAAGCTGAGGTGCCTGACCGCGGACGTCACCTCCGATGACCTTCTATTCCAGTTGGCGGGTGAGGGCTTCAATCCGGAAGCTCCGTCGATCATTCTGATGGAGGGGATCAGCTACTATCTGCCGAAAGAGGATCTCGAGAAGATCGTCTCGAAGTTTCGTTCCGGCGGGAGGAATCAGTTCATCGTCGAGTACCTGGTCCCCTGCTCTGAGTTGAAGTCTGCGAGAAGAACGATCCCAAAGGGCATATTCTCCCTGATCCGAAAGGAGGCCGGAGCTGACGGGACGATCTGCTACACAGAGTTGGAGCTATCGAGGATGTTCCAGAGGTCTGGCGGACGGGAGATCTCTTGCACCGATATGTCGGAGATGGAACTTCTGCGCCTCGGCTTCAACAAGCGCTTCTGCGAGCGGAAGGACGGATGGATCAAGTGCTTTTTGGGTGCGGTCTGAAAGGGAGAAGGCGTCTTTCCCGATGACCGATCCGTTTTGGCGCCGCCAGGATCTAAGAAAACCTGAAAAATAACTCTTGAGAAGACCGGGGGGCGAAAGATGCCCGCGCCCCCTCCTCCAGCAGACGCAGCTCGGGCCGAGCTTTCCTTCCTCTCCTTCGACGCCCTCGCCCACTTCGATATATCGATCTATCTTTTGACCACGACCACCCGGCTGCCGTCGTCGGTCAGGACCATCTCTGCCGTCCTTCTCGGGGTGTGCTTGGCTGGCGGCGCGTAACCCATCCTGATCAGGATCTGGGGATACTCGACGTCCAGGATCTCGATCATCTTCCGGCGGAGCTCCTCGATCGCCACCGGCTGGCTGAAGAGGTCGAACCTGACCCCGAGCTTGGTGGCGGTTAGAAAGAGCTTCTCAAACTTCATCCCGGCCTCCAACCAGGTCCTCTTGTCCTCGGTGTCGGTGGAGAGGACCCCCACGGCTGGCGAGTCCTCCATGAGGGCCATCTCCTTTCGGGCCCTGGAGGTTGAGGTGTCGAAGGTCCCGAAGATGAACTTGCCGAAGTAGGACTCAAAGTCCGAGTAGCCGAAGGCGTAGCCGGGAAGGCCGTCCCAGGCGTCCTCGTTGTTCGCCCTGATCCAGCGGGCGAGGTCCTTCCGGAAGGCCTTGTTTCCGAGCTGAATCTTGTGGGACTCGCCCAGGACCTCGGCCATCTTCGCCCTTCCTTTCGGGTCGGTGAGGACGTCGAGCCGGAAACCCCTGTCTCCGACCGCCTTTTTCATCTCTGTGATCTTCTCGGCCTCGATGGGCCGGTCGTCGTAGGCCCCCCGGTTGGTGTGCCGCTGTGTGATCTCGTCGAAGAGGTCGGGCGGGAACTCCTTCTTGCCGCTGCCCTCTCCGAACTTCACGATCGCGATCTTCTCCGCATCGACCCCATCGGGAAACTTCTCTATCTGGTAGCCCAGATCGAAGTGCTCTGCCGCGACCAGCAGGTTTGTGAGAAGGCATCCCAGGCTCATGTAGGTGGTCCTGTTGGTCGGCTCGACGGCGGGAAGGGTCCTCTCGAAGTCGGCCATGACGGCCACCTCGTCCCCATTCACGGCGAGCTTCCAGGGCTGGTTGTTCGGCCCCGAGGGGGCCAAGACCGCGTACCGAAGGAGAAACTTCAGCTTCTCGTCCAACTCTCCCGACGAGGGATAGTCCCCCTCGTCGACGTTCCAGGCGATCAAGTTCTTCTCTGCCATTCGAATCTACCTCTCCACCATCTATTTTCCCTGCGAGTTTTTGAGGCTTGTGGAATCACGATATTCTTAGAGGCTGGTGTTATCACCCGGATCATTTGGGATTACTTGCACTCCGCTCTCAAAATCGGTATATACATCAAGTTCCAACCACAGTGCGAGATGATAGATAAGGAAAAGCTGGCTGCGGCCGCCGAGGATATAAAGAGTTATTTCTCGCCCATCGAGTTTGATGAGTATGAGGCGGAGACGGGAATCCGCGAGAGCGACTTCCGCGAGATTGTCCCTCTAGAGTTTGATGGCCAGATATTCGCCATAGACGGAAGCAATGTCGTCGTCTTCGATCTTGGATACGTCACCTTAAACCACATAAGGGCTGGTTATGTGGTTTATCACGGCACCGAGTGGCAGAAGACCGTAATAACCTACGACAATCTATTCAACGCGGATGTGGGTGATTATTCAGAAGACGATGGAGGATACTCCACACAGTTTGACCATTACCTTAGGGACAAATTCAACCTTGAAGGTCCCTTTAAAATTGATTCCAAAAAAGAGCTTGATAGAATATCTACTTTTTTCAGAGATCTTCAGGAATACGTGGCCTTATATGAAGCCGTAAAAAATGCAAACGTAGAAGATGTCGTGCTCTACGATGGAAGTTTTTTCCTTTGGAGAGATCCTTATTATATAGAGGTACTCGACCTCATATTTGAAGAGGCAAAGAATAAGGGAGTTGACATCCTCGGTGTAAGCAAGTCCAGCAAACTCCCATTATCTCGCAGGACATCAAAGCCTCTCATCAGAAGCACCGATTATATCGGTAGTAGCTTTATCACAGATAAACCCTGGTTCGTTGAGCTGAGTGGAAAAAAAGTTATAAGGGACGAGTCTCGGCGAGGTAGAACCTACGTTGCCAAATTTCATCAACGTTCGACCCATGCTTTTAGGATCGATGCGCCAGAGCATGTAACTGGTCACATAGAAGAGGCACTTAGTCACGTATCCAACTATTCTCGATCGGCTGAGAGCTTGGGATACCCTCATGCCCTCTTCAGGGCTCATCAGGACATTATGATACCGATTAATGAGAATAACTTCATAAAGCTCTCCCTTTTCGAGAGTCTCAGGTCAAAAGGGCTGACCGAACAACAAATTCGCTGTGCTTTAAATTATCACGAAATTCTGGATGCGCTTCGGAGGAAGTAGTTATGACAGATCAATTAAACGATAAACCTCAAAGATCAGCAAACGATGTAAAGGACTTTCAGATTATCGAGAAAGATGATTATTCAAACCCTTACAACAAGATAATTTCCAAAAACGTAAGCGAATACCACTTCATCGTACCCAACAATGAATTGGTAGAGATTGGAGAGATTTTTTTTGTCCAAGACAAAGAGAAAAACATAACTTTTCTGACCAGGATCACCGACATCCAGCACGCTTCCAATTATGACGGAAATTGGGATACCATCATTCGAGGAAGTAACTTCTACGACAACGACCACATATTTAACAGAATTGTGGGAGAGCCACTTGGTTGCATAGTTGGAGAAGGCGACGAGAAGAAATTCAGAAAATCCAGGACCATTCCCACCAAATTCTCACGAGTGGATAGAGCAGAGATGGAACAGTTTCAGTTCCTCGTCAAAGAGATGGGTGACATCGAAGTAGGATGCCTCAGGAACGGGAGCAGGGATGTAAAAGGGATCCCAGTAGCTTTGCATAGCAATGCCATGGACCACCACATGGGTGTTTTCGCTACAACCGGGAAGGGCAAGTCCAACTTCATGAAAGTCTTCGCCGCTTCATGTATGAAGAAGGCAGCTCTTGGGGAATCGAAGTTTGGATTGCTTATTGTAGACCCCCACGGAGAGTATCTTTCTGGGGGTGAAGGCGGAAAGAAGGGCCTTCTCGACTTAGAAATTTACAGGGATAAGGGATTAAAATGCTACTCTACCGATCCGAGACAATTTAAGGAAAGTGCATACGTATCAGAGCTAGTTATAGGAAAATCAGATATCAAGCCTAAAGATATCGAAGTTCTTTTCGATTGGAATCCTACTCAGAGAGAAGCCCTGGATGTAATTCCTCAAGCTTTAGAAAAAAATAGTAACTGGATAGATGACATATTGACGCTTGAAGGAATTAATAAAATGAAAGATAAAGGTGTGCATGAGAAAACAATGGAAAAGCTTAATAAGAACATACGAACCGTTTTATATAAAAATGAGACTATAATCAGCAAAGATGAACGATCCAGTGTTCTTGGGGTCATTAAACATTTACAACAAGGAAAAGTTGTTTTGATAGACATTCCAAATCTTAGTGAACGAAGCGAACTATTCATTTTATCACTAATCTCTAATCGTATTCTCGAGAAATACAAATGGAACGCACTTGATGGCATCAGAAGCAAGGGCTGCTTGATAACCATCGAGGAGGCGCAACGCGTTCTCGGCGGAGGTGGGGGGAGCATCGTTCGGTTTGAGTCGATCGCAAGGGAGGGACGGAAGTTCGGCGTCGGCCTCTGCGCCATAACCCAGCAGCCAAAGCTGATTGATAAACAGCTTCTTTCCCAGTTCAACACCTTCGTGATTTTGGGCCTCGCCGACAGAAACGATCGGATCCGTCTGAAGGAGTCGGCGCAGCAAGACCTCTCATCCTTGGACGTGGAAATCCAAACCCTGGAGAAGGGTGAAGCAATCATCAGCACCCTCAACATACCCTTCCCGGTACCTACCAGTATCCACCTTTATGAAGATTATATGCAAAAATTGATCGATGAAAACTTGGATGATGAAGACTCAGCGGACTTAGACGACTCTTTCGAACCAGAATGGTGAGGAGAGGAGACAACCCAAGTTAAGGCGGTGTGCAGATGAAAATTGTACACATGGCAGACTCGCATCTTGGCTTCTCAGCTTACGGCCGGTTTGACGATAAGGGAAGGAACCTCCGAGAAGAGAACATCTATAAAGGGTTCGATAAGACGGTGGACAAGATAATTGAGCTTCAGCCTGACGCCGTTGTACACTCGGGGGACGTCTTTCATTACGTAAGACCGAGAATAAAGCCGCTATATGTTTTCAAAAGGAATTTGGAGCGCTTAGAAGAGAACGGTATCCCTGTGGTATTAATAAGCGGAAATCACGATGCTCCAAAGAACTATGTTGCCTACAGCCCATTCACTCTTTACGAGGCAGGGGACAAACGTCGAGAAGTCAGGGGAATGGAGCCGGTTAAGATTGCCCACCGAAATAGATACGAGAGCTTCGAGGTTGGGGACCATATATTCCATTGTATACCTTTCTGTCTTAATCCCGAAGATTATCAAAAGGAATTTGCAAAAATCAGTTTCACAGGTCGTGACGTCCTAGTAATGCATGGACTCATCGAAGCACTGTGGCATCGCCGTCTCAGGACCGTCGGAGAGCATGAGCTGAAGGAGAGTTTTCTGAAGAGCGATTTCTCTTATATCGCCCTAGGACACTACCATGATCAGGCCAAAATTGCCCAGAATGCCTGGTACAGCGGCTCAGTCGAGTACTTCAGGTTCAGCGAGGCGAAGGACAAAAAGGGCATACTATTGGTAGATCTAGAGCATGGATCAGTGGATCGAGTTAAGATTCAGGAGCAGTACATGTTCGATCCCGAGCCCATTGACTGCGATGGTCTCTCTACTGAAGAAATTCTTGCATTAATTTTAGCGCAATGCGAAAAGTTGGGTATCGAAGAGAAGATCGTAAGAATACGGCTGAAGGATGTCGCTAGAGACGCATATAGGAGTGTCGATCCGAAGGTTATGGGTGAGCTGAAGCGAAGAGCCCTGCACCTTGAGATTCTCCCCGAATTCAAAGAGGAAAAATTTGAGTGGGAGATTGAATCGATGGATTCAGCTCAGCTACCGCAGGAGTTTAAGAGGTTTATTGAGATGGAAGCCGCGAGGGATAGCATACCTGCCGCAATAAAAGATGATGTAATATCTTACGGCACTGAACTGATGGCTAGGATCTCAGAGAAGAGAACAATGGAGAGCTTCGATGTATCTCAATAGCCTCGACATGAAGAATTTTAAAAAATATAAGGGCAGAGTACATATCGAATTTCAAGATCGCCTTACTGGGATCGTGGGGAGGAACGGCTCGGGAAAGAGCACCATAGTCGAAGCTATTGCCTGGGCCCTATATGGCAGCAAGGCCTCAACAGTGAAGCGAGACTTCATAAAGAACGTCAACGCTTCCGAGAGGGAGGATTTGGAAGTAAGACTAAACCTAAATGTAGATGGCAAGAATTTGATAATTGTCAGAGCCATGAGGGGAAAGAGCCTCCAGGCAGATGCAAAGCTCTACATCAATGGAAAGATGATAGCCACCGGGACTAGGGAGGTGGACACCCGCCTAGATGATATTTTGAGGATTAGATTCCAAGACTTCATGAAGACCTTCTACGCCCGGCAGAAGGACTTAGACAATTTGATCAGAGATAGAGGATCGGAGAAAAGGGAGTACCTACTAACCCTTTTGGGTCTTGATGAGATTAGGGATCGAGCTGTCGAGGAGATCAGATCTGATTTAAGAAATGTTGAGAGTGAGATCGAAAGGCTTGAAGGGGCCCTTTCCGAGATCGGCGAGGTCGAGGAGACGATCGGTCTTCGCGAAAACGAAGTCGTCTTTGTAAGGGAGGAGTTGGCCAAGTCGAAGATCCTAGAGTCAGATCTCGTCTCAGAGCTAGAGATGAGGCGAGAGGGGCTTGAAAGAGAGGCGGATCGGAGGAGAATCCACGACAGGCTCAACGAAGAGATTGAACGGCTCGCTTTAGATATCTTTGAGAGACAAAAGGCGATCTCTCTAGACGAAAAGAAACTCAGCGAGATCGAAGAAGGAAAGTGGCAACTATTCGAGCTAGAGCCGAAGCTGGCGAGGCTCGGGGCGGCTCGAAGGCAGCTTGAGGAGCTGGAGCCGAAGAGGGCCCACCACCAGGTGCTTATCGAGAGGAGGATAAGAGTCGGGGCCGATCTGGAGAACAAAGTTCACGCCTTATCCGAAGCCTCGACCAAGCTTGAGAGGTTGAAAGTTGAGAGGGCGGAGTTGGAGGCGATTCGTTCCCGTGAGGAGGAGTACAGGACCCTTCTCTTTGATCTAGAATACCTCGATGCGAAGAGGGATCAACACCAGAAGCTGCTCTCCCTTGCCGAAAAAGAGCGGGCGCGAAAGGAGGCCGTCGAGGAGAACATTGTCAGGGCTGAGGGGGCCCTGAAAGATCTGGAGAGAGCGAAGCACAGGATGGCCGATATTGCCCCCTCCGTGGAGGGACGCCGCTCCCTGGAGGAGGAAATCTCGCGGCTGGAAGGGGAGAGGGCGAAGAAGAGACGATTATCCGATCTGGAGGAGAGGGCAGGGGCCGTGAGGTCCAAAATTAATAGCCTCCTGGCGGAAGCCGTATGCCTCGATGACGAGATCTCAAAGCTAGGCGACCTGGAGGGGAGAGAGGCAGATCTCAGACAGAGGGTGGAGGAGATCGATCGGCAGGTCGAAGATCTCGAGGAGAAGCTCGCCGACCTGAAGCTGAGGCGGGAGGTTTCACGGAGGCAGTTAAACGATGCCTCCGAGCAGAGGGCGAAGATCGAGGCCCTCGGCGAGGAGAGCCTCTGCCCCACCTGCGAGAGGCCTCTTGCGGGCCAGCGCCACCTCCTTTTAGAGAAGTACGAGAAGGCGGCCTCGGAGGCCGAAGAGAAGATCTCGTCCCTTGAAGATCTCAAGAGGGTCACAATCGCCCGCCTCGATAAGATGGCGAAGTCAAGAGAGACGATGAAAAACGAGTTCGCTCTCCTCACAAAGTCGAGGGCGAGAAGGGGGGAGATCTTCGCTGAGAAGAGGGGCCTTGAATCCCGGACCCTGGAGCTGAAAACCGAGGCCGGGACCATCGATGCTGAGATGGAGGCGATCGGCCCTGTCGACTTCGATCCCGATAGATTCGATAGGCTGGTGGCGGAGGCAGAATCACTTCTGCCCCTGGTCCAGGAGTACGACCAGCTTCAGGTCCGGATCGAAGAGCTGCCCAAAAAGAGGGCTGAGCTGGAGGAGCAGGCCAAGGCCCTGGAGAGGGCCCTCGGTAATATAAAAGATCTGGCCGACGAGATGGTAAAGCTCGGCTACAGCGAGGATCAGAGGCTTCTGGTCCGAGAGAATATCTCGGCTTTGAAGCAGGATCACAAGAGGTTTTCGGTTCTGGCGCAAAGGGTGGGGGAGATCCCGGATCAGGAAGAAGCCCTCGCGAGGCTTGAAGCCGAGGTCGAGAGGCTCAAGATTGATGAAAAAAAGGTCGACTGCGAGATCGAGAGCCTTGGCTTCAACCCCTCCGAGTACCAGAGGTTTGCAGACGAGGTGAAGGACCTGGGGAGGGCCGAAGCAGCGGCAAACGAGATCAGACTCGCCATAGCCACCGAAGAAGAGGTGAGGCGCCATCTGGAGGAAAGCATGGAGGTTGCATACCGCCTCGATACGGAGCACTCTAAGGCGGAACGGAGGCTCTCAGATATCGACTTCTCCGAGGAGCGGTACTCAAAGGCGGAGACCGCCGTGGAGGAGTCCGCCCGCCAGCTGGAAGAGGCAAGGTCGAAAGCTTCTGATCTTGCGGTTAGGCTCGGGGTCTCTGAGGCGGACCTCAAAAGGCTCAAGGCCGAAGCTTCGCGGAAGAGGGAGCTGGAGGAGACGGTCGCCGAAAGGAAGAGGCGAATCCAGGTAGTCGAGACGACGAGGACCCTCACCAATTGGTTCATGGACCATACCCTGGTTAGGATAAAAAAAGATATCGCCAGGGAGGCTGGGAGGATCCTCCGGGAGGTGACGGGAAAGTACGGAGAGATCAGCATCGACGACGACTTCAACATCCTCGTCAAGGACGGTAGGGATTTCTACCCCATATCCCGCTACTCAGGCGGCGAGATCGACATGATCGCCGTCTCCGTCCGGGTCGCCATCAGCGAGTATCTGATGAGGTTTTCAGAGAGCGGCCCCGGCTGCTCCTTCCTCATCCTGGATGAGATCTTCGGAAGCCAGGACGTGGAGCACCGGGAGAGCATGATAAACATGCTCCGAAGCCTCGACGACCGGTTCCCCCAGATCTTCGCCATAAGCCACATCGGCGAGGTCCAGGGCCAGTTCGACAACTCGATCCTGGTCGTCGAGGGGGAGGACGGATCGAGCAGGATCGAGGTGGAGCTGCGGTGAAGGAGGCTTTGAAAATGTCGATTCGAGAGATCAGATGGCGCCTTCCAACAGGAGGCGGAAGAGAGGCCGGACCATTCTGACCCCAGCAAGCCCCATCCGGGGCGCGATTCTTATGATGACCCGGCTGGGCCGGTCGATGTCGCCTTCCTTCTCGATGATACTTATCAGATCCTCTCGATCCGCCAAAAGGCGGACGAGATCGTCCAGTTCAGAGTCTGTCATCCCGGCCCTCATCCTGTGAACGATCATCCCCAGCCGGAGTTCCCGGCCTATGGCCGACCGCCACATCCTCTCGTACTCGGAGAGACGAGCGGCGGAGGCGTCCCCCTCTCGGCTCGCGGCGGCCGCCACCGTTCCGGCGATCTTGGCACAGACGAGCCCCGGATAGATCCCGCCGCCAGAGGTGGGCTTCACCTGGCCAGCGGCGTCTCCGACGGCGATGAGGCCATCAGCGACCGTCGAGGCGGGCGGGCCCAGGGGAAGCCCCCCCACAACCAGGTGGAGGGGACCGCCCCGGACTCTCCCTCTGATTTTGGGGCTTTTTAGAAGGCGTTTCAGATGCAGGCAGGCGTTCTCTTTGCAGCTGAGACCCACTCTCGCCACCCCCTCCTGAGCCGGGATCGCCCAGGCGAAGAAGCCTGGTGTCACCTTTTCTCCGATCAAGACCTCCACCATCTCCGGGTCCTCGATCTCGAAGGGGAGCTCCACCTGGGCGGAGGAGAGGATCTCCCGGGGCGGTCCGATCCCGGCTCCCCTCGCGATCCTCCCGCCCACCCCCTCGGCCGAGATGATCACCCTTGCTTCCACCTTCCGCCGATCGGAGCCGCGTCCGACTCTGAGGACGCTTCGCCCACCCACTCTAACGATGCCAGTCACCGGTGAGCTCATCATCACCTCCGCCCCAAATTTAGCAGCCTCCGCCAGTAGCGCCCGGTCGAAGATTCTGCGGTCGACGACCCAGGCTTTTGCGTCTTCAGATTTGAAGGCGATCTTAAACCCCCCCGGCGAGAAGATCGTCGCCCCCCGGACCGGCCTGATGGCGAAGTTGGCCAGCGGCAGCTCCGACTCATCCATCGCCTTCGCCCCCAGAAGTCCCGCGCACTGGACGGGCCATCCGGCTCGCGGATGCTCCTCGAAGATGACAACAGCGGCTCCGCCCTCAGCCGCCTTCTTCGCCGCCATCGATCCCGCAGGCCCCGCCCCGATCACGGCGACGTCGTACCGCTCCATTCCAATTGGTTCTCGATCGATCAGGGGATAGCCTTTTCCATCCGCGGGCGAGATAATTAACAAAAGAGTCGTGAGAGTCGGGAGGGAAAGGATTTGGATATATTGTGGTTATCTGAAGACGAGGTTAAGTCGTCGCTGACGATGGAGGAGACGATAGAGGCGGTGGAGGAGGCCTTTCGAGAGCACGGCCGAGGAAAGGCTCAGATGCCGCCCAAATCCTACCTCTACTATCAAAAGTACGACGGCGACCTCCGGACGATGCCCGCCTACTTGGAGGAGCTGGACGCCACCGGAGTCAAGGTGGTCAACGTCCATCCGGCAAACCCCGGCGCTGGCCTTCCCACGGTGATGGCGGTGGTGATCCTCAACTCGCCCGCGACCGGAGCCCCCATAGCCATGATGGGAGGAACCCACCTCACCAACATGAGGACCGGTGCCGCAGGAGCCGTCGCCGCCAAGTACCTCGCCAGGAAAAACTCTCGGACGGTGGGGCTGGTGGGGGCGGGAGCCCAGGCTAGAACCCAGCTTCTGGGGCTTTCTAAGATATTCGCCATCGAGAAGGTGATCGTCGCCGACGTATCCATCGAGCGGTGCAGATCTCTCGAAAAAGATTGCCGGAGCTTTCTGGACGTCGAGTACGATCTTTCCACGGACGTAAAAGATGCCTGCAACGCTGACATTCTGGTCACCACCACCCCATCGCGAAAGCCCCTGGTGAAGGACGAGTGGATAAACGAAGGTACCCACATCAACGCCATCGGGGCCGACGCAAAAGGGAAGGAAGAGCTGGAGCCGACCCTTCTTAACAGGTCGAAGGTCGTCGTGGACGACATCGCCCAGGCCTCCCATTCCGGCGAGGTGAACGTCCCCCTGACCAAAGGGCTGCTCACCCCTGAGGGGATCCGCGCCACTATCGGCGAGGTGGTGGCCGGAAAGGTTCCAGGAAGGACCGATGACGACGAGATTACCGTCTTCGACTCCACGGGCCTGGCCATCCAGGACGTGGCTACGGCTACGAAGGTCTATCAGAACGCCCTGAAGAAAGGGAGCGGAACGAAGCTCCCGTTTTTGTGAGCCTGCCTTTCGGATAAGCGATATATAACATCCCGACGACTGTAAGATTGTCCATGTACGCAATCATCGCCTGCGGCATATTCAAGGATGAGATCGAGAAGATAAGAGGCCAGCTCGAATTTCCCTTCGAAGCCCGCTACCTTGAGGCAGGGCTTCACGTAAACTTCGAAGATCTGGCCGAGGCCCTCAAGGCAGAGCTAGAAAGTTGCAAAGACCACGACGGAATAATCGTCGCCTACGGCGATTGCCACCCCAAGATGGCCGAGATCCTCGCACCCTACAGGGCGGCTCTACTCAGGTGCCAGAACTGCATCGACGCCTTCATCACCAGAAAGAAGGTGGAGGAGATCGCAAACCGCGGACTTTACTTTTACCTCTCGCCGGGCTGGGTCAAGAGCTGGAGGGATATGTTCGAGAGGATGAACTGGAGCCGGGAGGAGGCCCGTTTTCAGCTCGCGCCTTTCAAAGGATCCATCTTCCTGGACACCCTGGAGAACGCTGACGAGTTTGAGGAGAGACTGATCGAATTTCTCGATTTCACCCTCTGCCGCTACGAGAAGATGCCGGTGGATCTGGACCACTTCAGATCCCTGATTGCTGAGGCCAAAGAGAGGTTAGAGGTGTGATCTTGGACGAGGAGCTTGAAAGGATACGAAGAAAGAAGCTCGAGGAGATGAAAAAGATGGCAAACGAACCAGATGTGGACTATCCCGACAGCCCCGTCAAGGTGACTGACGGCACCGTCGGCGACGTGATGGCCAGGTATCCCCTTGTGATCGTGGACTGCTGGGCGGAGTGGTGCGGGCCCTGCAGGATGGTTTCCCCAGTGATAGATGAGCTGGCTCGGGAGTTGAAGGGAAAGGTCGTCTTCGGAAAGCTGAACGTCGACGAGAACATGCAGACCTCCACCAAGTACGGCATCATGGCGATACCCACCCTGCTCGTATTCAAGAACGGCGAGCTGATCGATCAGATGGTGGGAGCCTATCCCAAGACCACTCTCGCGAACAAAATTCAAAAGTATCTCTGAGGCTGGCAGATCGCCACCTCAGAAATACGGTTTAGGCGAGCCCTCAAGCCCTGATCTTCGAGGGAACTAAGTAGCCCTTCTTCTCCTTGGAACCTATCTCTCGAAGATCTTTCAGCCGGAAGTAGGAGTCGACATCGTAGACGGCCTTCGGATCTTTCCCAAGCTCTGTGGGCTCCTGATCCGTCACCGAGGGCACGACGTAGGTCCCCTTATGTCTGGCGGCGATCTCCCGAAGGTCCTTAAGCCGGAAGTAAGCGTCAACCTGGTAGAGGGGCTTCGCCTCTTTGCCCAGCAGAGCGGTGTCTCGGTCGGTCGAAGCCACGACGTAGGTCCCCTTATGTCTGGTGGCGATCTCTCGTAGGTCCTTAAGCTTGAAGTAGGCGTCAACCTGGTAGAGAGGCTTCACCTCTTTGCCGAGCTGGATCGGGTCCAGGGCCTTGAACGTCACGTCTCCAAAGCTCGAAGCCTGGCCGTCTTCTGCATAAGACGGTGAAGCCAGCGCGAAAAGCAGCACCAGGGCTGCAAAATATGTGGGATGACTGATTTTCAGACTCATGATGATCCTCCTGGTTCTAATTTGTCCGATGTGCATATAAATTTTTAGGATATACCTTAGAACTCTGGCTGTGATATCGCGTCCTCTACATTTTCCTGGGCCTCTTCGTAAGTATCTCCCTGAGTATAGCAGCCCTGAAGTTCGGGACAGAAGGCAAAGTACCCGTCCTTGTCCTTCTCGATCACCACGGAAAAGCGATCATTCTTCAGAACATGCTCAGTCAAACTGGCGGCGGCACACCCCACAGTAGAGCTTGCGCGGCATGGTTCGCGCCTCCACCTTAGTGTCCCAGTTTGTAGGTCGGCCATACAAACGCATTGAATTATTTTAAAATTAATATTCTACAGCTTGCTGTGGTTGGGATGCGCCGATTCAGAATTATCAATAGATACTATCTGATCCCGATGGCCCCTATCAGATACCCTCCAAAACCGGCCGTCCAGAGAATGATCGGATACGACTACCCACCTCTCCAGCCCGCCGATCCCAAGCTCCATAAAGGGGCTCGATGGACCCAGGGCGAAGAAGAGGGCCAAGTTCAGGAGGGCGATCCCCCCGAGGCCCGCCGATAGTTCCCGAAACGGCGAGGCCGTCCGGCGGCCAGAGGCGACGGCCCCTGCCCTTCCGCAGGTCCCGCCCTCCTTCGCCCACCCCACCGACCGCCTTTTATCGATCGCCGCCAAATCCCGTCCATGATCATCCCACCTTCCATCAAGACCCAACGGCTCATCATCAGGCGCCACGTCCCCGAGGACTTAGAGCCGATGCGCTCCTTCTTCAGCGATGAGGAGGCGACGAGGCTCCTGGACATGACTCCGGAGCAGAAGACCGAGGAGGCGGTCCACTCCCTCCTGGACGCGGTGATCGCCTCCTACGACTCGGGGGAGCCGATCTTCGCCATGGCCATCGTCGAGAAGGAGTGGGGCAAGTTCGTCGGCTCCTGCGGCATGGCCCCCGACGACCTGGAGCCCGGCGAGATCCAGATCTTCTACGTGATCCTGCCCGAATACCAGGGTCGGGGATTCGCCTCGGAGGCTGCGGCGGGCCTCGTAGATCACGCCTTCACCAAGCTCGGGGTGGAGAGGCTCTTCGCCTCCATGGCCGCCGAGAACGCCACCTCGGTGAAGGTGGCCGAGAAGCTGGGGATGACCTTCGAGGGGTCGGCCGAGAGGGAGCTGAACGGCATCGTCTATCAGGGTAGCCGCTACAGCCTCACCAAAAGCCGGTTCTTCGAGGTCCGGGAGAAAGAGGCAGACTAAAAAGCTCATGGGAGAGGCGAGGGGGGGCGAGTTGGTTTGGAGGCAAACCAGGCGGTCCACGCCGCTTGGCGGGGTCACCTGGGCTTTTGGAATTGAGCATGACGAGCTCCAGGTCCATATTGAAGGGCTTTGATTCCAACCCTACGATCTTCTACTTCTCCCAGCGTTGTCATGACTCCACTTCTATCCTACCGTCGCTCATGATCGTCACCCGCTCGATATCAGTAGGCACTTTTACAAGCGATCCCTCTGCTGTCGATTTGAGAACTAAATAAAGACATGCGACGGCGAAAACCGTCGCAGTACCAAATATTCCATCGTCTTATCCCCCTATTTAGAAATCTTCTTCCACCGTCCAATCCAGCCACTGCGCAGAGCGCAGGCCGATGGCAGTCTCTTCGTCCACCCCGTAGACGTTCTGGTAGAACTTCAACACCCATTCGTGGACCTTGATGTCAGTAAACTGCTCAGGATAGGCGGCCTTGGCGATGATCATGGCCTCGATCGGATACTCCAGGCGCTTCGCCCAGTTGTATGGGGTCCAGGGAAGGGCGTATATCCGCTGATTCTTTACGGCCGACAGCTCCTGAAGATTCTGGTAGTATGGTGCAGTGTATAGCTCGCTTGCCGGGTGGTAACCCTGTGCAGTCGGGAGAACAATGACATCTGGATCCATATCCAAAATATGCTCGGTTGAGACTACAACAAAGGCACCCGTGCCCTCGTACGAATTCTTGGCGTTCGCGATCTCCTCGATGAAGTATGATTCGATCGTATCGAGGCCCCAGGCCATGCCGGCACCTCCACCGTCTCTCGCTCGCGGCGAGAGCCCAAGCTGCATCATGTGGGGCTTTTCGTCCTCGGACACGTCCTCTGTCCGAGATCGTATCTCCTCCATTTGGGATTCAAGGTATGAGGCGAGATCATCAGCATCTTCCTCGCGGGAAAAGACTTCGCCCACCAGTCGGATCTCATCACCGATGTGATCCACACTCTGCTCTTCCTGATACGGCGGGCCGACCAGGATTATCAAAGGAATCCCTAGCGATTCGATGGTTTCAATAGTCTTTTGGATATGCTCGTCAGATCCTGCCGAAAAAGCCCACGACCCTTCCCGAAGGAAAACGACGTCGGGATCCAATGAGACCAGCGTCTCATAGTTGACCGCATTCGCACCTTCAACCAGCACAGGCATGTCGGCAAGGTGAGGCATGAGATACCTAACGGTATTCATTCCATTCTCGAACTCGTAGCTTTTGCCATCTACCGTCTCAAAGCTGTAGCTGTACTCTTTACTGCAGCATGGAGCGCCCAGAGCTACAATCACGTCCTGAATTCCGAATCGGTACATAAGGCCCTCGACAAATCCATCGTCGATGGCCACTATCCGACCGATGCTCGCCGGAACTTCGACCGTCCGTCCGAGCATGTCGGTTACTGTTCTGTACTCGTCAGCGCATACTGCACCCGAAAAGAGGCACAGGCATGCGGCCCCAAGCATACAAAATCTCAAAAGATCCATGTTCTTATCCACCTCGCGGATCCTGGTGGTTTATCATCCCACCAAATCATCATGTTGAGGAAGTATCGTCTTTTCAGCTGGTCCGCCCAGATATCCACCCAGTCGATCTGATCTGTCACATCAGATCAGCTCCACCTCCGCCGGCACTGAGCTTCTCATCCCTCGTCGGCTCTCGATGGAGATCTCGTCCGATTCCCTATCTGCCACCATTCTGGGCATCACCATCCTGGAGCCGCCCATGCTCCTGACGGTGCAGACGCCCTGGTAGATCTCGTCGAGGACCGGCTCTGTGATTACGTGGTGAGGCGCGCCCTCGGCGACGATTCCGTTTCTGTTCATCACCACCACCTTGTTGCAGAACCATGATACGTGGTTGGGATCGTGGCTGCAAGCGAGGATGGTGACCCCCTCCTCGGCCACCTGGCGCATGATGCTCCAGATTCGAATCTGGTTGCTGAAATCGAGGGCCGAGGTCGGCTCGTCCAAGAACATGATCTTGGTATCCTGGGAGATCGCCCTCGCCATCAGGACCATCTGGCGCTGACCTCCGGAGAGCTGGTTATAGGGCTGGTCTGCGAGATGGCCGATATCGAGCACTTCGAGGGCGTCCAAGGCCCTTTCTTTGTCCTTCCGGCTGATCCCGAATACGCCACGCAGATGGGGCGTCCTTCCCATCAGCACCACCTCCTTGACAAGATATGGAAATGGTGGCTTGTGCTCCTGGGGGACGTAGGCGACGAGCTTCGCCATCTTCTCGATCCGATGGTCGGTGATGTCGATCCCGTTCATGATCACCGATCCCCGGTGAAACTTCAGAAATTTAAGACAGCACTTGAAGAGGGTCGTCTTTCCGCAGCCGTTCGGGCCGAAGAGGCCGCAGAGCTCGCCCTCCTCGACGTCGAAGGATACGCCTTCAAAGACGGGCATTTTTCCGTAGCTGAAATGCAGATCTCTCACTTGCATCATGAAGATCACCCGAATATGGCACGCCCTCTCGTTCTCAGGAGGTAGAAGAGGTAAGGAGCCCCCAAAATCGAGGTGATTATCCCCACGGGGATCTCCGCCGAGGTGAGGGTCCTGGCGAGGGTATCGCAGACGATGAGGTACGTCCCGCCCAACATCGCCGCCGCCGGGATGACGAACCGGTGATCCGGACCCAGCAGAAGACGAGCGGCGTGGGGCATCATCAGACCCACCCAGGCGATGATCCCCACCGTGGAGACGGCAAGAGAGGTGATGAGGGTGGCAATCGAGATCAAGACGAACTTGTACTTTTCAGGGCTCACCCCCAAGGTCCTCGCCTCTTCGTCTCCCATGGAGAGGATGTTCAGCTTCCAGCCGAGAAGCCAGAGGACGAAAAACGAGGCGACGACGATCGGCGATACGAGAGCGACATCCTTCCAGGAGGCGTAGTAGAAGCCGCCCATCAGCCAGAAGACGATCTCTCGAAGGGCGCTGTCGTTGGAGATGTACTTCATTATGGAGACGAGGGCCGAGAAGACCGAGCCGATGATCACACCTGCCAAAATCAAGGTGACGATGGGCGTTTCGTCCCGCGTCCGCGCCAGAAGATAGGCGAGGGCCACAGCCACCGATCCGAATATGAAGGCCGAGACCTGGATCGAGAGGAAGAACTGGGGATATACGATGCCAAGGGATGCGCCGAAAGCCGCCCCCGAGGATACCCCGAGGATGTAGGGCTCCACCAGAGGGTTTCTGAAGCAGCCCTGGAAGACGGCGCCGGAGGTGGCGAGGGCGACCCCGACGCTTATCGCCAGGAGAATTCTCGGAATCCTCAGCTCCCAGACGATGGTGTCGTAAAGCCTGCTGACGGCGGAGGTGTCGCCTAGGGGCGAGAGATGGGCGAGGGTGATGGTGTATACGTCGGCGACCGAGATCTCGTAGACCCCGCGGGATATGGCGATGGCGGCGGTGACCGCCAAAAGCCCCAATAACGATACCAGAACGCCGACCTTCCGCTCTTCAGAGAAGCCCTCTATCCGCTCGTAGCCCAGCCGCTCCAGGATGCTGAGGCGTTTCAGCACTTCGACCATGAGATCCCCGCCTTCAACTTTCCCTCATTCATAGACGGCGGAACGAAAAACGCCATCCTATGGGAAGATCGTGATCTCATACCGCCCCGCCCTCTTCGCACGGATGTTCACCAGACTCGACGCCTCCGTGGCATTCACTTATTTGATGGGGCCTGCAGCATGTGGTGCGGTGTTTGTTATCTGCAGAATGTTCATAACATTTACACATTTTATCAACCTGATTTGATTTATTGTTATCTCCATCTTAATTAATCTGTTTATTTAGCATTTTCGGAGATTAAATTCAGAACATCTGTGAAATGATCGGGTTATCTGACACGATAAATCAAACTGCGTGCGGCCCACCCCACCCTAAAGGGTGGGGTATGCTTCGGGGCCGCACGCCCGGTTTTCCGGATTTCAGAAATCTTTGAGTCGTTGTTGCCCAGATTCCCTGATTTGCACGATTGAAACTTTGCTTTCGGTTTCCTCTGACCAGTCATCAATCCAGCTTTCCGCATCAACCCTCCAATTCGTAGTATTTTTCACAATCCTTTCCTAACAATCGGATAATCCTAACAAGATTATCATTCAGATTCGCTA
>Ga0272442_10002680_pt1 | contig 25524 bp, 26 predicted proteins | sample SSMForm2O_FD_200262 | JGI IMG/M metagenome (GOLD analysis project Ga0272442, IMG submission 200262) | Marine sediment archaeal communities from Little Sippewissett salt marsh, Falmouth, MA, United States - SSM-Form-2O | ecosystem: Environmental > Aquatic > Marine > Wetlands > Sediment ... | reverse complement strand
GTTTCTTCATTTTTATTCTCCTATGTTTGAATGCTGACACTCTCAGCATCGACTATCAGGTTCAAGAGATTCGGATATGAATTTTCTATCCGGCAGGGTTCATTCATGTAACCGGGGGGTTCAACACTGGGCTTTCGTAATCTCCCATTCATTACTATTTCTTATGGGGAAGTTGAAAAATTGAAAATAATTCCAGATTTAGAATATCCAAAAAAAAAAGATTGTCTGATTGGATGCTGTTTCAATCAACAATCCCAATTACCTCTCCACCCGGTCCGGTAAACATGGATTCATAGTTCATCTGCTTGTCAAATACGGTGATATCTCCGTGTACTGAAGAAGCCTCGGCAAACTCGATCCTTTCAGAAAGTGGATTGAAATCATATTCCATATAAGCCACAAGACATCTCGACTCCTGAATAAGAACTTCCATGTACGCCGATGCGGTTCCAGATGACGGAACCCCGTCAATCAATTCCGTGACAAGGATATCATGCTCAAGTTCGACTGAGGTGTCGCTGGTCGGGTTGATGAAGCGGTCCATTGAATTGGTGCGGACGTTCGCCACCGACATATCGATCGTGCTTCCAGCCTCGGCATAATTGCAGAATGCTGGGAAAATCGAATCGTCTTCGGAGAAGAATACACAGAGCATCTCTTCATCCGTAAAATAATATTCGCCCACGCCATCGACCATGAGATTCTCATCAGAGTAGACACGTGCGCCATCAACACCGATATATTCAATCTGCTTATCGGCATCGATGTTCCACTGTCCGGAGAGCTGCCCGGAGGTCTCGACATCCATATTCTTGTCATAGGCGATTAAGCCAATGCCATTTGAATAGGTATCCTCAGTATAGGCAGATGCATAATATACTGGACGAGAAAATGTATCAAGCGGAGGTTGCTCATTGAGTCCAAAAGGATCATCCGTGATCCTCCACTGGATGTCGGTATTCGACGCCATGTTCCCCACCAGATCAAGAGTTGTTGCGGTGGTGATACCCTGTGTCTCGGGGACCGGTTCGATGCCACGATCGGCTACAGCGAATCCGCAGACAAGAACCATCAGGGCAATAATGATAAAAGTGTATTTTTTCATTGACTCCTCCTCCATTTTTTGATTTGTTAACCCTTAATCTAAAAAAGATATATAAAAAATTTTCCTTCAAAAAAAGGAAGATTTTTTCGGAAATTTGCCCTTGGGTATATATTCACTCCCCCGGGGCGTTCATTCATTGAATCGTGAGATTCAACGGGGAATTAAACTGAATATCTTCACACCTGTGAGAAAAAGGATGGATTTTTAAGGAAAAAACAGGCCTTGCCATAAAAATTTTGGTAATTATAAATAATGAAAACAGGTAATCCCCGCAGAAGGCAGAATTGAACAAATCCCAAAAAAGTTGTTTGAGAGGGAAAGTAAATTCTTTGAGTCATAGTCACCAAAAAAAAGAAAAACCGGCATCAGCCGGTATTGTTCTTTTCCTATTACACCACGTTCGAAGATCCTCCCTGCCCTGTAAACATGGATTCATAGTTCATCTGCTTGTCAAAGACGTTGATATCTCCATGTACCGAAGAAACCTCGCTGAACTCGATCCTTTCTGAAAGCGGGCTTATTATTTCCTCCGGACCCGAATCTTCTTGAATTAACTGGATGCCCCGTGCTTCCTGTATGAGGACATCCATATATGCCGATGCGGTTCCCGATGACGGGACCCCGTCAATTAATTCGGTCACAAGGATATCATGTTCCAGTTCGACGGACGTATCGCTGGTCGGGACGATGAACCTGTCCATGGTGGTAGTGCGGACGTTTGCCACGGTCATATCAACGGTGCTTCCGGCCTCGGCATAATTGCAGAATGCCGGGAAGAAATATGCATCTTCTGAAGCAAATATACAGAGCATCTCTAATTCTGTAATGGAATGTATGTCACCTACGCCGTCGACCATGATGAACTCGTCAGAGTACATACGCGCGCCGTCAACGCCGACGAACTCGAGCTGCTTGTCAGCGTCGATATTCCACTGTCCGGAAAGCTGCTCGGAAGTTTCCAAATCCATGTTTTTGTCGTAGGCAATTAACCCAATGCCATTGGAATAGGTGTCTTCAGAATAGGCAGATGCATAAGAAGTGCTCTCATCAAAGAGCGGCGGTTGTCCATCAAGTCCGAAGGGATCATCAGTGATCCTCCACTGGATGTCGGTATTCGACGCCATGTTCCCCACCAGATCAAGAGTTGTTGCGGTGGTGATACCCTGTGTCTCGGGCACCGGATCAATGCCACGGTCAGCCATGGCGGATACGCAAACGAGAACCATCAGTGCAATAATGATAAAACTCAATCGTTTCATTGATTCCTCCACTTGCTATATCGACAATTTATAATTGAATGTATTATAAATATTTTCCATAAAATAGTACAGCAAGTAAATACTAATGAAAGAAATTGGAATTCGCGAGTTATGACACGGTTGTTGCCATCACTCCTCGCATTTCTGTATCAAGGATTTTCCCGGCAATCAGTGAATAAACCATTTTAAAGAAATTTTTAAATGTAACCTGTGCTCCTGAAATGTGTTCATCTATTGATTGTAATCCAAAAAAAAGTGAAAGATATAATTTACACACGATTGACGATTACAACAGAATCCTGGGCTCCCTGGCCGGTGAACAATGAATTATAGTTCATCTGCTTGTCAAAGACCGTGATATCTCCGTTTACCGAGGTTGCTTCGCTGAACTCAATCTGTTCCGCGAGTGCTGAATCAGAGTATAGATCGAAATACCCCTCTCCATTCCAATAGCTGTAAGTCCTCATACCACGGGCTTCCTGGATATTGACATTCATGAATGCCGATGCAGATCCCATGGATGGCAGGTCTTCGATCAGCTCGGTGACCTGTATGTCATGCTCGAGTTCGACGGACGTGTCAGCCGATGGAACGATGAACCGGTCCATGGAGTTGGTCCGGACATTTGCGACGGTCATATCAACCGTGCTGCCGGACTCTGCAAAGTTGCAGTAGGCAGGGAATGTCGAGGTCGCAGTTTCTGCAAAGACACAGAGCATTTGCGATTCTGTAGTAGTGAAGTTTGCCACACCATCAACCATGATATACTCGTCGGAGTAGACACGGGCCCCGTCAACCCCAACATATGCGAGTTGCTTGTCGGCATCGATGTTCCATGCACCGGAAAGCTGCTCGGAAGTCTCCACGTCCATGTTCTTGTCATAGGCAATCAGGCCAATGCCATTTGAATATGAATCCTCTGTGTATGTGGATGCGTAATGGCATTCGCCAGCATTCAATGGAGGAATGCCATTCAGACCTGCAGCAGCATCAGTGATCCTCCACTGGAGATCCGTGGTTGATGCAAAATTACCGACTGCATCAAGCGTTGTTGCGATAACAACTCCCTGTGTTTCGGGGGTCTGGTCAATTCCATGGTCTGCGAGGGCAGATCCCGTCAATAATGCCAGTACAATGAGAATAAATGCGATTTTTTTCATCAATTCCTCCTACGTTTATACAATGCCGGAAAACGGCATTATAAACGATCGGTCAACTTCAACCTCGATAAAGTTATCTTCGTTATTTTGTTCCCATAATGAAAATTTTACTCAAATAGCGTCCGAATGCGATGAAATGACGATTTTTTTTTTCATTTTGTCAAAAAAGTGTTTGAATTACGGGCAAATGCCCTTCATGTTGGTCGAGTGAACACGATAGTATTCAATTCTCCCTGTCCCGTATACATCGAATTGTAGTTCATCTGCTTGTCAAAGACCGTGATATCGCCGGTCACAGATGTCTGCTCGTTGAACTCGATCCGTTCCATGAGGGGTGAATCAACAGATATTACCTCATATTCCCCCTGACCCTGTTCTTCAATCACCGCACTCACACCGCGGGCCTCCATGATGAGAACATCCATGTATGCAGAGACGGTTCCCATGGACGGAAGGCCATCGACCAGTTCGGTAACAAGAATATCATGCTCAAGTTCGACCGACGTATCGCTGGACGGGACGATGAACCTGTCCATGCTCGTGGTGCGGACATTTGCAACGGTCATATCGACGGTGCTTCCGGCACTCGCATAGTTACAGAATGCAGGGAATACTCCACTGACCTGTCCAATCTGTTGACCGGCAAAGACGCAGAGCATCTTATCCCCAACTGGATATGTGCAGTTGGCTACTCCGTCGACCATGATGCTTTCATCCGAATAGACGCGTACACCGTCGATCCCGAGGAACGAGAGCTGCTTTTCCGCTTCGATGTTCCACTGGCCGGCGAGCTGGGCGGATGTCTCGACATCCATGTTCTTGTCGTAGGCGATCAGGCCAATGCCATTGGAATAGGTGTCTTCGGTGTATGTCGAAGAATATAAGACCGGATCGTTAAGATCGTCGAGATCGGCAATAACCACCGTGGTCTCGCCCCGCAGGGGATCACCGAGGGGCGGCTGGTTTGCCAGCCCGTTATCGTCTGAAGTGATCCTCCACTGGATGTCGGTTGTAGATGCGAAGTTACCTACTGCATCAAGAGTTGTGGCGATGATAATTCCCTGTGTCTCGGGAACCGGGTCAACACCACTGTCGGCTATGGCGAACCCGCACACAAGGGTAATGAATATGATCATGATACATGCGAATTTTTTCATTGATTCCTCCTACATTTTTCGCACATGCTGATGCAAATGCGGTAAAAAAAGATTTGGTTATTTCATGCTTAATAAAGATAGCTGGAGACAATCCAATATTTCAGTGTAATAAATATATCTTTATTATAACAAAATAAGTTGAAGAAATCGACATGTGCGAATAATTATTCATTTTCAAAAAAAATTTTCATTGTTAGAATTAATATCGGCAGGGCTTTCCTTGCGGCTATAATTGAATGGAAAAAAAGGTAAGATATTAATTATGTTCCGTTTCCGTCCTCTAATGGGATGACCACCAGTGAATTAAGCTCTCCCTGTCCTGTGTACATCGAATTGTAGTTCATCTGCTTATCAAATACGGTGATGTCGCCAGTTACTGAAGTAACCTCCCCAAATTCGATCCGTTCCATCGGGGGCGATGACCGTGTAATTGACCATGGGTCCATTTCCACTACCCACTGAAGTCCACGTGCTTCCATGATCAATACATCCATATATGCCGATGCAGTTCCCGATGACGGGAGCCCGTCAATCAGTTCGGTGACCTGTATGTCATGCTCGAGCTCGACAGATGTGTCGGCGCTTGGGATGATCAACCGGTCCATGGAGTTGGTGCGGACATTCGCGACGGTCATGTCGATTGTGCTTCCCGATTCAGCAAAGTTGCAGTAGGCTGGTAAAACTCTGGGGTGGATAACTTCAACAGAACTCTCTCCGTCGCTCCAATATTCCCTCTCTTTTCCGTAGGCGAATACGCAGAGCTTATCATCATCTGTCCAACTATAGTTGCCGACTCCGTCGACCATGACATACTCATCAGAGTAGACCCGTGCACCGTCAACCCCCACGAACTCGATCTGCTTGTCGGCATCGATGTTCCACTGGCCCGAGATCTGCTCGGAGGTCTCGACATCCATGTTCTTGTCATAGGCAATGAGACCTATACCATTGGAGTATGTGTCGTCGGTGTACGCAGATGCATAGTAGGTGGTCCCTTGGCCCAGGATCCCCATGCCGTTGAGCGGTGGAATACCGTCAAGACCCGCGGGGTCGTCGGTAATCCTCCACTGGATGTCGGTTGTAGATGCGAAATTCCCTACCAGATCAAGAGTTGTGGCGATGGTAATTCCCTGCGTCTCGGGAACGGGATCGATGCCACGGTCCGCGAAGGCAAAGCCACAGGTAAGGAGTGCCAGGGTGATGGTAATAATTACGATTTTTCTCATTTGTCCCTCCTACACTTTTTTGCAAATGTAAAACAAATGCGATAAAACCCATTTAACAATTCTGAATAAAAACGTTTTTATTTAAAAAAAAAGTTCAAAAAAAAAAAAATTGAGGATCTTATCTTCTCATCCCGGATTCGTAGTGCATATCCTGGTCATAGACGGTGATATCACCATATATCGAGGTCATTTCGGAAAACTCTATCCTTTCGGCAAGTGAATCGGGCGATCCTGTCCCGCCTTCCATGATCAGGGCATTCATGTAGGCCGTGGCCAGTCCCTGGGAAGGCACACCATCGATGAGTTCGGTTACCAGTATCTCATGATTCAGTTCGACCGGATAGTCCGCAGATGTCACGATGAACCTGGCATCCGTGCTCGTCCTGACATTTGCAACACTCATGTCGATGGTGCTTCCCGCTTCGATGAAACTGCAGAATCCCGGCGAAGTGCCGCTGCCGCCTGCTGCAAACGGACATAACATCGACTCCGATGCATCGGCAGATGTACCAACTCCGTCGATCATGATGTATTCATCCGAATAGACCCTTCCGCCGTTAATTCCGACATAGACCAGCTGCTTGGTAGCCTCGATATTCGACTGTCCGGCCATCATGCCGCCCGTATCGATGGAGAGCTCCTTGTCATACTGGATGATTCCAACCCCGTTCGACTGGGTATCCTCGGAATACACTGCACTGTATATAACGTCTCCATCAGCGAGTGGTGGGACATCATTGAGCCCGTTCTCGGCAGAGCTCAGGCCGGTGCATGCAAAATCCGTATGGGAATCGAACCTGCCGACTGCGTCGATGGTAGTCGATATCGTGATGCCCATGCTCTCCGGTGTCGGGTCCAGACCTCTGTCCGCAACTGCAATGCCCGCGAGCGAGACAAGGATGCAGAATCCTATTATTGCTATTACAATCTTTCTCATTACGTCCTCCTCGGGTTATTGGGGGTTTATACCCACGGCTGCAGATGTACGGTTGTTTGTACCAGATAAAAAGGTTTCCGATAAAAATCCCGGGAAAATAGGTTTTTACAGGTATCGAACCTCTATGTGCAAGTATTTGTCGGTGGCGAGGAGCTACTTTCTTGCAATGGTGATATAGCCGCTATGCCCAACCCTTGTAGACGGGCGGGTACCCCTATCCGAACGTGTCATCTCCCTCTCTATACACTCGTAGGCATGGACTTCGGCAAAGATCCCGCCTGCCGTGTCCATGACCGTCACCAGGTATTCAAGAAACGGCGTGTAACAGGCAAGGTACCCTCCCGGGCGGATGAGGGTGTGGGCATGGCGGACATGGTCCGCTGAAAGAGTCATATCGAGGTGGACCACGTCGAAGGCTCCTGTGGCATTGAGCATATCGTCTGCCACCACCTCCACGTTCGAGAGTCCGGCATCCCTGATATTTTCTTCTGCAATCGCTGCAAAATCCGGTCTCTTTTCAAATGTTACGACGCGGCGGGCAATGCCCCCGAAATATATGGCCGCGATCCCGCTTCCCGTACCGGCATCGAGGACGTCATCGTTCTTGTTCATACCGGTATGGGCGATGACCATCCCGATGTCCCTGGGAAGCATGGGAGCTCCGCTCCTCCTGGAATGTGCAAAAAAATCGGCCGGCCTTGGTTTCCGGATCACGAATTCGTAACCGGTGTGCGAGTGCAGGATATCACCCGGGGAGGCGCCAACAGCCTGGTCAAGGTCGATTATGCCCCGGTCGGTGGAGAACTGGCCGGTACCTGCCCGTACATAAAAAGTCCTCCCTCCTCCGGAAAGCAAGACCCGCTGACCATTCTCAATCATTGCCGGAGAGTTTCAGAATAGCCTCTGCGATGTCGCCTTTGCAGGCAATCAATGCCTCCCTCGCGGCATCGAGCGCAACGCTTGCCTGTTCGGCCACCATTTTCACATCGTCCTCAGGTATCTCGGGTTCAGCCTCTTCAAAGCGGGGCTGGCCGGCGATCTGGTAGGTGGTCATCCCCTGCATCGTCATTGCAGTCACCTCGGCCGCATCAAAGACGTAGTTGCCCTGGGGAGTGTAGATAACTATCTTTTGGACGTCCTCGATCTGCTCCACTTTCATCCCCATCTGTTTCATCATCTGCTTCATCTTCTTTGGATTGACATTTCCCGGTAACATTCACCTTCACCTTCCCTGTCGTACTTTTACTGCTACTCCGTAATTAAATGCCAGCATCTCCTCTCCTGACATCATGGCCGATCCCGTGGCCAGAAGTTCGTCTGATTCACCCACCACGAGGACTTCGTCGCCGCCCCTGATCGCAGTGTCGGCCGCCGTCACATGCCTGGCAAAAGCATTTTTTCCGGCTCTTGCAAATTCAGCCACTTCAGGATTGATAACCACCCTGTATCCAGGTGGAGGGAGCGCCTCTTTCAGCCTCAATGCGCCCTCTATCCCCAGCGTCAGTCTCCCGTTTTCCGCCCTCACGGTGGCCAGGCGGTTCCCTTCATGCAGGACCTGCCGTATCCTTCCCGTCCGTGAGAGGGTGAACTCACATCCGTCAGGGAATATCATCTCTCCCGTCCCACGTCCGAACTGGTAATCAGCAATTGTCTGGACCCTTCGCACCATGCTGTTCTCTGAGTAACTGGTTGACACGATTGACAAACACCTCCTCGGAAATTCTTGGTATATATGCCCCGGCGGCTATCTTATGTCCTCCTCCCGCACCTCCAACCTCGGCCGAGGCTGTTGCAAGGGCAGTCTGGAGGTCTATTCCACTTGCAACCACCCTCTCAGTTGTCCGCATGGAGACCTTGGTGAGGTCAGGATCTTCCGGCAGCTTCACCATGATGAGGATGGGTTTTTCCATATTCAGCTTCGACAGCGCCATGCCCGCCCCGATTCCCACAACGGTGTCTGGATACCTGTCTCCTACATGTATGAACTGGATATGCGAGAGTTCCGAAACCCCGTTTTCAAGTATATACTCGAGGAGCTCGCGTATCACAGAACGGTGATTTCTCAGCATGTGCTCGGCCTCCCTGTAGGAGACACCCCGATCGCCTTTGCAGATCGCGCTACCGACACCGGGCTTCGACCACCGTCCGCAGGCATTCAGCAGCGTGGAGAATTCCTGGGCATTGCGAAGCGGCGTTCTCTCGTACTCAGCGGGAAAGAGGTAACTTTCGGAAAAGAGACGGTCGACCTGTTGCCCGCAGGCGATCAGCTGCTGGACCAGGGCGCTTGTAACCGTTCTCTTCTCCTCGTATGCCATCTCCTCCCAGACTCTCCAGCGTCCCTTCGTTGCTTTCAGCGGCACACCCAACCTCTGGAGAAACCGGAGTGCCCCGGTTGGATTGTTGCTTATCCCCTGAATGAAAGGATCGTCGTTGTAGGCCAGGCAGAGATGCAGGGGGCGGGTTGAGGTGCCATAGGCATTCAGATCGCGGGAACGTATCTCGAGGATCCCGTGCTCGGCGCCTTCGCGTGCGATCTCCCCGGCCGGGCCGACCAGGCCGCAGTCCTCCCTGGCCATCATGTCGCCAATGTTTCCCACGACGGCCAGCTGGGAGAGATCCACGTTATCCTGGTCCATCTCCATGGCGATGAAGTATGCGACACCTGCTGCACTCAACTTGGTAAAGCCGCACGAAAGTGAGTTGATCTGGGCATACTCGCGTTCGCAGGGCTGGCTCACGTGATGGTCAACAATCAGCACCTCTTCCTCCGCGAGCCCCTTTTCGAGGAGGAGATTCTGCTGTCCAGCCCCGAGGTCACAAAAGACCTTGAAGGAGTCGTCATCCGGGATCTGGCGCATGGTGAGAGGTTCAAGCTGCCTGACAAAGACCGACCTGACCGCAATACCGGCCCTCGCAATACACTGGGCGAGAACCGCTTCGCCGCAGATCCCGTCCGCATCGATATGCGATATGACTGTCACGTCGTCATGCGAGAGTATCTCCCGTGCAGCGGTTCGCGCCTCCTCCCGAATTCCCATCAGGTATTACATTTGCTCTTTCGACGTAAAAGTTCCCACTTTACCGGAACATGGTGAAAAATACCCCTGCACCTCATACCCTCCCTCATATTTCTTAAGAACCCGGCACACATGGGTACAGAGCCGGAAGTGGAGTGACCATGTCGCCTGACATCGAGGGAGGAGATCTGCGGGAATTTCTGGAGTCGGGGATCATCAGCCCGGAACGGATGAGAGTCGTCGATGAGAATGCAAAAGCCCTGGGACTGCCCTCCCTGCAGCTGATGGAGAGTGCCGGGCGGGCCCTTGCAGATAATGTCCTCTCGTATGAACCATCAAGAGCGCTCATACTCTGTGGAAAAGGCAACAACGGGGGCGACGGGCTGGTGGCCGCACGATACCTCCAGTCCCTGGAGGCAGCTGTTATCATCGTGGATCAGCCCGGGATGACCACGGAATGCTCCCGGCAGCTGGAAGTTGCCCGGCATTGCCGGTTGAACCTTTTCCCTGTGCAGTGCAGGGAGGACGTGGCGGCCCTTGCACACGAATTCAACGATGCCGATGTGATTGTCGACTGCCTTCTCGGGACAGGAACGTCAGGTGAACTCCGCGAACCAATCAGGTCCTGCGTCGAGATGGCGGCCCGTGCGAACATTCCCATACTCTCGGCCGATATCCCAACGCCGGGCATCGTCCCTGACAGGATAGTCACGTTCCACAGGCCGAAGGTCGAAGGATCAAAAACCGTTGACATCGGGATTCCCCTCGAAGCCGAAGTCTTCGTGGGTCCGGGGGAGCTCCTCCTGGTCAAGAGACGGAGGAAGGATGCTCACAAGGGTGCGGGAGGAAAGGTGCTTGTGATCGGCGGAGGCCCTTACCAGGGGGCACCCTACCTCACCGGTCTCGGAGCACTGCGGGCCGGTGCAGACCTGGTCCGTATCGCTTCACCTGTCTTTGAGCCGGTCCCGGACCTGATCTACGAGAGGCTTGAGGGAGAGGTCGTCGGTATGGAGCATATCGACAGGCTCCTTGAACTTGCAGGTGATTCGGACGTGGTGGTTATCGGAAACGGCCTTGGGGAGGAGAGCCACGAGGTGGTAGTCAGGGTGGCCGGACACTGCGAGAAAGCGGTCTTCGATGCCGATGCCCTGCGCAGACCGGTTCCTTCCGCAACCCAGTCGATATACACGCCCCATGCAGGAGAGTTCACACGGATGACCGGCATTCAACCGGGTAACGGACTGGTGAGCCGTGCACGCGAAGTGAAGAAGGCTGCCGGAAAGGGGACGATCCTTCTCAAGGGACCGGTGGATGTCATATCGGACGGCCGGAGAGTCAGGTTTAACCGCACCGGCTCGCCTGCGATGACGGTGGGAGGCACTGGGGACGTGCTGGCCGGGGTGGCCGCAGCGATCTTCTGCCATCTCCCGGCATTTGAATCGGCATGTATCTCGGCCTATGTGACCGGGAGGGCTGGTGAGGACATCACAGCACAACAGGGAGGCGGGCTCCTGGCGAGCGATATACCGGACAGGATCCCCTTCGAGTTATTCAGGAGAGACTAAGGAAATGGTCGAATTTACCCATATAAGCGATGATAAAGTGCAGATGGTGGATATCGGAGATAAAGCCGGGGTATCACGGGAAGCGGTGGCGGCTGGAAAGATCGAACTCCGCCCGGAAACACTGAGGGCGATCCGTGAAGGGGCGGTTGTCAAGGGCAATGTCCTGTCTACGGCGATGGTGGCAGCCACGCTTGCCGTCAAGGATACCCCGCGCATCATTCCGATGTGCCATTCCATACCGATCAGCAGTGTGGTGATAGATTTCACCCATGAATCCGCCTATATCGAGGTCCGGGTTGCCGTGAAGTCCCATGGCCGGACAGGGGTCGAAATGGAGGCCCTGACCGGGGTATCCGTGGCCCTCCTCACCATCTGGGACATGGTGAAATCCGCGGAAAAGGACAGCCAGGGACAGTATCCAGAGACCTGTATAAGGGATATCAGGGTTATCGAGAAGCGGAAGGGTTCGTGAGAGCCGCGGGTTGCGGCAGAGATTGTTTTAATATTCCTGCTGTCGAAATATACAGGTCTTACGGGATCCGTCCCGTGAGGGATGTGGCTAGACACTAGCCGAACCTGAAGGTGAAGATATATGGCAAAATCGATGTACGCCTATGTTCGAGAGGCGTGGAAGCGGCCGGAAGACTCTGAAGTAAAGGCCCTGCTCTGGGACAGGATGCAGGCCTGGAGACGCCAGGGGAGCGTCGTACGCATCGAACGCCCCACCCGGATCGACAGGGCCCGCAACCTTGGTTACAAGGCAAAACAGGGCATAGTGATGGCGAGAGTGAAGGTGCGCAGAGGCGGACGGCGACGGCCCCGTTATGTCAGGGCCCGCCGATCGAACAGAATGGGCAAGAACAGGCTCACACCAGGCAAGAGTCTCAAGCGGATTGCAGAAGAGCGGGCTTCCCGGAAATACCCGAACCTGGAAGTGCTGAACTCGTACTGGGTCGGCCAGGACGGCAGGCAGAAGTGGTTCGAGGTTATACTGGTGGACGGGCACCACCCCGCCATCAGGAGCGACTCCCAGCTTTCCTGGATTGGAGCTGCGGAGCACAGGGGAAGAGCGGACCGCGGAAAGACCAGTGCAGGAAGAAAGGGCAGAGGTATGCGCACCCGTGGAAAAGGCACGGAGAAGACCCGCCCGAGTATCAGGTCACACGGTAACCAGGGCAAATAACTTATTCCTTTTTTCGCCAACACAAGTGTGCTGACATGATTGCAACAGACGCAGCTGTACATCCATATTCATCAGGCAATTCTTCGCTCCTCAGAATGGTTATCACCGCCCGTGAGCTTGGCTTTGACAGCGTGGTTTCCATCGGCGGAGAGGCGGCGGAGGAGATCGAAGGTGTGCAGCTTCTCCATGGAGTTGTCCTCTCTTCAGGGAATGTACAGGATATCCGGGGCCAGATCCGTAAAGCCGGAGATGGAAAAACCCTCGTAATGGTCAATGCGGGAGATTACTCCTTCAACAGGGCCATCCTGAACATGAAAGGTGTGCATATCCTCCGTCATATCGAAAGGACCCACAAGAAGTCCTTTGACCACATCATGGCCAGGATGGCTGCCGAGCGCTCTGTTGCCATCGATATCGATCTCCATCCCGTCATCCATTCGAGGGGCCCGCCGAGGCAGAAGGTTCTCCAGAGGTACCGGGACCTGATCAGGCTCCATTCCCGGTACGGGTTTCCGGTCACGGTTTCATCAAATGCGTACTCCGTACTCGAGCAGAGGTCGGTTCGGGATCTCGTTTTACTCTGCTCGCTCTTTGGTATGGAGGAGGAACAGGTCGGTGAAGCACTGGCCACCATCGGGAAGCTACGGTCAGGGAGACGGCCAGTGGAAGTGGTTACATGAAGCCCCGCCCTCCCACCATGCGGGACAAGAGGCGGTATGTCCTCATAAGAATCGATCCCCCCTGGGAAGAGATCGACGCAAAAGAACTCTATCTTGCTGTTCACGAGGCATTCACCTCCCTTTTTGGAGACACGCGTGCCGCAGAGGCAATGGTGGCGGTCGTGGATTGCAGGGACGGACATGCCATTGCGAGATGTACCCGTGGTCATGAAGTCTTCCTGCAAATTGCCCTCCTGACAGTTCATACAGTGGATGGCAGGAGGGTTGCACTACGAACCCGAGCGACATCGGGGACGATGCATGCCTTGAAAAAGAGGATTATTGAGTATCCCTACCCAGGTACAATACAGATGAGAAAGGTCGAATTCGATGGCGATTTTTGTGATGCCTACCAGTATCAGGGTCAAAAAGTTGATGTAATTGCAAAAGGATTTAAAAAGCAGGAACTATTGTTTCTCACACACAAAGAGCTGGAGATGTAAACCATGCAGCCACAGGCATACCAGATGGGATATGATCGGGCAATAACGGTATTCAGTCCGGACGGCCGTCTTTATCAGGTCGAATACGCCCGCGAAGCGGTCAAGAGAGGGACCACGGCAGTTGGAATAAAATGCGCCGAAGGAGTCGTGCTTATCGTTGACAAGAGAGTGAGCTCCCGTCTCCTGGAAGCGACATCGATCGAGAAGATATTCAAGATAGACGAGCATATCGGCGTGGCTTCATCAGGGCTCGTTGGGGATGCGAGGGCTCTCGTCGACAGGGCGAGGATCGAGTCGCAGATTAACAGGGTCACCTACGACGAAAAGATCGACGTGGAAGCCCTGGCCAAGAAGCTCGGAGACCATATGCAGACCTACACCCAGTTCGGCGGTGCGAGACCATATGGGACCGCTCTTCTCATAGCCGGTATAAGTGACGGGGAAGGGCGCCTCTTCGAGACCGACCCCAGTGGCACCCTGCTCGAATACAAGGCAACAGGAATAGGGATCGGGCGGAACGCGGTCATGAAGGTCTTTGAAGAGGAGTACGACTACGAGGCACCGCTCAAGGACGTCATCCAGATGGGAATCAAGGCCCTCCATGATGCAACGGAAGGAAAATTCGATGTGAATACGGTTGAAATCGGCATTATCGAGAACCAAAACGGAATTTTCCGGAAGATGAGCGCGGAAGAGGTCGCATCCTTTGTGGAAGGGTTCGAGAAGTAAGGGGATGGACCCTCGATGATACCACTTGACGATGCGGTGGTAGCCCGTCTGGAAAGCCATGGAGAGAAGTTCGAGATCCTGGTAGACCCGGATCTCGCGGTGAAATTCCGGCAGGGTGAAGAGATAGAACTGGAGGACATGGTGGCGGCGCTCTATGTCTTTGAAAACTCCTCACGCGGGACAAAATCCTCGGATGAAGTCCTGGAAAAGGTCTTTCAGACGACCGAATTCCAGGAGATCGCACCTGCCATCATAAAAAAAGGGGAGATCCATCTCACTGCCGAACAGAGGCGGCAGATGATCGCCGAAAAAAGGCGAAAGGTGATCAATTTTATCGCCAGGAATGCGATCAATCCCCAGACCGGCCTTCCCCATCCGCCCCAGAGAATAGAGCTTGCCATGGAGGAGGTAAGAGTCAATATCGACTTATACAAGCATCTTGACGAGCTGGTGAAGGAGACGGTAAAGGCGCTCCGGCCCATTCTTCCCATAAAATTCGAGGAGCTTCGTGTCGCGGTCAGATTTCCCGGGGATTATGCTGCCCGCGCGTACGGTGAGATCCAGACTGCAACAGTGATGGAGAAGGAAGAATGGCAGAAGGACGGATCATGGATCTGCGTGGTCAGAATCCCTGCAGGCATTCAGAATGAGTTTTACGATATGGTTAACCGTCTGAGTAAGGGCGAAGCGGAAGTAAAGATACTCGATCAAGTATATTAATGCAGAGAAGCAATAACATAAGACACACGTCTGGGTGGATACTATGAGCAGGCGACATCAGAAAGCAAAGGGAAGAGTTACAGGAAGTGCGGGCAGGTTCGGACCCCGCTACGGAAGATTTATCAGAAAGAGGGTAACCGAGACGGAAAGGGTCTCAAAAGCTACCCACCGCTGCCCGAGATGCGACACCGTCGCGGTACGCCGGAAGGGCACGGGTATCTGGCAATGCCGCAAATGCGGGTTTAAGTTTGCAGGAGGGGCTTATACACCACAGACACCGTCTCTGCGTATTGCGCTCCGGACAATTGAACGTTCACTAGAGAAGGAGGCATGAGCCAGGGTGGCAGGAAGTTACAAGTGTGCCCGCTGTAAGCAGAAAGTGGAGATAGATGTCAATGTCCGGTGCCCGTATTGCGGCCACCGGATACTGTTCAAGGAGAGGGGTGCCGCGATCAAAGAGTTAAATGCTCGATGACGATCGTCACCACCTCGAGAAAACCGGTTCCGGAACTCCGATCCCTTGCAAAGGACCTTGCATTTGCCATTGGCTGCAGGTATGTGCTCAGGGGAAAGATGGGGCTTTCTGCAATACAATCAATAGACCCCGTTTTTTTTCTTTTATCGCTTGAAAAGAAAGATTTCCGAATTCAACTCCTGGATCATGGTTCGGAGATGGTGGATCACCTGATAAAAGTTCAGGAGATATTCGTGCGCCCGGACGAGAAGATAGAGGGGCTTTTACTCTCAAACCAATCGGTTTATGAGGAACTGAAACCATATATACCCGTGAAATTATCCGGAGAGCCAGGAGGGCTGCTCATCTTCGACGGTACACGAAAACGGCGGTATATCCTCCGGGTGGTGCCTCATGAAGCATGAAGCAGAGTTTAGGATACGGTGCAAAGATGCAGAGCGTATCTATGCATCGGTGTCTCCTGAAACAGTCTCCGAGGTAAATCCCAGGTCGAGAGTGAGCTGCTACATGGAAGGGGCGGAGACATGTGTCCTTTGCGTGAAAGCAGACGACATACCTGCCATGCGGGCTGCCCTTAATATGTGGCTCCGGCTTGTCAATGTGGCAGGCGAGATGCAGGAACTAATTCACGAAAGTTGAGGAGATTGATTAGATGAGTACGATATCACCCAAAATACAGAACCAGATAAACATGCTCCAGCAGATGCAGCAGCAGATGCAGACGATCGGATCCCAGAAAGCCCAGTATGAGATGGCGGTCAGGGAAGCGAAGAGGGCAAGCGAGGAATTGAATGACGTCACTGAAGATGCTGCGGTCTTCATGAGCGTGGGAACAGTGATGATGCAGAAGAAGAAGGAAGATATCCAGAAGAATCTGGAAGAAAAGATCGAGACGCTGGAACTTCGCATCAAGTCCCTTGAAAAGCAGGAGACCATGCTCCAGGGCAAGTTCGAACAGCTCCAGGCGCAGGTCAAGCAGGCACTGGAAGGAAAGCCTCCCAGCGCTGCGTGAATAAGAAAAATTTTTTTACTGCTTCTCCACCCGGTGAAGCATGTTCAATGCGTTGATCATGGCCTCAGCGGATGCCAGGACAACGTCGTCGCCCGACGCACTGGCATCGAAGATACGCCCGTGTTCGTCCTCAACGGCGATAGTCACATGGCCGATTGCATCGGAGCCTCCGGATATCGCCTCGATGTTGAAGTCCTTTAACAGGACTTTTGTGGAGAGGAGTCCCATGATGGCTTTCAACACAGCGTCGACCGGTCCGTTTCCCGTGCTGGAGTAGACATGCTCCCTGCCGTTTACAAGCGCTTTCACGCTGGCCGTGGGAATGACGTGGTTTCCGGTCATAACTGCAAGGTCTTCCATCTCGATGGCCCGCCCGCCGTTCTCGATGCCCATGACGGTCTCTGCGATCTCAAAGAGGTCGGCGTCTGTCACTCGTTTGCCCTTGACGGAGATGAACTTGATCTTCTCTACGATCCGGTCCAGTTCGGCATCGCTTGGAGAGATGTGTACCTCCTGGAGCATCTGCCTGACCGCATGGCGGCCCACGTGCTTGCCGAGGGCAAGTTTACGGCGATGCCCGACCATCTCAGGTGTCATGATCCCGGGCTCGAATGTCGCCGCACAGGCGATGACGCCATGGGAATGTATCCCGCTCTCGTGCGAGAAGGCGTTGTCGCCAACGATGGGCTGGATGGGCGGTATCGTGATACCTGAGAACCTGGAGATCAGTCTCGAGGTCTCAACGAGTTTCTCTTTTACGATCCCGGTCCTGATCCCGAAGATGGATTCCATGATCATGACGGTCTGCGCAAGATCTGCATTGCCAGCCCGCTCGCCGAGGCCGTTTATGGTGACCTGGACCTGCGAGGCCCCGGCCTCCACGGCAGTGACGGTGTTTGCCACCGCCAGTCCGAAGTCGTTATGGCAGTGGACGTCGATTGGGCAGTCCACCTCGTCGCCGATCCGCATGATCAACTGTTTCATGGCCGTCGGGGTGTACACACCCACCGTGTCGGGCACATTGATGATGGTTGCCCCGGCTTCGGCTGCGGCGCGGAACACCTGTATAAGGTAATCCGTATCTGTACGGGTGGCGTCCATGGCTGAGAACATGCAGAGGTCGCAGTGATCCCGCACGTACGAGACGATCTCCCCGGTGATCTCGAGCACCTCTTCAGGGCTCTTCTTGATGGTATGTACTCTCTGCACCTCGGAGGTGGGGATGAATACATGCACCATGTCCACGTCGCTGTCAAGGCAGGCGTCGACGTCCTCTTTCCTCGACCTTGCCAGGCCGCAGACGACCGAGTCGAGGCCGAGCGCCGAGATGGCTCCTACGGTCTCGCGTTCGCCCTGTGAGGATGCCGGAAACCCGGCTTCGATGGCGTGCACACCTATGGCTGACAGCTGACGTGCAATCTCAAGTTTCTGTTCAAATTTAAACGATATACCTGGCGTCTGTTCCCCATCCCGTAGGGTGGTATCAAAAACAGTCACGTTCTGTTTTACCCGGCTATCGGTGAAGAAAACAATTCCCCGCATCAGTTGTTATGGGAGTCATACTGTTTTTTATTTGCGCTCATATTATAAAAGCATCACCGGAAAGCCCGTTTTTAGCGTCCATATCGATATGTTTAATACCTTTATTTCCCCTATATTATGAGCGCAAAACCCGCCTTAACTCAGACTGGTAGAGTGCGCGGCTGTAGTATGATGTGCCGTTTGAGGCAAATTGCGCAGCTACCGCGATGTCCCCGGTTCGAATCCGGGAGGCGGGATCCATTGCGACCCATATTTGCCCAGGTAGTGTAGTGGCCTATCATGTCGGCCTGTCACGCCGACGACTCGGATTCGAATTCCGACCTGGGCGTTCTTTCTTTTATTGAAATTGACATAATTTTATTTAGGAGATTAGTCAGGAGATACCGTAAAATTTTTAACTTATATTTACCACTTTTTCCGCAGGTGAAAGTTTTTGATGGGGAGAATTGGTAAATCACTGATACTATTGACTCTTATTTCCGGAATTTTGTTTGTCTGTCCCGTCGGAGCGACGGTATTACCCCCGAATTCAGCGGAAACACAGGGTATATTGGTCTTTACGGATGTCCTGTCTTCGGGCTTCTTCTCGCACGTGACTTCCCTCCGTTGGGACCTTTCCAGTGAAGCCCTGGGTGTGAATGTTTATTATGACCCATGGACGGAAGAAACTGTAATTGATCCCGAGCCGCCGTTAAATGAGGCATGGGAAGTACAGATGCGCTGTTCGTATCTCGAAGACACCGATGCCAACAACGGGGTCATCGACTACACGAGGAACACCGATATCGACACTGCGGCCACGGTAAGAGGAGGTTCAAATGTGGAAAACAAGCGGCTTGTTGCATTTGAAGGCTATGATGGCGGACGCTTCGTATCGACAGAGGATACCGTGATGGACACTGTCGGGACCTGTATCCCCCGGTATGAATCGACTCTTTGTCCTCTTGATAATCCATATGAAGAATTAATTGATATCCCCCCCTTCTGTAATTTTGTCCAGACAGGAAGCCTTATTGACATGAGCACCCTATCGGCATCAACAACGAGCACATTGAGAAATGTGAACCCGCCCGGCGAACCCGGATTTGACCCTCCGATGCCGAGCGCGGATAATCCTGCCGTCCACCACTATGACATCCTGGTAACCGGAAGAGAGTCTGGCGAACCTGCAATGGGTATCGTATCTTCATACTCAAGAATTCATTCTCTTGAGGGCGGAGAAGAATGCCCCGGATTCGGACCTGCGCAGGAAATCAACTTCGAAGAATACAGGGAAGTCAACGGCAATGTCTCGCACTTCTCGTATCTCGTCGAGTATGAATCAGGAATAATTCGATAATCCATTTTTTTATGATTCAACTATTAAACTGATAATACGGTCATTTCTCACTCTTTTTCACTGAGAATTCTTTATCTGTTCATCCTTTATGGAAGCCTCGGTTTGCTCTATTCTGCAGGAATTTCTCTCTTTACTATAGGGTTTAAGTTCAATCACAATCGATAATTAAGAGCTACCAAAGGATACTAACGATCCGGGGTATGTGAATAAAAAAGCACATGAAATGACAACTATTGTAAACTGTGCTTTTCCCGCCAATAAAGAAATTTCCCGTAAAATAGACAAAAGTTTTTTTTATAATCAATTAAAACACAGTGCTATGTCACCCCCGAAGAATAGACAGTCCGTTATTCTTATTTTGGTCATCCTGCTCTGCATCATGACCATACCGCTTGGAGCCTCTGCAACGACCATCGCGACGTTCACCGGTACAGGCCAAGGAGAGAACATATACAGCAGGTATTACTCCAATTATGTTAGTGCACGGGTCTTCAACATGAATGTGGGAGGAACCAATTATGAAGGCTTCTGTATTAACCTATATAAGCCTATACGGGTTGGAAATACCCTTCTCGTAGACGGCCCGCTCCCGGAAGATGTCAGGGAGGATATTGACTGGTGTGCGGTGAATTATATTATTTATAATTATGGTGACAGGTCTGGACCTGGTGCACTTCCGAACCAGAATACGGAGGCGGCTGCCATCCAGGCGGCCATCTGGTACCTCGTCACCGAGCCGTATGGCGGCAGTGGTCCGCCGGGGCCGTACCAGTTCATGAATGATGCGACGTCCACCACACCATATGATGCCTACCGGCAGTCGAATCCCCGTGACACCGTCCGCAACCGTGCCAACGAGATTCTGACCACGGCAAGGCCGGGAGGGACCTGCACCTTCAAGTTCCCGGTGACAATCGATCTCACGCCTGAGATATCAAATATCGCCCCCGGGGACGATGTGGACATCACCGCGACGGTATATGACCAGGACGGCACTCCACTATCAGGAATAGGTGTTGAGTTTGTCAATGCCGGTCCTGGAGGCGGTACGCTCGTTCCCAGTTCCGGGACCACCAATATCAACGGCGAGGTTACGGTCACGTTTACTGCCGATACCGATGACAATTTTGCCTATATCGATGCCTATGTGACGGGCGACTATGGGACGCTCATGTTCGATCCCCGGGATGAGAGGCAGTCGGTCACGACACTCTCCCTCGTCCCGTACTCCATCACCGACCGGGACGAGGTCTTCTGGGAGGCTTATCCCTCGATAAAACTGGTTAAACAGATATCGACCGATAATCAGAGCTGGGTGCATGCGGCTGTCACACCGATCGATGTTGTCGAGGGAGACAACGTATTTTACCGGCTTCTCGTTACCAATGACGGAAACGTAACACTGACCGGCATTCACCTCACAGACGACACATACACAATCAGCTGCACTCCACCAACCTCGCTTGCGCCACTGGAAACTTTCGAATGCTATCTCGGGCCGTTCTCGGCATTGGCCGGGGTGCACTGCAACGAGGCAACGGCCAATGGTACGTACGAAGAGATAGTAAAGGAAGATACGGATATGGCATGCTACAATGGGACTCCTGTTTATACAAAATCGGGCCGTGTTTTTACAAATATATCAGGGACAATTACAGGAATTGGCGATGTGACCATATGGGTATGCAGGGCATGCGGAGATTCCTTCCCCGTATCTACGGTAGCCGTTGAACGGACGGATGCAAACGGCGATTATGTTGTTCCCGGTCTCCTCGCAGACGACTACAATGTTTCAATACCGCGATATACAGGTGATCCGACAGATAACAATGAATGGCTCTTTGACAATTACATTCCGATCATTGGCGGTGCTGTTCGCCGCGTGACATTCACGCACGAACCGTTTGAAGCAATTGCACGAGGGTTCAACGTTCCACCCGACTCAACAGGGAACAACTTCAGATTCAAATCCCTTGGCAGCATAAGCGGGCACAAGTTCAACGACCTGAACGGCAACGGTAAATGGGACGTAAATGAAAATCCTGTTGCCAGATGGACTATCAGGCTCAAGTACCCCAACGGCACGGTTGTGAAACAGAAAACAAAAGCTGACGGCTCCTATTCATTCACGGAACTCCCTGTTGGCACATATAAGATAAGCGAAGCAAAAAAAACAAAATGGGAACAGACAAAACCTCTATCGCCGTCTGTTTATACGGTTAAAGTCACTCAGGGAAAGACCCGTGTAATTGGGAAAGACTTTGGAAACATGAAACAGCCGGACTGTTGTGATTGTGCAGTGGTTCCCGGGTTTAATGCTAAAAGAGTTAAGAAACTTACGTATGCATTCACCGACACTTCACGCGGTGATGTACGGGACTGGTACTGGGACTTCGGGGATAGGTCGTCGAACCCCGAGCGATATGAGCGTAACCCGACTCATACGTATTCGAGATCGGGGTATTACTATGTCAAGCTTTATGTAAAACAGTTGAAGTGCGACGGCAAATGGAGTACTGTTTCAAAAAGAACAAGAATCAGGGTAACGTGAAAATAAGGTATTTTTTTTTATTTTTTATCCTGCTTACTTGTGGCAAAATTATCCACATCAACCCATTAATTTCAATTTAGATTTTGCAAAAGGCAGACCAGGCTGTTTTATAATTGATTAGACGGAAAAAGAAAAAAATAAGGGCCGTTTCGTGTAAAAAGAAGATTATCGTGATAGCCTTGAGATGGCGCCTTCACTTGCCATCTTTACAAAATGGTTATCGTCATGTTTGAATCTCGAGACTGACTCAGCGGCCCTTTGATCACCCATCCGGCCAAGTGCCCAGATTGAAAGCAGCCTCACGTTGTCGTCATCATCATATATCCTGGCCAGTAACGGCGAAAGGGCGTTTTCACCAAGATCTGCGAGAGTCCGGGCAGCCTTCCACTGAGTGTCGATATCGGAAACCCTGAGAAGGGATATCAGATATTCCACCCTATCCTGGTCCGAATTTGATTTCGACATATCATCACCTCTTTGGGACCTTTTTGTCGGCATGCAGTATGCTAACAATATGCATGATTGTTCTCATATACTAAATACTATTCTATAGAAAGAATAATTGAAATTAATATACAAAAAAATCGCGAAAAACACGATTTCCTCGTCCTTTTCATATGCAGGTGACAAACAATCTCAAATCAACACTAACTCAAGATCTTCAACGGTATGTTCCCTGTGTGAGGATTTTATAATACTATCTCCAATAATGGATTAGTACCAGGAAGATGTGATCGTGACGATGAGAAGGGTAGCATATTATACGGGTATTTTGGTCATTGTTGTTTTACTCGCATTCAACGGATTTGCGACTGCAAAGATTACACCTGAATATTATCTTGGTCCGGGGTACAGTGAACTACCCACGTATTGCTTCTGTCCGTTCTATCCGTTCAATGATACCTATCCCATGAACTGTAGCTGTCCGTTCTATCCTTTTAACCAGACCCTGCCCGTCTATTGCTACTGTGTCTTCTGCTGGGAGAACGGTACATATATCTGTCCCCCCCGGTACGAATCAAATTCGCCAGATCTAAACGCAGGGTCGCTTGACGCCAATTTCACATCAGACGTGAAGACCGGACTCGCCCCGCTCGAGGTCAGTTTCATGGATCTCTCGACTGGAGATCCGAATGCCTGGTTATGGGATTTCGGGGATGGCACGACTTCGGCGGAAAAGAACCCGGTTCATACCTACACCGCACCGGGATATTATACAGTTTCCCTGACTGTGAGCTTAAACTATGCGGCAGATGGGATCTACATATCACAGTCCAGAGGTATTGAAAAGCCTGATTATATCTATGTCTCCGGCATCACTCCCGGGTATCCGGGAACCAGCAGTCCTGCTCCGGAGCAGACCGTGCAAAGTCCCATAGATCGCCTGCAGGGGAATTCACAGTACCAGGACCTTCTATCAGGCCTGAAACCGACAGATACATCAGGATTTACATACCCGACATCTTCATCAGAATTTACATACCCAACAGGATCATCAGGATTTACATACCCGACGGCCAGTCCCGCAACAAGTGACATGTTTGAAGAGGCAATCGAGATGATCGATCAAGAAACCATATCTTCGCACGAGTTATTCGGAATTGAAGGCGTATTTGGGATCGTTTGCGACGAAACGGAAAATCCTATCATGACTGCTGAAATAATCGACGAATTCCTGCAGGAAAATACGAGAATATAGATAGAGAAGCACTTTCTTTTTTCCCTTTTCAATATATTATTAGATGACGATGAACCATATTAAAAAGAAAAACAAGAGTAAGACAGGACGTCTTACAACAGTGGCTTCCTGATCAAATTCCCTGGAGTAACATGCGATGAAAAAGGAAAAAATAACCCCGTTTATTCTAATATTTTGTGCGGTACTCGCATGTTTCGCAAATCCGGTTGCGGCAGACCCCGCAATTGTGGATTTATCTAAAAGTTATGGCGAAAAATATGCTATCCTCGTAGGAATAGAAGATTACAGCGCTCTCGGCGATCTTGAATGCTGTGATGACGACGCCCGTGACATGAGATCTCTTCTCCTTGATTCCCAATGCGGGTTTTCATACAATAATATTGAACTGATTCTCAATTCAAAGGCCACTCGGGATAATATCAGGGATGCTATAAACAGAGTCGGTTCCATGGCAGGAGAAGGAGACCTTGTAGTATTCTATTTCAGTGGCCATGGATCATATGGCGAGGATATATCACCATATGATGAATATTCAGATGGCCTGGATGAGTATATCTGCCCGTACGATTCCAGATACTCGGGAAAGGTGAATTATATCAGGGATGACGAGCTCGAGGAATGGTTTGATGCAATTGAAAGCGACTATAAGCTTCTGATATTCGATTCCTGCTATTCGGGAGGAATGTCCAAAACCGCCGAGCCCGGGTTGGTTCCAGGTTTCTGCACAAAAAGTGACTTTATGCAGGATTTTCTGGAGAATGAAGGCCGGGAGAGAGGATTTGCCGTAAAGGATGCAGGAGGGTCTCCTTACCTTGTTATTGCTGCATGCAGGGAGGACGAAGAGTCAAGCGCAGGGAACCCGAACAGTATCTTTACCTATTTCCTCCTCCAGGGTTTTAACACTATTACTGCGGATAGGGATAACGATGGATGGATATCTGCCGAAGAGGCCTTTTTCTATGCCGAACCAAGGACCGTGAATTTCATTGATGCAAACATGCCCGAACGGCCCATGCACCCCCAGATATATGATGGTTCGAGCCAGGAAATTGAATTGGTGTGCAAGGGAGGAGCAGTGCCCACTACCGTTCCGACGACCAATCCTACCACTGTACCAACGACTGTTGTTTCGCCTGATCTAATCGTGCAGTCGGTTGTCCTGGGAACAGATACACCTGTCGCAGGTGAGAGGATATCTGTGAGGGCCACAGTTCAGAATATTGGAGGAGGGTATGCGATTTCCAGCACTGCCAAAGTCTATCTGTCCACAGACGAGGTTATCACCCTGGGTGATACCTACCTTGGATACATCCCCATTGGAATGTTACCCGGAGGCCGGAGCAGCAGTGGGACTGCCTGGGTTACGATACCATCGAACCTTGGTCCGGGAGACTACTACATCGGAGTCGTTGCCGACGGATCGGGCACCGTATCCGAGAGCAACGAGAATAACAACGCCAATTATGCAGGTATCCACATAGGCAGCCACACACCGGTTCCGACCACGATACCCACGACGCAGCCGACGACGTTTCCAACCACCACTGTTCCCACGACGATTCCAACAGCCATCCCAACCACTTCAGGTACCGGTCCCGACCTTGTCGTGCAGTCTGTAACCCCCAGTACTACGAGTACGAGTTCCGGCCAGCAGATATCAGTGAATGCACGGATAAGCAACGAGGG